>Ga0209056_10003988_pt1 | contig 15593 bp, 16 predicted proteins | sample GraSoiAngelo_114_FD_185876 | JGI IMG/M metagenome (GOLD analysis project Ga0209056, IMG submission 185876) | Grasslands soil microbial communities from the Angelo Coastal Reserve, California, USA - 14_0903_13_40cm (SPAdes) (version 2) | ecosystem: Environmental > Terrestrial > Soil > Grasslands... | reverse complement strand
GCGCGCGTCGCCCGTCGGGCCGAACCGCAGGCTGTTGAGCAGCGCGACCGGGCGAGCGCCCATCGTGAACACGTCACGCAGGATGCCGCCCGCCCCGGTCGCTGCACCTTGGTACGGTTCGACCGCCGATGGATGGTTATGCGACTCGATTTTGAACGCGACCGCCCAGCCGCCGGGGAGCCGCAACACGCCGGCATTTTCTCCCGGCCCCTGAACCACCTGCGGACCGGTGGTCGGAAACGTCTTCAGGATCGGTCGCGAATGTTTGTAGGAGCAGTGTTCGCTCCAGAGCGCGGAGAAGATGCCGAGCTCGGGAAACGTGGGCGTCCGGCCAAGCATCGCGACGATGCGCGCGTATTCATCGGAGGTGAGATTGTGTTGCTGCACCAGCTCTGGGGTGATCTGCGGATCGGTCACTTCCTCGTCACGCCCTTCGCAACCGCACGGAACACGCGCGCCAGGATGTTCGGCGCCGATTGTTTCATCAAGGACTGGGCCTCATCGGCGTCGAACCAGACACCGTGGCAATGCGTGCATTGATCGATCTGAATGCCGTCCCATTCGTGCGTGATGAGATCGTACCCGCACTTGGGGCACTTCATGTAGTGCGTCTTGCGCTCGCTCACCGCCGCGGCCTGCTGCGCCGCTGCGCGCTGTTGGCGCAGGAGCTCGGCGTCGCGGCGCGCGAAGTATTCGTCCTCGTTCTTGCTGTGCGTCATTGACGGGGCGGCACCGGAGGCGGGGCGGGAGGAGGCGCAATGTGTAAGGTGTCGCCGCCCGGATTGGGAAACGGCACGCGTCCGGGTGGGGAAGACGACTCGCCCGAGTAGCGATGCCCGTCCCAGCGCACGATCGCATCGACCACACGCCCGTCTTTCAGCGTGACGACGTCCATCGTGCCGCAGGTGTACTCGCAGCCGTTCTGGTAGAAGAGATAGGTGTATTGGCCCACGCGCCGCACGGCCGCCGGTGCCGCCCACAGCTCGTAGATCTCGCGCTCGCTCATGCCTGGATTGACCGTGCCCGTGTCGTTGGAGTTGTAAGGCACGTCGCGCGTGAGCGCCTGGCCCTGCGGAGCCGCGGGGGGTCTCGGATGCTGCGCGCCAGTCCGTCCCGCCGGCGCTCCCCCCCCACCAGGCCGCTCCTGGGGAGCGACCACACGCGTGCCGGCGGTATCGGGCGCGGGACGCACGGGCGGTGGCGGCGGGGCCTGGGCTGTCGTGCGGCCTCGGAGCTTGTCCCACGCCAGCCTCAGCTTCGCCTTCGCGGTGTCGACCTGGTCACACCCTAAGGTGGCGACCGTCAACAGCGCGCAAATCGCCAGCGTGCTGCGTCGCATTGCGAGCCTCCAGAGAGAGGAAGACGCGGGCGCCATCCTGACCGCCTAGGACCTGCGCGTTGCGGCGCTCCGGATGCGGCATGATTCCGACGACGTTGCGACCGGCGTTGCATACGCCGGCGATATCGTGCAGCGACCCGTTCGGATTCTCTGTGACGTAGCGCAAGACCACCTGGCCGTTGGCCTCGAGCTCGGCCGCCGTCTGGACATCGGCGACATACCGGCCGTCGCCATGCGCGATGGGCAATGTCAACTCTTCGCCCTGATCGTAGCTGGCGGTAAAGGGCGTGTCGGTCGCCTCGACGCGCACCCGCACCGGCCGCGACAGAAACCTGAGACGTGCGTTGCGCATCAGCGCACCGGGCAACAGACCAGCCTCACACAGAATCTGGAACCCATTGCAGATCCCGAGCACCGCGCCGCCGGCACGGGCATGGGCCGCCACCGCACGCAGCACCGGTGCGAAGCGAGCGATCGCACCGGAGCGAAGGTAATCGCCGTAGCTGAAGCCGCCCGGCAGGATCACCGCGTCGGCCCGCTTCAGATCCGTATCCTTGTGCCAGACGAAGTAGGCATCCGAACCCGCGGCGCGGGCCGCGTCGAGCGTGTCCGCGTCGCAATTCGAGCCGGGGAAGACGACTACGGCGACACGCTGCATTCGTAATCCTCGGTCACGGGATTGGCGAGCAGCCGGTCGCACATCGTGCGCGCCTTCGCGGCCGCCTCCTCGCGCGTTGCGGCTTGGACCTGGAACACGAGGTGTTTGCCGGCGCGGACGCTGGCGACCTCACCGAAGCCGAGGGCCTGTAGCGCGTGCTGGACTGCCTGGCCCTGCGGGTCGAGGAGCGAGGCGCGAGGCATCACCCGGATTTCCACCGTATATGCCGCCCCCCCCCCTCCGCTCATGCCACCCCTCCCGCCCCCGTGCCGGGACGCCTCGGTCCGCGGTAGGTCGCTTCGCTCTCGTCAATCTCAATCGGGCCCGCGATCTCGGCCTCCTCGTCCTCGGCAGCGGCCTTGAAGAAGCCGAGCAGAATCGCCCGGCCCACGCCGTAGGTCATGTAGGCGATGCCCAGTGGGAAGAGGAACGTATCGTGCTTCCAGATCCCGAATACCAGGATAACAACAATCAGCGTGAGCCCCAATAGTCCGCTGACCGTTCGGAAGCCGGCGCGGGGCAGTGTGGCATAATGGACGTTGCTGACCATCAGGATCGTCAAGGCGATCATCAAGAAAGTGAGCAGCAGATGCCACGGCAGGCCGTGCAGCGACGCGTACATCGGCGTCTGCGAGAACGGGAAATACGTCGCCAGCGTCATCCCGGCCGCCGGGGACGGCAGTCCGATGAAGTACGTTTTGGCGCGACCCGCCTGCGTCACGTTGAACCGCGCCAGCCGGATCGCGGCCGCCATTACGTAGAAGTAGCAGAAGATCCACGAGGCCCCACCACTCCCCCCGCTCGCGGAGCCGGCGGCGAATTCAACCTGATACATAAGGAAAGCGGGCGCGACACCGAAGCTGACGATGTCGACGAGACTGTCCAGCTCGGCGCCGAACCGCGTCCCCGTGCCCGAGATCCGGGCGACCCGGCCATCGAGCGTATCGAGAATCCCCGCGAAGACGATGAACCACCCGGCGCGGTAGAATTCGCCGCGCGTGGCGAGCACCATCGCCCAGATGCCGAAGAACAGATTGAACAGCGTGAAGAGACTCGGCACCACGATCACGACGCGGCGCAGCGGCAGTGGCGGCGGTCTCACGCGTACTCCGCCAGGACGGTCCCGCCCACGCGGACGCGGTCGCCGGGCTTGACCTTGACCACCGGATGCGCGGAAAGGGGAAGGAACACGTCGGTACGCGAACCGAACCGGATCAACCCCAGGCGATCGCCCTGCGTCACACGGGCTCCGGGCTTCGCGTCCGTCACGATGCGCCGCGCGATCAGGCCGGCGATCTGCCGGACGAGCACGCGACCGCGCGGGCCGCGCAACCCGATCGACGACTGCTCATTGTCGAGACTCGCTTTCTCGTCTGCCGCGTGCAGGAACTTGCCCCTGTTGTAGTTCACCAGCTCCACGGTCCCGTCGACAGGGTAGCGATTCACGTGCACGTCGAAGACCGATAGGAAAATGGAAATGCGCACCGCGCGCTCTTTCACGTACATGGGCTCCTCGGTCTCGATCACGTGGACCACATGCCCCTCGGCCGCCGCGAGGACGTAGCGCTCACCGCGCGGGCCAGCGCGAAGCGGATCGCGAAAAAACGCGACGACCCAGACGGCGAGAATCCCGAGCAGGATGGCGACCGGCCACCACAGCCAGGCGGCTACCGCTGTCAGGATCCAGGATGCTGCGATGAAGGGCCATCCCTCGGGTGCGATCCTCACCCCAATTCTTTCCCCGTGATGCGTCGATACGCATCGCGATACCGTTCGCTCGTCGCCTGGACGACTTCCGGTGGGAGGGGCGGTGGCGGCGCTTCACCGTTCCACTTGCCTCGCTTCTTCAGGTCCGCCAGGTAGTCGCGCAGCGGCTGCTTGTCGAAACTTGGCTGGCTGCGGCCCGGCTGGTACCGATCGGCGGGCCAGAAACGCGACGAGTCGGGCGTCAGGATCTCGTCGATTACCATCAGCTCGCCTTGCGGCGTCGTTCCGAACTCGAACTTGGTGTCGGCGATGATGATGCCGCGCTTCGCCGCGTAATCGCGGCCGGCCTCGTACAGCGCCAGACTGGCGCCGCGCAGCCGCTCGGCGGTCAGTCGCCCGAGTGCATTCACGACGTGATCGAATGTGACGTTCTCGTCGTGACCCTGTTCAGCCTTGGTCGCCGGCGAGAAAATCGGGGGATCGAGCTGGGCGCTTTCAACGAGCCCTTGCGGCAGCGGCTCACCGGCCAGTGTACCGGACTGTTGGTACTCCGCCCAGGCAGACCCCGAGATGTAGCCACGCACGACGCACTCGAACGGCACGGTCGTGGCGCGACGCGTCAACATCGCGCGCCCGAGTAACTCATCACGGTGCGGAGCGAGAACGGGAACGCGCGCGACAATCTCTTCGACATCGGCCGTCAACAGGTGATGCGGCATGACCGATGTGAGGCGCGCGAACCAGAAGGCACTCATCTGGGTGAGCACGGCGCCTTTGTGCGGTACCGCTTCGCGCATCACGACATCGAAAGCGCTCACCCGATCGCTCGCGACGAGCAGCAGCGTCACATCATCCACTTCGTAGACTTCGCGCACCTTCCCGCGTCGCAGCAGCGGCAACGGCAGTTGGCTCTGTACCAGCACACCGGTCATACCTGAACCTCCGCTGCAGCAGCCGCCGGAGCGGCGGCCTGAATGGCACGCATCAGATCGGGGAGGACCCGATCAAGGAACTCGTCGACTTGCTGTGGCGCGCGGCCCACATACGCCGCGGGATCGAGCTCGTCCGGGGTCGCGCGAACCTTGAGACGCTGGAACTCGGGAGCGCGGGCGAGGTGGTCGAGCAGCTGGTCCGTTCCCTGGAGGCTGTGAGTGCGGATCACCTCGTGGAGCTGCTGACGGTCACCTCCCGCCTTCACGCCGCGCATCAAGAGTCGCTCGGTGGCGAGAAACGGCATCGCCTTGGCGACATGCTGTGTGATCGTGTCTTCCCGCACTTCCAGGCCCGCCGCGACGTTGATCGCGAGCACGAGAATCGCGTCAGTGGCGAGGAAGGCCTCGGGAATCACGAGCCGGCGATTCGCGCTGTCATCGAGCGTCCGCTCGAGCCACTGCGCTGCCGCCGTATGCCAGGCGTTGCCTTCCAACTCGATCACGAATCGGGCGAGGCTGGTGATCCGCTCGGCGCGCATCGGGTTGCGTTTGTACGGCATCGCGGATGAGCCGACCTGTTCGCTCTCGAACGGCTCGAGCAGCTCGCCCTCATGCTGCAGCAGCCGCAAGTCGGTCGCGAACTTGGCGGCCGACTGCGCAACGCCCGAGAGAACGGCCATCACCTGTGCGTCGAGCTTGCGGGTGTACGTCTGGCCGGTGATCGGGAGAGCGTGCTCGAACCCCATCGCGCGGGTCACGCGGCTGTCGAGCTCGGTGACCTTCGCATGATCCCCGTCGAACAGCTCGAGAAAGCTCGCCTGCGTGCCCGTCGTGCCCTTGACGCCGCGGAAGCGGAGCGTCGTGATCCGGTTCAACAGCTCCTCGGCGTCCAGCGCGAACTCCTGCATCCACAGCGTCATCCGTTTGCCGACGGTCGTGAGCTGCGCGGGCTGAAAATGCGTGTACGCCAGACAGGGAAGCGCCCGATAGCGACGAGCCACCGTCCCCATGGCGACCAGGAGCGCGCCGATCCGTCCCAACAACAGCTGCATCGCCTCGCGCATGAGCACGAGGTCGGCATTGTCCGTGACGTAGGCGCTCGTCGCGCCCAGATGAATGAAGGGGCGGGCGGCCGGCGCTTGATCGCCCAGGTGATGGATGTGTGCCATCACGTCGTGGCGCAAACGGCGCTCGTACTCGGCTGCCTTGTCGAGATCCGCATCGTCGAGATGCGAACGAAGCTGATTCACCGCTTCATCCGAAATCCTGACTCCCAGATCCTTTTCCGCTTCCATCAGCGCCAGCCACAGCCGGCGCCACAAACCGATGCGGCGGCGCTCGCCCCAGAGCGCCTGCATGGTGGGAGAGGCGTAGCGCGCGGAGAGCGGCGAGACCCAGCTCAAACCGCGGCCTTCGCCCGCGCGACCAGATTGTTCCAGTCGGCGAGGAACTGGTCGAGGCCCCGATCGGTGAGCGGATGCATGAGCAGCTTCTTGAGCACGTCGGGCGGCAGGGTCGCGACGTCGGCCCCGATCATCGCCGCTTCGACGACATGGCGGGGATGGCGGATCGAGGCCGCGAGAATCTCGGTCTCGATGTTGTAGTTGTCGAAAATGGTACGGGCTTCGCGGATGACGTCCATGCCTTCCTGCCCGACATCATCGAGACGGCCAATGAACGGGCTCACGTACGAGGCGCCCGCCTTCGCCGCGATCAAGCACTGTACACTCGAGAAGCACAGCGTGACGTTCGTCCGAATGCCGTCTGCGGCGAGCCGGCGCACCGCCACCATTCCGGCCTCGATCATCGGAATCTTTACCACGATGTTCTCGGCGATCTTCGCGAGCTCCTTGCCTTCCGTAACCATCCCGTCCGTATCCACGGCGACGACTTCGGCGGAGACCGGCCCGTCGACCAGCGAGCAGATCTCCTTCAGCACGTCCCGGGGATCGAGATCGCCGGCCTGCTTGGACAGCAAGGACGGATTGGTGGTGATGCCATCGATCAGACCGGCCTGCGCCGCCCAGCTGATGTCCTTGAGGCTCGCGGTGTCGAGGAAAAACTTCATGACGTAGACTCCTCGGCGTAGAGGTCCGGAGGATAGTGCACCGCTTCCAGATACAAGCCCTGGGGCGGGGCAGGCGGGCTGGCCGCCAGATTGTCAGTTGCAGCGAGCAAACGGGGAAAGTCCGCCGGCGGGCGCCGGCCGAGGGCGATGTCGACCATGGTGCCGACGATGAAGCGCACCATGTGATGCAGAAATCGATCGGCCTCGACCGTGAACGCCATCCCGACTCCGTCCGCTCGCGGCGCCCATTGCGCAAGCGCCACGCGGCATCGGTAGTGAGTGGTGTTCGCACCGGCCGCGGCCAGGCCGCGAAAGCTGTGCTCTCCAACGAGTGCCGCCGCGGCACTCCCCAACGCGCCGACGTCGAGCGCTTGACCAAGCGCCCATTCATAGGGCCGGCGGAACGGCGACGCCGCAGCCTCGTCGGTGCCGATCAGGTACCGGTAGCGCCGCGCCGTCGCGCTGCGCCGAGCATCGAACCCCGGCGTCATCACATGCACCTGCTGCACCCAGATCTCGCGCGGCAACAGCGCATTCATGGCGCGCCGCAACTCGGCCGGCTGCCACCCCTCAATACCCAGGAAACTGACACCCTGGCCGAGCGCGTGGACGCCGGTATCCGTTCGCCCAGCGCCGGTCGCGGCGGTCTTGCGACCCATGATCCGCTCGAGCACGGCTTCGAACTCGGCCTGCACCGTGCGATCTGCCGGCTGCCGCTGCCACCCTGCGAAGCCACCCCCGTCGTACTGGATCACCGCTAGAAAGGGGCGGCTTGTCACGCGGGGAAAGATGCAACTCGTTGTCACTATTTGACAAGGGTGATAGCCTTAATCCTTCATGGATTCTCCGCTGAAGCATGCATTGAGCGCCCTCGCCAATCGCCAATCGCTCTCCGCAGAGCAGACGGCGGAGGTGTTCGGCGTGGTGATGAACGGCGACGCGACACCGGCGCAGATCGGCGGGCTACTGCTGGGGCTGCGCGCAAAAGGCGAGACCGCCGACGAGCTCGCCGGCGCGGCGCGGGCGCTGCGCAACGCGATGGTCCGCGTCGACGCCACGCACGAACACCTGGTCGATACCTGCGGCACCGGTGGCGGTAATGTCTCGACGTTCAACATTTCGACCGTGGCCGCCTTCGTGGCCAGCGGGGCCGGCGCTGTTGTCCCCAAGCATGGCAATCGCTCGTACACCTCACGTTGCGGCTCCGCCGATGTGCTCGAGGCGCTAGGCATTCGCATTGTGCTGGATGCCGCGAGCGCGAGTCGTGTGTTGCGCGAAGCGGGCGTCGTGTTCTTGTTCGCCCCGAGTTTTCATCCTGCGATGAAGCACGTGGGCCCCGTTCGTCGTGAGCTCGGCACGCCCACGCTGATGAATTTGGTCGGTCCGTTGGCGAATCCCGCGAGCGTGAAGCGGCAGGTCATCGGGGTCGCCGAGCCAGACCGGGCACCGGTCGTCGCCGAGGCACTGGTTCGCCTGGGCGCCGAGCATGCGCTGGTGGTCCACGGCCGCGTGGGTATGGACGAGATCTCACCGCACGGCGTGACCGATGTCTGGGAAGTGAAGGATGGGGCGGTGCGGACGTGGGAAATCGATCCCGAGCGCTTCCGGCTCGCCATCACGGACGTGTCGCAACTGCAGGGCGGGGAACCCGCGGTAAATGCGGAGCGAGTCGAGCGGATTCTCGGAAACGGTGCGTCCACCGGGGGGGCGCGGGGGGCGCGGGGGGCGGGGGGGGCGCTCGATCAGGTGGGGCTCGCGGCGGTGCTCCTCAATGCCGGGGCGGCGATCTACGTGGCGGGTATTGCGGCGTCGCTGGCCGAAGGCATCGGACGCGCGCGCGAAGTCGTGGCGTCGGGCGCCGCGCGTGCGGCACTCGAGCGGCTCCGCAAGGCAACCGCTAGTATTTCCTGATGACGCCGACGACGACTCCCTGCACAATCACGTCGCGCTCGTTGAGGCGGAGCGGCTGCACGTTCTCATTGGCTGGCTGCAGCCTGATCCAGCCGCCGGGTTCGCGATAGAAGCGCTTGACCGTGGCGCCCTCTCCATGGACCAGCGCGATCACCGTCTGGCCGGCGTCGGCCTGGTTCCGCTCCTGGACCACGACGTAATCCCCGTCCTTGATGTGCTCGTCGATCATCGAGTCGCCGCGAACCTTCAGGACATAGCTGCGTCCGCGCCTCGGCAGCAGCTCGTCTGGCACAGCGATGGTTTCGTCGCCGGTCATTGCCTCGATCGGCGCTCCCGCCGCGACGAGTCCCAACAGCGGTACCTCCGTCGCGCCCGTCTGACCCTTGGGCGGAACGATCTCGATCGCGCGGCTCTCGTTGTGGGTGCGCCGGATGTACCCTTTGCGCTCGAGGTTGGTGAGGTGCTCGTGGACCGTGGCCAGGGATTGAAAGCCAAACTGGCGGGCGATCTCCTCGAAGCTCGGAGCGTACCCCTTTTCTTCGATGTGTTTCGAGATGTAATCGAGGATCTCGCGCTGGCGCCGCGTGACCGGCATACTGGCTCCCGAAGATTTACCGAACGATTAATCTACCCGAATAACGACCGAATGCAAGGATGCCGGATAACCCGCGCGCCACCTCGCTAAACGGTATTCTCGCCGTCACTCGATCGCGCGTCGCGGCTCTTGAGGGCAGGGCCAAGCAGCTCGAGCGGGCCGCGGCGGCGGCACCCGCGCCCCGGCCATTTCCGCAGCCCGGGCCCACCGTCGGTGTGATTGCGGAAGTGAAGCGTCGCTCCCCTTCTCAAGGCGCGATTCGCGAGGACCTCGACCCAGTCGCCCACGCCGACGCGTACGAGCGCGGGGGCGCCGTCGCGGTGTCGGTACTGACGGACGAAGCGCACTTTGGAGGATCGATTGACGACCTCAGGCGCGTTTCAGCAAGCATCAGCGTGCCGGTGCTCCGAAAGGACTTCGTGATCCATAACGTGCAGATTCCCGAGGCGAGAGCAGCGGGTGCGAGCGCCGTCCTGTTGATCGCGCGGGTGTTGAAGGCGGCGGAGCTGAAAACGCTTGCGGCCGCCGTGCGTGAGTGGCAGATGGTGCCCTTGATCGAAGTGCATACCGCGAATGAACTGGAAGCGGCCCTCGACGCAGGGCCGAGCGTGCTCGGCGTCAACGCCCGCGACCTCGACTCGTTCGTGGTGGACCTCGGAGCTGCTGAGAAGCTGCTTGCTCGTGTCCCCGCGAGCGTCCCGGTGGTCGCCGAGAGCGGGGTCGAGACGCGGACAGATGTCGAGCGTCTGGCGGCAGCGGGGGCGGACTTCGTCCTCGTCGGCACGAGCGTCGCGCGTCAGAAAGATCCGGAGAGAGCGGTGAGGGCTCTCGTGGGAGTCCAAAGACACGATGGAGTTCGATCGTGATTTCACAGGCTGAAGCCGGCCGCTTCGGTCCGTACGGTGGCCGCTATGTCCCCGAGACGCTGATGCACGCGCTCGAGGAGCTGGCAGGCGTGTACGACACGGCTCGCGACGACCCGCGATTCTGGGCCGAGCTCGAAGCGCTCCTCAAGAACTACGTCGGCCGCCCGACGCCGATCACAGCGGTTCCCCGGCTGTCCGCGCAGGTCGGTGCCTCCGTCATACTGAAGCGCGAGGATCTCAACCACACCGGCGCGCACAAGATCAACAATACGCTGGGACAGGTGCTGCTGGCGCAGCGGATGCACAAGCGCCGCATCATCGCGGAAACCGGGGCCGGCCAGCACGGCGTCGCGACCGCGACGGTGTGCGCGCGGTTTGGCCTCGAGTGTGTCGTCTACATGGGCGAGGAAGACATGCGGCGGCAGCGGCTCAACGTCTACCGCATGGAGTTGATGGGCGCGACGGTGGTGCCGGTCACGTCGGGAACGCGGACGCTCAAGGATGCGACGAACGAAGCGTTACGCGATTGGGTCACGAACGTGACGACCACGCATTACATCATCGGCTCCGTGGTGGGGCCCGACCCTTTTCCGCGACTTGTTCGCGATTTCCAATCCGTGATTGGACGGGAGGCGCGCGCGCAGATGCTGGACCAGATCGGCCGGCTGCCAGGCACGGTGGTCGCGTGCGTGGGTGGCGGATCGAACGCGATGGGCATTTTCTCGGCCTTCCTGGAGGACAAGGCGGTGCGGCTCGTCGGCGTGGAAGCCGCGGGTGAAGGGATGAAGACGCAGCGGCATGCCGCCACGCTGGCCGCCGGTCGTCCGGGCGTCTTTCACGGCAGCCTGAGCTATCTGTTGCAGGATGGCGACGGACAAGTCCAGCCAGCGCACAGTGTTTCGGCGGGGCTCGATTACCCTGGCGTGGGCCCCGAACACGCTTACCTGAAAGACACGGGTCGCGTATTGTATGACGCCGTTACGGACCGGGAGGCCCTGGACGCCTTCGCCGCCCTCTCGCGCCTAGAAGGCATCCTCCCGGCGCTCGAGAGCGCCCACGCGATCGCCTGGGTGATGCGGGCGAAGCGAGCCTCCGACGAACTCATCCTGATCAACCTGAGCGGCCGCGGCGACAAGGATGTCGCCATGGTTGCCGAGCTTACGGGAGCAACGCTCTGACGAATCCCGCGTCGCAGATCCCCGAGCTGGCCCTCCCGCCGTCGCAGGTCGAGGAGCTGATGCAGGTCATCAGCAAGGGGATGCGGGCGACGCAGTTGTATCTGCCGAACAATCCCGTCTACCAGCGCGCCGTCGACAACATCCGGTCCGCCTTTCGCCAGATCTGGCAGTCGACCGAACAGCTGATCTTCGATATCGGCGAAACGGAGATGCGCTGGGAGGATCACTCCATCTACAGCCAGGACCAGCGCAACGAAAGCATCGCGTGGACGCTGTACAAGGACGGCGTGCGGTCGCTCACGTTCAAGCTCGGCATCGAAGACACGGAGATCGTCCGCTTCCTGACGGTGCTGCAGCACGCGAAGAACCTCCAAGCGGACGCACCAGACGATCTACTGACCTTGCTCTGGGCGGAAGACTTCCAGTTCGTCACCTACACGTTCCGCGAGCTCGCGAGCGAGAACGCGGTGCCGATCGAGCGTTCGGAGAAAGGCGCGCCCACGATCGGCGGCGGTGGCACCCCGGGCGGGGACGGGGGCTCCGCGGATGCGGCGACCGTCCGCCGGCAGGTCGAAGAAGAAGCGCCCCCCAAGCGCGAAGGACTCGTGTCGATCGACGATTTCGACACGACGCTCTATTTCCTCGACGACAAGGAGATCGAGTATCTGCACAAGGAAGTCGAGCGAGAATACGCACAGGACCTGCGCGGCAATGTGCTCGCGATGCTGTTCGACTTGCTCGAGCTGCAAACGTACGGCACGGTCCGCGCCGAGCTGCTGTCGATCGTCGAGAACTTCATTCCGTATCTGCTCGGCGCCAGCGATTTCCGCTCCGTCGCCTTCATCTTGCGCGAGTGCAAGGTCATCCTGCAGCGCGCCCGCGAGCTGATTCCGGAACATCGGCAAATCCTGGAAGGGCTCCCGGCCCGGCTGTCCCAAACGGACGCGCTGTCACAGCTGCTGCAATCGCTCGACGAGGCGACGAGTCACCCGACCGAAGCGGAGCTGAGCGAGCTGTTCAGCGAGCTCCGCGCCGAAGCGCTCGGGACGTTGATGGGATGGCTGCCGAAGCTGGCCAACGAGCGGGTGCGGAGTCTGGTGCAGGGCTCCGCCGAGCGGCTGGCGCAGTCCCATGCGGCAGAAGTCCTGAAAGCCCTTGCGAGCGCCGATCCGGCCGTGCAGCTGGAGATGGTACGGCTCGCCGGCCGGCTCAAGCTCCCGGGCGCGCCAGACGGCATGGGTGCGCTGCTCGAACGGGGCGAACGCGAGCTGAAGCTCGCCGTCGTAGAGGCGCTCACGACCATCGGCACCCCCGGCGCGACGCGTCTCCTGGAAAAGGCGATTGAGGACCAGGAGCGCGATGTGCGCATCACCGCGGTGAAGTTTCTGGGCCAGCGGGGCCACCGCAACGCCTTTTCGCGCATCGAGGCCGCCGTGACGGGCGGCAAGCTCAAAGACGCCGATCTGACCGAGAAGATGGCCTTCTTCGAGGCGTACGGCGCCCTGGCTGGCGAGTCCGGTATTCCGACGCTCGAAAAGCTGCTCGTCGCCAGGGGCGGCCTGCTGGCCCGCAAGGCAGATCCGGAGACGCGCGCCTGCGCCGCGATGGCGCTCGGCAAGATTCGCTCGCCGGCGGCGCGGGAAATCCTGCAGAAGGTGACCCAGGATAAGGAGCCGCTCGTGCGCAACGCGGTGAGCCGCGCGCTGCGCGACGTGGGAGGACCGGCATCATGACGGCGCCGGGCGGGAAACGGCTGTCGATGATGGAGACCGTCCAAACCACGGACGGCTTCCTCCGGCATGCCGGCCGGGACTTCCTCGTCGTGCTGTACACCGCCTTCCGCTCGCTGAAGCTCTATCCGATCGAGAACGCGCAGGTGCAAAAGGCGCTCGACGATCTGGCGGCGACCACGAAACAGTTGCTCGATGTCGAGCGCGAGCTCGAGGTCCGGATCCAGGGCGAGTTCATCTTCGTAAACTCGACGCGGCTGCGCCTCGATCTCGACAACTACGCCTCCTTTTCGCACATCCTGGGTGTCCTCCAGCAATGCGGCATCGGCGCCGTGCGGGTCGACGAGGGGGTGGACCGCAAACAGCTCCAGATCTTCGTCTCGCTGTTGCTCGCCTACGCCGCGAAGGAAGCCAACCCCAACAAGCTGTTCGAGCTGTCGCAGAAGCTGACCGACGGCGCCGTCTCACACATCAGTGTCGAGCCGCCGCTCGAAGCTGAGGAGGACGTCGAAGAGGAGGAACGGCAAAAGGAAGCGGCGAAGCGGACCTACGCGCGCTCGGTGGCGGTGACCAAAGAGGTCATCAACAGCATTCGCATGGGCCGCACCGCCAACGTGAAGAAGGTGAAGCGCGCGGTGCAGGCCATCGTCGATCAGGTGCTCAACAATGAGTCATCGCTGGTCGGTTTGACCACACTCCGCGACTATGATGAGTACACGTTCACGCATTCCGTGAACGTCTGCATCTTCTCGGTGGCGCTGGGGCGCAAGCTCGGGCTGACGAAGCTGCAGCTCTACGATCTCGGCATGTCGGCGTTGTTCCACGATGTCGGCAAGTCTCGCGTGCCCCTGGAGGTCCTAAATAAGGAAGGGGGCTTGACCGAAGAAGAATGGCGGATCATGCAGGCTCACCCCTGGTTGGGTGTGCTGACGCTATTCGGGTTGCGCGGCTACGGAGAGATCCCCTACCGCGGGATGGTGGCCGCGTACGAACACCACATGAAGATCGACCTGACGGGCTACCCGAAGTCGATCCGCGGCCGGGAGCTCTCGATCTACTCCAAGATCATCGCCGTGGCCGACGGGTTCGATGCGGCGACGAGCCGCCGTGTGTATCAGACCGTGCCGATTCAGCCCGATCAAGTGCTCAAGGAGATGTGGGAGAACCCCCGGCGCGGCTATGATCCGGTCGTGGTGAAGGCGTTTATCAACCTGATCGGGATCTACCCCGTGGGCACGTGCGTCATTCTCGATACCTACGAAGTGGCGCTGGTCCACAGCGCGAACCCCGATGTGGCGCACGTCCACCGACCGGTGGTGCGCCTGGTCACCACCCCCGACGGCGCGCTACTCACGCCGGGCACGATCGTCGATCTTTCAGAGAAGGACGCGAACGGCAGCTATCCGCGCACCATCGTCAAGGTCACCGACCCTGTCAAATACGGGATCAACGTCAGCGACTACTTTGTCTGAGCCGGCCTCCTCCATCAAGGCACGGTGGCGGGCGCTCGGCACGTCACGTGCGCTGATTCCCTACCTGACCGCCGGTTTTCCCGATTTCACCCGCTCGCTCGAAGCGATCCGGGGCGTCGCTGCCGCCGGAGCGGATTTCGTCGAGGTGGGCGTGCCCTTCTCGGATCCGCTCGCGGATGGGCCGACGATTCAGCGGACGACACAGGCGGCCCTGGAGCAGGGGATGACCGTGCCGCGCGTCCTGGAGCTGGTCCGCAAAGCGGACAGCCCGATCCCCATCATCATCATGACGTACCTGAATCCCGTGCTCTCCTTCGGGATGCAGCGATTCGTCGAAGCGGCGCGCGCCGCAGGCGCGGCGGGCGTGTTGCTCACCGATCTCCCCGCGGGCGCCGATCCGGCGGTCGAACAGACGGTTCGCGATAGCGCTCTCGACCTGATTCGCCTGGTCGCACCGACAACTGATGACCGACGACTAGAGACCGCAGTGTCAGGCGCCACCGGGTTCGTGTACCTGATCTCGCGGCTCGGGGTCACGGGGGCGCGTGACACGGTGCCGGCCGACCTGGATGCGCAGGTCCGGCGCATTCGCGCCATCACACGACTTCCGGTGGCCGTCGGATTCGGAATCAGCACGCCGGCGCAGGCGGCCGCGGCGGCACGCGCCGCGGATGGCGTCGTGGTGGGCAGCGCGCTGCTGGACGCGCTGGCGCAGGACGGCGTGGCCGGCCTGGAGCGGTTGACGCGCGACCTAGCCGCCGCGGTGCACGGATGAGGGTCGCCCGGTTCGTCAGCCTCTACAGTCAGGCGCTGGCGTGGGTCGGCACCGCGCTGCTCGTCGCCGTCCTCAGCGCCGACCACCGCTGGCTGGCGCAAATCCCCGAAATCGTCGTGCTGTTCGGCGCGGCGGTGGCGCTGCGCGGCCTGTCCGTCCCGCTCAGCAAGTACTCCTATCTCACGCAGACCGCGCTCGTCGGACTGGCCGGTAGTCTGCTTGTCGGTGTACCCGCGACCGCCCTGGCGATCGCCGGTGCGACGCTCGTCACCGATTCGGCGTGGCAACGCAAGCCGCTGCGCGTCTCGTGGATCAATCTCGGACGGGAGGTCATCACGCTCGTCGCGGCCTACGGCGTGTAC
>Ga0209056_10003987_pt1 | contig 15594 bp, 7 predicted proteins | sample GraSoiAngelo_114_FD_185876 | JGI IMG/M metagenome (GOLD analysis project Ga0209056, IMG submission 185876) | Grasslands soil microbial communities from the Angelo Coastal Reserve, California, USA - 14_0903_13_40cm (SPAdes) (version 2) | ecosystem: Environmental > Terrestrial > Soil > Grasslands ... | reverse complement strand
TGCGGTACTGCCGGGCCAGCATCTTGGTGACCTCGGTCTCCTCGACGAAGCCGAGCTTCACCAGGGTGTAGCCCAGACGCATCCCCGTGCCCTTCTGCTCCATCAGGGCTTTCTTGAGCTGATCGAGCGTGATCAGCCCTTCCCGTACGAGGATTTCGCCCAGCTTATCGGCGGTGGCTGCGGCGGTGGCCGTATGCAACTCGTTGAAATTGAACAGTCTAAAGTAGTCCGCCGCCGAGGAGTGTCAAGGCATTGGCGTGATCGCCCCCGAAAAAGTGACGAACGGACCGAGCGACTCGAGCAGCTTTGGGCCCACGCCGGGCACGCTGTCCAGGCGCGCGAGACTGCCAAAAGGACCGTGCGCCGCGCGCCACGCGACGATGCGCTGCGCCAGCGCCGGACCGACGCGCGGCAGCCGCGTGATCTCGATCACGTCCGCGCGATCGAGATCGACGCGCTCGCCGGGGAGCAGGGGGCGCGCCAGCCGCTCCGCCTGACGCGCGGTCTGGCGCAACGCGGGACGCGGACCTGTGTCGGCCCCCTGCGCGAGGCGGACGTCGCCCGGTGCCGCGCCGGCCGGCGGTGCGAGCGCCCAGCGCGCCCCCGCACCGGCGAGAGCAAGCAGGGAGAACATGAGCGCGGCGCGCTTGTCATCCATGACTGCACGCTAACGGCTCGCCAGCCGCCGAACGGGATCGGTTCAACGCCCGCCTCGCCAAAAGATTGCGGTTCATGAGTGCGGAATGCGGAATGTGGAATGCGGAGTATCCGCGCAAGCGTCGTGGCGCGCCTCGACCTCTCACTTCAATTCCGCATTCCGCACTCCGCATTCCGCATTGGGGCTACCGCACCAGCGCCACCGCCACGTCGCCCACGATCTGGAGCGACGCCGCGCTCAGCTTGTCGATCGTGTCCTCGGTCGTGTGCCAGTAGGGGTAGTCGAAGTCCACCACGTCGATCGCGTGAATACCGGCCCGCTGCAGGCTCACATGGTCGTCGATGAGGGTGTGTTTGACGCCCGGGAGGAAGTAGCGACCGTACCCGAGGTCCGAGGCGGTGCGCCACACGCGCTCCACCACCTCCGGCGCCCCGGCCATGGAGTTGCCCTCGTAGTAAATCTGCAGCGATCGGTCGCCCACCATGTCGAACAGCACGGCGTACAGCGGTGGGTAGGCCGGGGGCTGGTGCGCGGCGAACCAGCGCGACCCGATGAGCACATCGCTCGAGTCCTTCGTGAAGTCGCCGTAGTCCTCGCCGTCCACGAACAGCAGGTCCACCCCCACCGTCGGAGGCTTCGCCTTGAGGGCGTCGGCGACACCCAGCAGCACCGCCACTCCCGACGCGCCGTCGTTCGCGCCGGGCACGGGCAGCCGCTGCTGCCCCAGGTTCTGGCTCTGGTCGGCCTTCGGGCGCGTGTCCCAATGGGCGAGGAACAGCACGCGCTCCGCAAGCTCGGGCCGGAAGCGCGCGAACAGGTTCCTGAGCCGCAGGGTCGCGCCCTGCTGCGTGACGTGACGGATCGGCTGCACCGCGACGGTGTCGGCCGTCGCCCGCAGCCGGGCGAGGATCCAGTCGCCCGTCTTGTCGTGGGCCGGCGTGTTGGGCACGCGCGGCCCGAAGTCCATCTGCTGGCGGAGGTAGTCAAACGCCCGCTCGCCGGGGAACTCACGCGGACGGGTCTGCGCCTGACAGGCGAGCGCGAGCGTCAGGGACGTCGCGTGGACAAGCCGCCTCACCGGATCTGGCCCACGCTGGTGCTGAGATTGACGAACGCCGTGATCACGAGCTGGGACGTTTTCCGGCTCGCCTGCCGCTCATCGTTCACCAGGTACGCCATCTGGAACCCCGCGCTGAGGGAGGGAGGAAACTCAGTGTCCAAGGTTAGCTGCGCCTGGGCCTGGCGGCTATCCACGTAGGGCACGCACACCGCCTGACCGGCCGCCTGCAGGCAGCTCGTGGTCCGCGTCTCCTGGTAGCGCAGCGTCGTGCGGATGTCACGCGGCATCCGCGCGAGGCTCGCCGGGGGCCGGAAGGCGAAGACGAGATTGCCGCCGGCCTGGTTGCGCTCGCTGCGGAACAGGTTGCCCGCCGCGAGCTGCTCGGTCTTGAGGCGCGCGGCATCGAACGACGAGAGGATGCCCTTGACCCAGGTGAGCGCCACGGTAGGGGTCAGGTAGCGCTCCGTAAGCTGCGTGCGCGCGGCGCCCGCGGAGTCTCCGGTCAGGGCACTCTGCTCGGTCGCGCTCTCGCGCCGGCGATAGGTGACCTGTGCGGTGAGGCTCGCGAGCAGCCGCGCGATCGCGCCGCGAGGCGCCGCGACGCTCCAAGCGACCGTGGCGGAAGGCCAGTCTCGGCCGCGCGTGCGCAACGGCACCTGCTGGTCGGTGCGCAGCACCCACGTGATCCCCTGGAGGCGCTGGTAATTGGCCCGCACCCGCAGGCCGACCGGCAACTCCGCTCCGCCTCCCAGGTTGAAGCTGTAGTTGTCGGCCGCGGCGCCCGCGCGCATCCCGTCCTGCTCGCGAAAGCGGGAGAACCCGACCAGCGCGAGCTGGTAGCCCAGCGACGGGGTGAGCGGCGTCCGGTCGTAGGTGGACGTCCACGAGCGCCCGTAGCTGACGTCGGGGCCGGTCAGGCGGCCGAGCAGCCGCACGACGCCGGCACTGTCGCCGAACAGCGCCCGGCCCGCGCGCCGGGCGTCGAGCTGCGCCCCGAGCTCGACGCGCCGGGAATTGCCGAATGCCACGGGAATGTGGAATCCGCCCGCCGTGTCGCCTACGTCACGCACCGGATCGCGCGCGTTCGGGTCGCGGGACAGGAAGAAGCCGGTGACGAGTGTGGCGCGCGGGCGCACCCAGGCCGCGACCTGCGGCGTCAGACTCAGCAGCGTCGTGATCGAGCGCTGCGTCTCGATGCCGACGTCCCGGCCGAGGAAGGTGCGGCGCTCCTGGCGCACGAGCCGCCCGATAGTCGTCGAGTCCCCGTAGTCCCGCAGGTCCCGCTGGGAGGCGACGTCGACGCGCAACTGCACCCCGCCCAGTGGCCGCAGGTCGAAGCCGCCCGCGCTGCGCCACAGCTTGGTACGGGACAGCGCCGGCACCGCCAGCGCGTCCGCAGCGCGCGCCACCGGGACGAGGTAGGTGAAGCGGGATGCCTCGGAACCGGCGATGCCGGTCCGGAACCGGATGTTGGCGGGGTTGAGGCGCAAGGGCCCCCACCGCGCCGCTCCGGGGGTGAGGTTGTAGTCGAGGCCCAGGGCGTAGCTCGACGCCGTGGCGGACGCCAGGTCCGAGCGGGTCGTCCCGTCGCTGTAGGACGCGGACAGGGCTGCGGGGTCGAGCAGGGTCCGCAGCAATCCGGAGCGCGCCTGCCGCGTGCGCCGCAGCGAGAGACTGTAGCTCGTCGCCCGACTCTGGGGCGTGCGGAGCCCGTCGAGCGCGTCGCCGCGGAGGTCGGTGCCGGCGAGGTAGAAGGGGTCGCTCGAGGTCGCGGCGTAGCGCACCGTCAGCGGCGCGGCGATGCCCCAGCGGTCGGGCAGGAAGCGATCGAGCCGGACCGTGCCGGCGACGCTCGCGGCGTTGTCGGCCACGTAGCTCGGGTCTTCGCCGAGCTGGTGGAACTGAGCGTCGCGGCGCGAGACGCTGATGGCGACGTCCGCCACGTCGGCCGCCGTCAGCGTGACGTCCACCGCGCCGGCGTAACCGGCGTCCTGCACCACGTCGCTGAGACGAATGTCGTCCACCCACAGCTCGGCCTGATCGAGCAGCACCCTGCTGTCGACGCGCAGGATGCCGGCGGCCATTTCCTGCACCGCCGCGAGGTTGGGGGGCGCGGTGCCCGGGTTGCGCACGTGCGCGACGTAGGGCCCGTCGCACATCACGTAGGCGGAGTCGAACGGGACGATGGCGGCGGGGCACCCGGAGTACACCTGCGCCGTGTCGCCGCGCAGCCACGCCCGCTCGATCCGGGCCCGCAACACGAGCCAGCGCTCCAGGTCCACGACCACTTCCGGCTCCCAGGAGGTCGTGCCCGCGGGGACGTGGTAGAGGTAGAAGTTGTTCTCGTCCTTGCCCGCCTTGACGTAGAAGTGCAGGTCGCCCTCCTCCCAGCCCGTGCCGCGGCCGCGGGCCCACACGCGGAGCCGACGATACTTGAGAAAGTTCTTGTCTCCAGCGGTTGTGAACCGCACGAACGCCTCGGCATGCTGTCCCGTCGCGAGACCGCGCGCCAGTAGCCGCAGCGACTGCTCGTTGACCTGCGTGACGCCCACCTGCAGGCCCGCGTCCCGGCGTGACGCCTCGTCGATCACGCCGGGGGGTGACGTGTAGCCGAGGTCCTGGTTCTCGGTGCTCACCACCGACGCGACCACCTCGCCCGTGCCCGTCCCGCGTTCGCCGGCGAGGCCCGGGATCGGCGTGTCGGCGCGCTTGACCCACGTCGCGCCCACGAGGCGCACGCGCGCGAGCCCGAAAAACACCTGCGGGTCGGGCCGGCCGAGCGGGCCGTTCTGCGGCGTCACGATGGTGACGCGCAGGCTCTGGATCTGCCGCAGGCTCACGCTGCCCTGGGTGATCGTGTCGGTGCGGAACGGAATGCGGTACAGCCGCCAGCCCGAGGCGCCGTCCGGATTGCCGAAGCTGTCGTGCTCCGAAACCATGCCCCCGTCGCGCACGAAGTAGCGGTCGTCCCCGATGGGGAAGAGGAAGCGCACGAAGTCCTCTCGCGTCTTCACGCCGGCGAGCGAGTCGAGCAGGAAGTCGCCGTCCTGGTCTTCCGTGTCGACGGCGCCGTTGTGCCGGCCGCACCGCGAGCGCAGGTCTCCGAACGCATAGGCGGGCAGCGCCCCGTTCACCCGGGCGCTGCACAGCGGCAGCGTGTCCACCCTCCGCCCCTGGGTCGCGTCCCAGATCCCGTCCACGATGCGGTCGGAGAGTATGCCCTCGTCGTCCTGCGTGGCGCTCCAGGAATGCGTCAGCGGATCGCGCTCCGTGTCGAGCCGGCCGAGCCCGGCGGGCCGCCCCCCCGAGTAGACCGTGTCGCCCGGGGGCGTCACCGTGAGGGTTTCGGGCACGAACGCGAGCGCGTCTTCGAACACCGAGCCGAAATCGAGCAGCAGCGCCGTGTTGGCGGCCCTCGCCACGCGGTGGTTGTCCTCCCACACCCACAGCTCGAGGAACTCGACGCGCGACAGATCGATGCCCGTCGGCGAGAGCACCTGCGTGATGGCGCGCCAGCGGGGCCCGTCGTGGTGCGGCCGCACCCAGTTGGGGGCGCCGGTGCGCGAGTCGGCGAGTCCCAGCACCGTGTCCGGCTTGAGCATGAGCCACAGCACCGGCTCGGCCGACTGCCCCTGGCCGACGAGGCGAATCGTCGGATCGATCTGCTGCGGCAGGAATTGCATCGGCCGACCGGAAGCGTCGTACGGCAGGTTCTGCCACGTGAGCGCCGCGGCGTCGGGGGGCGCGAAGCCCCCGGGCGCGATCCCGAACGGCTCGGCGCCGCGCGCCGTGGTGGGTATGCTCCCCCACTGCCAGCTCTGCTCGGCGAGCGACAGGAACCGCCCGGCTTCGCCCTCGAACTCCTCGAGGTATGCCTGGCCCGCGGGGTTGGCACCCGGGCGGGACATCGCGATCTCCGCGGAGACGTTCAGGAACGAGGGAGCGTTGGTGTGGACACCCGGCAGCTTGTCGAGCGCCCGCGTGATCCACGCGGGCCGGAAGTGCAGCTCGGTGCTCACCCCGGCGATGAAGCTCGACGCCGGCTCCGAGCCGAGCGGCGGCCGTGTGAAGGCGCTTTGCTCCCGTTGGAAGAGACCGGTGAAGTTGATGGTGCCGCGCGCGCCCAGGTCGTAGCGTCCGGCGAACCCGAAGATCGAGGTGGGCGACACGGCGAACGCCGCCCGCTCCTCGAACTGGGCACGCACCTGGGCGACGCCCCCCAGCGGAAACAGGGCGTCCGCCTTCCGGAACTGCACCTGCCCCGTGGCGTAGTCGATCGTGTAGTCCGTGCCGCGCGTGAGCAGAGTGTTTCCCACGTAGATCCGCTCGCTGCCGTCGCGGATCTGAAAGCTGTTGAGCGACAACAGGCTGCGGTCGGCGGAGGCGGACACGTTCGCGTGCAGCTGCAAGGCGAACACGGAGGGCGGACCCTGTGTGGCCAGCAAGGCGCGAGGGGTGCGGTAGAGCGAGTCATTGCGCTCACTGGCGTCGAGCTTCGCCGAGTCGGCGAACGGCGCGAGGTGCGGGAACACCACGAAGTAGTCCCGCACGGGCGCGCCCTGCAGCGGATCGCGGGTGCGCGGGAACAGCCGGTTGTACTGGTCGAACGTGTTCGGGTCGGACGCGAGCGCCAGCCCGAGGCGCGCGAGGTAGGTCTCGTCGGCGGCCACCGTGCGCTCGCGGCGATTCACCGTGAGGGCGAGTGCCACGGTCTCCCGTGTGACCTCGCTCCCACCCACGCGGTAGGCGCTCCGGATCTCGAAGCGGAACGACGGCGTCGCGGCCGTCACGCCGGGTCGCGGGTCGTACACGAGGCGCAGCGTGTCCACGAAGCTCGGGTCGGGTCGCGCCGTGACGGGGAACGTCCCGACGCAGCGCCCCGAGCTGCAGGACGTCTCGCCCACCGGGATGTAGGACACGGCGAGGTAGTCGCTCTGGTCGAGCCGGCTGGCGAGCGCGAACCAGGCGCCGCTGGGATCGGCGTAGTAGTCCCGCCCCTCCAGCAGGATCTCCCACTGAAACGGTCCCGCGCGCTCCGCGACGCAGTCCACCGGCTGCGCCCCCGGGCCACAGGCCACGGCGCGCAGGCCCCCGATGTTCTGGTTGCTGTTCGATAGCGGCGACACGGCGCGCACGCGGTAGACGTGCAGGCCGCCCACGCGGAGCGCGGCGGGGAGCGGCGTCGCCTCGAGCGACAGGATGTCGACCGCGGGATAGCCGGGGATGGCGGCGGGGTCCACGGCGAAGAAGAACCGCCCCGCCTCGTAGTCCAGGTCTCGGGCCTCCCGGTCGATGGGCTGGGTCGTGACGTCGCCGATGGTGTAGACCCGGTCCGTCACGACGTTCCCCTTCTGCTGCGCGTAGATGCCTCGCAGCTCGAGCGCGCCGAACTGGGCGATCGCCTGCACGCCGAAGTTGTTCGCGGGGATGGCCGCGCTGATGAAGCGCGAGCGCGGCGCCTGGAACGTGACGTTCCCGGCCTCCACCCGGCGCAGCGGCTCGTCCTCCAGCCCTTCGTACCACACCTGGAGGTTGTTGTTCGCGTCGAATTCGCGCTGGCTGTCGAAGTCGACGTTCAGGTGCAGGCGCTGTCCCACGACGCCTCCCGAGCGGATCGAGTACTGGGGGTTGGGGCTGATCGTGGGGAAGCCCGCGGAGCAGCCGGACAGGGCCTGCTGCAGATCGATCGCGCTGCAGTGGAGATTGCGAAACTGGTCGGCCTTGAGCTCGAAGCGCACGTTGAGCTGCATGCCGACGTCGGCGAACGTCCCGGGGAGGGCGGGCGCCGCCGCGGGGACTACGACGGGAGGCGCCGGCTCGGCGGGGATGGGAGAGGGCGCGGCCGCCGCAACCGGCGCCGGGGCCGCGGGCCGCCCGAGGACTGGGGACCACAGCGCGCGCGCGCGCCGCTCCCACGCGGCCGCGACCAGCGCGGGCACGGTGTGCGGCCCGAGGCGCCCGCCGGGCACCAAGGCCGGGTGTCGCGGCGGCGCAAGGGGCGTCCAGCGAAACGACGCCACGAACCCGGGCGGCTCGGAGCGGGCGGCGCCGGTATCCTGCGCGTGGGCCTGGGGTATGACGAGCGAAAGGGCGACGAAGCCGGCCAGGCTGGCGCGTCGCATCCCTTGTAGAGAGCTGGAGCCGCGAATATAATGGCGCGACCTACCGTGCGCATCCTCAGCCGCTACCTGCTGCGCCAGCACCTCGCGCCGCTCGGGTTCGCGCTCGCGGCGTTCACCCTCCTGATGCTGCTCCGCCAAGTGGCCCAGCAGTTCGGAAACCTCGTCGGGAAGGGCCTGCCGTGGAGCGTCATCCTCGAGGTCTTCCTTCTGTCCGTCCCCTTCATCATCGCGATGACGCTGCCCATGGCCGTGCTCGTGGCCGTGCTGTACGCGTTCAGCCAGCTCGCGGGGGATCACGAGATCACGGCGATGAAGGCGAGCGGCGTCAGCCTGGGGCGGCTCGTCGCCCCGGTGCTGTCGGCGGCTGCGCTGGTCGCAGCGCTGGCGTTCCTGTGGAGCGATCAGGTGCTGCCCCGCTCGAACCACCGGCTGCGCACCCTGCTCGTGGACATCCAGCGCAAGAAGCCGTCCTTCAGCTTGAAGGAGCAAGTGATCAACGAGGTCGTGGAGCGCCAATTCTTCCTCCGGGCGGCACGCATCGATCCGGCGACCAACAGGCTGAGGGACGTCACGATCTACGACCTCGGGGACCCCGAGCGGCGGCGCATCATCAGCGCCGACAGCGGCCGCATGGCCTATACCCCGGGGGGCCGCGACCTGTACCTCACGCTGCTGGACGGCGACATCCGGGAGGTGAACCGGAGCGATCCCACGCAGTTCGACCGCACCCTCTACGTCGTCAACAAGATCCGGGTCCAGAACGTGGGGAACTCGCTGGAGCGGACCGAGAACGACTCGTACAAGAGCGACCGCGAGATGGGGATCTGCGAGATGCGGGGCGTCGTGGCCGCGGCCCGGCGGGAGGCGGAGCAGGCGCGACGGGACACCAGGCTCCTGATCGACAACGACCTGCGGCGCCTGGCCGGGCTCGTGCCGGCGCTGCGCGACACGCTCGGGGTGGCGCCGGACACGGAGCCGCAGGGCGCCTACTGCCGCGCGCTGCGCCGGATGTCGGGCTGGCTCGTCCCCAGCGCGGCCATCGCCGCGCCGCCCCAACAGGGGCCGCCGCCGCGGCAGGGGGCACGCCCGCAGCAGGGCGGACCGCCGCCGCGAGGCGCGCCGCGCCCAATCACGCCGGCGATCCTCCCGGGGCAGCCGCTGCCGCCGCGCGGCGCGCCCGTCCCGTGGCTCGCGACCGGCGCGACGGTCGGGGAGGAGCAGCGGGTACGCGCCGCGCGGCAGCGCGCGGCGAGCTACGAGGTGGAGATCCACAAGAAGTACGCGATCGCCGCCGCGTGCATCGCGTTCGCCCTGGTCGGCATTCCCGTGGCGCTGCGCTTTCCGCGGGGCGGCGTGGGGCTCGTGCTGGCCACGAGCCTGATCGTGTACACGGTGTACTACGTCGGCCTGATCGGCGGCGAGGAGCTGGGCGACCGGCTGTTCGTGTCCCCGTTCTTCGCGATGTGGACGCCCAACCTCTTGTTCAGCGCGCTCGGGCTCGCGGGCCTGTGGGTGGTCCGGCGGCCGGGGGACGCGCCGCAGGGCGGGGACTGGACCGACCTGTTCCGCACGTTCCTGCCGCGCCGCCGCGCCGTCGCGTGATGCCCGCCCCCCCCGCCCCCCCCGCCCCCCCGGCCCCCGCTCCCCGCCTGCTGCCCACGCTCGATCGCTACGTCGTGCGCGAGTGGCTCAAGGTCTTCCTCATCACGGTGCTGGGCTTCCCGCTCCTCGTGATCGTGATCGACCTGACGGACAACCTCGGCAAGTACCTGAGCAAGGGCCTGACCAAGCACGCCGTGGCGCTGTCTTGCCTGTTCGGCATCCCGGAGACGGTGTCGCTGGTGCTGCCGGCCGCGGTGCTGTTCGCGACGGTGTTCACGGTGGGCGCGCTGGGGCGACACTCGGAGCTCACCGCGGCGAAGGCGTCAGGGGTGTCGTTCCATCGCCTGGCGGCGCCGATCTACCTCGCGGGGGTGGCGGCGTTCCTGCTGGGCCTGGTGGTGACCGAGCTCGCGCCGGGGGCGTCCGCCCGGAAGGCCGAGCTGCTCGGCGAGAAGCCGATCGCCGCCACGGCGCAGCGCTACAACTTCGTGTATCGGGCGGACGGCGGCTGGGTGTACGCGATCCGCTCGCTCGAGCTCAGGTCGCGCGAGATGCGGGACGTGATTCTCGAGCGCGAGGGCGCGGGCCCGGACTATCCGACGATCATCGTCGCGGCGCAGCAGGCCGTGTTCGCGGAGCAGCGACGGGCCGGCGGCTGGACGCTGACCCAGGGGTCGCTGCGCTACCTGCTCGGCCCCGACCGCGAGGCGGCGTTCGCCTTCGACACGCTGCGCACGCCCGCGCTGCGCGAGCGGCCCGTCGACCTCCTGGCCCAGCCCAAAGCGCCGGACGAAATGCGCTACACGGAGCTGGGGCGCTACATCGACGCGCTGGCGCGCTCGGGCTCCGACACGCGCAAGCTGCGGGTGGAGCACGCGCTCAAGCTGTCGATCCCCTTCACGTGCATCATCATCGCGCTGTTCGGCGCGCCGCTCGCGATCTCCACGCCGAAGAGCGGCGCCGCCTGGGGCGTGGCCGTGTGCCTCGCGACCACGTTCATCGACCTCCTGATGTTCCAACTCAGCAAGGCGGTGGGCGCCGGGGGCGTGCTGCCGCCCACGTTCGCGGCCTGGTTCCCGAACCTCGTGTTCGGCGGGGCCGCGATCTACCTGCTCCGGAAGACGCCCACGTAGCGCCGAACCACGCGCTTGACGCGGTCCCGATCGCGGATCACCTTCTCCGATCTCGATGAGCAGCCGTCCACCGAACCAGGCTTCCAAAAGGAGAGATCCGACCATGCACTGGATCGTGCGCGCGTCGCGCGCCCTAGCGGCGGCGGCGGCATTCTCGGTGCTCGTCGCCGACGTGGTCGGGGCGCAGGGCGTCACGACCGGGGCGATCACGGGCAGGGTGACGGACCGGCAGGGCCAGCCCCTGGTCGACGTGGACGTGGAGGTCGTAAACCGCAGCACGGGCTACGCGAGCAGCACGCGCACTCGTGCCACCGGGTTGTTCCTCGTCCAGGGCCTCGAGGTCGGCGGCCCGTACTCGGTACGCGTGCGCGCCATCGGCTACGAGCGTTTCGTACGCGACGACATCTACGTCAGACTGTCCCAGGCCACGCACGTGGACGCGCAGCTCTCCGCGCAGCCCGTGGAGCTGGCGCCGATCACGCTGACCGTGGGCCGCACCGCCGACTTCACGCCCACCCGCCAAGGCGTGGCGGTCCAGATTTCCGACACGCTGGTGCGGCGCGTGCCCACCTTCAGCCGCGACTTCACCGATCTACTCAAGCTCGCGCCCCAGGTGGTCTACGCCGCCCCGGGCTCCCCCGCCGCCAGCGGGGCCGGCGCCTACAACCGCTACAACACCATCACGATCGACGGCGCCAACCAGAGCGAGCGCTTCAACCTCAACGCCACGGGCGGTGTGCCAGGCGGCGGTGCCAACGGCAAGGTCATATCCCTGGACGCGGTGAAGGAATTCCGCGTGATGTTCACGCCGAGCGACGTGCGGCAGGGCAACTTCACGGGCATGCTCGTGAACGCCGTCACCAGGAACGGCACGAACGAGTTCCACGGCGGCGCGACCTTCACCTACCGCAGCAACGAGGATGTGGCCGGGTTCGATCTCGTCGGCCAGGATCTCCGCGCTTCGAAATTCGATGTCAAGCAGTACGGGTTCTATGTTGGCGGCCCGATCATTCGCGACCGGTTGCACTTCTTCGTCGCTCCCGAATTCCAGCACCGCACCCAGCCGGCGACCGGCCCGTATTACCTGAACGGCCAGGGCTTCAACTCCCCGGCCGTGGAGCTCGACAGCCTCACCCGCATCGCCACCTTCATGAAGACGAACTACGGGTTCGACGTCGGCAGCACGGGCCCGGTCGACATCGACAACCCGCTGACGAACCTGTTCGGCCGCGTCGACTTCCAGATCTCGCCCACCCACCGCCTGGTGGTGCGCGAGATCATCAACCACAACGACCTGGACGCCTTCTCTCGCAACATCGGCACCTACCAGACGTCGCCGCTCAATCAGAACTCCGGCTTCCGGTTCAGCTCGAACGAGTTCACGGGGGTGTCGACGAACACCTCGACGGGTGCGCAGCTCTACTCGAACCTGCCGGGTGGGAAGTCCAACGAGCTGCTCCTCGGCTATACCACGATCAAGGACCAGCGCGACGTCCCGATCACGGCGCCGGAGGTGGGCGTGGGGGTCAACGAGGGCGGCACGGTGCGCGCGGTCACATTCGGCACCGAGCAGTTTTCACCGAACAACCTGCTCAAGCAGAAGATCTTCGAGGCCGTGGACAACTTCACGATCCCGGCGGGCGCTCACACGATCACGGTGGGCGGCCGCTTCGACCACACGCACATCTTCAACAACTTCGCGCAGGGGACTTTCGGCGTCTATAACTTCCCGACGATCGCGGCCCTCGAGGCCAGTGCGCCGAACGGCTACGTCATCGGCTACGCAAACAGCAGGCGGGACTCGGACATCCCGGCAGACTTCAACGTCCAGGTCTACAGCCTGTATGCGCAGGACCAGTGGGCGGTGACCGACCGCCTCACGGTGACCGCGGGCCTGCGCGCCGACATCCCCAGGATGCTGGACAAGCCGACCCAGAACGACACGCTGACGAACGCCCTCGCGGCCGCGGGCCTGCCGGACGTGCGCACGGGCGTCGCGCCCAAGACGGTGCCCCTCGTGTCACCCCGCCTCGGCTTCAACTTCGATGCGACGGGCGACAACCGCAATCAGATCCGCGGCAGTGTCGGCATCTATACCGGTCCGCCGCCCTACATCCTCCTGGGGAACGCCTACGCCAACACCGGGCTCGGCCTCGTGCGGTTGAGCTGCACGGGCGCCGCGACGCCAGCTTTCACGCTGAACGTCAGCCAACTCCCCACCGCGTGTGCGGGCCAGCCGGCGCCGGCGCCGGGGCAGGCGGGCACGGTCGGCGTCAACATCAACGATCGCAACTTCAAGTTTCCGCAGTATTTCGGGGTGTCGGCCGGGTTCGACCGACAGCTGCCGTTCAATACCGTGCTCACGGTCGAGGGGTTGTACCGCAAGGCGATCAACGGCGTGCTCATTCGCGACGCCAACATCAAGGGCCCCCGCATGGTCGGCGGACAGCCCTATACCGACCGCGATGGCCGCGTGCTCTACGCCGATACAATGACCAATGTCACCGGCCCCTCCCCGAGTGTCGCCGTGACCAACAACAACCAGCGCTGGATCACCACGCTGCGCGGCGCGGCCTTCACCGAGGGGATCATGGAAGTCACCAACCAGTCCAAGGACTTCAACTACTCGATCTCAGCGCAACTCAACCGCCGTTTCTCGGACCGGCTCGAGGCGACGGTCGCTTACACGTACATAAAGTCGGAAGATGTGCAGAGTTTCACGTCGGACCGAGCGATCTCCAACTGGCGCAACAGCCGCCAGCTCTCGGTCTCGCACGACGATCTGATCACGACCACGTCGGTCTTCTCCCGGCCGCACCGCCTGGTCGCCTACGGGACGTACTCGCTGCCCTGGGCCGGCACCAGCACCGACCTCACCCTGTACTTCGAGCGCACCTCGGGGGTGCCGCTCACCTACGTCGCGAACGGCGACTTGAACGGCGACCTCTTTGCCGGCAACGACCCGATCTACGTCCCGCGCGACGCGACCGACCCCGCGGAGATCCAGATCGGGACCGGCGTGGACGGCGCGTTCGTCCAGAATGCGGCCGCGGCGCAGGCGTTCAACCGGTTCATCAGCGCCCAGCCGTGCTTGGACAAGCAGCGCGGCCACATCATGGAGCGCAACAGCTGCCGCAGCCCCGCCCAGAGCCGACTCGACGTGTCGCTGCGGCAGTCGCTGCCATCGTACCGCGGACACGACCTCGCGCTGCAGCTCGACTTCTTCAACTTCCTCAACTTCTTGAACAAAGATTGGGGCCAGATCAAGCTCCCGACGATCAACCCGAGCTTCAGCCAGCAGGCGGCGCTGACCGTGACCGGCCGTAACTCTGGACCGCTGAGTCAGTCGATCTCGACGTTCACCTTCGACAACAAGCTGTATGACACGACGACCGGGGATCCGAAGCCGTTCGAGGGCAGGACCACCGGTAGCGTCTACCAGATCCAGCTCACGCTGCGCTACTCGTTCTGAGCCGATCCGAGGCGGCCTCCACCGGGATGGGGATGCGGCTGCAGCCGCATCCCCATCATCGCATCGCAGCCGAGCGGTACCGCAGCCAGATGTAGTAGGCGGGAATCCCGCTCAAGATGATCCCGACGTCGAGGGCGAACGCGGGGGTCTCGGACACGAGATAGTTTCCCAACAGGAACACGGCGCCGAGCAGGAAGACGAGCGGCACGACCGGATAGCCCCAGGTGCGATAGCCCCGCTCGAGATCCGGGCGCCGGCGCCGCAGCACGAATACCGCCGCCACCGCGAGCGCGTAGAACGGCCAGATTCCGATGATGAACTGGTCGGCCAGCTCCGTGAACCTCCGCACCAGCACGAACAGCGCCCCGAGGCACCCGGCCAGGACGATCGCACCCGTCGGCGCCCCCGTCCGCGGGTCGACGCGCGTGATGGCCTTGGGAAAAACGCCGTCCTCCGCCATGGCAAAGAAGATCCGCGGGGCGGTCATCATCGAGCCGTTGAGCGTGCCGAACGTGCTCACCGCCACCGCCGCCGAGACGGCGATCAGCCCCGCGCCACCCAACAACATCCGGGCCACATCGGCCGCGACGAGCTCCGCGCCCTTCACCTGCTGGATGGGGATGAGGTGCAGGTACACCAGGTTGGCCGCGAGGTACAGGGCGACCACGGACCCCGTTCCAATGAACATCGCCCGCGGCAGGTTGCGCTGCGGATCCTTCACCTCCCCGCCGACGAACGCGAGATCGCCCCACCCGTCGTACGCCCACAGGATCGCCACCATCGCGAGCAGAAACGGCGACAGCCCCACCGCGGCTCGCTGGGCGAGCATCGCACCGGCTCCGAGTCCCTGCCCGCCACCCAGGGCGAAGCCGAGCACGACCAGCAGGGCGAGAGCTCCGACTTTCAACGCCGTGCTCACGTTCTGTACGATCGCGGCGCGGTGGATGCCGACGTAGTTCACGACGGCCACGAGCAGGACGAAGAGCGCGGCCAGGAGCTGCTCGGCGCGCACTGCCTGGCCGGCCACGGTCACCGCCGTCGCGGCCGGATCGAGCCCGAGGACCCGCAGCGTGTACGCCGCGGACGTGATCGAGATCGCGCCGTAGGCGCCCGGGCGGATGATCAACAGCTCCGCCCACCCGAAGAGAAAAGCGGGGAGCGGCCCGAACGCCTCGCGGATGAAGACGTAGATGCCGCCCGAGCGCGGGAACAGCGCCGCGAGCTCAGCATACGTGAGCGCCCCGCACAGCGTCACCGCACCACCCAGCACCCAGCTCAGGAGGAACAGCGGCACATCGTCCACGCGCTGCGCGATCGCCGCGGGCGTGCGGAAGATGCCGCTGCCGATCGTCGAGCCGACGACGACGGCGACGGCGCTCCACAGACCGAGGCGACGCGGCAGCCGCTCGCCCCAGCGATCGAGCGGTGTGGGTGTGGACATGCGGCCGCACAATATACATTTCGGGCCTCATGACGCGACGCTTCGCGCGGCTCGCCTGGGCCGCCGCCGCCTGCACCTACCTCCTCATCATCCTCGGCGCCATCGT
>Ga0209056_10003986_pt1 | contig 15596 bp, 17 predicted proteins | sample GraSoiAngelo_114_FD_185876 | JGI IMG/M metagenome (GOLD analysis project Ga0209056, IMG submission 185876) | Grasslands soil microbial communities from the Angelo Coastal Reserve, California, USA - 14_0903_13_40cm (SPAdes) (version 2) | ecosystem: Environmental > Terrestrial > Soil > Grasslands... | reverse complement strand
TGGTCCTTGTTGGCGTCCGGATATTGGCGCCGCTTGAAGATGTCTTTGATGGTGATGAGACCGCGGAGCAGGCCCTGCTTGTCTACGACGGGGAGCTTCTCGATGCGATGCCTGGCGAGAATGCGTTCCGCCTCGTCCAGGTTGGTGCCGACCGGGGCGGTCACGAGCTTGTCCTTCGTCATGACGTCACGAATCGGCCGGTCCAGCTCGCGCTCGAATTGCAGGTCGCGATTCGTGATGATGCCGGCCAGCTTGCCGGCGCCATCCACGATCGGCACGCCGGAAATCTTGAAGCGCACCATGAGCTGCTGCGCCTCGCGCAGCGGGCGGTCGGGGCCCAGCGTGATCGGGTTCATGATCATCCCCGATTCGCTGCGCTTGACGCGATCCACCTCCGCCGCCTGGCGATCGATCGGCATGTTTTTGTGGATCACGCCGATCCCGCCCAGGCGCGCCATGCCGATCGCCATCTCCGCCTCGGTGACGGTATCCATGGCGGCAGAGACGATCGGAATGTTGAGCGGAATCTTACGAGTGAAGCGACTGGCGACGGAGACGTTGCGGGGATGCACCGTCGAGTGACGGGGCACGAGCAGAACGTCGTCAAAGGTGAGGGCGACGTCAGGTCGGAAGGTTCCCATCTCGGAAGTTACTGGGGGGGCTTGGTTTCCTCAACCTGTTTTTCGGGAGCCGGGGGGGCCGGGGCGGCGGGCTTCCGCTTCGCCTCTTCGACCGCCGCTTTCCCCGCCGCAGCCAGTCCCTCCAAGAACTTCCCGGCCTTGCCGACGGCGTCCATCGTGCCGCGAATGATGGTGATCGGCACGCGCCCCGCGCGCATCGTGTCTTCCAACGTTTCCGCGACCTTCTGGAACGCCGGGGCGCCGGCGGCACGTTGCGAGTACTTCGACTCGAGGAATTCGATGTAATCGAGCACCTGATACGCCTGCTCGTCCGGCATGACGTCGAGCTTGCGCCGGATGCGCTCGTTCAGTAGGTCGTTCACGGCGTTGTGCCTCCCTCCAGCGATATCAGGTCGACGACCGGGTTGCCGAGGTAGCGGCTGCGGGCGTTTCGCACTCGCGCGGTGATCGTCATCGTGACGAGCGGCGTGAGCGCGCGGAATGCGGGCAGTTTGCTATCGGGAACGACGACATACACGAAGCCCCGTTCGGGCAGCGGTCCGCGCCCGAGCACATACGACGTGCCGCTGGGGATGTCGGGCCGTAACTCGTCGGCTTTTTGAATCGCAATGAACTCGAGATTCCAGCGGAGCACCTGGCCCGCGTAGCGCTGCGGCTCGGCGCGCAGCTCCGCGGCCGTGATGCCCACGAGCACACCGGCGGGCGCGGCCTGGAGATCTCCTCCTTTGACCCAGCCCTCGAACTGCACACGGGTCCACTCGCCGTTGCGACTCAGGACCCGGAGCGGCGTGTCGGTCGCCACCGTACCCGCCTCAGGGCCGTCCGGCGCGCGGTAGAGCGTCGTCACGCGCACGGGTTGGGCGCGGGTGGAATCCGAATGTGTCGTGCTGCTGTCCGCCCCCGCCCCGGGCCGCCGGCCCGGGGTCGGCCCCCCGTGGGTGGTGTCGCTGTCGGAGGTGTCCGCGGTGCGCGTCGCCACAACATCCGCAATGGGCGCGAGCGCGCTGCGCTGCACCCAGCCCTGACGTGTCACGTGCACCCAACGCCCCCCGGTGCTGTCCCGTGGCGCCCGTTTGAGACCAAAGCCCTGCGAGAGCTCGGCGACCAGTGGGCCGGCGGGGGCGGCGCGCAGATTCTCGTTGGGCGCGCGCGTGACGAGCAAATCGAAATCGGGCCGATCGCTCCGTCCCACCGACGTCGCGAAGATCCAGCCATCGAGTGTGACCTGAATCCAATCGTTGCGAGTTGCTCCGCCCCCCCCGGTCAGCAAGGCGCCACGCGCGAGCCGCGCGATGCGACGGCCCGCGACGTCTTGATAGAACCAGGCATTGTCGACGTTGACCCGATACCGGTTGCCGCCCTGGGCAGCCGCGGGGGGGACCTGCGGCGTCGCAAGGCTCAGAACCGCTAGTAGCGCGAGAATGATCTGACTAACTTGCATCCCCTTCAATATGACAACCAGCCGCAGCAGGCGCACCCCGGTCGTCCTCATCGTACTCGACGGGTGGGGCTTTCGACCGGGCCGCGAGGGTAACGCGATCGAGCTCGGTAAGACACCGGTTTGGCACAAGCTGTGGGAGCGCGCGTCGCGCACGCTGCTCGAGGCCTCCGGCCTCGCGGTTGGTCTTCCCGACGGACAAATCGGCAATAGCGAAGTTGGGCACTTGAACCTGGGCGCCGGCCGCGTCGTGCCACAGGACATCGTGCGCATCTCGCAATCGATCGAGCGCGGGGAGTTCTTCCGAATTCCGGCCCTGGTGCAGCTGGTAGACGAAACACGACGCCATGACGCCACGCTGCATATCATGGGACTGATCGGCACCGGTGGCGTGCACGCGCTGGACAAGCATCTGCTTGCAGCGGTAGAGCTCGGACGCCAGGCGGGACTCAAAGTCGCGATCCACGCCTGGCTCGATGGTAGAGACACCCCTCCCAAGTCGGGACTCGGTTTCATGGAAGAGCTGCTCGAGGAGCTGGGAGTCAGGAGTCTGGAGCCGGGGCGATCACCACTGACTCCAGAATCCCGGATCCTGGCTCCCGTCGTTTCCACAGTTATCGGTCGGTACTACGCGATGGACCGGGACAAGCGGTGGGATCGTACCAAACTCGCGTACGACGCGATGGTAAACGGCGTGGGCGTACACGTTCCTGATCCCATCACCGCCATCAAACAAGCGTACGAAGCGGGTGAGACCGACGAATTCGTCAAACCGCGCGTCATCACCGGCGCGCCACTGATCAAGGGCGGCGACGGCATCTTCTGTTTCAACTACCGCGCCGACCGCATGCGGCAGATCGTGCGCGCGCTCGCCGCCCCGGGGTTCGACGGCTTCGACGTCACAGGCCGGCCCACCGTGCGACTCGTGACCATGACGCGCTACGACGAGACGCTGCCCTTCCCCGCCGCGTTCGAGCCGATCGTGCTGTCACGCATCGTGGCCGAAGTGCTTTCGGACCATGGCAAGACGATGTTCCGCACCGCGGAAACGGAAAAGTACGCGCACGTCACCTACTTCTTTAACGGCGGCTACGAGCCACCCTACAAGGGCGAGGAGCGCCTGCTCGTGCCGTCGCAGAAAGTCGCCACCTACGACTTGATGCCGGAGATGAGCGCGCCGGGTGTCACCGACGTATTGTGCAAGGCGATTGCGGCGAAGCAGCACGACTTCATTCTGTGCAACTACGCCAATGGCGACATGGTGGGACATTCGGGGGTGCTGGCCGCGGCGGTCAAGGCCGTGGAGACCGTCGACAGTTGTCTCGCGCGGGTGCTGACGACCGTGGACACGGCCGGCGCGACGGTCCTGGTGACCGCGGATCACGGCAACTGCGAGCTGATGATCGATCCCGCAACCGGCGGCCCGCACACGGCGCACACCACGAATCCCGTTCCAATGGTCATCGTGGGCGAGAGTGCCCCCAACCGGCAGCTGCGTGCTGGTGGCTCGCTTCGCGACGTAGGGCCTACGATCTTAAACCTGCTCGGTATCGAGCCACCGAAGGAAATGACGGGGAAGGATCTCCGGGAGGGATGATGGTCGGACAGTCGGACAGTCGGACAGTCGGACGGTTCATGCGTGGGTGGTCGACGGTAGTGGTGGCGGTGTTTCTGTCCGTCGGTCCGACCGTCCGACCGTCCGACGGGCAGGTCGGCCACGATCCCGCCTCCTCACCCTACCACGACATTTTGCTGCACTCGGGGCCGGTATTCTTTGCCGGCCACCTGAGCGGGGACCGTGGGAATGCGCGCGCCGGCATGAGCAACGCTACGACGTTCGGCGCGCGCTACGAGATCCCGGCCGGCCGGTCGCTGCACTTCCAGTTCACCGGCGCTTACCTCCACGGCGACAGATTCATCATCAACCCCCGCGCCGATTCGTCATCCCCCGCTCGCCGTGCCGGTCCGTTCAAGTCCGATCTCGCATTGGTCGAGGTCGGAATGCAGCTGCGGCTCACCGGCGGAAAGACGTGGCACGGGCTCGCTCCCTATGTGGGAACCGGGCTCGGGATGATGTTCGATGTGAGCTCGCCGGGAGACACGACGAAGAGCGGCTACCAGTTCGGTACCAAGCTGACGATCGCGTTCGCGACCGGCGTGCGCTGGTATCCCGCTCGTCGCGTGATGATCAGTGGCGACGTGCGCGCTCACTTTTGGCGTCTCAAGTATCCCGTCTCCTTCCATGATTCATCGCTGGCTCCCGACGGGTCACGCGTGATTCCGCTGAGTCAACCGCTCAGCGACTGGACGCTGCATCCCTGGATCAGTCTCGGCATTGGATGGATTTTCTAGCCGAAGGCTTCCGGCGGGCGTGGGGACTACTCGTGGCGGGTGATTCCGAGGTTTATGGGATCGCCCTGCTCACGCTCAAAGTCGCGGTCGTAGCGACCGCCATCTCCTGCGCCGCGGGGCTGCCGCTCGGGTACTTCCTCGCGACTCGACGGTTCTGGGGACGGCGCGCGGCGCTGACGATGGTCAATACCGCGCTCGCCTTCCCGACCGTCGTCGTCGGCCTCCTGCTGTACGGCTTGCTGTCGCGACAGGGCCCGCTGGGCAGCCTGGGCTGGCTCTATACGTGGCAGGCGATCGTCGTCGGCGACGTTTTGCTCGCGCTGCCGATCGCCGCGGCGCTGTCAGCCGCCGCGATCCAGGGCGTCGACCCGCGTATACGCCGCACCGCCGAGACGCTGGGAGCCGGTGCCTGGCGGACCGCGTGGACTGTCGCCCGCGAGGCGCGCTTCGCGCTGGCCGCCGTGATCACCGCGGCCTTCGGCCAGGTCGTGGCCGAAATTGGCGCGGCGATGATTGTCGGCGGCAACATCCGCGGCTCCACCCGTACACTGACCACGGCCGTCGCGCTCTACACCGCGCAAGGCGACTTCGGCCTGGCCCTCGCGCTCGGCCTTGTGCTGTTGCTGTTGGCGCTCGTCGTCAACATCGCGTTGCAGATGCTGCAGGGGCGTGGCCATGCTTGAGCTGCGCGGCGTACGCCATCGCTATGAAGGACGCGTGGTAGTCGACCTCGAGCAGTTCAGCGTGCCGCGCACCGCCGCGGTCGCGGTAGTCGGGCACAACGGCGCCGGGAAGAGCACGCTGCTGCGCCTGCTCGCGCTACTCGAGGCGCCGACGGAGGGACAGATCTTTTGGAACGGCACGGCGGTACCACGGCGCCCCGCTGCATCGCTCCGCCGGCGCGTAACACTCGTGGAGCAACGACCGGTCCTGTTTCGGGGCACCGTGCGCGAGAATTTGGAATACGGGCTGCGCGTGCGCGAGATCGCTCAGGCTGCGGCGAACGGAATCATTGCTGACGTCGTCGAGCGACTGGGACTGCAGCCGCTGCTCTCGCGGCGGCGTCACGAGCTTTCCGATGGAGAAGTGCAGCGCGTGGCTGTCGCACGCGCGCTCGCGCTCCGGACCGACGTCCTGTTGCTGGATGAGCCGGCCAGCTCGGCCGACCGGGCGGCGGCGGGTGCGCTGTACCGCGCGCTCGCGGCGGAGCGCGCCGCGCGTCCCTTCGCGGTGTGCGTCGCATCGCACCAGCTCGAAGACGCGTACCGCTGGGCCGACGATATTCGCGCGCTCGCGGACGGCCGGCTGTCGCCCGTCACGCCGGAGAATCTGTTTCGCGTCGAGCTTCCCGTGGGCGACGGCGTGAAGAGTGTGCGCGTCGGGAGCATCGACATTGTCGTCATGACCGACCGCGCCGGGCCGGCCGTCGTCGCGGTCCCGCCAACCGACATCTTCGTGAGCCGTGAGCCGCTCCCATCGTCCGCGCGCAACGTCTTCAAGGGCCGGGTGACGGGCATGGCGATCGAGCACCGCGGCGCCGGCGTGCACGTTCGGGCCGATATGGGTGGCGTCGAGCTGGTGGCCGCCGTGACGGCCGAGGCCGCACGTGATTTGGCGCTCACACCCGGCGGCCCGGTCGTGTTCTCTTTCAAGGCCACCGCCGTCCAGGTATTCTAAGGAATGCCGACAGGGTACCTGACGAGGATCGTTGAGTTCACCGCGACGCACCGGTTTCCCGAAACACCCGAGTTCGCCGGGGCCACAAGCGACCATAGCCATCGGTATCGCTGTGCCGTGACGGTGAAGGGTGTGTTCGATCCGGCACGCGGCGGGGTGATGAGCCTGCCCGTACTCAAGACCCTGCTGCAACGCGAAGTGGTGGCCCGTTTCGATGGACGCCATATCAACGAGGACATCGCGCCGTTCACCGGCGGAAAGTGGGTCGCGACCGGCGAGGCGCTTGCCCTGCACCTGTGGGAGCGCATTGCCGGTGCTTTGCCGGCGGGCGTGGGCCTGCACTGCGTGCGTATCGAGGAGAGTCCCAATCACTACTCCGAATACCGCGGCGAATCCTAAACAGCCGGGCGACCGCGCCGGCCGCATGCGCGCCGACTCCGCCGTGGTCGAGGAGTGGCCCGTCTGGCTCGAGGTGAACGGCGAGCCCGCGGTCACGTGGATGTGCACGCCGGATCAGCTCGAGGAGCTGGTCGTGGGCTGGCTCCATGGTGAGGGCTACATCGCCTCGCTCGACGATCTCGTGCAGCTGCGGCCCTGCGCGCCCGATCTGGGATTCTGGGCCGACGTGAAGCCGGAGCGAGTCGCGCAGGTGAAAGGCGAGAAGCGCAAGCGGGTGCTCGCGTCGGGATGTGGCGCGGTGGCGACGATGCTCGCCGATCCCGATGCGATGGCGCACTCGGCGCCGCTGCGCGGCGATCCTCCAGCCCCCGACACACTGCGCGCGCTCTTCAAGCAGCTGTTTGCGGCCGGCGCGCGCTACAACGAGACCGGCGGCATTCATGCCGCAGCGCTCACCGACGGTGCGACGCTCCTGTTTCACGCCGAGGACATCGGCCGTCACAATGCGGTCGACAAAGTGATCGGCGCCGGGGTGGTCGCGCGGACGCCGATAACGGGCCGCGGGCTGCTCGTGACCGGCCGGATATCGGCCGAATTGGCGTTTAAGGCGGCGCGCGCCGGTCTGGCGTGGATCGCGACGCCGAGCGTGCCGTCCACACTGGCGTTGACGATCGCCGAGCGCTCCGGGATGGTGCTCGTCGGCCGCGCAGTCAGCGGCACACCGCACGTGCACAAGCGGGGGGCATGACGCCTTCCGAAGACGAGGACCTGCGCGCCCTGCTCCGCCGGGCGCGCACCATCGCGGTCGTAGGACTATCGCCCAACCCGTTGCGGCCCAGCAATTCAGTCGCGCGCTACCTGCAGCGGGCCGGCTATCGCATCGTGCCGGTCAATCCGGGTCATAACGAAATCCTTGGCGAGAAGAGCTACCGCACGCTGAGCGACGCGGCCCGCGATCACACCATCGACGTCGTCGATGTGTTTCGACGCAGCGAGAACGCAGGGGCCGTCGTGGACGAGGCGATTCCGCTTGGGCCACAATTGATCTGGCTGCAACAGGGTGTGGTGGACGCGGCGGCACAGTCGCGCGCCACCAAAGCCGGCGTCCCGTTCGTCATGGACCACTGCCTCGCCATCGAACACCATCGCCTCGAGGTCTAAATGCGGGGAGCCGTCCTGGCCGGCGGTGCTGCCAGTCGATACGGCGGAGTCCCCAAAGGCCTGCTCGCGGTGGGAGGCCGCCGGATTCTCGATCGTGTTGTCGACAGTGTGCAAGCCGTAACTGGTGCGCTTCCACTGTTGATCGCCAACGCGCCCGGTGCCTCCGCCTGGCGCCCCGATTTGAAAACCATCCCAGACGCGCGGCCAGGCTTGGGCAGCCTCGGTGGGATCTATACGGCCGTGACCGCTGTGCCCGAGCCCGTCCTGTGCGTCGCCTGGGACATGCCGTTCGTTCCTCAAGGCTTACTGGGGGCGTTGATTGATGGTTCAAAGGCCGGGAGTTACGACGCGTTTCTTCCCGAGAGCTCCGGCCGGCGCGGGCTGGAGCCGCTGTGCGCGGTGTACGGCCCGGCGTGCGGTCCCGCGATCGAGCGACGGCTTGAAACCGGCGACTTGAAGGCCATCTCCTTCCACGCCGATGTCAGAGTCGGTATCCTCTCCCTCGCCCAGGTCAAGGGCTTCGGCGACCCCGACGAGCTGTTCTTCAACGTGAACACGCCGGACGATCTCCAGCGAGCGGAGGCGCTGTGGCGGCGACGCGTCTGATCTCCATCATCGGCCTCAAGAACGCGGGCAAGACGACGTTGCTCGTCGCGCTCGCGGCGGAGCTCGTGCGTCGCAAGTTCCGAGTGATGACGATCAAGCATGGCTCACATCCCGCCGACATGGATCAGAAGGGCAAGGATACCTGGCGGCATTGGCACGAAGGAAACGTCGAGCGGGTGCTGATGGAGTCGCCGGGGCAACGAGTCCTCTTCGAGCACACGGAAGCGGAGTCCGATCCGATCACCCTCGCGCGGCGCTACCTCGGCGACGCCGACATCGTGCTCGTGGAGGGGTTCAAGCGCGCTCCGCTTCCCAAGATCGAGGTGTATCGCACCGTCGCGGGACCGAAACCGGTGTTCGATCCCGCGGTGCACGATCCCGCCGATTGGGTGGCGATGGTCACCGACGACCGTAAGCTCCACGCCCCCTTCCCCGTGTTCCGATTCAGCGACACGTCCTGGCTCGTGACGGTTGCCAATCTCGCGTGGGATCGCGCGAAGATACTCCCACCATGACACCCGCCGAAGCGGCCAAAATCATCCTCGCGCACTGCCAGCCGCTTCCCACGGCGCGCCGACCGTTGCGCGATGCGCTCGACGCCGTGCTCGCCGAGGACGTGGCGAGTCCGATCGATCTGCCGCCGTGGGACAATTCCGCGATGGATGGCTACGCCGTGCGCAGCGGGGACCTGAGCGAACAGAGCGAGACGGAGCTCGCCGTCATCGAGACCGTTCCGGCCGGCCAGTTTCCCAGCAAGACCGTCGGGAAGGCGCAGGCGACGCGAATCTTCACCGGTGCGCCTCTGCCACAGGGCGCGGATACGGTGATCCGCCAGGAAGACACCGCGCAATCGTCCAATGGCAGAGTCACGATCCGCAATGCGCGCGACGCGAAGAAAAACATCCGGCGCCGCGGCGAGGACATCCGAAAGGGCGCGGTAGTGCTCAGGACCGGCACACAGCTCGGCCCCGCACAGCTCGGCGTCCTTTCATCGATTGCGCACGATGCCCCGCTGGTGCATCGGCGGCCCCGAGTCGCGTTCATGGGGTCGGGCGATGAAATCGTCGAGCTCGACGAGCGAGACGCGATTCTCGCGGGAACCAAGATCGCCAGCTCGAACTCCTACACGCTCGACGCGTTGATTCGCCGCTCCAGCGCAGAACCCGTCAACCTCGGGATCGCGCGCGACAGCAAAGAGAGCCTGCGCGATCACCTGCGTGGGGGACAGGGGGCCGATCTCCTGGTCACGACCGCCGGCGTGAGCGTGGGCGAGCACGATCTGGTGCGCGAGGTGCTGCAGGAATCGGGCGGCGAGCTGAAGCTATGGCGCATCAGCATGCGGCCCGGTGCGCCGGTCGGATTCGGGCTGCTGCGCGGAGTTCCATGGATCGGCTTGCCCGGGAATCCGGTCAGCACGATGGTGACATTCGAGCTGTTCGTGCGTCCCGCCATCCGGCGCCTGCAGGGACATGTCCTGCCGTTTCGTAGGACGGTCCCGGTCATCGTCCGGGAGCCGATCACGCTCGGTCCCAAGCTGCGACACTACCTGCGCGCAATAGTAGAGGAAGGGGAGGCTCGTTTGACAGGGCCGCAGGGGTCTGGCATTCTCACCAGTATGGCGCGCGCGAACGCTCTCCTCATCGTCCCAGCCGAGATGCCGACGGTTCCCGTGGGGACCGAGCTGCACGCGCTGATCCTCGACGATCCGCAGCACGTCGCGGAACCACCCTACTGATGGCTGTGCTCAGCTCACCCGTCGTCCGTCGTGCCCTGCGGCTGACGGGATACATTCTCCTGACCCTCATCGTGTACTGGGTCAATGTCGTAACTCCGCCAGCTGCCAGGCTGGGGATTCTGTACATCATCCCGGTGCTCCTCGTCACCTGGACCGAGGGGTTGGCATGGGGCATCGTATTCGCCGTGACCACGACCGGATTTCGGGAGGCCATCGCGTGGGTCCAAATGCCGGCGGACACGCCGATGGTGTGGCGCATCGTAACGGGGCTGGCGTATCTCGCCGTCCTGGGCCTCGCCATGGCGGGCCTCCAGACCCTGCGACGTCGAGAAGCGCAGATGGCGCGCCTGGTCATACAGGATCCGCTCACAAACGTCCTGAACGCCCGCGCGTTCGCCGACCGCCTGGGGCAGGAGCTGGACCGTAACCGTCGCTATCCCCGCCCGCTGTCGCTGATGTACATGGATCTCGACAACTTCAAGGTCATCAACGACACGCATGGACATCAGACGGGTGACGCCGTGCTGCGGCTCGTGGCCGACGCGATGCGCTCATCGGTGCGGCAGGCCGACGTCGTCGGGCGGCTGGGCGGCGACGAGTTTGCGGTCCTGATGCCGGAGACCGACGCCCAGCTCGCGGATGCGGCGGCCAAGCGGCTCATCGCCAGCCTGCGCAACGTCTTCAAGGGAACGCCGAATGTGACGGCGAGCATCGGAGTCGTGTCATGCACAGCCACCGACGCAAGTACTGACGACTTACTCCGACGAGCAGACCAGGCGATGTACGACGCGAAGAAGTCGGGGAAAGATCGGGTTGTGCAGGTAGCTATCTAGTTCAGACGGATAGCACCATGCTGCTCGTACTTCTCCTCGCGCTCCAAAACCCCGCTCCCGAGCTCTACTATAGCGTCACGGTTCCGATGGACCGCTCCGCATATTTGGTCGAGATGCAGATCAACAATCCCCCGAATCCGAGCCGTGTCGTCATCCCAAACTGGGCCCCGGGCGCCTATCGGCTCATGGATTCGTGGCAGAACATCCGGGACGTCGTCGCGGTCAGCGCCGCCGGTGATCCACTTCCCGTCCACCAGGACTCCCCGATCTCCTGGGTCATCGACCCGAAAGGCGCCAGCCGGATCACGATTCGCTACGCCGCGGGGCTACGGGAAGCGGACGAGTGGCAGCGGCCCAACAACCGCTGGTTCTTGCGGTCGAGCTCCGGGATCGTGGATGGTCCGCGCACGTTCATGTATCTCGACGGCTGGAAGCAGGCGCCGGCCCGCGTCACCTTCCAGCTTCCCGCGGGGTGGCGCATCGCCACCGGACTCGTCCCGACGACGATCGACAGCACCACGTTTGCGGCGCCGAGCTACGACGTGCTCATCGACTCGCCCGCGCTGCTGGGCAAGTTCCTGACGTATCGGTTCACCGCCGCCGGCACGCCGCATCGCGCCGTCGTCGATCTCGGCGGCGGCCGCGCGTACGCGCCGGCGGTGTTCGTGGACATGTTGCGGCGCATTTCCACGACGGCGATCCGCATCTTGGGGGCCGCCCCTTACAAAGACTACACATACATCTTTGTCGGAGGCCGAGGCGGCGGCCTCGAGCATCTCAACTCGACCACGATCGGCGTCACTACCGAGACGCTGGCCCGCGATCCGCGCGGCGCCAGAACGGTCAGTGCCCACGAATTCTTCCACGTCTGGAACGTCAAGCGGATCCGGCCGGTGGAGCTCGGCCCGTTCGACTACGAGCACGAGGTGCGCACGGTCAATCTGTGGTGGAGCGAGGGGGTCACCGACTATTACGCGGACGTGATTCTGGCGCGGGCGGGACTCGACCGTCCCGCCGACTTTGCTCAGCGCCTCGCGACCTCCATTGGGAATCACCGCGGTAATCCCGCTCGCCTGCTGATCTCCCCCGAGCGGTCATCGTGGACCGTATGGGATTCGCCCGCCGTCAACAACAGCCAGGTCATCTCGTACTATCTGCAGGGCGAGCTGCTCGGGTTCTTGCTCGATCTTGCCATCCGCGACTCGACCGACAATGCGAAATCGCTCGATGACGTGATGCGCTATCTCCTCGACCACTCCGCGGGAGAGCGCGGCTTCACTCGGGACGAGCTGGTGGCGGCGGTCCGCAGCGCCACCGGACGCAACTTCGCGGAGTTCTGGCGGCTGTACGTGAGCGGCGCGAGCGAGATCCCCTGGGACGACTACCTCCGAGCGGCGGGATGGAAGGTGGTGTTCACCGAGACGCCCGCCGTCGACGCGCGCATCGGCTCGATCCCTCCGGCCGTGCAGGGCGGCCGCTGGCGCGCGGTGGTTGCACCCGGGAGCGCCGCGGAGGCCGCGGAGGCCGCGGGGGGGGCGGGGGGGGCGGGGGGTGGGCTGCGCACCGGAGACGAGCTGGTGCGCATCAACGGCCGCCCCATCATCGACGGGACCGACGTCACGGCGGCGGTGCGGGCGATCCGCCGGGGTGCGGTGGTCGTGGTGGACGTGGTGCGCGATGGCCAGCCTCTCACGATTCGGTTCTCTGCCGGAACGTATAATCGCGTCCGCGCGCAGCTGCGCGACCTGCCGACCCAGACGGCGAAGATGCGGCGCATTCGCGCGGGGCTGCTCCGCGCCGCACGATGAGCGAGCGGGCGATCGAGCTCGTCCTGATCTTCACGTCGATCCTCTTCATCGTGGATCCGTTCGCGGTCATCCCCACGTTCCTCGCGATGACGGTCCGCGATTCTCCGGAACAACGGCGCGTGCTCGCGCGGCGCGGGGCGTGGACCTGCGCGATCACGCTCATCGCGTTCGCGCTGGGCGGCAGCATCATCTTCAAGATCTTCGGAATCACCATCGGCGCCTTCAAGATCGCGGGCGGCGTGCTCATCGGCCTGAATGCGCTCGACATGGTGCAGGCGCGCCGCAGCCAGCAGCGCGAGACGCCGATCGAGACGGCGGAAGGAATCGAGAAGGACGACATCGGCATCATGCCGCTCGGCGTACCGATGCTCGCGGGGCCAGGCGCGATCTCGACGGTCATGGTGCTGGCCCTCGGCGCGAAATCCACGGCCGCGACGGTCACGGTCTACGGCTCGATCGTGCTGACCTCGGTGATCACGTATTTCGTGCTGTCCGGCGCCTCGATGGTCGAGCGGCGGCTCGGCCAGACGGGGATGCGCATCCTGACGCGGCTGATGGGGCTCGTGCTCTCCGCGATCGCCGTACAGTTCATCATCGACGGGATCAAGCTGAGTTTTCGCGATTTCCATCCGATGGACTAGTCCAAGAGGTGGAGATGAAATCGTGGTGCATTCCCTCATTTGACTGATTGTGGCAAGAAATCCAAAACCCTACTCTACGCCCGTATGAGCGTCCTCCTTCCGTTCTCGATGGCGCGCTAAATGTCATCGCCACCTGTCAGTGCGCTGCTGATCGAAGCGCCGGTCAACCGGCACTTTGCGCAGCTGCATCGCGACCCGCAGGCCCTCACCGACGCCGTCACCCCGTACTTGCACACGGGCCTGCGGCGTCGCAACCCCGTTGTCGTGATCGCCTGTCGCAAGCACACGGACCTGTTTCTCACGCAGCTGCGTGAAGACGGTCTCGATCCTGGGGCGTTTCTCAAGTCCGGCCAGCTCGAGCTGCACGATGCCGAGCTGACCCTGCGCAAGTTCATGCGCAACGACGTGCCCGATTGGGAAGACTTCCGCCGGGCGATGGCGTCCATCTTCGAGCGGGTACGGGCGTTCGGGCGCGGGACTACGCGGGCGTACGTTGAGATGGTGAACATGCTGTGGCACGAAGGCAAGCAGGAAGCCGCTATTCGCCTCGAGGAGTACTGGAACGAGCTCGCGCGCCTGTATCCGTTTTCGTTGTTCTGCAGCTACATGCTCGATGTGCATCACGACCACACCTACAACGGGCCGCTCGAAGAGATTGGCCGCACTCACTCCGACGTGATCGGCACCGCGGAAGACGAGCGCTTCCGCGTTGCGCTGGACGCCGCGAGCCGGGATGTGTTCGGGGTGCCCCTGTCACAGATGGTTGGGTTCTCGGGCCACAATCACGAAGGCGAACGCCGCTTCCCCAGCGGGCAACGGACGATGCTGTGGGTGAAGCGCAATCTGCCGTCCGCCAGTACCGCCGTGCTGGAGCGAGCACGTCAGTACTTCGACGAGTCGCTGCCGTAACACGTGACTTCCCCCGCCGGTAGTGCGCTATTGGCCGAAGCGCCCTCCGGGCGCCATTTCGCGCAGTTTCACCGCGATACCAAAGACGAAGACCGTCGTCGCGACACGCTCACCGAGTCGGCGCTCGCATTCGTCGAAGCGGGCTTGCGGCGCGGCGAGAGCGTGCTGGTGATCGCGGGAGCCGATCAGCGGGACCGACTGTTCGAACGCCTGGCCGCGGGGAAATTCCGCCCGCAATCGCTGCGCGATCCGGGACAACTGTCCGTCGTGGATTCTGGACAGATCACGGAACAAGTGGTTGCCGGCGGCATGCCGGAATGGGCACCGTTCCGGAACGCGCTGGCGCCCGTCCTGTCGCGCCTGCAGCCATCCGGCCGCGGCACGCGGGTCTACAGCGAGCTGGCGAATGCGTTGTGGCAAGCGGGGAACACCGCTGCCGCGATCCAGGTCGAGGACTTCTGGAATGCCTTGGCCGGTACCTACACATTCTCGCTCTACTGTGGCTACACGATGGATACGCACTCCGAGCACTCGTACGCGGCGCCGCTCGAGGAGTTAGGCCGCACCCACTCCGACATCCTGGGTACGCCTGAGGATGAGGAGTTCGGCGTCGCGCTCGATCGGGCCAGCAAGGAGATATTCGGGATTTCACTCACGCAGATGGCGGCCCTATCCAAGCAGGAGGAAGCTCGGCGGTTTCCGAGCGGGCAGCGGACGATGCTCTGGGTCAAACGCAATCTGCCCCTGTCCACGTCCCAACTGGCGGAACGCGCGCGGCACTACTTCAGGGACAACCACGCCGCCTAAGGCTACATGCGCTTGTACTTGGGCCCGCTGCCGCCCTCGCGCGGCGTCCACCGCGGTCCGAGAACGTCGGTCGCTTTACAGTCCACGCAATTCGGGGCGTTGATCCGCAGACCACTCTCCGCCGCTTCGTAGACTCCGGCAGGGCACATATGTGAGTAGAACCGCGCGACCTCGGCCGGCACGTCCTTGAGCGCCACGAGGTGGCTGGGAATCGTATCTCTGGTTGAATTCCCAGACTTGAATACGGCGTCCACTTTCTCGGCTGACCCCGGGCGCAGGCCCGGGGAAGACCGTCGCGCAACCTCCGCATCGGCATGCATCCGATACTTCCCATTGGGGAACCGCCCGCCTGTCAACGTCATCAGCGCTGCCTGGATTCCGCCCCAATAGAATCCGTCGCGGAACGCCAGCCGCATGTTGCGCGTGCGGTAGAGATCGGCGGCGACATATGACGCGTTCACCGACCCATCGTACTCCGTGAGTGCCGACCCGTTTTTCAGATTCTCAAAGATCGCACGCGCGGCGTACATCCCTGACTGCATCGCGTAGTGAATGCCCTTCAGCGACGGGACGTCCACGAAGCCCGCGG
>Ga0209056_10003980_pt1 | contig 15608 bp, 14 predicted proteins | sample GraSoiAngelo_114_FD_185876 | JGI IMG/M metagenome (GOLD analysis project Ga0209056, IMG submission 185876) | Grasslands soil microbial communities from the Angelo Coastal Reserve, California, USA - 14_0903_13_40cm (SPAdes) (version 2) | ecosystem: Environmental > Terrestrial > Soil > Grasslands... | reverse complement strand
GGGGGGGGGGGGGGGGGGGGGGGGGGGACCGGCGAGACCACATTGGAAGATCGCATAGGTCTTCCCGGCGTCGACCCCACGCTGGTCCGGGCCGTCGGCCGGCGTAACGGTGAGCTGTTCATCGTGCTGGACGTCGCGGCGCTGTTGGGCCCGATTCTGACTTCTTAAGGAGCGAGCAGTGAGCCACACGGTTCTCGTCTGTGACGACGCCATCTTCATGCGCACGATGATCACGGATATCCTGGCGCAGGCCGGATTCGAGGTCGTCGGCGAGGCGGAGACGGGCACGCAGGCCGTCGAGAAGTATCGGGAGCTCAAGCCGGACCTGGTCACGATGGACATCGTGATGCCCGACATGGGCGGCATCGACGCCGTCCGCGAGATCGTCAAGCACGACCCCGATGCCAAGATCCTGATGTGCAGCGCGATGGGCCAACAGGCGCTGGTCGTCGAAGCCATCCAGGCGGGTGCCAAGGATTTCGTCGTCAAGCCGTTCCAGCCATCCCGCGTTCTCGAAGCCGTCCAGCGCGTGCTGGGATAGCCGTGGACCTGTCGCAGTACGCCGAGCTGTTCCTGGCCGAGAGCCGCGAGCACTTGAGCGCCTGCAATCAGTTGCTGCTCGAGTGGGAGCGAAATCGCGGCTCGCCCGAACCGGTGGGCGGACTGTTCCGCGCGGTCCATACGATCAAAGGCATGGCAGCGACGATGGGCTACGGCCGCGTCGCCGATCTCGCGCACCGCATGGAAAGCCTGCTCGACCATCTGCGCCGCGGCGGTCGCCCGCCCGCCGACGACATCATTCAGCTGCTGTTTCGCGCCATCGATGCACTCGAGAAGGCTGTCGGGCTCGCCGTTGCGGGCCGCGAGCGTGAAGCCGATCTCGCGGTCCTCGCCGACATCGATCGGGCCGCGCAACAAACGAAACCCGGCGCTCAACCAAGCGCGCTCGCGCGTCACTTCACCGAGTCCCCTGAGCCCGCTGAGTCCCCAAGCCTACCTGCTGCGTCTGCTGCGCCTGCTGCGTCTATCGGATCCAGACGGTTCGTGAACGTGGTGATCAGGGCCGAGGCTCCGTTGAAGGGTGGGCGTGCGATGCTGGTCATTCGCAAGGTGAAGAGCCTGGGCACGGTTCATCGTATGCAGCCGCCCCCCGCGGCGTTCGAGTCGGAAGACTTCGATGGCCGCTTCGTGTTCGAGCTCGAGAGCGGCGTCGCCCCAGCGGAGATCGAGGCGGCCGTTCGCTCGGTGGGGGACGTCGAGCACGTGACGTTCGGCGGTGGCGCGGATGAGAGCCAGGTGAGCCCGGCCGAAAGCGTCGCCGGGGGCGGGCGCGGCCGCCACATCCGTGTGGACCTGCGTCGCCTCGACACGCTGATGGATTTGATCGGCGAGCTCGTGACCGCGCGCGGCCGCCTGAACGATCTTGCGGCGCGCTGGGTGGGACAGGATCCGCAGATCGATGAGGTCGCGATCCAGATCTCGCGCCTGTCGGCTGATCTGCAAAACGAAATCATTCAGGCGCGGATGACGCCGGTGTGGCAGGTGTTCGACCGCTTCCCGCGGCTGGTGCGCGACGTCGCGCGGCAGCTGGGTAAAGAGGTCTCCTTCCGCGTGGAGGGGAAGGAGATCGAGCTCGATCGCGAGATCCTCGACGAGCTGGGCGATCCGCTGGTGCATTTGTTGCGCAATGCGGTCGCCCATGGCATCGAGGCGCCCGCCGAGCGCAAGCGCCACAAGAAGAATCCGGAAGGCGAGATCGTCCTGGCCGCCGTGCGCGAGCGCTCCAGCGTGGCGATCAGCATCTCGGACGATGGCCGCGGGATCGATCGCCTGCAGGTCCTCGAGAAGGCCAAGCGCGAAGGAATCGTCGGGCCGCACGTCGAATCACTCTCGGACGATCAGCTGCTGCGCGTGCTGGCGCGGCCCGGATTCTCCACGGCGGAAGCCGTGACCAGCGTCTCCGGCCGCGGCGTGGGCATCGACGTCGCCATGACGCGCATCCGCGCGCTGGGCGGCTCGATCGAGATCCGCACCGAGCCGGGGAAGGGCACCGCCTTCGTGCTGCGGCTGCCGGTGACGCTGGCGATCGTGCGCGCGCTGATCGCCGCCGTCGGGCACGAGCGTTACGCGTTGCCGCTCACCTACGTCGCCGAGACGGTCGAGTTCGGGACCGTGCCATTGACGACCATGGAAGGCCGCGACGCGATCGTGCTGCGCGACCGCGTCGTGCCGCTCGTCGACCTGAGAAAACTGCTGGGAACGAACGGTGGCGCCCCGGCGCCGCCCCCTCGCCGCCCCGTGATCGTGCTGGAAATGGGAGAGCGTCGCGCCGGGATTGTGGTGGACGGAATGTTGAGCCAGCAGGAGATCGTCGTGAAGGGATTCGACGCGCCTCAGGGCACGCTGCCGGTGTTCAGCGGCGCGACCATCATGGGCGATGGCGTACCGGCGCTAATCCTTGATGCAGCGGGATTGGTATGAGCTACACGCTGAAGCGTGTGCCCGGTGGGACACTGTCCTTAAGGACAGTGCAGTATGGGCGCACCCTTCAGGGTGTCGATTCAAGGAGGGTGCGTGGAAGACGTCCGTGATCTGAAAGCGCTGCAGCTCGATGCGCTGAAAGAGGTCGCGAATATCGGCGCGGGTCACGCCGCCACCGCGCTGTCGCAGCTCACCCACCGGCGCATCATGATCTCGGTCCCCGAGATCAACATCGCGCGGCTCGAAGAGGTGCCCGGGCTGATCGGCGATCCCCAGGAGGTCGTCGCAGCCGTGCTGATGCACATGCTCGGCGACCTGACCGGCCGCACACTGCTCCTGTTCCCCGAACCGGTCGCCCGGCAGTTGTGCGACATGCTGCTCAAGCGTCCGCTCGGCACGACGAAGGTGTTCGAGACGATCGAGCAATCGTGCCTCAAGGAAGCCGGGAACATCCTCTCCGGCGCCTACATGAACGCGCTGTCGGAGTTCATGGGGATGCTGCTGTTGCCGTCCGTGCCGAGTCTCGTGGTGGATCTCTCGGCGGCCGTCCTCACCACGACGTACCTGAACTTCGGGCACGACCGGGACTTCGTGTTTTGCGTCGAGACGGAGTTCAACATCGATGCCCAGGATGGGTTGCGCGGTCATTTCCTGTTGTTGCCCGACCTGGCGTCTCTCAAGGCCATTTTCGACGCCATTCGATTGACTTGATCGTATCAGAGCGCGACCTCACGGTGTTGAGGTCCTTCGCCCGCCGGATCGATCCGTCGGATGCGGGGGCGCACAACAATCTCGGCGTCCTCTACTATCAAAAGGGCCTCGTCCCCGAGGCCATCGAGCAGTTCACGCGCGCCCTCGAGCTGGACCCGCGCATGCAGGTCGCGCAGCGCAATCTCGAAATCTCCTACCACAACACGGGCTACTACGACCGGCGCGTCGCCGAGCTGCAGGAGCGGCTGCGCCAGGCGCCCGACGAGCGCGACGCGCGCTGGGAACTGGGCCGCACCTATGCGATCCTCGGCGCCTTCGAGGAGGCCGTCGCCGAATTCGAGGAGCTGCTCGCCCACAAGCCGAAGGACGTGGCGGCGATCATCCAGCTGGGGCTCGCCGAGAAGGCGCGGGGCCGGTTGGAGGTGGCGACCGAATGGTTCGTGCGCGCCGTCGAGGAGGAGCCCGATTCCTCCGTCGTACATTTCTATCTGGGCGAGGTCTACTACAACCGCGGTCTCAACGAGCCGGCGATGACCGCGCTCGAGCGCGCGGTGACGCTCAATCCGGATAACGCCAACGCGCATTACCTGATGGCGTTTGTGCTCGGCGACATGGGCCGCCACCAGGAGGCGCGTGCCGCGTCCAAGCGGGCGATCCAGCTCAACCCGCCGCTCGCACGCGCCCAGACCAACCTGTCCCTGGAGCGCTACCGCGCCGAGCGGCAGTCGGCCGAGCACCGGCTGCGCGAACAGCCGGAGCCGCAGGTCGCCGAAGGCAGCGAGCTCGCGCATTACAACCTGGGGCTCGCGTTCCGGCAGAAAGGCTACTACGCGGAGGCGCTGCGCGAGTATCGCCTCGCGATCGAGCGCGGCGAAGACCGGCGGCTCGTGCGCCAAGGGATGGCGGAGGTCTATCTCCTCAAGCGCGATTTCCCCGATGCGCTCGAGCTCTACGAGTCACTGATCCATGAAATCCCCGACTCACCCAAGCTGTGGAACGAGCGCGGCGTCGTCCTGCATCAGGCGGGCCGCAGCGCGGACGCACTGGCCTCCTACCGCCAGGCGACCGAGGTCGATCCGCGCTATGCGCTCGCGTGGAACAACGTCGGCGTCGTGCTCGCGCATCAGAGCGACACCGAGGATGCGATCGACGCGTTTCGGAAGGCGCTGCAGCTCTCGTCCCAATTCGTCGCCGCGCGGCTCAACCTCGCCCTGTTGCTGACGCATCTGCGCCGCTTCCAGCTCGCGCTCGAGGCGTATCGCCAGGTGCTCGCGGAACAGCCGAGCGCGGCGGCCGCATGGAATGGCGTGGGGCTGGTGCTGGTGGAGCTGAAGCGCTTTCCCGATGCCCGCAACGCGTTCGTGCGCGCGGTCGAGGCCGATCCGCAGAACGCCGGCGCCCATTACAACCTGAGTTTTACGCTCTCGAATCTGGCTGACTATGACGGCGCGCTGCGGGCCACCAAACGCGCGCTCGAGCTCGATCCGTACTATGTGTCGCAGAAGTTCGCGCTGGCGATCGATCTCCAGTACGAGACGGTGTCGATCGGGATCGTCCCCGAGATTTCCGCCGACGTTCCGGCCGAGAACCTCGGCGCCGATTTTGCCTTCGACCAGCGGCTGCTCGACAACATCTTCCAGGAGCTCGAGCCCCCGGCCACCGCGCCGCAGGCGGCGGCCGGTATCGTGAAAAGGGCAGACGATCCGCTCGCACTGGCGCGCGACTACGTGAGCAAGGGCATGATGGACCTCGCCGTCGCAGAGGCAACGCGAGCGGTGCAGCGCGGCGCCGATCCCGGCCAGGCGGCGACGCTGCTGGGCGACATCTACGCGCGCCGCGGCCTCCACGGCGAAGCGCTCGAGCGCTATCGCGAGGCACGCACGCTCGATCCGGCGAATTCCGCCGCGGCGCTCGGGGAAGTGAAGAGCCTGCTCGCGGTGCACCGCGCGGCTGAGTCGCTGCCGCTCGCCGAGGAGATGGTGGCCAAAGCGCCCGAGGATGTCGAGGTGCTCGTCGCGGCCGCGAAAGCGCGGGCGGCGACGGGCGACGCGGCGGGGTCGCTTACGGCGCTGCGGCAGGCACAGACCCGTGCGCCGGCGCGTGCCGATCTGCGCAAGCTGCAGGGCGACATCGCCCTCAAGGTGGGGGATCGGCAGGGTGCGCGCGCGGCATATCGGGCTGCGCTCGACCTCGACGAGGGCTTCGTGCAGGTGTGGCTCGAGCTCGGCCGCCTGCACGAGCACGACGACGAGTGGGCGGAAGCACAGCGCGCGTATGAAGCGGCGCTCGAGGCGTTGCCCACCTTTCACGAAGCCTCGCTGGCGCTCGCCGACCTGCTGCGCCGCTCGGGCAGCGTGCGCGCGGCCGTGGTGCGCCTCGCCGAGATGCTGGAGCAGGATCCCTACGACATGGACGCCCTCATGTTGCTCGGCCGCGCGCTGCTCGACGACAAGCGCAACGTTGAAGCCCTGGAGGCGTTCCGACGCGCGCTCAAATTCGATCCCCAGCACACGGGCGCCTTGTTCTACCTCGGGGCGACGCTCGCGCGCCTGCAGCGCTACGGCGAAGCGGTGGACGCGTGGGAGCGCGTGACCCGCATCGACCCGGGCGGGCCGTTCGCGCAACGCGCGCGCATGCACGCGCGCACCGCGGTCGACCTGCAGCACATCTTCTCCACTTCGGACGCGGCGTAGCGCATGGCGATCGAGGGACCGCTCCGGGAGCTCGGGATCCACGACGTCTTCCAGCTGCTCGACTTGAGCCGGAAGACGGGAGCGCTGCGCGTCACCTCGGACCTGCGCCACAACGAGGGGAAGATCTACTTCGACAACGGCGTTGTCGTGTCGGCGGAGATCCGCAGCAACCCGCACCCGCTCGGTGCGTTGCTGTTGCGCACCGGCAAGATCGCCGAGGCCGATCTCGAGCGGGCGCGCGACATGCAGCAGCGTCAGGGCGACAGGCGGCGGCTCGGCGAGATCCTCGTTTCGCTCGGGGTGATCACGCAGCGCGAGGTCGAGCGCCAGATCCGGTTCCAGATCGAGGAAGTCGTCTTCGAGGTGATGAGCTGGAACGAGGGCTACTTCTCGTTCACCGAAGAGGCCGAGAGCAAGGTCCCCACCGAGGTGACGGTCCGCATTCCCGTCGAGGCGCTCTTGATGGAGGGCGCGCGCCGCATCGACGAGTGGTCGCGCATCGAGAGCCGGATCCCCCACGTGGGCGTCGTGCCGTCGCTTGCGCCGCCACCCGAAGGAGGGGGCGGCGAGCTCGACCTGCTGCCGCCGGAATGGGAAGTGCTGGCGCTCATCGACGGCCAGCGATCCATCCGTGGGCTGGCCACGGAGCTCGGACGTTCGGACTTCGAGGTGGCCAAGACGTTGTTCGGTCTTGAAAGTGCCGGCGTGATCGTGCTCATGGACCCCGGGACGGCAAAGCGGGGCCGTGCGAGCGGCGCGGCCGACCTGCCCGAGCTCGTCGCCCAAGCCGAGCGGGCGCTGCAGGCCAAGGACCTCGACGCCGCGCGCGCCGCCGCCGAGCAGGCGGGGAGCATGCAGCCGCACGATGCGACGATTCACATATTGCTCGGCCGGATTCATTTGGCGCAGGGACACGGGTCCGCCGCCGCCGAGGAGCTGCGGCGCGCGCTGCGGCTCGATCCGCTGCTTGCCGCGGCGCATCGCCAACTCGGCTTTGCGCTCGTCTCGATGGGTCGCTTCGCCGAAGCCGTCGCCAGTTGGGACGAGTGGGAGCGCCTCGCGCGCAGCCCCGACGAAGAGGCGCAACGGGCGCATGTGCACCGCGCGCGCGAGGCGGCCCGAGTGTTCAGCCATGGCTGACGATATCCGCGCCCTCTCCGCCCAGCTCGCTCAGGATCCGCAGAGTCTCGTGTTCCTGCGGCTGGGCGAAGCGTTGCGGCGCAAAGGCCAGCTCGAGGCGGCGCTGCGCGTCGCGATGAACGGGCTCGAGCGGCATCCGCATCTCGCCGACGCGCACGACTTGTACGCGCGCATCCTGACTGACAAGCGCGACTACGAGCGCGCGTTCGACGAATGGGACATGGCGGTCCGGATCGCCCCGCATCATACCGGCGCGCTGAAAGGGCTCGCGTTCCTGTATTTCAAGGTCGGGGACGTCGCGCAGGCGGAGGCGCATCTCGAGCAGGCGCGGAAAGTCGAGCCCGACGACCCGAGCCTCGATCAGGCAATCGCGATGATGCGCAAGGGCGTGACTCCCCCCGCACCGGAGCAAAGCGCCGCCCCCTCGCCGCCCTCCGCCGCCGCTTCACTCGCCGCCCCGGCACCGGGTGCCGGCGCGATGGATGAAGCTCGCGTATTCGCGGGTCTCGAGGGCTCCAATGAAGGGCTCCTGCTCATCGACGGCGCGGGTCGTGTCCTGGGCGGTGCGTTGCGCGACAAAACCGGCTCTGATGTCACCGACAGCGTCGCCGCCTATCTCGCCGGTGTGTCGCAGGAAGCGACTCGGACCGCGAAACTACTCGGCCTAGGCGCCTGGAACGGGCTGTCCGCGGAAGGGCAGCACGGCAACGTCCACCTCGCGCATCCGACGCCGGAAGCACTCCTCCTTGTCGTGCGCGAACGCGGCATGCCGCTCGGTCGCTTGGCAATACTCGCGCAGCGCGCCAGCACGATGGCCCGCCGCTGGCTGGAGCAACAGTGAGCAAGGCGCTCGATCTGGTCACGCGCGTGCGCGGCGTGCGGGGCGCGATGCTCGTCTCGGCCGAGGACGGGCTCGTGGTCGCCGAGCAACTGATGGAAGGGATCAAAGGGCCCGCGGTGGCTGCGCTCGCCGCGAGCCTGGCCGGTCGCCTACGTCGCGCAATGGACGCCGCGGGTACTGGCGGCGCCGTCTTCTGGCATCTTCAAGCGGAGCAGGGTGCGTTGCTCGTGGTCCCGGGGTCTGGACTTCTGGTGGTCGCGGTGACGGAGCCGGACGTGAACATCGGCCTGGTGCGGCTCGAGCTGCTGCGCGCGGCGGAGACAGCGCTATGAGTCCGCAGACGCGTGCCGTCGAGAACTGGACGCTGCAGCCGCTGACCGATTTCGTGCGGGAAGCGTCGGCGCGCCTGGTGCTGGTGCTCACGCCGTCGGGGCAGGTTTTGGCGCAATCGGGCTTCTCGCGCGCGGTGGACGTGATGTCGGCCGCCGCGCTGGCCGCGGCGATCGTTGCGTCCACGAGCGAGCTGGCGCGCCAGCTGCGTCAAAAGCCGTTCGCGGCGCTCAGCCACCAGGGTCCGAAGACCGGCTTCTTCCTCTCGACCTTCGTCGCAGAGCGCGGGACGCTGGCGGTGCTCGCGGTCTACGACCTCGATGTTTCATCGCTCGGCTTGGTTCAGTTATTCTATGAGCAACTTGCGGCGGACTTGAAGGCCGCGAGCCCCAAGGGAGCGGTGCCGAAGCAGGTGCTGGCCGCGGACTTCGAGCGCGACCTGACGGACAGCCTCAACACGCTGTTTGGGAGATAGCCCGTGTCCCTGGTCAACTTCACGACCCGCGAGATCACGTGCAAAATCGTGTACTACGGACCGGGACGGTCCGGAAAGACGACCAATCTCCATTACGTCTACGGGCGCGTCCCGGAAACCCGGCGCGGGCGGATGGTGTCGCTCGCCACGCAAACCGACCGCACGCTGTTCTTCGATTTCCTGCCGATCGATCTCGGGCAGATCTCGGGTTTTTCAACGCGGTTCCAGCTCTACACGGTGCCGGGACAGGTCTATTACAACGCGACTCGACGCCTGGTCCTCCAGGGTGCGGACGGCGTGGTGTTCGTCGGCGACAGCCAGGCTCGCCAGCTCGATGAAAACGTCGAGAGCCTGCAGAACCTCCAAAGCAATCTGCTCGAGCACGGGGTCGACGTCCGCACGATGCCCCTCGTGATGCAGTACAACAAGCAGGACCTGCCCCGGGAGCTGATCCTCACCCAGGCCGAGCTGGACGACTCGCTCAACTTCCGCGACGTGCCGAGTTTTCCGGCTGACGCGCTGCACGGCAGAGGGGTGTTCGAGACGCTCAAGGGGATCTCAGAGCTGGTGCTGAAGAAGCTGGCCGCGGGGAGCCCCGCCGCATGACCAGCTCGCTCAATCCCCGCTTCTCGTTCGAGACGTTTGTCGTGGGTGCGGCGAACCGCTTGGCCGTCACCGCCGGCCGCACCGTCGCGGAGAATCCAGGCTCAGCCTACAACCCGCTCTTCATTTATAGTGGCTCCGGCCTGGGGAAGACCCACGTGCTGATGGCCATCGGCCATGCCGCGAAGACGATCGCCTCGCAGCTCAACATCGAGTACCTGACGCTGGACGAGTACGTCGAGTCATTCCACGCAGCGATCGCGGCGGGACAAGGAGACAATTTCCGCCGCCGCTTCCAGAATGTGGACGTCCTGCTGGTGGACGACGTTCAGTTCCTCACCAATCGCAAGGAGATGCAGGCCGAGCTGTTGCGCCTCACCGAAGCGCTGCAGCAGTCGGGGCATCAGATCGTGCTCGCCAGCGATCGCCCGCCGGCCGAAATCGCGGACCTGGACGAGCGTCTGATCTCGCGGTTTTCGGGCGGCCTCGTCGTGGACATCGGCATCCCCGATTACGAAACCCGCGTCGCGATTCTGCGCCGGAAGGCGGAGGAGCGGGGAACGTCGTTCCAGCCGGGCGTCCTCGAGACCGTGGCAAAGATCGAACACCCGAACGTGCGCGAGCTGATGGGGGCGCTCAACCGCTTGATCGCGTTTCAGGCGGTCACCGATTCGCCGATCAACGCGGAGGCTGCCAGCAAGGTCCTTGGGATTCCGACCGCCTCTAGCGCCGCCTCATCTACCGCCGCTTCACCTACCGCCGCCTCATCTACCGCGGCCTCACCCGATGAATTCTCCCAGTTCCTGACTGACGTCAGTGTTACGGTCGGGAAAGCGGTCGAGGCGTGGCGCGCGCGCGTCGCCGAGGCGGTGCTGCGCTGGGAAGGCGAGGGGTACCGCACCGGCCGACTCGAGAAGCTGCTCGATCAGGAGACGCCGGCCGCGGTGGACGACGCGATCTCCGCCTACGTACAGGATGTGGAGCGGCTCAAGGCGCTCGAGGCCGAAGTCGCGGTGCTCGATCCGCAAGCCGCGGGCGAAAAGGTGTTTCGCGATCCGGACCACATGGACGAAGCCGAAGCGGCTGCGGCCAAGGTGCGCGACGGCGCGGCGCCGCCGCCCGCTCCCTCGGCTGCCTTCGCACTCGAGAGCTACGTCGCGGGCCCATCCAACGAAGTGGCCCTGAGCGCCGCGCATGCCGTGATCGCCAAGCCGGGCAAGAAGTACAATCCGCTCGTCATCGTGGGCCGCAGCGGGCTCGGCAAGACACACCTGCTCAATGCCGTCGGCCTCGAGCTGGCAAAAAAGAAGAACGCGGTCGTCGCGTGTCTGTCCACGCAAGGGTTCGTGGACGAGCTGATCGCGGCGATCGACGGGAACCGCGTGGACTGGTGGCGCGCGCGCTACCGCCGCGCGACGGCACTGTTGCTGGACGACATCCAGCTGCTCGCCGGCAAGGAGCGCACGCAGGAAGAGCTCTTCAATCTCTTCAATCAGTTCCTCGATGCGGACCGGCAGCTCGTCTTCACGGCACCCGCGCATCCGAACACGCTCGAGGGGCTCGAGGAGCGCATCGTGTCCCGGCTCGAGGGCGGGCTTGTGACGGAAATCGCGGAGCCGGACAAGGAGCTGCGCCGCAGCGTGCTCGACCGCCTGCTGACGCAGCAGCGCGTGCCGATCGAGCCGGCGCTGCTCGATTATCTCACCGACCGGCCGATCGATTCGGTGCGCAGTCTGACCGGCGTCGTGCAGCGGGTGGTGGAGGCGGCCGCAGCGCGGGACGAGCCCGTGACGGCCGGACTGGCGCGCGACGTGCTCGAAGGAGCGCCCGCCCCCGCCCCCCCTGGCGCGCGGCGCTCGGCGGGGTTCCGCACCAGCGGCATCGTCGTGTCGAGTGCCGGCGGCGTCCGCAGTCGCGAGAAGATGGTCTGGGACTGGCCTGCTGCGGCTGACCGCGTCATCGAGGACCTGCGCTAATGGCGATCAAAGGCTCACTCAAGGAAGCGTCGCTCCCCGACGTCCTGCAGCTGCTGGCGCTGGGGCAGAAAACCGGCTGCCTGTCGGTCGCCGACCGTTCCAACTTCGGCTACATCTACTTCGACAAGGGCCGTATCGCCTACGCCTCCATCGTGAACCGCCGTGACCGTCTGGGCGACATCCTCGTCAAGCACGCAAAGATCAGCCAGGAGCAGCTGGACGCCGCGATCCACCGCCAGTCGAAGACGCGCGACAAAAAACTGGGCGAGATCCTCGTCAGCCAGAGCGTGATCTCGCAGCAGGAGCTCGAGCGCTACATGAGCATGCAGATCGAGGAATCGGTCTACTATCTGTTCACCTGGACGCAAGGGACGTTCAACTTCGAGTCCGATGTCCGGCCGGAGCAGCAGGACTTCCTCGTCTCAATCAATCCTGAGTCGCTGTTGCTCGAGGGCGCGCGGCGCGTGGACGAGTGGGGCCTCATCGAGAAGAAGATTCCCTCGTTCGATCTGATTTTCCTCGTCGACCGCGATCGACTCGCGATCAGCGACGCCCGGCTGACGGAGATCCAGGATCGGCTCCTGCCGCTGCTGGACGGGTCGCGCGACGTCAATCAGGTGATCGAAGACTCGGGTCTCGGGGAATTCGAGGTCGGCAAGGCGCTGTACGGGCTGGTGACGGCGGGCTTCCTGCACCGCGCCGGCCGCACGGCGAGCGCCGAGGACGTGAAGATGACCGATGCCCGGGTGGAGGAGCATCGCAATCTGGGGATCGCCTTCTACAAGACCGGCATGCTGGACGAAGCAGCGCGCGAGTTTCGGCGCGTCGCCGAGCTGCGCGCCACCGACGCCAATGCCCACTTCTTCATTGGTCTGGTCGCGCTCAAGCAGGCGCGCTGGCGCGAGGCGATGGAAGCGCTGCGGCTCGCGGCCGAGAAGGGCGGCTCGCGGCCGGCGGTACTCCACAATCTGGGCCTCGCCTACGAGCAGCTCGGCCGGTTGGACGACGCCGAGGCCGCGTACTCCGAGGCCGCGACGCGCGCGCGCACCGACCCACGCGTGTACGTGGGCTGGGGCGTCGTGGCGCTGAAACAGGGCGATCTTGCCAGCGCCGCCGGCCGGCTCGATCGCGCGAAGGAGTTGTTCGCCGAAAAGGTCCCCCCCATCTGGTTCTGGGCTCGCGCGCTGGCGGCCGCGGCGGCCGGAGACTTCGAGACGGCGGAACAGGTTGCCGCGCAGGCGGTGGAGGCGTATCCGCAGAATGGCGTGCTGCGCAACAACCTTGTTGTGCTGCACGAGCTGGCGGGTGCGCTGCCCCAAGCCGAAGCCCTGGCGCGCGCCGCGCTCCACGACGAGCCGTCGCTGCCGCAGCTCTCCAAGAACCTCGGCGATCTCGCCTACCGCGGCTCGCGCTACGATGAGGCCTGGGCGCTCTATCAGCGCGCGATCGAGCTGTCGCCGGAGCTGGGCGATGACGTCTACTTCAAGCTCGGCAACATCGCCTACAAACGAAACGACCGCGACCAGGCGAACGCGCTGTGGCGCCGCGCGCTCGAGCTCAACCCCAAACACGAGCTCGTCAAAGCGAATCTGGACACATTGAGCGCGTTGTCGTGAGCAAAGCTCCTCAGGAGCGAGCGTTCCAAACGCTGACGGAAAAGATTTCACGCGAGCGAGGAGTCAGCTGCGGGTCGTACAAGGACAGGTGCTTGAAGCGTCGCATCGCGGTGCGGATGCGCGCCCGCGGCGTCCACACCTACGAGGACTACGGCCACCTCCTCGACCGCGACGCGCACGAGTACCAGGAGCTCCTCGACGCGCTCACGATCAACGTCACCAAGTTCTTTCGCAACGTCGAGACGTGGAACGCGCTGAAGCCGTACCTCGGGAAGCTGGCCGGCGCCCGCCCCAGGCTCCGGACATGGTCAGCCGGCTGCGCCTCCGGTGAAGAGCCGTACACGATCGCCGTGCTGCTGGCCGAAGCGCACGCGGACGGTTTTGTCGACGCGACGGACGTCGATCGTTTGAGTCTCGAGCGCACTCGCCAGGCGAAGTATCCCGACACTGCGTTCACCGAGATGCCGGCGATGCTCAAGCACCGCTATTTCCGCGACGGACAGCCCGCGCCGCTGGTGCGCGACCTCGTGCGCGTGCAGGCGCACGATTTGACCCGCCAGCCGCCGCCCCATCCGCCCTACGACCTCATCGTCTGCCGCAACGTGGTGATCTACTTCGAGCGCCAGGCGCAGGAGCGCGTGTTTCAAGTGTTCGTGGACGCGCTCGCGCCCGGCGGGGTACTGCTGCTTGGCAAGGTCGAAACGCTGTTTGGGCCCGCACGCGAACGCCTCACCCTCGTCGATCCCCGCGAGCGGATCTACATCAAGCCGACGCCGGCGTGAAGGAAGTCATCGTCAAAGTGGCCGAGTGCGCCGCCGAGCGTGGCGACGGTGTTCTGGTCACGCTGGGGCTCGGCTCCTGCGTCGCGATCATGCTGCACGATCCGCAGACGAAGGCCGGTGCCATGGCGCACGTGCTGCTGCCGTCCATCAGCCTCGCGCGCGACATCACGAACAGGGCAAAGTTCCCCGAAACCGCCGTGCCGCTGCTGGTCGAGCGCCTCAAGGCGCTCGGTGCCGACCCCCGGCGCCTCGTCGCCAAGCTGGCCGGAGGCGCCAGCATGTTCAGCCAGCTCGTCACTCCCGGCACAATCCAGATGGGAGAGCGCAACGTGCTGGCGTCGCGCAGCGCGCTCCGGGCCGCCGCCATCCCGATCGTGCGCGAGTCCGTTGGTGGGGAGCGCGGCCGCAGCATCCGATTTCACGTCACAGACGGCCGCGTGGAGATCCGGTCGGTGGGCGCCAGTGAATCTGTCATCTGATCGCTCCGCGAAACCCACGGTCCTGGTTGCCGACGACAGCGCGCTGATGCGACGCGTGCTGGTCGACGTGCTGGGCGGCGGCGAAGCCGACGCGGGCGAGTTTCGCGTCGTCGCGACCGCGCGCGACGGACTGGATGCGATCCGCAAGGTTCATCACTACAAGCCGGACGTCGTCACGCTCGATCTCGAGATGCCGCGCCTCGACGGCCTGGGCGCCATCGGCTACATCATGTCGGAATCGCCGCGGCCCATCGTCATCGTGAGCGCGCACGCGGGTCCCGGCACCCAGGCGGCGATTCGGGCGCTGGAGCTCGGGGCGGTCGAAATCGTCGCCAAGCCGCCGCCCCCCCCCGATGGCTTCGGCCATCCGCGGGCCGCACTCGAGGCGCTGGCGCCGCAGCTCATCGCCGCCGTGCGCCGCGCGCTCGCCGTCGATGTCTCGCACGTCAACGTCCTGGCGCGTCCGCCGGCGCCCGTCGTGCATCCGCCGGAGCTCGCACTCCGCGGCCGCGCCGTCCTCGCCGTGGGCGTCGCCGCCTCGACCGGTGGCCCACGCGCGCTCGCCGACGTCGTGCCGCGCCTGCCGACCGGCCGTGGCGCCGCGGTGCTCATCGTGCAACACATGCCGCCGAAGTTCACGCGCAGTCTCGCAGAGCGGCTCGACTCGATGAGCCCGTTGCGTGTCGTCGAGGCGGACGACGGCGCGCCCATCGTCGCCGATACGGCATACGTGGCCCCGGGCGATTATCATATGCGGGTGCGTACCGCTCCCGACGGTCCAGTCATCGCGCTCGATCAATCCGCCCCTCTCTGGGGGGTTCGCCCCGCGGCCGATCCTTTATTCCGCTCGATCGCCGAGGTGTACGGCGCGCGCAGCGTGGGCGTCGTGCTGACAGGAATGGGCCGCGACGGCGCCGGCGGCTTGCGCGCGATTCATGACGCCGGCGGAACCGGTCTCGCGCAGGATCGGGAAACGGCGGTGATCCCGGGGATGCCGGTTGCCGCGGTGCAAGCGGGCGGCGTCGATGCCGTGCTGCCGCTTGGTCAGATCGCCGATCGGGTGGCCGCCGAGCTGGCCCGCCGCCGCGTGCCGGAGCGATGAAAGGCTACCTGCTGGTGCGATCCGCGGGGAAGTCATATGGCCTGCCCATCAGCCGTGTGCTCGAGGTGGGAGATGCCACCGAAGTGCTCCACATTCCCCGCAAGCTCCCGGCGGTGCGCGGCCTGACGCCGCTGCGCGGGCGCCTCGTGCCGCTGATCCATCTTGCCGCCTTCCTGACGGGAAGCGAAGCACCGTCCGCCGCGGCTAGCGGCGCGGGGGGCGGGGGCGGCGTCCGCACGATTGTGCTCGTCGAGCTCGGAGCAAGCGGTCGCCAGGTGGCGTTCGAAGTCGATGATGCCGATGCAGTCGTGCGCGAGCAACCGTTGCCCGTGCCGCGCGGCCAGACGCTGCCCTGGGCGGCCGGTGTGGCGGAGCAGGA
>Ga0209056_10003979_pt1 | contig 15608 bp, 19 predicted proteins | sample GraSoiAngelo_114_FD_185876 | JGI IMG/M metagenome (GOLD analysis project Ga0209056, IMG submission 185876) | Grasslands soil microbial communities from the Angelo Coastal Reserve, California, USA - 14_0903_13_40cm (SPAdes) (version 2) | ecosystem: Environmental > Terrestrial > Soil > Grasslands... | reverse complement strand
GGAGAAGGGATTTCGTTGAGAAACAAGTCGTATGGTCACGGGTAGCAAAGTAACCTGCCCCTGGACGGCGCAACCTTCGATGTCATAACCGGTGAAGCCCTGGGGCCTCCGGCCCGCGGTCCCCGTTCTTCCTCGCTGCGCGTTGCACATCCTCGCTTCCGAGCTCTTGCCTCACTTGGTGTCACCGGCTGCATTTGACCAAGGGTAGAAGTGTGCGAAGAACATTAATTGTATCCGAACCAGTGATAGTAGGCTGGCGAGGCGTTCGATTGGGCTGGAACGTGTTGCAACAAGTCTTTCAAACAGGTGTAGGACATCAGCTCTCGTGTTAACGAAACTTTGGTAGCGGCTGGGTTCTGAAGTCCAGGATTCTTGCAACCCAGAGAACATTCGACAAAGATGGCCGAATAAAACGAACTGATCGATACCTGATTGAATCGTACCCATCATATAAGAGATTTCATCTGGCGTTGGTGAATCATTTTTCTCCAAAAAATCACGAAAATCAGCCGCGATACGAACCGTGACCCGCAAGCATTCAGCCGATCCATAAGGTGCGGACGCTTCGTCTTCGAAGAATCTTTCGGTCGCTTGCAAAACTAGTTTTTCAATCTGTTCTGCGTTCGGTTCTTTTTTTGCCATGACATTGTGTTTAGGGAATGGCGCCAGCGAGCCCCAATCCAAATGCTGGAAGCAATTCAGGTACCAGGACGATAACTAGACCAAGGCCTAGGAGAATCTCGTACTCACGGATCTCCTCTTTGGTGAGACAGTGTTTCGCTTTCTCCAAAGCATTTCTAACTCGATTTTTGTACTGCTCGATCGCCTTATCGTGCCCCTTGTCGCTGCACTTACCTTGATTCTCCCACTGTCTTCGCTGCAAATCCGAGACGGCTTTGGCAAGTTCAGCGAGTGCTGCCGCGCAGTTGATGAATCCCGCACCAGTTGGGTCAACACTGTCGAGAGGAGCGTTTGCCACGTAGGAATAGAGGTTAGTGTCACCACCCTCGAAATCTAACGGATCTTCGCTAATGAAGCGACTGAATATTGGTTTGTAATATCTAGCACGGTAGTAATAGAGGCTCGCTCCATCATTCTCCCTGCCCGTATACTGATGGGTGTTGGCGCTGACCGCACCGGTGACCGTGGTCTGCCCGAACGGATCATAGCTGTACTGGGTTTGTATATTCCCGCTTGAATCAGTCAAAGCTAGTGTGCTGCCCAGTCCATCTTCTAAAAAGCTACTCATTCCCCCCGCGTCAGAGCGCGTCAGGACTGCGTCAAGTCCAAACTTTACGAGGTTCGCGATTGGTGTCGAACCCGAAAGTTCTTGTACGATATCAGATTTGTCATACAGGTACGAGGTGGTCGTCGCGCCGACCAATTTGGTTACCCTCCGCCCAAATGGATCGTACTGGAAGCTCGCGGCCGTTCCGCTGGTGATCGAGGCGAGAGCATTTCTCGGCAAGTTTTTCGAGCGCGCGTTCTTTCATAAGGAGATCGGCCTGGACATAGATATGGTGTAACGCGCCGCGCTTTTTTACATGATTGTTCTGACGATCCCGCGGTGGCGGATGCGTCGGCACCCAATTTTACTTTCCCCCTTTAGGAGACCTCCTGCCCAACGGATTCAACTCAAGTCGCAAAATATTTGCGGTACATTTCCTCCAGGGTGGCTTCAATCAATTTACGGTTCGGCTCGAAAGAATGGCCCGGAATCCGAATCCGCTCGCCCTCCAGGCCCTTAGCCCGATTGCGCAGCATTCTCGAGTAATCCATGGCATAGTTATGCGCCGCAGCCTCCGAAATCCCGCCGCAGTAGAGAACGGTTTCTTCGTTGAAACGTAACAAGGCAGCGTCAATGTTGGCATAAGATGGTTTAGTTGACTTCACTTAATCCCTCCGGAGATTTTCCATCACGAGAGCGGCCCTACCGTACCGGAACGTATCGAATCTTTTGCTCTCCTTGCGAAGAGGATGCCCATCTGTGATGGCCACCCTCTCCAACGAGCTATTCCTTTGGGGCGGGTTTTGCTGGGACTGCGCCTTCCTTCTTGGGCTTCGCTGCGATTCCGCGTTCCTTGATACTACTCGCAACATGCTTCCCATCCTGGTCGCGGTAGTTAGCCGTGACGTTGGTTCCTACGACCAGGTTCCCGGCACGCTGAGTTTCCTTCTCAAGCGCCACGGATCACCGGCTCCAGTTGGTACGGATGGACCTGGATTGCTGAGTTCCAGACGCCAAGAAGCGGTTCGTCATCCAGACCGTCCTTCTCACGAAGGCGGTTCAGGCGGGTCCACCGATGGGCGTTGACGAAGGCTTGAAGCGCCTTCGGATCGTCGGGCCGGTTAGCGTCCACACTTGGCAGTGACGTGCTGCCGACAATCGACGCCGTGGCCTCGACTTCCCACAAAAGTTGTTCGGCCTCCGGGTATCGGCTATCATCAAGGTACTCGACATCAATGACGTGAAGCCGCCCCTGGACGGTCCGACTGTCATACGGTTCAACCGCCCTGACAGTCGCCAGACGGCCGCGCACTCGCACGGCTTGTCCGATTTCCGGGATTGGTGTTGTTCGGGTTGTCATGCCTCAACGTCCACGTTTCGATCTGCAGTCCCAGGCCCTTCCGGTTTCGCTCCGCAGCGCAAGATTTTCACTGCGGTTAGCCGGGCCGGGCATAAACGTCCACATCCGCCGGTTTGTCTGGACAGGGCAGCTATCCTACGATATCGGCGGACTAGGAGCAATCAGGAGACACGAGTGTGATGCGGTTCGGCGACGCGGTTTGAGAACGATTGCATTCAGTAGGCGGACAGAAGCTCTTCGGAAGCTCCACGCGACACGGTTTCAAACCCTCCGACTTTATTTCTCATCCGCTGTTCCGAAATTCCACATTCGCTTGACGGACCCTGAAGAATTTGCCAAAGCTTTTAGCCTGGTTGCACGTTCTTGACAGGGTTTTGTAGTGTTTGCGCGCTAAACGCTCCCGCCCTCCAGAAAAAATGTGCCAAACCTGGGCAGTTCTCGCCGCGAGTAAACATAAAACGCGTATGCGACGCCGCCTTGCGGCCGGGAAACCTCGCAAAGGCGACCTGATACTTGAGGCGTGCCGTTTGATTTGCTTATCCGTTTTCCCGGAGGCGGGCTGCGAAAGTGGATGCCACAGGAATACCGATTGGTAAAATCATTGAGGTTTTCTTTTCTGAGTCAACTTACGAAGGCCTGTACACTTGCTCGGTGGAGTATGCATAGCCGCAAAAGCGCTACGAACGCACAAGGAAATATGTGAGTCTCTGCGCTTCTTGTGATGAAGAATCATGTCGAAAAACAAGATTGCCGCCAGGTGCCTGGGCTCCAGCCAAGCGTCGCACGCATCGCGTTTTCTATACTGGCCGTCGCGTTCGCAGCGAATTATGCTGTGTCGCGAAAATGAGGAGCGATTGCCCTTGCCAACAGTTGTGCGCAGAGTGAACGGGCTGGACGACGGAAGCAGGCTCGGTCTGCTTCAGTATTCGGATCGCGGAGTGCCGCCGCGTCTGCTTGCGGCTTTGTTTAATGTTTCGCTCGAGACTGTGAATGCTTTGTTGCGCGCTGAGCGACATACAGCCTTTCGCGTCCGGACGCCTAGAAGCCGGGTAATGTCGGGGGCCGCACTGTTGGAACTGCATGATCGCCTCGCGAACAGCATGAATCCGAGCTATTGGGACCGCATACTATGCGACCTGGTGCGAGAGGAAATTTGGAAGAAAGTCGCCTCGACCTTTCCCTTCAAAGAATTCGATGCGGCACTGCACATTCTGACCGATATCGAAGGCTTCGGTCCCTATGAGAGGCTCCTGAGGGCGATATCCGGCGGATTTCATGGGGCCGAACGCAACATCCGGCGCCTCGTACGAAGAGAGTTCGAAAACATGCTAGAAGACCGGAAAGAGGGCAGCGAGTGTATAACGTCAGGCCTTTTGAAAAGGCTCAGATCCCGAGTCGGACAGAAGCTCCGTTCGGGCGCCATCAGCCCAAGACCATTGACTGAGGCCGAAAAGGAACTGATCGACGAGGTCCTTCAATCCCTGACCGAGCGTGAGGAGCAGATCATCAGACTGCGGTTTGGCCTCTCGGGAGATCCGCTGAAGTCGGCCGAAGTGGCCGAGCGCATAGGTGTCAGCAAAAACAGAGTGGGTCAGCTGGAAGCACGAGCGATGCGCAGACTGCGCCACCCTTCGCGCAGCCGCAGGCTGGAGCATATTTTCACGCCGGAAAAAACAGTGAAAAGACTCGAAGCGCGCGTGGCGGAACTAGCAGAAGAGTGCGAGCGGTTACGGCTCTCCGTAGGCACATTGGAAGGCAATGCGCCGTTCCTTCAACGATCGATCGTGAACACACCCGTTGAGGAATTGGACCTTTCCGCCCGCGCATACAACGGCCTCAAATATCGCCAGATTCGGACCGTTGGCGACCTCATTCAATTCAGCCGGGATGACATGCTCGCGATAAAAAACGTCGGAAGGAAGACCCTCGCCGAAATCGAAGCCGCATTGGCCGGCCTGGGCGTTTCGCTCTCCCAAAAGCCTTTGCCGGAAACGCAAGTGACTGGTTGAGCCGTTTTGGCGGACCAGAATTCGCCCAGGCCGGCGCGAGTATAATGCAATTTGCGACTGCAGAGTCGACGCTATGGCCAAGGATACAGAACCGCAAACAGTCCCGCTCCATGAAACGGATCAGACAGGATGGCTTGGGCATCCGGCCCGTCTCGTCGAGCAAGGACGCTTAGGCGAAGTCGATCGCGACGCTGGCGGAGTATCTGAGGGATATGGCGATAAGAGACAGACGCGAGGTTACCTCTAACGGCACGGTGGGGCGGGCGTGTTCCAAAGGAGGCGCGCTCGCAAGAGAGTCCAACCGTGACGCCCCGTGCGGTTAGACGGGCGTGTCTCTCACGAAGACTTCCGCAGCCGATGTAATAAATAGCCCACCGGCAACAGCGTCACCGCGAGCACTGCGCTCGCTAAATTCAGATAATGGCCTATGCTTTGCGCCTCGCCCCAACCCATGAATGGAAACAAATGAAGTGCTTACAACCCGTGGACAAGAGGGCGCGGATGGAGCAGGCGCGAGGTCGTGAAGCTGATCGGCGGACGGACATCTTTGCCTTCGGATGCGTTCTCTACGAGATGCTTACGGGCAAGCAGGCCTTCGAGGGCTCGGATGTATCGGAACTCTTGGCCGCAGTGATCAAGTCTGAGCCCGAATAGGACAGGCTCCCCGCAGCAGTTCCTCCTGCTCTGCGACTATTCTTGCGCCGGTGTCTGGAAAAAGATCCGAAGCGCAAAATTCACGATATCGCCGATTTGCGGCTGGCGTTGGAAGGCGCCTTCGAGACCGCGCAACGAAGGCCGATTCAGCCGAACTCCAGGCGGCGAGGAAGGTAAAAAAGAAGCGACGCAATCAACCGGACTTTTCGATTCGAGAACAGGCCTTCCGGATTTGCGGCGTGGATTTGACCCAAATCCATGGTATCGAGCTGATCGACACGTCCCGCCGCCACTGGGTGTTGCTTGGGTCAAGTCATTCGATCACGGCCAGCTACAACGGCGATTCGACGTATGCCGCGAGCACCTCATCCGCTTTATCTCAGACGGTCAATCAAGCCGCAACAACCACGAGCGTTGGGTCCAGCGCAAACCCATCCGCCTATGGACAGACGGTGACGGTCACTGCGACCATTTCATCAACGACTGCCTCCTCTTCGTCAGCAACAGGCATCGTCAGCTTCTACGACAAAAACCACTGCCCGGCGGTGACCATGAAATGATAGGTCCTACCTCGGCACCCAGGCTCAGTCCATGGTAGATGAACGCTTCACCGCCGCCACCGATGTGGATCGTCGCCCGCCCAGCGGTAGAGCCGATCTCACTTGCGCCGGGCGCAAAGAATAAATATCCGTTCCATCTCGAAGTCGCCGGTTGCGCCGATGCGCTTGCGGCAAAGGCGAAAAATATTCCAAAGAAAGAGATTCGGATACATTCATGGGCAAATCTCCCTGCTACCTACATCGCGTTTCGTACGCGCGGCGGCCGCACCAACAGAATCATGAAATTTTTTGATCAGAAGCCATGAGATTGTCAGATTCAAGTTTGAGATATTTCGCGTCGATAGCGGGCTCTTTTACGCCTATACCTCGCGTTCTGCAACGCCCAACAGCGATTTCAAAACAGCGGTAACTCTAAAGGTTGGCCGGTCCGCGAATAAAACTCTAGAACTCCCGTGTTGGAATTCCCCGAGGAGTCGAAAAGCACAAACTGCGTACTGTATCCGCCGCCGTCCACTAGGTGCGGAAAAATGCGTTCTGCTGCTGATCTGGATTCAGATACGGCTGGTGTGGAGGAGATTAAAAAATCGCCTCTTTCGTTATACCGGCACCGCAAGGCAACCGCGGCAACTCCCGGTCGCTGGGTTGTCGAAACGCGGAGCACACCGCGAAACGGTTTTGGCAGATCTGCGAATGCGGGAATCTCATTTAGGAATAATGCGACATGGCCGTTAGCCGGCAGCTGCAGCGATGTACTGCGGGTTCCATTTCTGTCGGTCCATAGTTCCAGGTCGAAAGTCGCTGTCTCGGCACCGGGATTGGCGAGCGCAACTCCAGTGTCGATCGAACCGCTTTGGCCATTCGTGCCAAGTCCTTCCACATATATGCGAACGGCAGGCGCGGCGGTCTGCGCCGCAATGCTTGAAGCGGCCACAGTGATCCCGTTTCTTTCGAAGGAAAACAGAACGCTTGCAGCCGGTGCAATCTGACCCGAGGCGGGAATGACGCGAATACTGCCTACGCGAAGTTCTGGGCCTGGCCGACTCGCCGGTGCCAATCTAAAAGAACTACGAACCGGAACGGTATACGGAATCGGCGATGATCCACTGCCTGAGAAAATGATTGAGCCCGAGATCGGAACGTCTGACGGATTAATCAGGTTGATAGACGTCGTCCAGCCTCCACCCAGAGCGAAAAGCGCGATCTGAGGGGATTCGGTTGTTTCCGATAAATCCGCCACCGGCATCGTGGTGATCAAGAATTCGGAGCGCTCATTTGTGAAGCCGCGTAGTGCAATGACGCCGATGGGAACCGAAGAAGAGAATGTGAGCGTACGTGCAGACGAAAATAGTGAAGGTATAACCGAGTGGGAAAACGGCTCCTCATTTAAGAACACCGAAATCTGGCTATTTGCTGCGATACTAAACGTGCCCGATCCGAAATTGTTGCCTGCGCCATCTGTGAAATAGAACGAAATATTCGCCGGCTCAGTGTTTGGATTCGCCATCGCGATGCCGGTGTTCACCCGGCCTGAAACATCGGCAACGATCCTGCCATTGCGGATCAGCGGCGACGCGGGTACCGCGGCCTCACTGACGAGTACTCCATTTTGTCGAAGGCCGAATATTGCAAAACCATCGATCGATTGCGTACCACCGGCGGACCGAAGCCGGCCGTACCCAATCGACATTTTGGGCGCCACGCCCAAGCTTGTTTTTGAGAACGTAGGTGAAAACCCGATAGAGTACGGCAGAGCTGAAGTCGCAGGAGGCAAGAGCTCGACGGCGCGTATCGCGTCGTTAGACGAGTCGGCGACGTAGAGAGTAAATGTGTCCGACCAAATTCCTGTCGGGCCGTAAAAGTGTGCAATGCTTGCGAGTCCATCTTCGGTTCCGCCGATTCGAACCGATCCGGCGACAAGTTCCGATCCTCCGGTTTGCGTGTCGATTTTCAATATCGCATTCCCGCGCACCATGTATAGCCAGGTGCCATCGGTGAACGTGCTGCCGCCAACTGAAGTGAGGCAAGGATTTTCTACGCTAAACGTTTCGCATCCCGATGGGCCGAAAGTCGCTAAAGTTTTGACTTCATAGGTTGATAGCGATATCCGCCGTATAGCGTTATTGAAACTATCCGTGACATAGAGGAACGTGCCGTCACCTGATAATTGAGACGGTACGTGGAAGCGGGCTTCCGAACCGATACCGTCCTGTAATCCTCTGATGCCGGAAGCGCCTGCGATCGTGGTCACTTCTTTAGTGGAGAGCGTGAGACGGCGGATGGTGTGATCGAATGCATCGGCTATGTACAAATACGTCCCGTCGCCCCAAACGCCTTTCGGATCGCCGAAAGTCGCCTCGGTTCCAACACCGTCGCGGACTTGAAACGAACTATCCCGGTTTCCGGCGATTCGCGTGACCTGCCCGGTGGACAACGTCACTCGACGAATAAGCCTGTTCCCTGAATCTGAAACGTATAAATATGTGCCGTCGCTCCACAGACTCGATGGAGTTTGAAATCTGGCTTGTAATCCCACCCCGTCGACCGTCCCGTATTCGCCGGGAAATCCAGCGAGAATTGAAACCGCGCGCGTCGCACGATTCACACGGCGAATAGAGAAGCGGTCGGTGACGTAAAGATTTTGCGCATCGCCCCAAATCCCGGTTGGCGAATAGAACCGGGCTGCCGTGCCGACGCCATCTGACGGCGGTAACCGTCTTCCTGCCAGAGTCGACACCGTTAGCGTGTCGAGTTCTATTTGTCGCACGCGGCCGAAATCCGTGAGAAACAGTTTGCGTCCCGAGCCCCATAAGCCCTGCGTTAACTGAAACGATGCGTCGGTTCCGATACCATCTTCTCTAAACGAGCTTGCACGCGTGCCGGCGATGGTCGTTACTTCTAACGTGGTGAGTGACACGTGCCGGATTCTGTTGGAATCGGTCACGTAGAGATAGGTACCGTCACCCCAGACATCCTCAGGTGCGAGGAACTGCGCGTCAGGGCCAACGCCGTCCGCAAATCCCCCACCGAAGTCTGTGCCCGCGATCGTGATCACTTCCCCTGTTCGAAGCGTGATTCGTCGAATGATTCGTCCGATATAATCGGCAACATACAGATACACGCCATCGCCCCAAAGGCCATGCACGTCTCGAAAGGAAGCGCTGGAGCCGATTCCATCCGCACCGCCACGGACTCCAGAACCTGCAAAAATTGCGGCGATGTTATTCGGATCCACCTTGTAAATGACGGTGCCGTCCGCAACGTACAGGTTCTCGCCGTCACCCCAAACGTCTGTTGGTTCTGCGAAGGAAGACGAGATGGTCGTGGTCTCGCCTGTCGCGATTGCGATGCGTCTCAATGTTCCTTGAGACTTGTCCACGACGTAGAGGTCCGCGCCATTTCCCCAAACGCCCATCGGATCTTGCAGCGTAACCGGTGTGCCACCGGCTGTCAGCGCTGTATACGACACCTCTCCTGTTGCTATGGCTACTTTCTGGATCGCCTCATGCGTAACGCAGTACACAAACGTTTGATCAGACCAAAGGCCCCGCCCGAAGTGAATCGAATCGGCCGAAACCCATTCATATGGCGTATTGGCAGGGGCAAGCCCCGCCGTCGTCGTCATCGTGAACGACTGCAAATCGGCTTCGGCGATGACATGGCTGGCGCTATCGGCCACGTATAACTTGCCGTTCACAACCGCAATGCCGGCCGGCAGTCTCAGCCGGGCCGCCGTTCCGATACCTTCGGTGAACGCCATTGCATTTGTTGCACCCAGCACCGGTGTCCACTCACCGGTCGCGAGGCTGAGACGCGCGACAGTGTTCGTTGATGATGCGTACAGGTTTCCTTGACTGTCCCCCCATAAACCGTTTGCTGTGGGTCCAGTCCCATTCGTGATCGGCCGCAGTACATTTGTCTGAAGATCCAGTTCGCCAATGAAGTTTCCACGGTAGCTGAAATAACCAACGTACAGGTGCGTGCTATCGCCCCAAATTGCTGTAGGGGAGTTGTAGGTTGCAGTGTACAGATCCGGAAAAACAACGGCGAGGGTTTCAACTGCATTCGTACGCAAGTCTATGCGCCGGATTAGGCCGGAGACGGAGGGTATTCTGCCGATTATCGACTGATAGCCGGCGTCAAGCACGTACAGGTATTGCCCTACTCCCCAGATTCCGACGGGTCTCCGGAACTGGGCTTGCATTCCGATTCCATCTGGTGGAAGTCCGCTGAATACCGGCGTCGATGATCCGGCAATCGTGGTCACAGAGTCATTCGATAAATCGATTCTCCGGATTGAGCCGCCGGAGTTGACGTACAGATCACTGCCGTTCCCCCAGATTGCTGTTGGAGCGCGGAACAGGGCAGACCCGATGGGCCCGTCGACATCGCCCGCTACACCCGGAATCCCCGCGATCGTCCTAACGCTCCTCGTGGTCACGTCAATTCTTCGGATCGTGTTGTTCCCCATGTCGGCAACGTACAAAATTTCGCCGTCGGACCAAACTCCCGAAGGACGTGCGAATCTAGCCGCGGGACCTACACCATCCGCAATACCTAGTCCACCTGCATTGCCGGCAAAATGGGACACCACCGGCTCGTATTGAGCGAGCGCAGGATTTACAAAAATGACAACCAGGAAAGGAACAACTCTGACGCGAAATGACAACGTGGCAAGACTCACCGCAACGTACCTCTACTCGGCTGCATTAATGCACACCCGGAAGAACAGCCCCGCCAGGATCCGTGACAGTTCCTGTTAAATAGGCCGTTTGCGCGTAGGCGGATGAAGATGCAAATCCTGCGACCACGCCAACACTCAAGCTGAACAGCAAACGCCGCATAAATCTCATGACCTTCCTATTTACTTTGCCGACTTTTGAGTCGTAATGGACGCACTGAAATTCCGATCAAGAATTCAAGCTGGTTGGGCGAGAACAGTACCGTATCGTGTTGAGCATTAACATTAGATTGCCGCATATCCCAATTTATCCAATGCCCAAATCGGAATTCTGGACGGATGGATAAAAAGGACACTCGCCCGTCAACGCCACCCGTGAAGTAGAAAGCCATCGGGATCGAGGGGGGGTTGAAGGATTGCGTCGAGGCTAAACTGAATCCACCGCCGCCAAATGGTCGTACAGTTCCGTTGCCCGCAAGATATGTGAGAAGAAGCGGATACTGCCAAACGTGTCCATCAGTTGTTGATGTGTACGATATAGGAAAGAGCGTGCCTGACTGATCGTGGAACCGAAAGCGGCTGCGGACCGCCTCGAATCGTGCTTCCCAGCGGTTATTGAAGAGGACTCCGACTGCCGGCCCAAACGTGAAGGGCAGCTTCTCATCCAAGTACCTAACAGGAAAATATTGATTGTTCGGAACCTCGATAGGCGTTCCGCTGTTGAAGGCTCCGCCACGTACGCCAAGATCGACGTCTACAGAAAGTTGGGCAAGGCTGAAACTGCAAAGCGCAAATAGCAATATAGTGATCAGAACGATTTTGAACATCCGTACCCCTCACGAATAGGTTCGATCTTCCTGATCCTAGCGCTTGAAAAAATCTATCACACGTTCGTAGTCCAGTCACTTTGTTCATCGTCCCGCCGAGGTCGTACACAATGACGTGCGCAGCAATACAGAAAAGTCCGCCGACAGCTGCAGGCTTTTGGTGAAGTGGTCCTTGGCTTAGGCCGCTTTCCTTCAACCAGAACTGGAGCTGCGAACATCAATACGACGGTCGCGGGACAGCGGTGGATATTAATGGACCACCACCAAATTACGGAGCTCCAACCGGCGATCAGATAACGAACCTCCAGTCTTGGTGTCCTGCTCCGGACTTACGATAACTTACGCGGAATCCACGAACTTTCACTGCGATGCTCCGGACAATATTAATGGCTTCAGTCCGAGCTTGTGCCCGACAGTGCCGGGGGCGACCCCTCCCGGAGGTCTCTCCTCTTTACAGTAGGCCGGCGGGAGGCGTAGTAGAATTACGGAAAAAGACGGAGGACGAAAAATGAGTAGGCATGACCCCGGTCAGCAGTACGTGCTCTGTGCAATTGCAATTGCCGCCTCACTTTGCACAGTATCTCTGCCCCCCTGCGCCGGTCAGATATCAGATCGCTACGTTTCACTGGATCAGGCCACCGGTGACCTCCGTGTGTCCTTTCAGTCAGGGGGTCCCAACCATGTTCTGCCCCAAGTCTCTGTGTCGGTAGAGTACCGCGACCAAGTCTACTCGTACAGATATGAAGTATCCAACGAACCTGCGGCCCAACAGCCTATCACGCAATGGCATGCGATCATAGATCCGGAGGTTAAGATTATCGCGTTAGACACTCCCTCCACTTGGGGACACGACGCAGTTCGACCGACAGCCACCGACCCCGAAGCCTCAACCTATGTCTGGCCTCCGGGCTTACATCTGAGATGGGGACCCAAAGCTGGAGGGATCATCCCTCCTGGCTCGCAGCAAGGCCCCTTTTCTCTTAGCTCCGAAGGGCGACCTGGATTCGTCAGGGCTTTTTTCTCTTCTACCGTTATCCACAAGGCTGATGACCCCGTGTATCAGGTTCCGCCAGAGGTCTTGCGGGGAGAGTTACACCACATAAACAACATAGAGCTATCGGGGGTCTCCCGGATGGTAGTAGGACCTGCATTTGCTCCCTTGCTCAAGCCAGCCGAGATTGCAACGAAGCTCGTGGCGCAGATTCAACAGCTCATCGGCATACGACAACTTTCTCAGACCTCCGGATTTGTTCAGGACGTCTTGAAGTTCTTGAATCGGTGGGCGGCTGGTGAAACTCCATCAAAGGACGAGCTCCGCAGACAACCTCCTGCAACAAGTGCGGAGAAAGATGTCGCTTTGGTCGTTGATAGCAGCTTTACAAGCTCAAAATAATTACCGAAGGAAGGAGTTGAGAATGTAGGAAGTTCAAACCCGCCCGGAGCGGCCCCAATGTCGCAGTGTGACCGATTATGTAACCAGGCCGGGAGTCGGGGGCGTGGATTCACGAGAGTCCGGCCGGCCAGAGGCTGGTTTGACGAAATGGTTTGTTACGTACCGCTAAGACGAGGTTGCGATATGCGTAGGAGATTTTGATTCGGCCATGCGCCTCTACGAAAAAAAGGAAAACCCGGGGCTTTCAAAGAATTTACCGCTGTAGCGGAACAAGGCAACTCAGAGGCCCAACTCATCCTGGGCAAAATGTACATGATCGGCCAGGGCGTTGAGAAAGATTCCGACCAGGCCATCAAGTGGTACAAAGCAGCCGCGGATCAAGGCAATGCCGACGCTCAATTCTTTCTGGGAGCGATCTATCTGCTGCCCCAGAGGGACATTCCCGAAGGACTGAAATGGCTGAGGCTTTCCGCAGACCAGGGAATGCAAGATGCTCAGTTCCTCCTCGGCATGGCCTACTTGAAGGGTCAGAATTTCACGCACGACCCCGTCCAGGCGTATATGTGGCTAGAGAGTTGGCCGCCGCGCAGGGTGGTGAATTTTACCAGTCACAGCGGAATGAAGCGGGAAGGCAAATGACTCCAGATCAGATCGCCCAGGCCAAAGCGTTGGCAGCAGCCTGGAAACCGAAGGTCGCAGCCGTTCCCGGCGTGAAGGCGAAGGACCAGCTGGGCTACGCGGCCGTGGTCAAAGTTCCGCTGCGCTCGTAAACACGGACCAGATCGATGCTCAACATGCGCCGCAAGAGCTTCAACGCAACATCCCGTTGCAGTTTCGTATCCCAAACGACACCCATGCCGCCTTCACCCAGCTGCGAGGCGACTTCGTAGGGACCGATGCGAGTGCCTGCCGTCAAGGCCATTGTTTCTTCCGAAGCGGAAAATGAGTCGTCTGGTTATATCGCAGCAGAAACGGTAGGTCAAACCGTGTCGAGGTGTCGAGGTTCTAGAGAGACTGGCCCAACCGATAGCCTACCCAGATTCCGGCGATTCCGCCGACGATTGAAGAAACAAATCCAGAAATTGAAATGGCATCACCGCCCCAAAGCAGCGGCAGCATGTTGCCTATAGTGGAACCGACGAAGAAACCGATCCAAACGAATTTCTTGGTCATGCTCTCCATTTAACACAGACAACCATTGGCCCAATCGCGAAACATCTCGACAACATCGACGATTCGACACCGATGCCGGTCGGTGCCATACTGAAAGTCTCTTTGGGATCGGAAGCCTGATCGTCTTTACGATTCCTTTCGCTTCCGGTTGCTCGAAGTTCTGATGCAGATTCAAGAACTCCTCACCCCCCCACCATCCTACAAAGCGCGGGGCGGAACTTTTTCGCCCCGCCTTTCTCATCTTCGAGCCACGAACAGTGGTATGACCGCGAAAACGGCGAGCGCGATGAGGTATGCGGCTCCTGAGACTGGGTCTCGCGTTGCAAGATATTCGGTGATTGTCAGGCCCCGGAGCCAGAGCACGAGCGTCAATTCCGCGCCAAGTTGAAAGCCGAGCGCGAGTAGACCCATCGCAATTCTTTCCCCAGCCGTAGGAGGGACGGCGAGACGCCGGATGATCCATCGTGCCGCGAGGAAGCTGACCACGATCATCACCGGCGTTTCGATCAGTTCCGCCGTTCTGGTGCCGATACGCGGGACGACCAGCAGGACGCGAATGGTGCCGAGCCCGAATCCGGCCCCGAAGACGAGTGCGAAATAGAGCATGGCCGATTTGAGAATTTGCATCTTCAACTCATCGAAAAAATTGGTGCCAAGGTACCTCCTGGCGAACTGAATAACCGCCCGCCACTGGGCTTTGACACGGTCGTTCGGCGCGGCCTATATTGAAATTATTCGCACGGCTCCGTTAGCCGGTTTGCATTTTTATCCGGTCTTATGAAGTAAAGGAGCTACCAACATGAAATCCCTCCTTATCTGGACAGTGATTGTACTTTCCTCAGCGGCCTCGAAACTGGCGGCCGCCGTACCCTGTCAGGCAAGCTTACCCCCAGGAACCATTATTCGGATCTTTCCCGACGAGAGGCTTGTCGCAGGCGAGGCGCTCGGCCCGGTGGTCTTTACTGTGACTCCCGATGTCCGGCTATTTCCCAATCGTCCCGCTGTCATCCCGCGGGGCTCCAAAGTGCTTGGCAACGTTATGGAATCCAAACAGGCCGGAAGGCTTGTGGGACGGGCGCAGACCCAAATCGTTCTGACCTCGATTCTCACTGCGGATTCCTGCGAATATCCCATCGACGCAAGGATTCTTGAAGCGGGCCGCTACACGGCGACGAGGGACGGCGTTGTGGTAGGAAGAGGCCACGCTCGACGCGATCTGTTTGAAGTGCTGTTTCCGCCGACCACGATTTACCAACTCATTCGCATCCCGAGTCGCGGCCCCAGCCTTGTCCTTGATGCCGAAACTCCGATAACCATCAAGCTCATGGAGCCTCTGGCGGCGCAATCGGCGGTTTCACAAGCCGAAGTTGCGCCCTCATTTCCGAGTGCGCCTGCGCCGGCTCGACTTGACCCGCCTCCGGAAAAGCTGCGGCAGACCTGGGCAGCTCTCGCCCCGAGTAAACATAAAACGCATTATGTGACGTCGCCACACTCCGCAAAACCCCGCAGATGGCCGCCGGATACGTGCGGCATGGCGTTTGAAAAGCTTATCCTTAAGACCAGTGCTGCCAACCGCCATTTGCATAGCGGAAGTCGGCATCCAGGTTACGCAGGCCCAATCAAGTTCGAGTCCTTGGACGTGAAACTCGGTCGCCACATCTTCCAGGTAATAAGATGAACGCACGTCCTCCTTGCCATCGAGGAACCAGTGAACGGGATCCATCGG
>Ga0209056_10003977_pt1 | contig 15610 bp, 13 predicted proteins | sample GraSoiAngelo_114_FD_185876 | JGI IMG/M metagenome (GOLD analysis project Ga0209056, IMG submission 185876) | Grasslands soil microbial communities from the Angelo Coastal Reserve, California, USA - 14_0903_13_40cm (SPAdes) (version 2) | ecosystem: Environmental > Terrestrial > Soil > Grasslands... | reverse complement strand
CGCGGTCGGGTATCTCGGCTACGATCTCGTCCGCAGCATCGAGCGCTTGCCCGCGAGTCCCGCCGACACGCTCGGCGTTCCCGACGCGGTCGTGATGATCGCGGACTCACTCGTGATCCTCGACAACGTGTTCGGGCGGGCGATCGTCGTCGCGAACGTCGAGGTGCCGCCGAAGGCGTCGCCCGCGCAGCGGCTGCGGCTCTATGACGCGGCGCAGGAGCGTCTCGATGCGCTGATCGGGCGGCTCGGCGATACGCATCACCTGACTCCGCTCGGGCTGGAGGACGACGGGCGCGTGCTGCGTCCGCAGTCGCAATATGGGCGGGCCGAGTTCGAGCGCGACGTCGCCAAGATCCGCGAGTACATCGGTGCGGGTGACGTGTTCCAGGCGGTGCTGTCGCGTCGCCAGGTCGTGCCCGGGGCCGTGGATCCGCTGCGGCTCTATCGCTACCTGCGCGCGCTGAACCCCGCCCCCTATCTGTTCTATCTCGCGCTGGACGACGTGACATTCGTCGGGAGCTCACCCGAGGTCCTGGTGCGCGTCGAAGGCAGCGAGGTGACCGTGCGGCCGATCGCGGGCACCCGCCCCCGCGGCGCGACGCCGGCCGAGGATGAGGCGCTGGCGACGGCGCTGCGCGAAGATGCCAAGGAGCTGGCCGAGCATCGCATGCTCGTGGACCTGGGCCGCAACGATGTCGGGCGGGTGGCGGAGTACGGCACGGTGCGCGTGACCGAGTCGCTCCAGATCGAGCGCTACTCGCACGTGCAACACCTCGTGAGCGAGGTGCGCGGGCACCTCAAGGACGGCTACGACGCGCTCGACGTCTTTCGCGCCTGTTTCCCCGCCGGCACGGTCAGCGGCGCGCCGAAAGTCCGCGCCATGGAAATCATCGACGAGCTGGAGCCGGAACGCCGCGGCCCCTATGCGGGCGCGGTCGGATACGTGGGATGGGGCGCGACCACGCTGGACACCTGCATCGCGATTCGCTCCGCCCTCGTGCTGAAGGACAAGGTCGTGGTGCAGGCCGGTGCGGGCATCGTCGCCGACTCCGACCCGGCGCGCGAATTCGCGGAGACCGAAGCCAAGGCGCTCGCGGTGCTGCGGGCGCTCGCGCTCGCCAAAGCGGGCGATTAGTTTCGGGGCCTGTGTTCAAGCTGCTGAGCACTTCCGGCGAGCAGTCGATCGATCTCCAGCTCGGGCGCAAGCTCGTGGTGGGACGGGCGGTCACGAGCGACGTGCCGATCTACGATCCCACCATTTCCCGCCGCCATGCCGAAATCGTGCTCACCGAAAGCGGCGTCCGGGTCACCGATCTCGGCTCGTCCAACGGGACGTTCCTGAACGGCGCGAAGATCACCGAGGCCGAGGCGGGCGCGAACGACGTCGTGACGTTCGGGAAAGTGGCGTTCCGCGTGAAGGAAGTGACGGCGCCGCTTCCCCGCCCCCAGGTCGTGCCGCCGCCTGCCGACTTCAAGTCCGCCACCAAGGGCGGCGTGGCCGGGGGAACGATTGTCCGGCAGCTGCCCGTCAGCGGCGGCGTGCCGGCGATCGTCATCGACCAGCCGGAGGGCTCTTCCCACCTCAAAGTCCGCGCGCAGAGTCAGGAGGAGCGGCGCGAGAAGAAGCTGTCGCTGCTGCTCGAGGTGTCCAAGGAGCTGTCGAAGCAGCAGGAGCTGGACCGGCTGCTCGACAAGGTCGTGGACTTCACGTTCCAGATCATGAATGTCGACCGCGTCTCGATCCTGCTGCTCGACGGCAAGTCGAACGAGCTCGTGCCGCGCATCTCCAAGAGCCGGACCGGCGACGCGAGCGCCGCGAAGCACGTCCCGCAGTCGATCGCCCGCAAGGCGGTGGAGGAGCGGGTCGCAATCCTATCGGACAACGCCGCGGCCGACGAGCGGTTCAAGGGGAAGTCGATTCTCATCCAGAGCGTCCGCAGCGCGATGTGCACGCCGCTGATGGGCTCGGACTCGAAGGTCCTGGGCATCCTCTACGTCGACAATCTCACCGCGACGCACTCCTTCGCCGATGAGGATCTCGAGTTCCTGATCGCTTTCGGCGGCCTGACGGCCGTGGCGATCGAGAATTCACAGCTATCCGAGCGGATCCGGCGCGAGGCGCTGGTCCGATCGAACTTTGAGCGCTACTTCTCGCCCAACATCGCGCAGGTGATCTCGCAGCAGCAGGACGCGGGACGCTTGCCGAGCGAAAAGCGCCCGGTGGTGGTGTTCTTCTCCGACATTCGCGGCTTCACGCCGATGTCCGAGACGATGAGCCCCGACGAGATCGCCAAGCTCCTCACGGAGTACTTCACCGAGATGGTGGACAAGGTCTTCGAGCACGGCGGCACGCTCGACAAGTTCATGGGCGACGCGATCATGGCGCTGTGGGGTGCGCCCATCGCCCACGCCGATGACGCCGACCGCGCCGTGGAGTGCGCGCTGGCACAGCTGACCGAGCTTGAGAAGCTGAACACCAAGTGGAAGCGGGAGGGACGGACGGAGGTACAGATCGGGATCGCCATCAACTTCGGCGAAGTGTTCGCCGGCAATATCGGGTCCGACCGGCGACTCGAGTACACCGTGATCGGCGATGCCGTGAACACCGCCTACCGGCTGTGCGGCAAGGCCGGTCCCAACGAGATCCTCATTTCGGAACCGTTCTACCAGCAGCTGAAAAAGAAGCCGCCCGTTGAGACGCTCGAGTCCATTCAGGTCAAGGGCAAGACGAAGAAGATCCCGGTTTACCGGGTGAAGCGGTAAGGTCGCCCGAACTTCGCCAGCAGGTCCAGCGCCAGCCGCAGCGGCAGTCCCATCACGCCAAAGAAGTCTCCCTCCACGCGTTCGATCAGCGGGGCGCCGAGTCCCTGGATCGCGTACGCGCCGGCTTTGTCGAGCGGCTCCCCGGTGGCGACGTAGGCTTCGAGCGTCGGCCGGTCCACCGGCCGCAACGTGACCCGCGAGACGTCCAGCGCCTGCGCCAGGTCACCGCCGCGCGTGACCGCGATCGCCGTCATCACCTCGTGGGTGCGTCCCTGGAGCCGCGACAGCATCGCGACCGCGCCGGCCGGAGAGTCGGGCTTGCTGAAAATCTCACCGTCCAGCACGACTGTGGTGTCGGCCGCGAGGATCACGTCGCCCGGCGCGCGCGCCACGACCGCCTCGGCCTTGGCGCGCGACAGCCGCATGACGTAGTCCTGCGGCGCCTCGCCCGGCAGCACGTGCTCGTCCACGTCGGGCGGAACCACGCGGAACGGGATGTGCAGCATCTCGAGCAGCTGCTTGCGTCGAGGAGAGCCGGACGCAAGGACGATGGGGCGCCCTTCGACCGCCCGGCTGATTCCGCTCGCTCCGGTCAGGTGCCGTTGGGCTCGCCCGTGGTGGCGGCGGCGGCCTGCACGCGGTCGATGTGCCACGTCCCCTTCTCGTCCACCAGAACCGACAGCTCCACCACGGTCGAGGCCGGCGTCAACGTGCAGGCTCCGTCCGGGAATGTGTAGCAGAAGTCCGGCGTCACCGCGCTCACGGACATGCTCGTCCAACCCGCCGCCGGCGTGCCGCTCACGTGCGCCGCGCAGCCGTAGAAAGCGACCCCGTTTGCCTGGCCGTCGCCGTCCGTGTCGTAGGACAGGTTGAACCGCGGCGAGCCGCCACCGCAGCTCCCGCTCACCGAGAAGCCGATGTCGCCGAGATCGGCGATCGTTATCCCTTCGACCCCGGTCACGATCGCCGCCGCAAACGCCGCGCACCCGTTCTCCGGGGTTGCCGTGTAACAGGACGCAAAGTCGACCGCCTTCGCGAGCAGTACCGAGAACTTGCCGTCCAGCGCCACCTTGTTCGTCCACTGGGCCTGCGAGAACGGCCCGTTGCCGGTTTCCCTGAGGAAGTCGGGCGGTGGAAAGTTCCCGGCGGTCGGGTCCAGCTTCAGCGACACGGGATCCGCTGCGAGGAGCCTCGCCGCGGAAAGGCGAGATCCCGTCCTGGCGGCGGTCGGTTCATTGATGCACGCATTGACCAGAAACGGCAATGCGACCATTGCGGCCGGGAGTAGCGTCCACCGGATCGTCATGAGAACCCCGTTCGGCAAGAACGCCCCCCCTCCCCCCCTCCCCCCCCTAGCTCGGGCTAAGTTTGGGCGTGCTCTGGATCGCGCTCTTCCTTGTGCAAGCCGCACCGGTCGCTCCTGCGGGGCCGCCTGCGACTGACATTTATCTGGCCGACCTGCGCGTCGCGCAAGGTCGGGTCAGCGTCGGTGTGCCTGTCAACGTCACCGCCAGGCCTGGCTACGACAACCAGCCGTTTTTCCTGCCGGACGGTCGCGCGTTCCTCTATACGTCGATCCGCGAGGACAGTCAGGCGGACATCTACCGGTACGACATCGACACGAAGACGACCGTCCGGCTCACCGCGACGCGCGAGAGCGAGTATTCGCCGACGCCGCTCCCGGACGGCAGCGGCTTCTCAGCGGTGCGCGTCGAAGCCGATTCCACGCAGCGCCTGTGGGCGTTCGACCTCGCCGGATCGCGACCACGCGTGGTGCTGGATTCGATCAAACCGGTTGGCTACCACGCCTGGGGCGACGCCCATACGCTGGTCCTCTTCGTCCTCGGCTCGCCTCCCACACTGCAGATCGCGGATGCCGGTTTCCCAACCGCCCGCGGCGAGGTGATGGCCAAAGACATCGGTCGGTCATTGCAGCGGATCCCCGGGCGCGCGTCGGTGAGCTTCGTGGAGCGCGACTCGGTTGCCGGTCCCGCGCTCCTTGAGCTGGACATCCGCAGGCGTCGGGTGACGAAGCTGACGAAAGTTCCAGCGGGCGCCGAATTCTTCGCCTGGACACCCGATGGGCTCGTGTTGACCGCGAGTGGAACGATCCTGTATCAGTGGGATTCGCGCCACGACGGAGCGTGGGAGCAGGTGGCCGATCTTGCCGCCGCTGGTCTCGGCAACGTGACGCGCCTCGCGGTGAGCCCACGAGGGGACCGCCTCGCGATCGTGGCCGTCCCGGTGGCCCGCTAGCGCTCGAGAATCAGCGTCACTGGCCCGTCGTTGACCAGTTCGACGTCCATCATCGCGCCGAATTCGCCCGTCTCGACCGGTATCGTGCCGCCCGCTTTCTCGCGCAGCAGCGCCACGAACCGCTCATAGAGCGGAATGGCGACGGTGGGCGGAGCCGCGTCGATGAAACTGGGGCGCCGCCCCTTGCTGGCATCGCCGTAGAGCGTGAACTGGGATACCACAAGCAGAGAACCCTTCGTCTCTGCCAAATCCCGATTCATCTTCCCCTGGTCGTCGGCGAACACTCGAAGCCCGAGGATCTTCTCGGCCATCCAGGCGAGCTGCGCGTCGGTATCGGCCGGCGCGAAGCCGGCGAGCACGAGAAAGCCGGGCCCGATTGTCCCGGTAACCCGGCCTTCTACCCGAACCTCCGCGCGCCTAACCCGCTGGAGGACGACTCTCACTCGACGGTGACGCTCTTGGCCAGGTTCCTGGGCTGGTCGACATTGCAGCCACGACGGACGGCGATGTAGTAGGCGAGCAGCTGGAGAGGAACCACGCTCAAGACCGGCGTCAGCAGATCCAGCGTCTCGGGAATCTCGATCCGGTGGTCCGCCAATTTATCGAGCGCCGTGTCGCCTTCCGTCACGATCGCAATCACGCGGCCGCCGCGCGCCTTCACTTCTTCGATATTGCTCACCACCTTCTGATGCACGCCATCCTTGGGCGCGATAAAGACGACCGGCATCAGATCGTCGATCAATGCGATCGGGCCGTGCTTCATCTCGGCTGCCGGATAGCCCTCGGCATGGATGTAGGAGATTTCCTTGAGCTTGAGCGCACCCTCGAGCGCGACGGGAAAGTTGTAGCCGCGGCCCAGGTACAGCACGTTCTGCGCGCGAATCAGCCGGTCGGCCAGCTGCTCGATGAGCGGCGCCTTGGCGAGGACCTGCTTCACCAGGTCGGGGAGCTTGGCCAGCGCCCGCACGACTTCCCGCCCCTGCAGGATGGAGAGGGCGCGCAGCCGGCCCATTTTGAGGGTCAAGAGCGCCAGCGCGATGATCTGACTCGTGAACGCCTTCGTACTCGCCACGCCGATCTCGGGGCCGGCGTGGAGATAAATGCCGCCATCCACCTCCCGCGCGATCGTGCTGCCCACGACGTTGACCAGCCCCAGCGTGCGAGCGCCGCGCCGCTTCGCCTCGCGCAGCGCCGCCAGCGTGTCGGCCGTCTCACCCGACTGGGAAATGCCGATTACGAGCGTGCGCTCGTCGACGATGGGGTTGCGGTAGCGGAACTCCGAGGCGTACTCGACTTCGGTCGGGATGCGCGCCAGCTCCTCCATCATGTATTCGCCGATCAGCGCCGAATGCCAGGAGGTGCCGCAGGCCGTGATCACGATACGCTGCACTTTGAGCAGCTCGTCGTTGCTGATATTCAAACCGCCGAAGCGGACCGTGCCTTCTTCCTCGAGCAGGCGGCCGCGGAGCGTATTTCGAACGCTCTCGGGCTGCTCCATGATCTCTTTGAGCATGAAATGCGCGTACCCACCGCGCTCGATCGTCGCGAGATCCCACTCCACGTGCATGACCTGCTTTTCCTTCTCCTCGGCGGCGAGATCCATGATGCGGTAATCGGTGGGCTTGACCTCGGCGATGTCGCCGTCGTCGAGATAGACGACCGAGCGCGTGTGCGCGAGGACCGCCGACGCATCGGACGCCACGAAGTTCTCGCCGGACCCGATGGCCACGAGTAACGGCGAGCCGCGGCGCGCGGCCACGATCGTGTCGGGCTCGCGGCTCGAAATCACGGCGATGCCGTACGTGCCCTCGACCTGGCGCAGCGCCTCTGCGGTGGCGTCGACGAGCGGTGTGCCCTTGGTGTGGCTCTCTTCGATGAGATGCGAGAGGACTTCCGTATCGGTCTGTGAGCGGAAGACGTGCCCCCGCTTGGTCAGCGCCTGCCGCAACACGCCGGCGTTCTCGATGATGCCGTTGTGCACCAGGGCGAGTGTGCCGCCGCAGTCGGCGTGCGGATGCGCGTTCACCGTGTTGGGGGCGCCGTGCGTCGCCCAGCGGGTGTGGGCGATGGCGGTCGTGCCTTCCGGCAGCTGGCTGCCGAGCTCGCGTTCCAGCACGGCGATCTTCCCGGGTGCGCGAAAGATCTCGAGGCCGCCGTTGACGACGGCCAGGCCCGCGGAATCATAGCCGCGGTACTCGAGCCGCTTCAGCCCCTCGAGCACGACGGGCGCCGCCGTCCGTTTGCCGGTGTACCCTACGATGCCGCACATAACCGCCGCCCCTCTTCGATCAACCGTTCCGCGTCGGCACCCGATGGCGCTTCCGCAATCAGTCGAATGATCGGCTCGGTCCCCGACGGCCGCACATGCAACCATCGGTCCGGCCACGCGAGCCGCAGTCCGTCCTGCGTGTCCGTCTGTGCATCAGAAAACCGTCTTCGTAACCCGTCGTACACCGATGCGAGCCGCGCCCCGCGTTCCACCTTGGCTTTCACGATCGTGTACCGCGGCGCGCGCGCGACCAGTGCACTCACCGTTACCCGTTCCCGCGCGAGCAAGGCCAGCACGAGTGTAAGGGCCACCGGCGCATCGCGACCAACGTGCAGCGCCGGGTACATCACTCCACCATTGCCTTCCCCGCCGATGACCGCTTTCAGCGCGATGATCGTGCGGGCGACGTGCGCCTCTCCGACGGGTGCACGAACCACCCGTGCGCCGTACTCTCGCGCGGCGTCTTCGACCACTAGCGACGTCGACAAATTGCAGACGACGGTCTGACGGCCCGACGGCCGGACGGCCCGTATCGCAAAGGCGAGCGTGTAGTCTTCTCCTATCGCTCGACCTTTCTCGTCGACTATCGCTAGCCGGTCCACATCGGGATCGACCGCGATCCCGATATCCGCTTTCTTCCGTCGCACCAGCGCGCCGAGGGCCTTCAGATTCTCGGGCACCGGCTCAGGCGGCCGCGGAAACAGGCCGTCGGTTTCCAGGTTGATCGCGCTCACGCGGCAACCCAACCGCTCGAGCAGCTCCGGCATCAACGCTCCGCCGGCCCCGCGCACCGTATCGAGCGCGACCCGGAAGCGGCGGCGCCGAATCGCGCGGACATCCACGCCCCGCAGCGCGAGCACGGCGCCGAGATGCCGGGAGATTGCGTCCGCATCTGCGTTCACACCGCCGATGGCGGTGACATTGGCTCGTGGCAGGGAGTCGCCCGCCGCCAACTCGCGGACCCGAGTGCCCGCTGCGATATCAAGAAAGATGCCATCGGGACCCACGAACTTGAGCGCGTTCCATTCGATGGGATTGTGGCTGGCGGTGAGAATGATGCCGCCGGCGGCCCTGTGGTGCTCGACCGCCAGTTGTACCGTGGGAGTGGCAACTAAGCCCAGATCGATTACATGGCACCCGACCGACTGCAGGCCGGCCGTCGCCGCCTGTGCGAACATCGGGCCTGATGTGCGCGCATCGCGGCCCAGAACGACACGCGATTTACCCTTCCCTCTTCCCCCGTCCCCCATCCCCGATTTTGCCCATGTGCCAAAAGCTGCCGCCCAGCGGGCGACGACTTCGGGCGTGAGGTCCGTGCCAACCAGTCCTCGGACGCCGGACACACTGATCATCAGAGTGTCGGACATGGAACGCTCAATTTAATGCGCGAATCAGGCGCGGCGTGCTTCCATCGCCCGCGTTGGCAAGCGCAAGGGCTGCAGCTGCGGCGTCGGAATGGGCAGCGACGTCCCCTCGGAGAAGGCCCGCAGGAACGCTTTCACGATGTCGGGATCGAACTGCACGCCCTGCCCTTCCTGCAGCTCGCGCATCGCGTGCTGAACCGAGAGGGACGGGCGGTAGGGCCGCACGCTCGTCATCGCGTCGAACGCGTCCGCCACGCTGACGAGGCGCGCTTCGAACGGGATCGCGTCCCCTTTCAGGCGGTCAGGCAATCCCGTGCCGTCGAGCCGCTCATGGTGCGAGCGCACAATCGAAAGCGCGCCGGGCGCGTCGCGCATCAGCGGCCCCAGAATGCGCGCGCCAATCACCGGATGCTCCATGATGTGGCGGTATTCGGCGTCGGAGAGCTTGCCCGCCTTGTGCAGGACCGATTCACTGACGCCGATCTTTCCGACATCGTGGAGCTCGGCGCCGAGTGCGATCGTATCAATGAGATCCTTGTCGAGGTCCATCGCGCGGGCGATCTCGACGGAGTAATTGGCGACGCGCATCGAGTGACCGCGGGTATACGCATCCTTCGCTTCGAGCGCGAAGACGAGCGCGTGCACGCCCTCGAGAAACAGCTCTTCGATGCGCCGCGCCTGCATCTCGACGCGCTCCTCGAGACCTTGCTGATAGGTGCGGTTCTCGATGAGGAGGCGGCGTTTGTCGAGCGCCTGCGAGACGCGGGCGCGCACTTCGTCCAGATGAAACGGCTTGGCGACGTAGTCGAGCGCCCCCATCTGCAAGCAGGCGACCGCGCTCTCCACTTCGGCTACGGCGGTGACGACGATGACGGCCGTGTCCGGCCACCGCGTGATGATTTCGCGGAGGAGTGTCACGCCGTCCATTTCCGGCATGCGCAAATCGGAAATGACGAGCGGGACGGCGCCTTTCTCGAGTTCCTGCAGCGCCTCGACGCCGGAGCCGGCTTCGGCGCAGGCGAACCCCTCTCCTTCCAGCAGGCGCACGAGCACGCGGCGCAGGCGAGGCTCGTCGTCGACGACGAGGCAGCGCATTCCGGAGAACGGCGGCATGGACCGCAAAGTATAGGTCGCTTGCCCCATGGGGAAGCCGCCCTTACGTTCCGGCCATGACGCGAGTCGCCGAACACGACCTATCGCGCCGCTTTGCGACACGCGCCGTCCACGCCGGCTACGCGGGTGATCCACTCAGCGGTGCCGTCATGGGCCCCATCTACCAGACGTCCACCTACATCCAGGAAGGACTCGGCCGCCACAAGGGCTACGAGTACGCCCGCACGCGCAATCCCACGCGCGAGGCGCTCGAGCGCAATGTCGCCGCGCTCGAAGGCGCCCTCCATGGATTCGCGTTTGGCTCGGGGTTAGCGGCGCTCGATGCGGTGATGAAGCTGCTGTCGGCCGGTGATCACGTGGTGAGCGGCGAGAATGTGTACGGTGGGTCGCACCGGCAGATGACGCACATCTGGTCGCGCCTCGGCCTGACGTTCACGTTCGTGGACGGCGGCGATGCGAAAGCCGTCGCCGCGGCCGTCACGCCGAATACGAAGATCGTGTATGCCGAGACGCCGACCAATCCGATGATGCGGCTGTGCGATCTCGCGGCGACGGGCGAGATCGCCCGCACGGCCAAAGCGCTGTTCGTCGTGGACAACACGTTCGCGACGCCCTTCTTCCAGCAGCCGCTGCAGTTCGGCGCCGACATCGTCCTGCACTCGACGACGAAGTACCTGAATGGCCATTCCGACATGGTCGGCGGCATGCTCGTCACGACCCGCGACGACATCGCCGAGCGCATCGGCTTCATCCAGAACTCCTCGGGCGCGGTGCCGGGACCGTTCGACTGCTGGCTCGCGCTGCGCGGCACCAAGACGCTGGCGCTGCGCATGCGCCAGCACGACGTCAACGGCCGGCGCGTCGCCGAATGGCTGGACAAGCACCCCCGGGTCGAGCGCGTGTACTATCCGGGGCTCAAGTCCCACCCGCAACACGAGCTCGCGGCGCGGCAGATGAAAGGGTTCGGTGGGATGCTCAGCATCGAGCTCGGCAACACGGCCTTCGCCCGCCGGTTCGTGGAGCGCACGAAGATCTTCGCGCTGGCCGAATCGCTGGGTGGTGTCGAGAGCCTGATCGGGCACCCGGCGTCCATGACGCACGCCAGCGTGCCCGCCGAGATGCGGCGCCGCATGGGGCTGACCGACAGCCTGGTGCGCCTGTCGGTCGGGATCGAAGATGTCGAGGACCTGATCGGCGATTTAGATCAGGCGTTGGCTGATGATTGATGTACGGACGCAGCATGCTGCGCCCCTACTCGAAACACGGGGTTCGCCACACCGTACGTGTGGGAATCCAATCAGGAGATAGGCATGACCCAACCAACGAATAACCTTCCCGCCGCGCGTCCGCGGAAAGTCTTGACCCAGATCGCCCCCGTCTCGTGGGAGCATCCGGCCGACCGCGCCGCGCTGCAGTCGCTGCGCGCGATTCCGGGGTTCGACCAGGTGGTGAAGAAGATCTACGGATTCATCGGCGAGCGCGGCATCCGGCTGCTCTTCCAGGCCGACGCCGTGCGCGTCGGGCCGCAGCAGTTCCCGCGCCTCAACGAGCTGTACACCGATGTGCTGACGACGATGGATTGGGACCCGCGGCCCGATCTGTTCGTATCCCAGACGCCCTTCGTCAACGCCGGCGCCTACGGGATGGACCGCCCCTTCATCGTGATCAACTCGGGGGCGCTGAAGCTGCTCGATGACGACGAAATGCGGACGCTCCTGGGCCACGAGCTGGGCCACGTGATGAGCGGACATGCGCTCTACGTGACCATCCTGATCCTGATCCTCAACTTCAGCTTCTCCACCCTGCCGTTTCTGGCCGGCATCGCGCTGCTGCCGATCCGGATCGCGCTGCTCGAGTGGTTCCGGAAGAGCGAGCTCTCGTCGGATCGCGCGGGGCTGCTCGCCACCCAGGATCCGAACGCCGCCATGCGCATGTATCTCAAGATGGCCGGCGGCGGCGACATGAAGCAGATGGACCTCAACGCCTTCCTCGTGCAGGCCAAGGAGTACGAGGAGTCCGGCGGGCCGCTCGACCGGATTTTCCAGATCCTGAATACGCTCGACCGCACGCATCCCTTCAACACGCTGCGCGCCGCCGAGCTGCAGCGCTGGATCGAGGCCGGCCACTACGAGCGCATTCTGGGCGGCGAGTACACGCGCCGTGGCCCCGACGCCGACAACCGGCCGATCGACAAGGACATCGATGAGGCACGCGAGCATTATATGAAGGAAGCGAAAGCGGTCGTGAACGACGTGGTGGACTCTGCCAAGCGGGCGGCCCAGGCGTTCTCGGACGCATTCAAGAAGAGGTGAAAGTACTGGTCGTCGGAGGCGGCGGCCGCGAACATGCCCTCTGCTGGGCACTGCGTCGCGACGCCGCCTCTGCCTTTTCCGACGATCTGACGCTGTTTGCCGCGCCGGGCAATCCGGGTACCGCCGCGCTCGGCACCAATCTCCCCATTCCCGCCACCGCCGTCGATCACCTCGTCGGGGCCGTCCTGCGGCACGACATCGACGTCACTATCATCGGTCCGGAGGCGCCGCTCGCCGCCGGCCTGGCGGACCGCCTGCGTGAACAGGAGCGCGCGGTGTTCGGCCCGTCGGCCGCCGCAGCGCAGCTCGAGTCGTCCAAGGCATACGCGAAAGAAGTGATGCGCCGGGCAGGCGTCGCCACCGCGGCGAGCGCGAGCTTCATCGAGCTCGCGCCGGCGCTCGACTACATCGGCAGCCACGCCGAGCCGCTCGTCGTGAAGGCCTCGGGCCTCGCCGCCGGCAAGGGCGCCGTCGTCTGCCAGACGCGCGCGGACGCGGCCGCCGTCGCCCGCGCGATGCTCTCCGGCGCGCTCGGCGACGCCGGCAAGGAGCTCGTGATCGAGGACTTTCTCGAGGGCGAAGAGCTGTCCGTGCTGGCGCTGACGGATGGTGAGCGCGTCGTCATCCTGCCGCCCGCCCAGGATCACAAACGGCTGGGCGAAGACGACACGGGACCGAACACCGGTGGGATGGGCGCCTACTGCCCCGTCGGCATTGCGACGGAAGCGCTGCTCGCTCGCGTGCGCGCGGAAATATTCGAGCCGGTGCTGCGCGAAGTCGCGAGCCAGGGCACTCCGTACGAGGGGGTGCTCTACGCGGGCTTGATGATGCTGGCCGACGGCACGCCGTCGGTGCTCGAATTCAACGCGCGCTTCGGCGATCCGGAGACGCAGGTGCTGCTCCCCGCGCTGCTGCCGGGATTCAGCGAGCATCTCGCCGCGATTGCGCAGCGGCGCTGGAACCCGGTGGCGAGCCAGCAGGTGCTCGCCGTCGAGCGGGCCGCGGTCACCACCGTCCTGGCGGCGCGCGGATATCCCGACAATCCCGAAACAGGCGCGGCGATCCGGCTTCCCGACCCGGCCGATCTCGGGGACGATGTGATCGTCTTTCACGCCGGCACGGACCGGGACGACGAGGGGAGACTGCGGACGTCCGGTGGCCGTGTGTTCAGTGTGACTGGTCTTGGCCCCACCGTGCCGGTCGCCGCGCAGGCGAGCCGGGCCGCCGCCGAGCGCATTTCCTTTGAGGGCAAGACCTGGCGCCGCGACATCGCCTGGCGCGAGATCCGCCGCGGGGGGCGGGGGGGGCGGGGGGGGCGGGGGGGGCGTGCCGGAGCTGCCTGAAGTCGAGACGATCGTCCGCGACATCGGCCCGCGGCTCGAGGGGTGTCGCATCGCGCGTGTGGAGCTCAAGAAAACCGACGGGCTGCGCCAGGTCTCCAAGCTGCGGCTGATCAAAACATTGCGCGGGAACACGATCGAACAGGTCTCGCGCCGCGCCAAGCACGCCGTGTTCCGGCTGTCATCCGGCCACCGCATGATCATCCAGCCCCGCATGACCGGATCGCTCCTGGTCTACGAGCGGCCGCTCGCGCGGGACGAGATGAAATACGCCGTCCTGATCTGCACCCTGACGGACGGACGCCGCTTCGTCTATCGCGACGTACGGCGACTGGGCACGATCTGGCTGCTCGACGAAAGAGGCTGGATAGGCTACACCGGGCGAATCGGCCCCGAGCCGCTAGAGGAAACGTTCACGCCTTTTCTCTTCGCGGATCGCCTCAAAGGCACGCGCACCGCCGTCAAAAAGGCGATCATGGATCAGCGGCGGCTCGCCGGCGTGGGCAACATCTATGCGAATGAAGCGCTCTTCGACGCGCGGCTCGATCCGTCGAAGCCCACCAACCGGTTGTCGCTCGAGGAGTTCGCGCGCCTGCACGCCGCGATCGTGGACGTATTACAGCGTGCGCTGGCGTCGTCGGGGACGACACTGCGCGACTATCGCACCGGAACCGGCGAGCGTGGGCGCTTTCAATTCGAGCTGCGCGTCTACGGACGAGGCGGAGCGAAGTGCATGAACTGCGGCCGGAAGCTGGTCTTGACGCACAAGATCGATCTGCGGCAGACGGTGTTTTGTCGGAGATGCCAGAAATAGATACGGGGCATGAGTAGGGGCGCAGCATGCTGCGCCCCTACCATCAGCTCTCGTTGCTAATCAACAAACGCCCACAACAGCTCCCGGCTTTGCCGGTCCAATTGCCCCGGCGCAGCCAGGTGATACAGGTCCCCCGCGAGGTCGCGGATCAGCAGTCCACCGTGCGGCAAGGTGCGCGGCCAATCATCGAGCCGCGTCTGGAATGCGCGCGGACCCTGCTCCGTTTCGACCCGCCAATGGCGGATCTCGACTTCCTCGTCGATCTCGAGCACCCGCGTGACCTCGAAGACGAACCCGGCGACCGCGAGCGCCCGCTCCAGGGCGGCGCGTGAGCGCTGATCGAGATCCGCCGGATCGCGCACGAAGGCGAACTCCTCCTCATCCGTATCCCGGAGCGACAAATGCCGCGCCGGCTCGGTCCACGGGAAGCAACGGCGTACCGATACCGCCTGCTCCTCGTCCCCCCGCATCGCCCACAGCGAGCCGTCGGCCCGCCACTCGAGCGTGAGTGAGCCCACCCGAGTGGCGGTAGCCGATTTGCCAAAGGTCAGCGTCATGGCACCTCCTTTCTATTGGAGCTGCAGCTGCAGCTCGTACAAATGCCGGTACTTTCCTTCCGCCTTCGCCAGCAGCTCGGCGTGCGTGCCGTGCTCGATCAGCCTGCCGTCCTCGATCACGAACAGCCGCGACGCCTTGCGCAATGTCGACAGCCGGTGCGCAATCGCGAACACGGTCCGGCCCGACACCAACCGCTCCAGCGCCTGCTGGATCTCGCGCTCCGTCTCCGTATCCACGCTGCTCGTCGCCTCGTCCAGAATGAGGATGCGGGGATCGTGCAGGATCGCCCGCGCGATCGACACGCGCTGGCGCTCGCCGCCCGACAACGTGTGTCCGCGCTCACCCACCACCGTGTCGTAACCGTGCTGCAGCTTGGTGATGAAGTCGTGCGCGTTCGCCGCCTGCGCCGCGGCGACCACCCGACCGAGCGGCGCTTCCGGCAGCCCATACCGGATGTTCTCCAGGACCGTCCCGTGAAACAGGTACGGATCCTGGAGGACCATGCCGATCTGCCGGCGGTAGTGGCCCGTATCGAGCCGCCGCAGATCGACGCCGTCGACGCGAATCGCGCCCCCGCTCACGTCGTAAAAGCGCGCGATCAGGTTGACGATCGTCGTCTTCCCCCCGCCCGACGGTCCGACGAGCCCGATCAGCTCGCCCGGCGCCACGTCGAAGCTCACGCCGCGCAACACCTGCCGGACGCCGTCGTAGCCGAACGTCACGTGCTCGAACGTCACGCGCCCGTGCACCGGCTCGAGCCGGACCGGCTCCGCCACTTCGCGGATCTCCGGCTCCGTGTCGAGCACCTCGAACACGCGGTG
>Ga0209056_10003974_pt1 | contig 15613 bp, 10 predicted proteins | sample GraSoiAngelo_114_FD_185876 | JGI IMG/M metagenome (GOLD analysis project Ga0209056, IMG submission 185876) | Grasslands soil microbial communities from the Angelo Coastal Reserve, California, USA - 14_0903_13_40cm (SPAdes) (version 2) | ecosystem: Environmental > Terrestrial > Soil > Grasslands... | reverse complement strand
GGCCGATATTTCGAGGGCGAATCTTTTGGCGCAACCGGCACATGCGTCGGCGAGATTTGCTTCAACACCGCCATGACCGGTTACCAGGAGGTGCTGACCGATCCCTCCTACCGCGGCCAGATCGTAGCGATGACCTACCCGTTGATCGGCAATTACGGGATCAATTCGCTCGACCAGGAAAGCCATTCGCCGCATGTGCGCGGGTTCGTGATCGAAGAATTGACCGATGTGCCAAGCAACTGGCGCTCCGAAATGTCGCTCGACGATTATTTGCGAAAATGGAACATCCCGGGCGCAAAAGGAATCGATACGCGTGCGCTCGCGCGGCATTTGCGCACGCGCGGCGCGATGAAAGCTTGCCTCACGACTGAAGAAACCTCGCCTGAGGAAGCAACACAAAAAGGGATTGAGGGTGAGGGCGTGATCGGGATGGATTACGTACGTGAAGTCTCTACGAGAAAAATTTATCGCTGGGACCCGGAGGACACGCTCAGCGCGCCATGGTCGATCGTGCAAGCGCGCGATGGAGACGGCAAACGCGCGCTACGGCCGATCCGATTTCGCATTGCCGCATACGATTACGGCATCAAGCAAAATATTTTGCGCTTGATGCGCCAGAAAGGCCTCGAGGTCACGGTCGTGCCGGCGGCCACATCTGCTGACGAAGTGCTGGCTTTCGATCCCGATGGAATTTTTCTCTCCAACGGCCCGGGCGATCCCGCGGCACTTCCGTACGCGCACGAAACGGTGCACGATCTGATGGGCAAAAAACCGATCTTTGGCATTTGTCTCGGTCATCAGATTCTCGGGTTCGCGTTCGGAGGCTCGACCTTTAAATTGAAATTTGGTCATCGCGGCGCGAATCAGCCGGTGAAAGATTTGCGCACCGGCAAAGTCGCTATTACCGCGCAAAACCACGGCTTCGCCGTCGATGCAAAATCACTGCCGAACAATGTCGAAATCACTCACATCAATCTAAATGACGGCACCGTCGAAGGCATGCGGCACAAGGAGTTGCCGATCTTCAGCGTGCAATATCATCCTGAAGCTGCGCCCGGCCCGCACGACGCCAGCTACTTTTTCGATCAGTTCGCGGATTTGATCGAGAAAAGCGGGTGATGCAATTGACCGGCACGCCGAGCAGCCACATTTTGTACCATGTTTAATTCAACCAACAACAAACCTACAGTCATGAAAATTGCCGTGGCTGCGACGTTCATCGCAGCTCTGGCGCTCTCGCCGCTGGCGATCGCCCAGGAACACGAGCACGGCGATGATACCGCAGCTTCGAAAGAAGTGACCGGCGAAGTGGTCGATATGATGTGCTACGTCGATCACAACGGTGTTGGCGAAAAGCACGGCCAATCCTGCGGAGCCAAGTGCATCAAGAGCGGTGGCCCGGTGGGCATTCTTAGGGATGGCAAAGCGTATCTGGTCGTCGGCGAACACAAGCCCATGAACGATCAGCTGGCCGAATATTGCGGCAAGACCATCACGCTGAAAGGCAAACTGGCTGAACGTGGCGGCATCGCGATGCTCGAGAACGCCGAGGTCGTGAAGAAATGACGAGCGCTAGCCGCTCGTCATCCTGAGCGAAGCGCAGCGGGGGAGTCGAAGGATCCCGCGGAATTGACAAACAGTATTGCGACGGGATTCCTCGACTCGCTCGGAATGACAATAGCGGTCATTTGTAGTAAGGCCGCAGCGACGGGCGCAGCTTTCCGACTCGTAGTTTCGTTTCAATTTGCAAATCAGAAACGGGCGCGTCTGCGAGTCCGCCACCGGACGGATTCGCCGTGGCGAATTTGCGAACGTCGCCCGCCTCGAGCGCCGCGATTGGTAAACCATCATGGAATAAGATGCGATTGGCGGTGAGTGCGGCAATCCGCGCTCCCGGCGTCAGAATGCCCTGCAGGTTCAGTGGATCGGCAGCGCTGAGCGTGATCAGTTCGCCATTTGAAGGCGTTTTCCGGATCGAACGCAATAAGCCAATTGCTTCGGGCAACGCGAATTGTTCGCCACTGATTCCGCCGACAAAGTAGCCGCCACGAATTTCGCCACGCGCTTCCCATCGCCGATAAATTCGCCCTAGCTCATACCAATTGACACCAAGAGTTTCGCGTTCAAGTAAGGGGCGAAACACAATGCCGTAGCGACGCAACAGGACGCGCGCAAATTTTTCGACGGCAGTGTCGCAGGCGGAGCTTTCCGCACCGCTTCCTGATTGGGAGCCGATCGCCTTCCTCAACACCACCCAGCGTCCGGCAAACTCAATGCTGGCGAGATTCGTTTTGCGCCTGCGCTTTCCAATGTTCCGGCCAAAGGTCGGTCGCTTCTGCGACGGCACGAGCAGCGCGCGTAACCCGTCGAAACTATCCGCGGTGACAAAACCGAGAGCGGCAAGCTGCGAGAGCGCGTCCTCGATCTGCGACGGGAGCAAACTGCTCCGGCGCACAAGTTCGCTGAAGAACAGCGCGCCGTTGCTCGTCAGCGTCTCGAATACTGTTTGAGCAGCCGACGAAAATTCGATTGCCGATCTCGACTGTGAAAGAGTCAGCCACGCCTCAAGATTCTCGCGTTGATACAGCGCGATTGGACTGGTCCGCAACGGCGCAGACGCGCGCGCGTTGGGATTCTGCGGCGCGCTCAAACGTCCCCACCCGATGCGACCGGAAAAACAAAGGCGATCGAGCCATTCAGGATCGTAATCTGCAACGCGCGCAGCAAGGACTGCTGATTCCCACGCTGCCAGCGGCAACTCGCAGCCATCGAGTTGTTCCAGAACTGATTGCAATCCCTCGGGCCGTTCCACGCGATGTTCGCGATCGGCGCGCTGCCACGCGAAAAGAAATCGATAAAAATCATGCACCGAAACCGGTTGAATTTCCGCGCGCAGCCGATCGATGGTGAGCCGGTGAATTCGCGCTAGCAGTCTGCGATCGCACCATTCTTGTTCAGTCACACTGGGGCGAAATTTACCGCGCAGGACAAAACCTTCTGATTCAAGCGCCAGTAGCGCGCCATCGATATCCGGGGGTGGCAGGATCAGCGTATCTGACAGTTCGCTCACGGTAATTGGCCCGCAAACTTCCATTCGGCCGCGAACCAACTCGCGAATTGCATCGCTGCGTTGCCAACTCTTTCCGCGCACGGAGTCAGGCAAAACTAATTTAGGTTCAACGAAAGCGTCGGGGTAAACCGGTTCGATCATCGGAACTCGTTCCGCAGCGATCCAGAACGTTCTGGGCGCGCCCGCGTTTTGGGGTGCGCCGGTGCTCCGCTTTTGCAAAATTTCCGGACCGCTCGAAAGCGGCGCAGCAGCGCCGCATTCCAAAACCTCGCGGCCAGTCGAAACTAGCGTCGGAACCCGCAAACGCGTCGCCCGGCTTTCCGCAATGAGAATCGACATCAATTGCTCAGCGTTTTCGCTATTCGCCGTTCGCTGAACTTCGTCTAGCGTCATCACGCCAACCAACATCAGCGCATCGTGCAGTTCATCCGCGTTTGTCGCTTCGGGCCATGCTTCCTTTACCACTTTATCGATTGCCGCGGCGTCGAGAACGCCGAGCCCGTCGCTCCCGTTTCTTTCCGAAGCGCGCCGGGTGTAAACCGCCTGGGTGCGGCGTTCTTCCAGAGGCGCATTATCGAGAAATGCATACGGTCGCGCATTCAGAATCTCCGCGGCGAGCGGCGACGGTTCCGGCAAATCGCGCGCGACGCAGCGGATCTCGCCGCGCTCGATCTTGCACAAAACTTCTTCCAAGCCGTCGATGTCCATCGCTTCTGTGAGACAATCATCGATCGTCTGTTTCACCAGCGGATGATCCGGAATCTCGCGGTCACCAACGATGTGTTCGAGGCACGCGAGCTGGTCGGGAAAAACTGCCGCCAGGAGATTTTCTGATTCCATGCGCTGCAATGGCGCGGCGATTTTCGCGCCGCCGCGAAACCGGGGCACGGCAAGCGAACGCGTCGCATTCCAGCGCCAGCGAATGGCGAACATCGGCGCGTCGAGCAACGCTTGGACAAGCAGGTCGCGAACCGTTTTGGAATTCAAATAACGAAAAACTTCCTCAAGCGGAAACGAGTGCTGCGTGCCGAGCGAAATCACGATCGCGTCATCTGTGGCCGCTGCTTGCAGCTCAAAATTGAACGAGCGGCAAAACCGTTTTCGCAGCGCCAGCCCCCACGCGCGATTGATTCGGCTGCCAAAAGGCGCATGCAAAACCAATTGCATCCCGCCCGATTCATCGAAGAACCGTTCCATCACCAGAGTTCGCTGCGACGGAATTGCGCCTAGCGAGCGATATGTGTCGGCAAAATACTGGGCGATTTGTTCAGCAGCGCGTCTGGGGAGCACAGGCTGCCAGCCTGTAGTTTCCGGCAGCCTGCCGGAAACATCCGGGGGCTGCGCGCTTGGATGTGTCGACCAAATTTCGACGCGGCAAGCTGCGGCGCCGGGCAGGCTGGCAGCCTGCGCTCCCCAGAACTCGCTTGTTGCGAGCCAATCAGACGGATCACGTCCGGAAGCGATCAGCTGTGCAATCTCGATGCGCAAATCAGAAACGGCTCGCGAAACCTCGTTCGTGCGCGCGGGAGCTTCGCCGAGCCAAAACGGAATTCCAGGCGGCTGACCTTTGGCATCTTCCACGCGAACAACTCCAGAATTGATGCGCAAGATTCGCCACGATGCATTGCCCAGTTGGAAAATGTCGCCGGCTAAACTTTCGACGGCAAAATCTTCGTTCACAGTGCCGACGAAGGTATCGGACGGCTCGAGAATCACGCGGTAATCGGCGTTGTCAGGAATCGCGCCGCCGGAAGTCAATGCGGTCAATCGCGCGCCGCGACGGCCGCGGACGCGACGATTCACCGCATCGTGATGAATCAGCGCTGAACGTCGCCCACGTTTGGTGCTGAAACCTTCGGCTAACATGCGGACAACGCTATCGAACTCGTCGCGGGTGAGATTTCGATATGGCCAGGCTGCGCGGGCCAGCTCGAACAATTCGTTTTCGTTCCAGTCTTCAGTCGATGTCGCAGCGACAATTTGCTGCGCGAGAACATCGAGCGGCTTTTCGGGAATGAGTAGTCGATCCAGATCGCCGCGATAGATACAGCGCAACAACGCCGAGCATTCGACGAGCTCATCGCGGCTCAACGGAAAGATGCGGCCCTTAGGCAGACCGCCACGCCTATGCTCAGCGCGACCGACTCGCTGCAGCAAGGTCGCGATGGAGCGTGTAGAACCGAGCTGGCAAACGAGATCAACGGTGCCGATGTCGATGCCCAATTCTAACGACGCCGTCGCAACGAGCGCTTTGAGTTCGCCACGTTTCAATCGGTCCTCGGCGTCGAGCCGCAATTTCGCCGAGAGACTCCCGTGATGCGACGTGACCATGTCCGCGCCGAGCAATTCGCTCAAATGATGCGTGACGCGCTCGGCCATTCGGCGCGTGTTCACGAAAACCAAAGTCGTCCGGTGCGCCCGAATCAATTCCGCCAGGCGACGATAGATTTCTTCCCAAACTTCGTTCGACATTACCGCTTCAAGCGGCGACTGGGGAATTTCGATCGCCAAATCCAATTCGCGCCGGTGACCGATGTCGATGACCTCGCAATCGGGATTGCCAGCGTTGTCCACGGCGCGAGTGCCGACGAGAAAGCGCGCCACTTCTTCGATCGGTTTCTGCGTTGCGGATAGACCGATTCGCTGAAGCGGATTTTTCGTTAGGGCCGCCAGCCGTTCGGCACTTAGAGCGAGGTGCGCTCCGCGCCGGTCATCAACGACAGCGTGAATTTCATCTAGGATCAGCGTGCGCGCCGTGCGCAACATTCCGCGCCCAGAGTCGGACGTGAGCAGCAAATAGAGAGACTCCGGCGTGGTGACAAGAATGTGCGGCGGCTTTTTGATCAGTGCCTGCCGTTGCGCGGCTGTGGTATCACCCGTGCGGACTTCGGCGCGCACGTCGATCTCGCGGCCATTCGTCTGCACTAGCAACGCGCGGATTCCTGCGAGCGGCTCTTGGAGATTTTTCCGGATATCGTTGCTCAACGCCTTGAGCGGCGAGACGTAAACGACCTGTGTTTCGTCCGACAAATCGCTTTCCGCTCCCTGGCGAAACAGCGAATCGAGCGAAGCAAGAAACGCCGCAAGCGTCTTACCCGAACCTGTCGGCGCGGAAATCAACACGTGCCGGCCGGATTGAATCGCCGGCCAGCCGCGCACTTGCGGTTCGGTCGGTGAGCCAAACGTCTGCTCGAACCAACGAGCAACCGCATGATGAAATCGAAAGGAATGCATGAGGAAGGAGAACAATTTATGTGACGATTAGGCGAAGGAAAGCAGCGCCGCGATTTTGCACTTCCACGCTCGGCAGGTGGATCGGCTTGTCGTCAAGACGATGCCAAAGGGCCGCCGGAGGCTCTGGAGAAAAAATCTGGCGGCTACGCCGCATCGCCAACGCGTTGAGGATAACGCGTTCCACCTTCAGCGAATGATTAGGCTCGCGCTCGCAGCGCGATGACTTCGCGTAGCATCCGCAGGCTGTCGCAAAAAAAACTCACTTTGCTTCCTTCGGCGTGGTTCCAGCGGACCGGAATTTCACGGATCCGCAACCCGGCGCGATGCGCGAGAAGAAGCAGTTCGACATCGAACGCGAAACCGCTCACCCGCGCCGCCTCGAGAATCGGCAGGCAAACATCGAGCCGAAACGCTTTGAACCCGCATTGCGTGTCCCAGAACGGAAGCCCGGTCGCGACCCGCACAAGGAGATTAAAAACCCGGCCGGCCTGCTCTCGCCGCCACGGCTGATGAAGCCCGATCAAGCTGCGGTCCAACGCGCGTGAACCAAACGCGATATCGACCTCGCCGTTTGCAACCGGTTCGAGCACCTTTGGCGTCTCACCGAGCGGAGTGGAAAGATCGGCATCGAAAAATAAACCGATTGGTCTTTGCGCGGCCAGCAAGCCCGACCGCACCGCGGCGCCTTTCCCGCGATTTGGAAAATTCTCCAGCAAACGCGTAGCGATCCTCGTCTCTAAAAAAACATTGCGCGCGATTGTCGCAGTTGCGTCGGTCGAACCATCGTTCACGACGATCAGCTCGCTTTGCGGACTCGCCTCGCCGAGATAATCGAGCGTCGCTCGCAGCGTATTGCCGATACGCGCTGCTTCGTTGAAGCAGGGAATGACGACGGAGAAGGGCGGAAGCATCATTTTGTCATTCCGAGCGAAGTCGAGGAATCTCTAATTACCGGATCGAGAGATGTCTCGACTTCGCTCGACATGACAATCGCTACTTGTAAATCTCCACCACAAATCTTCCGTTCGGATCGACGTATCCGCGATACATCCCAGAAGTGTTGAACGGCAAAGTCACGTTGCCCTCGCGATCGATGGCGGTCAATCCACCAGAACCGCCAAGTTTAGCAACTTTATTGAGCACCGCTTGCGCAGCTTCCTTTAGCAACATTCCTCGATACTCCATTAACGCCGCAACATCGCGTGCAGCGGTCGCGCGAATAAAATATTCGCCGTCGCCCGTTGCGGACACAGCGCACGTGGCATTGTTCGCGTAGGTGCCTGCGCCGATCACAGGCGAATCGCCCACGCGACCGGGGCGCTTATTCGTCGTGCCGCCAGTTGAAGTCGCTGCGGCGAGATTCCCATTTTTATCCAACGCAACGGCGCCCACTGTGCCGTGTCGATCTTGATCGGTGATAACAAACGCTTTTCCGGCATCGCCCGTGCGGCTCTTTTCGGCAGCCCTGATTTTCTGCAAAGCGTCCCAACGCTCCTGGGTGAAGAAATATTTTTGGTCCACTAGCTCCATTCCGTTCTCTTTGGCGAACGCTTCCGCGCCCGCGCCGTCCATCATCACGTGCCCGGACTTTTCCATGACTAATCGGGCGAGGACGATGGGATTTCTGATGTGCTTCAATGAAGCGACGGTTCCAGCATTGAGCGTTTTGCCGTCCATGATGGCCGCGTCCATCTCGTTCGTGCCAGCACTGGTAAACACTGCGCCTTTCCCAGCGTTAAAATGCGGATCGTCTTCGAGCACGCGCACGGCTGCCTCTGCCGCATCGAGGCTCGACCCGCCGCGCTTTAGAATCTCATAACCAGCCGTCAACGCGCGCTTCAGTCCTGCCCGGTATTCATGCTCTTTTTCCGGCGTCATTTTGCTGCGATCGATCGTTCCCGCGCCGCCGTGGACGGCGAGGCCAATTTTTTTTGCTTCCATACTTGGCTGGTTCTCAAGGCGCGTTTCCGGTGCAGATGTGGGAGACCAGACTTGCTCCTGGGCGAGCGTTGACGCCGCTGCACTAAAGAACATGAAAGCAAAGAAGCAATTGGCCCTGAGAACTTTCGCGCGTTTCATCAAACACAATGTAATCAGTCGCGCCTGATGATGTCGAAGAGTTTCCAAGGAGCGATGGCTTCCTGGCCCACGAAGAACACGCGACGGCTGCCGCCTTCGCCAAGGCTGCGGCGAGCCAAGGGCAAACCGTCGTTCCTTGATGCGCCAAGCGAAGTGAGGGAAGGTTCCCGGCCATGGCAAACGCCCGCGCCCAGCCGCCGGTCCTCGTCGCCCAGGGAATTGGCCACCTCACACGCAATTTTCTGCGCGAAGTGGGCGGCGTGTTCTGGTTCATCGTGAACACGTTCCAGGAAACATTCGAACGCATTCAGAAGGGGCGGGTGCCGTTTCGTGCCACGAGTTTTTTCCGGCACACCGAGCGCGCCGGTGTGGACTCCGTGCCGCTGGTCGGGCTGGTGTCGTTTTTCTTGGGCCTAACGATGGCGCTGTTGACCGGCTACCAATTGCAACGCTTTGGGACGGAGCGGCTGATCCCCGGTCTAGTCGCCATCGCTTTCACGCGCGAGCTTGGACCCTTGCTCACCGGCATCATGCTCGCTGCGCGAATCGGCGCGGCGTTCACCGCGGAACTGGGCACGATGCAGGTCAACGAGGAAGTCGAAGCGATCGAAGCCATGGGAATCGGGCCGCTGCGGTTTCTGGTCGCGCCGCGAATGCTTGCACTCTTTTTTCTGATGCCGTGTCTCTCCACGGTTTCAAATATCGCGGCAATATTCGCCAGCAGCCTCGTCTGCAAAGCGTATTTCAGCATGGCCTTTCCCTATTTTCTCGATCTCGTCAAAGATTCATTGCTGATTCGCGATATTATCACCGGAATCTTAAAGAGCTTTATGTTCGGGTTGCTCATCGCGGCGATCGCGTGTTACCGGGGATTGACGGTGAAAGGCGGCGCCGCGGGCGTGGGCACATCCACTACATCGAGCGTCGTGACGGCGATCACCACGGTGATCGGCTTCGATACGCTGTACAACATTGTTTACACCACATTTTATCCGACATGAGCACACCCACGCATATGGTCGAGATGCGCGATGTGTGCATGCAATTTGAAGAGAAAAAAGTGCTCGACGGCCTCTCGCTCAAAGTCGCACCACAGGAGCGATTAGTGATCCTGGGCCAAAGCGGTAGTGGCAAAAGCACGATATTACGCCTGATTCTCGGGACGCTGCGGCCTGCGTCGGGATCGATTTTTTTTAGGCGCCATGAAATCACGCGTCTCCAGCGCGGGCGACTTCAGCGCGTCCGGCAACACATGGGCATGGTCTATCAATACTCGGCGTTGCTGAGCTCGCGCACTGTTAGCGAAAACGTTGCGCTGCCGCTGGAGGAGCTTACGGACAAGTCGCGCAGCGAGATCGACAAAATCGTCGATGAAAAACTGGAGCTTGTGGGAATGGAGGACTCGAAGGACCTTTTGCCGGAGGAACTCAGCGGCGGGATGCGGAAACGCGTGGCCCTGGCGCGTGCGCTCGTGCTGCAGCCCGAGTTGATCCTGCTTGACGAACCTTCGGCCGGACTCGACCCAGTCATCGCCTCGGTTATTGACGAATTGATCATCACCCTCACCGAGAAATCGAAGGTCACTTCTATCACCGCAACGCACGAAATGGACAGCGCCTTTCGCATCGCCACACGTATGGCTATGTTGTACCAGGGGAAAATCATTGAAGAAGCCAAACCCGAAGAATTCAAACAATCCAAGAATCCGGTGGTCGCTCAGTTTTTAAGCGGCAGCACTGAAGGCCCGATTCTGGAAGGCACGCTCGATGCAATTACAAAGAAATGAAATCATGACCGGCCTGCTGGTGATCGGCACGATCGCGGTGGTCGCATTTCTTTTGGTGTTGCTCGGAGCGCCGGGATTGTTCCGGCCGCTGGTGACCTACAAGGTTTACTTCGACAACGCAGCCGGGATTAAGCAGGGGGCCGTCGTGATGTTGGCCGGTCGCAAGATTGGTCAGGTGCAAAAATTGTATTCACCGGTTTCGCCCCAGGAAGAAAAACGCGCGCAGCAAGCGGCTGAGGAGATTCATCCACCCGAACTGAACGCCGCGACTCCTGCTCCGACGCCGGGCAAACTGCGGTTCGAAGTGCGCGTCGATGTGCAAGTGGACAAAAAGGCCAGGGTCTATCGCGATGCCAGGGCGCGCTTGATGCAGCTGGGATTGCTGGGCGACATGGCCATCGATTTCACCCAGGGCACCGAAGAGTCCGGCCGCGCGAAAGATGGCGCGATGTTCGCAGGCGAACGCACACCTGATCTGGGCGAAGCCGCGGCGAAAATGCTGGAAGTGATTAAACCGGTCGCCGCCGAAGCGACCAATACTATGAAAGACCTTCAGCAGACCGCGCAAAACCTGAATCGTCTCACCGACGAAAATTCCGAGCTGAACCTCGCGCTCACCCAGTTCAAAACCTTCGGCGAACACATGTCCGATCTGACCGCGCCCGACAGCGCGCTCTCTCATTCGCTTACCAACATCGAAAAGATCAGCACCAGCCTTACGGAGAACAACAATATCGAGATGACTCTGCGAAACCTGCGGAACTCGTCAGAGAAACTAAAGGTAGCGACGATGGATCTTGAGCCGGCTGGCGAGAACATCAAGCAATTCAGCGAGACAATAAAAACGCAACCGTGGCGCTTGATCTGGCCCTCGACAAAGAAATACGCCGAAGCATCACCAACTCCCGCCCCTGGCCAGGGAACCATCACCGTCCGCAAAAGCGCGCGAGCAAAGCCGCGTCGCACGGCGACTCCGACGGAGCGCACCAGCAGCCGCTAGGGCGACCGTAGGCATCCGTCAGAGCGCCAATCTCCGACACACGCCATCAATGATGTTGTGCTTGCAAAACGAGTCGGTGCGTGGCTTAACTTGTGCGCAAGATGTTGAACAGCGATTGAGATAAGCCCAGAATGATCCGAAAGGAAGATTGCCAGAAAGTTATCCGCGCATTCCGAGCGAAACACGGCATAGATGCGACTGACGAGAACGTTATTGCAACCGTTCATCTGATGAATGCTCACGGGCTCGACGTGCACGCCGCACTCGACCAAAGTTCGCGAAGTGGAAATGATCGCGGTGTTGATGCTTGGTATTATCACGAACCCGACAATGAATTGACTATCTACCAAAGTAAGCTGACCGAAAGTAAGGCACTGTGCTTGCGTGGGCTCAACGATTTGGACACGGCTCGTCAATGGATAGAGCAAATCGTGCTGGAGGGGACGGTCGACTCAATCCCTAATGACAATCATTGCCTGTTCAACCTTTACACCAAGCTTAGCTCCGTCAGAGGATCGATTAAGAAAATTCGCTTCGTAATTCTTTCGCTGTTCGATCGTAACGAGATTGAGGATTGCTCCGAGTACCAAGAGTTCGAGACCATACTTGTTAAGTCACAATTGAACCATCATGTTCGCGATGTACTTAATGGCAAGCTTGTCCTTGATGCCTCCGAATACAATCTGGAACGAAGCGTCGCTGTTGAGCCGAAAGTCTACCCGATTAACAAAATCCCAAACGCCCAAGTCGATTTGAGGCGCAATGCACACCTCGACCTCGCTTATATCCCGCTCGATAGCTTAGTGCAGCTGTATCGTCAGAGGGGCAACGTTCTCTTTGATAAGAATGTGCGCCTATCATTACTCGGCACAAAAGAAGCCCGTGAACGCCTCCTACATCCTATGGAGGAAACTCTGGACGCGGTCACTTCCGGGAAGCTAAGTCCCAATATCTTTCCCTTCTACCATGTGGGGATTACAATTTCAGCAACGTCTGCGGGTGCCGACGGCGAGAACCTCTTAAACCTTGAGGCACCAAGCATCATCAATGGCTGTCAGACGATAACAATCGCTAATGAGTACCTTAAGAAACTTGAAAAACAGAAAAATGATGCAGGCATCGAGCTTTTTCGGCAGATAAAAGTCATAGCAAAGGTCGTCGTCGGAACAAGAGATGACGAACTGAAGGAGATCACCAACTGTAATAATCGGCAAAAACCCAATTGAGAATTGGCAACTGTTTTCCAACGAACCGATTCACATCGAGATCGAAGCCGCACTGAAGGACATCGGAATCTTCTACGAGCGGCAAAAAGGAAAGTTTGACTCTTTAATGAGGAACGCGGAGAACGCCAAGTATTATCCGGCAACCAACGGCACCTATATAAAAGTAGTCGACCTTGGCCAAGTCATTGCTCTTTCCAGGCATAATCTTCAATGGGCTGCGAAGCCCTCGGAAATATTTCTTAACAAACAGAATCATGAGAAGATTTTTCGACAAATCCATACCGCGTAACCCAAAGGACATAGTGCTCGTGTCGAACCTGTTCAAAGCAATCAAACGAGGGCTCAAGAATTACTTAGAAATCCCGGTACAGGCAAACAGCAACGCGCCGATAATTTTTCAAAAGCAAATAGTTCGCATGCACGTTTTCTATCTGGCGCTACTCCATTTTTATCAGAACGACAATAAGTGGCAGCTTCGATCTGATTTTTCCCGAAGTCTCACAAAAATTGCGAGCCCCACTCTTGTCAATGAAGCAGAATCGTTTTACCAGAAAATCATCACCAGGACTCGAAATTGGTATACTCAGGAATCTAAGAGTTTAAGCGTCGAGATTTCCAAGCGCAGGATGGATGAATATTTTGCCAACGTGGCAACCGAACTTGGCATCGACACCTCGGAGGGGCCGCAACCTTTTTCCCAGAGAGCTATTCGCTGGGACGATTACGAGGCCTAAAGAGGCCCCTACGGGCTTCAGGTTGCCCGAAGCCGGACCAATCACGGTCCGTAACTTTTGGTGAATTTCTTTCGCGATTCTGGTTCGGGCTCGGTCGATGTCGTGGGTGCTGATGGCTCGGGCGTGCCTGCTGATCGCTGTTCGGCAGGTTCTGGTGGCTGCGTGGCTTCGGCGTCCGGCGCGCCCGGCGGTCGCGCCCTACCAGGTTCCCGAGCGACCTCCACGTATGCCATTTGCAAATTAGAAAGCGTATTGCGCAGGACCGCTGCTTCTTCATTGGTCAGGTTGCCGCGCGTTTTTTCCTGAATCATCTCCAGTTGGTCGATGAACATCCTGGCAAGGTCCAGGTTCACTTCGGCTTCGCCGGTTTTTGGATTTGGGATTTGCCCAAGGAAGAGCGCGGCGTTTTGCGCGTGCATCATCACAAATTCGATGAAGCGCTGCGTTAACTCACCGCTCAGTGTAGTTTTTTGGACTTCAGCCATGTGTCATTTCTGTTTCGCGCCTGGGGAGCTCTCCGGCCTGCCCGCCGTAGCCTTGGCGGAGGCGGGAGGTCGCACCGTAGCCAAAACGTACGGTTGATCGCGGAAATATTTGGCTGCCACTTTTTTGATGTCGTCGAGCGTGACTGCGTTCACGTCGTGTTCGAGTCGTTTGTAATAATCGAAGCCCAGGCCGTAAAGCTCGTCGAGCGCGCAATGGTATCCGAAAGCGTCGTCGCTTTGGTTCGCGATCTCCTGTTGGCCGATTAATTTCTTTTTCGCTCGCGCCAGTTCTTCCGGAGTTAGCCCCTCGTTAGCGAGCTTGTGAATTTCATCGAGGAACGCGGCTTTCACCGGTTCGATTTTCTGCGGATCGGTGCCGAGATAAAATGCGAAGAGCCCCGGCACCAATCCCTGCATCTCGCTGGCGCCCACGTAATAGGCCAAACCCATTTGCTCACGAATGCGAACGAAAAAACGCGATCCGAGATCGCTGCTTGCTTCATCGATCAATTCCAGCGCGTAGCGATCGGGGCTCGACAGGCTCGCACCGCGAAACCCGACCATGATCACGCCTTGCGCTTTGTCTTTGCGGCTTTCAACGCTCTCTGGTTTGCTCAGCGGTGCGGAAGACTTCGCGTCGGTAAGCGCAAGCGCGCCGGGTTTCATCTTGCCGAGCGTTTGCTCGACCAGTTGTTTTACCTCGGCGGCCTTGACATCGCCAAAGACATAAACAACGCCGTTTTTGGCGACCACGTAACGATCGCGAAAGTCGAGCAACTCTTTTTGCGTCAATTGCTGAACAGATTGGACTGAGCCGTTTGAACGCAGCGCGTAGGGATGCTGCGGAAAAAGCGCCTGCCGCATGATGTTGCGCGCGACGCTGGTCAACTGTTCGTCCTCCTGCTGGATTGCGGCGATCTGAATTTCCTTCTCACGCCCGATGGCTTTTTCCGGCATCGTGGCGCTGAGCAAGACGTCCGATAGCAAGTCCACGGCCAGTTTCACATCGGGCTTGGTAACATCAACCGACACGCTGAAGCTGTTGTTGCCGGCATCGCTGGAAATGGAGCCGCCTACCGCCTCGATCTCGTTGGCGATTTGCTCGGCGGTGCGCGTCTTGGTTCCTTTCAACAGCACTTTGGCCATCAAGCGGGTGATGCCGTTGTCCTCCGACGTCTCCGCGAGAAGACCACCGCGAAAAACTGCGCCCATTGCAACGAGCGGCAGGCGCGGATCTTCGCGCACCAGCAGCCGCAGCTCGTTGGAGAGCTCAAACTTTTGAATCTCACCAGCAGCGGCTTCTTTGGGAGCCTCGGCCTTGCCAGCCAGCGAACCCTTTGGATTGAGCGAGATGACGGTCAGATTGTTCTCCGTCAGATAAGTTGCGGCGACGCGTTTGATATCGTCCAGCGTCACTTTCTGGACCGCGTCGAGATAATGCCGACTGAAATTCAGATCGCGGGTGAGCAACCAGTTCGATCCGATGTCCGACGCTTGACCGCGCATGGTAGTGAGTGCGCCGAGATGATGGCTCAGCGTGATCTTCTTCGCCTTTTCCAGTTCTTCTGAGGTGACCCCAGTCTGCTTCACTTCATCAACCATTCGCAACGCCAGTTCTTCGGCCGCTTCCCGCTTCTTTGGATCGATAGTGGCATCGATTCCAAATAAGCCCGGATCACCCGGCGTATAGGAGAACGCGGATATACGGAACGCCAGCCCCGCTTCTTCACGCACGCGGCGGTACAAGCGCGAGCTGCGCCCGTCGCCGAGAATGGTCGAGAGCAGATCCAGCGCGGGGACGTCCGGATTTGTGAGTTCTGGAATGTGCCATGCGAGCGAGAGATGCGTCAGCTCCGTTGGAAATTCCTGGTGCACCTCGCGCCGACCAAGCTGCGGCGGCTCCGCGGGAATGAATACCGGCTTGAGCGATTTCTCCGGATACAGCTTGAACAATTCGGAGAGCTGTTGCCGCACTTTTTCTGCATCGATATCACCGACC
>Ga0209056_10003971_pt1 | contig 15620 bp, 9 predicted proteins | sample GraSoiAngelo_114_FD_185876 | JGI IMG/M metagenome (GOLD analysis project Ga0209056, IMG submission 185876) | Grasslands soil microbial communities from the Angelo Coastal Reserve, California, USA - 14_0903_13_40cm (SPAdes) (version 2) | ecosystem: Environmental > Terrestrial > Soil > Grasslands ... | reverse complement strand
CCAGCAACTACCCTGCTCCGTACGGCCGTTCCTCGGGCGGCATCATTGGTGCGTCAACGCGCTCAGGGACGCGCGAGTTTCACGGGTCAGTTTATGAGTTCTTTCGGAACAGTGCGCTGGACGCGCGAAATTTCTTTGATACTAAGAAGCCGCCCTTCCGCCGCAATCAGTTTGGAGCTTCGCTCGGTGGGCCGATCATAAAGGATCGCACTTTCATTTTTGGTGATTACGAGGGCCTGCGTTCGTCCTTGGGAGTGACCCAAGTGGATACGGTGCCCTCCGCGGCTGCACGCGCGGGCAACCTCTCCACGGGGCAGATAACGGTTGATCCAACAGTCCTCAGTTTTGTGAATGCTTTTTATCCCTTGCCAAACGGCTCGTTTCTTGGTGCCGGAGACACGGGAATTTTTACGTTTTCCGGGCAGCAGGTCACGCCCGAAAATTACTTCACGACCAAAGTGGATCATAAGGTGTCGGAACAAGACGCGCTTTCCGGCACCTACATGTTCGACACAGGGAAGGTCAGGCAACCCGACGAACTTAACGACAAGCGGACCGGATATGACTCGCGGCGGCAAATATTTATCGTCAACGAGAACCACACTTTCAATCCCAGCCTCATCAACTCCTTGCGCTTCGGAATCAACCGGGTGGTTGCGACAACAGGGCTGACCTTCCCCAGCACAAACTCGCAAGCGTCGGATGGGTCTTTCTTTACGGTGCCGGGGAAGAACGCACCCGGGGTGGAGGTGACGGGACTTACCCCGTTTTCTGGCGGGTTGGGATCGCCGTCAAACTACGACTTCCACTGGACTTCAATCCAGGTCTATGAAGATCTGTCACTAAATAGAGGGAAGCACTCTCTGAAACTTGGCGGTGGAGTAGAGCGGATTCGGGACAATATTCTGGCGGTATCCGATCCCGGAGGCGTGTTCTCCTTTAACTCCCTCTCTGATTTTCTAACCAATATTCCTTTCTTTCTCAGCGCCGCTATTCCCAGCGCAGTGACTGAGCGTGGTTTTCGCCAGACCATCGTTGGAGCTTACATTCAAGACGATTGGCGATGGCGACCGAATGTGACGGTTGCTCTTGGTCTACGGTATGAAATGGCGACGGTCCCGACGGAGGGGCAGGGCAAACTAACCGTACTTCGCCACATCACGGACGCAATACCTCACGTCGGTGATCCTTTGTTCTCTAACCCCACGCTGCGTAATTTTGAGCCGCGAGTGGGAGTATCCTGGGACCCCTTCGGCAGCGGCAGAACCGCGATCAGCGCGGGATTCGGGATTTTCGACGTTCTGCCGCTTCCCTATCTCATTCAGTTCAACGAACTCTTTTCGGCGCCATTCTTCCAGTTGGGAAGCGCCACGAACCTGGCAACCGGATCCTTCCCAAGCACGGCTTTTGCCTCCGTAGCTGGCTCATCTAACAGCCGCCAGGCATATTTCGATCCGAAGCTGCGCCGGAACTATGTCATGCAATGGAACCTCACGATGCAACGCGAACTTGCCAAGAATTTCAGCGCGATGGTCGGTTATGTGGGCTCACGGGGAGTGCATCAGCCCTTTCGAGTGGAAGACGTCGACATTGTGCTGCCAACCCTGACTTCACAGAGTTATCTGTGGCCCGCACCCGTAGGAAGCGGAACCCGGCTCAATCCCAATGCTGGCCGGATTACGGCCGGATTCTGGGATGGAGACTCCTATTACGACGCGCTGGAGGTCCAGCTTAAAAAGAAGATCGGAGGAGGTTCGTTGGAGGGCTCGTACACCTGGGGCAAGTCTATCGACACTTCTTCGAGCAGCCTGGTAGGAGATGAATATTCCAATTCGATCTCCAGTCCGCTTTTTTTCAATCCGCGACTGAATCGCGGACTCTCGGACTTTAACATCGCGCAGAATCTGGAGGTTAATTACACTTGGGAGATCGGTGCGCCGAAGTGGGCGTCGGGAGTCAACGCGTGGGCGCTAGGAGGATGGCAGATCGGAGGAGTGTTCGAAGCTAGCACGGGTGTGCCGTTCACTGCGGGTATTGGCGGAGATGCGCTTGGAGTGAAGAGCACAGACCCGAACATCGATGTTCCGAACCTGATTCCCGGTTCAGGGTGCGGTTCGCTAGTGAACTCGGGGAACCCCGTCAGCTACATCAAGACGCAGTGCTTCGCGGTCCCCAATCCGATTACGCTCCGCGGAAACCTGGGGCGCAACACACTCGTCGGACCCGGATTGGTGAACTTCGATTTTTCCCTGTTCAAGAACAACTACATCAAAAGAGTCTCTGATCGTTTCAATGCGCAATTTCGGGCTGAGTTTTTCGATATCTTGAACCATCCGAATTTCGCACCACCCTTGGATAACCGAAATATTTTCGACTCGACGGGAAGCCGTGTTGCCAATGCAGGACTTATCACTTCAACGCAAACGCCATCAAGGCAGATCCAGTTCGCGTTAAAGCTGATTTGGTGATCAATTTTGCTTGTGTCCGACTGGTAGAGATTTTAGCGCTTGGCAATATTGGAGGGATATATGAAAAAATTGGCGGTTTGTATCGCGGTGTTGATTTTTGCATGTTACGCGTTTTCTCAAGACCAGCCCAGCGCACCTAAACCAGCGCCCTTGCTCCTGGTCCAAGAAATCCCGTTACCGAACGTGGGAGGTCGCATCGATCACTTCACGTTCGACGGAAAACGCAAACGGGTTATTGGCGCCGCCCTTGGCAACAACACGGTCGAAGTCGTAGATACGTTCGCCGGTAAGGACATACACAGCATTATCGGTGCAGCCAACCCACAGGGTCTGGTTTATGTAGGCGAGTTCGACAGGCTGTTCGTCGCGAATGGTACAGACGGCAAACTCAGGATTTATGACGGAGATTCGTTCAGTCTGCTGAATACGGTCGACATCGGGGAGGACGCCGACAATGTCCGATATGATCCGGCGGGAAAACGAGTCTATGTTGCCTTTGGGGGAGACGAGGAGGGTAGCATTGCCGTGATCGACGCCGCCAGCGGCAAACGGCTCGAGGACGTTGCCAAGCTTGACGCTCACCCAGAGTCGTTCCAGATCGCTACGTCAAAACCGGTAATCTACGCCAATATCGCTACCAAGGCGAAAGTAGTGGTTATCGATCGGAATACGCATAAGGTCACCAATTGGCCTTTGAAGTCCGGAAAGGCCAATTATCCAATGGTGCTGGACGAAGCCGACCGTCGCCTCTTTGTAGTGACCCGAAAACCAGCGCAGCTCGTAGTGCTGGACTCTGATAGCGGTGCGACGGTTGCGAGTGTTCCGTGTGTGAGCGACGCCGACGACCTGTACTTCGACACAGAGAACGTATCTATATTCCCGGAGGCGAGGGCTTCATCAGTGTCATCGAACAAACTGCCCCGGATCATTACCAGTCCATAGCCAAGATTCCGACGACGGTCGGAGCACGCACCGGTCTTTGGTATGAAAAACGAGACCGGCTTTATTTGGCTGTGCCCGCCAGCTCCAAACAGGGTGCCGCATTGTGGGTATATGCCCCGCAAGACTGAGTGACACTATGCACAAGCCTGCCATCATCTGGTTGACTGCGGTCGTCTTCCTGATTGGATGCGGCACCCGGTTAACAAACTCTCAAGAGGCTGAAAAGCAGCCTTTACATCTCGTTCGGACGATTCCTCTGCCGAACGTCATAGGCCGTCTTGACCATATGGATGTGGATGTCAAAGGCAAGCGCCTGTTCGTTGCAGGGCTGGAAAATGGCTCGCTGGAAGTGGTCGATCTACAGGCTGGCAATTGGATAGGAACCATTCCCGGATTCAAGAAATCGCAGGGTGTCTTGTATGTTCCGGAACTCGACAAGCTGTTTGTGGCAAGCGGCGACGACGGAATGCTACGGGTGTTTCGAGGGCACACGCTCGAACTTCTCGATTCGATCCATCTCGAGGCGGGACCGAACCGTGTGGTGTACGAACCTCATTCGAAACTTGTCTACGTGGGTTATGGCGGCAAGGACGCCGGAAAAGATCATGGCGAAGTCGGAGTCATCGACGCAAGCAATGACAAAGCTGTTGGCTCAATAAAGGTTGCCGCTCATCCATCTGAACTCCTGCTGGACAAATCTGGAACGACGCTATTTGTTTTCATTTCCATTGCGAACCAACTGCAGGTGATCGACACCAACAAACGGGAAGTTGTTTCGACTTGGCAAGTGAGCGGCCAGCGGCCAGGCGACGCGGCATTCGACGAATCGTCGTCTCGACTGTTCATAGGAACCCGCACGCCTCCTGAAATGATTGCGATGGACTCGATATCGGGAAGGGAAGTTGCTCATCTCCCAACCGTCGAGGGTATGGACGGCGTTTACTTTGACGCAAAACGAAAGCGTATATACGTTTCGGGGGGAAGAGAGTTGCCGTCCGGCTTTGTATTTGTCTATCAACAGAAAGATGCGGACCACTACGAGACTGTCGGCAAGATACCAACACGCGCCGGCGCCGGCACCTCATTCTGGTCACCTGCGCTAGATCGTTATTACGTCGCCGCTCCCGCCAACGACAAGGAAAGTGCGGCGATTCTGGTGTATGCACCCAGCGAGTCCGCGACAACCGATGCTCTTGATTTCCAGCTTTTTAAAACGAAGGTCGAGCCGATTTTCTTGAAGCAGCGCGCTGGACACGCCCGTTGCTACGGTTGCCATATCCTGCCGAACAGAGGCTTTCATCTCGAACCGCTATCCCCGGGAAGCACAGAGTGGAACGACGATCAATCACAGCGTAACTTCCAGCATGTTTTGCAGCATGTCGTTCCCGGAGATACCTCTTCCAGCAGGCTGTTGATTCATCCGCTTGCGCCGGAGGCCGGAGGAGATGCGTTTCACTCAGGTGGCAGGCAGTTCGCATCCCAGAACGATCCCGACTGGCTCGTGCTCGCGGAATGGGTACGAAGCGTTCGGACGGAAACTGCTTCTGAGTTATCGGCGCCTCCGAAGGTACTCGTCTACGTCACAAACAGCGCCGGCGATACGATTAATGTGATCGATCCTGCCAGTAATAAGGTCGTGCAGGTAATCAGCGGCATAGAGTTGCCGCATGGCATCGTGTTTTCTCCTGATGGAGCGCGTGTTTACGTCAGCAACGAATCCGAGAGTGTACTGGACGTAGTCGATCGGCAAAGTGGACAGATTCTTAAGAAAGTTTCTCTCAGTGCTCGGCCCAACAATCTCGCCATCACGAAAGATGGAAGCAAGGTGCTGGTGGGTATTCGTACCGAACCCGGCGTCATTGACGTGATCGACACGGCTTCGCTAACGCGCGTCAAAAGCATTCCCGTAGACGGAGGCGTGCATAACGTGTTCGTCACACAGGACGGCAAGTACGCGGTCAGCGGTTCGATAGAAAAAAAGAGCGCCACAGTTGTCGACCTCAGTACCGAGAAGGCGGTTTGGGTAGTGAAATTCGACAGACCAGTCCGGCCGATGGCGTTCGAAACAAATTCCGACGGTTCGACCAGCCGTATTTTCGTCCAGCTTTCGGGATTTAATGGATTTGCAGTCGTAGACTTCGCGAAGCGCGCAGAGGTGACGAGAATCAAGCTGCCCGACAAACCCAGCGGGTTCGGAATGTTTGAGGGCCGACTCGGCGTTCCCTCTCACGGAATTGGGACAGCGCCGGACGGGAAATCGCTCTGGGTTAACAGTACGTTGGCCAATGCCGTGTTCAAGTACTCACTTCCCGATTTCAAATTGATGGGATATGCAACTCTGCCCGAAGTTCATCCGCTAGGGCGTCCGCCAACCGGGTCGGTGCCGGAGTGGATCACGTTTACGCCAGACAGTAAAGTTGTATATGTTTCGAACTCGGGAGCAGGATCGGTGTCTGCAATTGATGCATATACGCTGAAAGAAATAGCTGTGATCCCGGTAGGCGAAGTACTGAAGCGGATCAATACATTGGTCCTGCACTGACCTTCTGATCGCCCTCACAGGTTTGGACGAATTAAAATCCAATTCTGATGAACTTTAGGAACATAATTCGCGAATCGACTGCCGCCCTAAAGCGTAATTGGGTGAGAAGTGTTCTCACTATTGTGGGCATCTCGGTGGGAGTGGGCGCGTTTATCTGCGTTGTGGCAATTGGCAATGCCGGCAGTAGCAGTATCGAGAGCCAGCTTCAAAGTCTGGGAGACAACTTCATTTGGATTGAAGCTGGAAGTCGCGCCAGAAATGGAGTGCGATACGGGGCCCGTGGTGATCGCACTTTGATTCTTGGTGACGCTACTGCAATCGCGGAACAGATCCCTCTGGTCAAGAGTATGTCTCCAAATGTCGACGGAAGCCTTCAGGTCATTTACGAAGGAGAAAACTGGTCTACGCGGTTTCGAGGCGTCACTCCAGTGTTTCTGCAAATCCGAAGATGGAAGATGAGATCGGGAACTTTCTTCACTGACGCTGACGTCGAGGCGGGTGCGCCGGTTTGCGTTCTGGGGCAGACCGTAGTGGACAACCTGTTTAGTACCGATGATCCCGTCGGCAAGAGCGTACGCGTGCAGAGTATGCCTTGCAAAGTAGTGGGCGTGTTGCAGGCCAAAGGATTTTCCGCGACCGGGCAGGACCAGGACGACTTTATCGTGATGCCTTTCACCACCGCGGAAAAAAGGATCACCGGAACCTTCTGGCTTGACGATATCTTCTGCTCGGCTGTCTCGCGGGAAGCCATGCCGGAGGCCACCAAGCAGATCGCGGCCTTACTGCGCGAGCGCCACCATCTCAATCCCTCCGAAGATGACGATTTCAACGTTCGCCGCCCCGAGGACGTAGTTCAGGCGCAGCTGGCCACCAGCCGAATCATGACCATACTCTTGGCCAGCGTCGCGTCTTTATCCTTGCTGGTGGGAGGCATCGGCATCATGAATATCATGTTGGTGTCTGTCACTCAACGCACGCGAGAGATCGGATTGCGGCTGGCTGTAGGCGCGACTGAATCCGACGTTCAGTTGCAATTCCTGAGCGAGGCGATCGCGCTCAGCCTGCTGGGAGGCTTGCTCGGCCTTTTGGCGGGACTGCTTTCGTCCGCATTGGTGGAGAATCTATTCCAGATGCCCGGCATCGGAATTCTTTTTGGTTACTACCCTGCCCACAAAGCTTCGCAGCTTGACCCGATCCAGGGTCTTCGCTACGAATAGTTCAAATCCGGTGCCTAGGACCTCGTTGGTCCACGATTCCGTGGACACGAGATTCTTTCCATCACTCGTAGCGGAGAGCTTCAATTGGATCCAATTGGGCGGCCTTGCGAGCGGGGTAGAAACCGAAGAATACTCCGACTGCCATAGAGAACAGCACTGCGATACCGATCACGATTGGAGAAACCAGAACCGGCCAGCCGAGCGTTTGCGTAATAACATAGGAAGCAGTCAACCCGAAGAGGATTCCAGCTACTCCTCCCATGAGGCTGAGAACCACCGCCTCGGTGAGAAACTGCTGCTGGACATTGCCTTCGGTTGCCCCAATCGCCATTCGCAGACCGATTTCGCGAGTACGCTCCGTCACCGATACCAGCATGATATTCATTATGCCGATGCCTCCGACGACGAGTGAAACACTGGCGATGGAAGCCAACAATAAAGTCATCACTCTGCCAGCTTCGTCTGCTACGTCGGCCATGTCGGCGAGATTGCGCACGAAGAAGTCATCTTCTGTGCCGGGGCGGATATGGTGGCGATCGCGAAGCAGCGAGGCGATCTGCTTCTGCGCTGCATAGCTGGCCTCTCGCGAGACGGCCGACACCATGATCCATCGCAACCAAGGCTGACCGGTAACTTTCTTTTGAAGCGTTGTCAGGGGAATGAGGATGATGTCATCCTGGTCATCACTCATGGCGGCGGACGTTCCTTTGGGAGACAGGACGCCCGTCACGCGAAACGGCAAGTTGTTTATGCGGAGGGTCTGGCCGACGGGATCAGTCGCGCCGAAAAGGTTCTTGCGGACGGTCTCCCCGATCGCGGCCACATTGGCTGACATGGTCACATCATCTTGCGTAAACCCTGATCCCTCCTGAAACGGCCAGTTGCGAACATCAAAGTATTGAGGCTCAGTGCCGTTGAGCCGGGTGGCCCAATTGTCATTCCCAAAAACTACCTGTCCGTTTGAACTGCTGCCCGGGGCTGCCGCATGGGCGGCGGGGCATTCACGCAATATTGCCAGCATATCGTCGTAGACCAGGCTCTTCGTCGATCCCCAGCCGATGTGCATTCCGCCGCGCGTAACCGTCCCAGCGCCGACAAATAACAGATTTGAACCCATGGCCTGAATCTGCCCCTGCACGGTTTGTCGCGCACCCTGGCCGACACCAAGCATGGCGATGACGGCTCCAACGCCGATGATGATGCCCAGCATGGTCAGAATGGAACGCATTTTGTTACGGGACAATGCCCGAATTGCGATGCCAATGATTGCAAGCAGATCCATGTTCGTTCAATCCTCGAGGGTGGGCAGGGTCTTGATTACCTCCGAAGCCCGCGGCCGGTTCTGGACAGACTCGTCCCGGCGGATCTTGCCGTCGCGAAATTGAATGCTGCGTTTTGCGAAATTTGCGATGTCAGACTCGTGGGTCACGAGCACGATTGTCAGTCCCTCATCGTTCAATTTCTGAAAAAGTTCCATGATCTCCACTGACGTGCGGCTGTCCAGATTTCCCGTAGGTTCGTCCGCCAGAAGAATCGAAGGCCGGTTTACTAATGCTCGAGCAATGGCCACCCGCTGCTGTTGACCTCCGGAAAGCTGCGAAGGGAAGTGGGCGACGCGATCAGAAAGGCCGACAAGGGCCAGCGCTTCGCGAGACCGTTTTTCACCTTCCGACTTGCTCATGCGCGCGTACAACGTAGGCAATTCCACGTTCTCCAGCGCGGTAGTTCGCGAAAGCAGGTTGAATCCTTGAAAGACAAATCCTATTTTGTGATTGCGAATAGCGGCGAGATCTTTCTTGATGAGTTTAGAAACATCGACGCCTTCGAGTACATAGCGCCCGGCGCTCGTTTTGTCGAGGCAACCCAGAATATTCATGAACGTCGACTTGCCACTGCCGCTCGAGCCCATGATGGTTACGAATTCTGCTCGCACGATGCTTACGCTCACTCCTCGCAACGCATGCACCTGGGTTTCTCCCAACTCGTAATACTTATGAACCTCCTCGACTTGGATCACGGTTTCGGGGTTCTGCTCTGCTGTGAGGTTTGGCTCGGATTGTGCGGTCGTTGCCATGTTGACTCGTGGTTCCGGGTTGCCGTTAATGACCTTGAGCGGTACCCATGCCGGGACCCGAGGTCTTGCCTGCAGTCATTGAACCTGTGACCAGTTCTTCGCCTGGCTTCAACTCGCCTTTCACAACCTCGGCGACCTCAGTAACGGTGTGGTCCGTTATCCCGGTGCGGATCTTCACTGGTTCAATCGTTTGGTCCGGATGCAGCTTCCATAGGACTGCAATATCAAGGCGCGGAGTTCCTTCGTGTTCCGTATCGCTTCCACTCGGTTGTGGGAGCGCCGCGTGCGCGCGATCTCTCTTGCCGACTACGCCACTGCCAGAGCTGTCGCTGGCAATTGAAGTAGTCGTGTTGTCGTCCAATCCATATTTCTGATAAAGCGCCCGGATTTCTTCTACCTTCAGATCGGGTTTATAACGCAATGCTCCATTAGGGACCCGCAAACCATTGGTGGCCGATGCAACGGGAATCGTGATGTACGCAGTCATACCCGGGAAAAGCTTCAATTCTGGATTATCGAAATCAATCACAGTGTTGTAGGTGACAACGTTCTGCACTGTGGTCGCGTTCATCCTGATTTGCGAGACGCGCCCGGTAAACGTGTCACGTGGAAATGCATCCACTTTGAAGGTGACCACTTGCCCCTTTTTGATCATGCCTACATCTGACTCATCGGTACTGGCGTAGACCTGCATCTTGGTCAGGTCCTGCGCAATGGTGAAGAGCGTAGGCGCCTGCAACGATGCCGCTACCGTCTGACCGACATCTACGTTTCGGGCAATTACTGTGCCATCAATTGGCGCGCGGATCGTGGTGTAGTCGAGGTTGGTCTGCGCCACCGTCAAGGCAGCCTGTTTCTGTTGTCCCTGGGCGACCGCTTGCGTGACTTGAGCCTCGGCAGCAGAGACGGCCGCCACAGCAGAATCGTGGTTGGCTTTCGCCAGATCAAGTTGCTGCTGGCTCATTACATTTTCTCTGGCGAGACCGACTGCACGTTCATAGTCCGCCTTGGTTTGAATCTCGGCTGCCTTCGCTTTTACCAGGTTCGCTTTCGCGGAGGCGACATTGGCTTCGGCGTTGGCCAGATCCGCCCTGGCCTGTAGCAAAGCCCGCTGGAACAGTGGAGGATCAATCTGCGCGACCACCTGCCCCTTCCTTACGCGGGAATTGAAATCCACATAAAGACGCGCAATGGTCCCCGAGACCTGCGACCCTACTTGGACCGTGATGACGGCATTGATCGTGCCCGTCGCTTCCACTACCTCGCGAATGTCTCCGCGATCGGCCTTGCTCGTAAAGTATTGTGGCTGCTCCTGGCCTTTGAACTCAAAGGCAGCAAAGCCACCCAGTGCGATAATTGTTCCAATTGCAATTAGCCAGTAACGCTTGAGCACTCGCACTCGATCCCCTCATTCTTCGAAGTGAGCAGTTTCTATCCCACTCCCAGTCGAGTAGATGGAGAGCGCAATGACCGGGTTGTGCTTACTTGTTGCCTTCACCGCGCGCCTGAAGCGGCACTCTCTTTCGCATCCAACCCGATGGATGCTGATTATCTTCCAGTAAGAGCCCGCACACATGAACTCAAGATTAAAAGTGCTTCAGTATGCGCCCGTTCCCGCGATGGCAAATTCGACGTTTGTCCGATTTTTGTCCGATTAGAGAACTTACCAGGACTTAGCTTCAGATTTGTGTTAGGTATCAAAGACAAGTCTTCATTGCGTGCCCAGGTCATTGAACTTCGAAGATTTGCAGCGCCAATTTCGCATCTGGCTTTCCCTTGCCTGAATCGGCAACGTAAAGCCGTTTCAGTTTGGGCACAAAAATCGACGATTTCGCACGGTAAGCCGTCGGCACTTCGGCGATGTGCGCATAATGGTCTGCATCAAGCTGTTCAAAAACGGACACCGTCTCACTTCCCGTCACATAGATTCGTTTACGCGCGACATCGAGCGACATGTCGCTGTTCACACCGACACACGGGAGAGTGGTTACGACTTTTCCCGTGTCAGTGTTAAAAACTATAAACTGCGGCGGTTTACGAGTGGCGGTAAACAGTCGATGATTAGGTTCGTCCAGGGCTATCGCATGAGCTACATGCGCGTCCGGCAAAGGCCATCTGGCAATTAGTTGCCGAGTGTTTAGATCAATGACCCCAATCTCATCTGTACCCGTGAGGTTCACGTAAAGTTTTGTTCCCTCATGGTCGATGACTATGCCCTCGTTGGAATTTCCGGGAAGCCGGGCAACCTCACCGACTTGTTTAAAGGATTTTGTATCAACAATACTGAGCACATGTATCTTCCCGTCTGGTCCGCCGCCGTTCTCCACATAAAAGTATTTGTTTACGGGGTTGTACGCGCCGTGGTCTACGCCTTGACCCAGTTTGAGAGTGTTAATGATCTTGTAGTTTTTACAATCCACCAGTTCGACCGCATCGGTATCGCCTCCGTCCGTGACTATAAGGCGGTTGGACTCAGCTAGATAAGCCATCGTGAGAGGTTGGCCGAAGCCTTTGATACTATGAATCCGATCTCCCGTCCGGAGGTCGAACACTTCAACCGTCTTTTGATCTTCGGACGCAAGGAATAAACGGTTACCCTTCAGGTCGAGCCCAAAATGGTCGAAATCACCCGTGAAACCCGGCATAGGGGTTGTTGCAATCAATTTCAGTGGAGGCTTCTCCTGCGCCTTCATCGTTACCGAGCACAAAGCCAGTGTCATCATGCAAATCTTCAGCGATTGCGGCAATTTATCCCTCCTAGGGAAATGTTGCTGATCGGGCCGACAATGAGAATAACATCGGAGGGGCGCTGTTTCTGCCCCTGCGGCACTCGCTCGTCTGCGCCAGATGCGTGGTAAACGCTGCCCGTTAACTCTCCAAAAGCCCGGGCGGTAACAAATTGAAATTCCTGTTTGGAGCCATTGCTGATCCGTAGGCGGGTGACGGGCAAACGTGCGCCACGAGCGCGAAAGAAATGCAAGAGCATGACGAAACAATTCGATCTTTCAGTGATCGGCACTGGTAATGCAGCCTCCACCATCGCGACCTTGTCGTGAAGCCGGATGACGGGTCGCGATCATCGATTCTCTTCCGTTTGGCGGAACCGGTGCTCTTCGCGGCTGCGACCCCGAAAAGGTGATCGTCGGCGTCGCCGAGCTCGTTGGTTGGGCAAGGCGGATGAGAGGAAAAGGCGTTCGCGAGGAGGGCCTGCGACTGGATTGGCCCGATCTGGTGCGCTTCAAGCGTGTCGGAATTGCACAAAATGTAGGACATGCGCGACAGGGCTGTGCAGGCATGGAGCGAGCATAAAAATCTCACACCGGTCGGCATGGTTTTCCAGAAATTAGACCCGAAGGAAATGCATCGGCATGAGCACCCGGTTTGTGATTCGACCGTCCTCTCTGCTATTCGGCAAGTCACCCATGTTCCGATTTCGTAATCGCCGTTGCAGAGGAACCCACGTCCGAAAATCAATTTCTGCGGGCAGATTGAATGGTCTTTGTCGCTGTAATCTTTATTAAGTTATTGAAAATAAAGGTGGTGGAAGCGGCGGGAGTCGAACCACGGCAGGTATTGAAAATACGTAAGTTAGTGATTCTTAGAACAGACAAAAGGGATAGAACGGATACATCTCCGATTACTGCATGCAAAATGCATACAAAAAGGGCCGGTGCTCTAAAGCTGTTCATCGGTTCCCTTTTTCGCATAGCCTACCACAATGACAAACACTCGCTGGTTTAATACCGACTACGTAGAGGAGAAATGCGAGGAGTTTGTTCTACTTTCAGAACACAAGCCTGAGAAAGCAGTTCGAAAGATTTGGCCTCTTCTGGTGTGGTTCCTTCCGGTTTGCCCGTGACTCGGGCGCGGGCCCGAGACCCGACGCTAGATGGCCTGCGGAAAGGTCACTACTCAGTTGAGATCAAGCTGATCTGTCGAGAGAGTTGCCTCACTGCTTGCTTGGTACGCTGCGCTTTAGCTCTTCAAACCAGTTCAGCACAACGTTGATTTGTGTCGTCGTCTCGCCTGTCTCGCTGGGCTTGATCATTAGGAAGCGCTGGCCGTCAGGAGACACATCGTAATTGGGAGTCGTTCCAGGAGGCAGCTCGTATCGGCCCTCAAAGAGCATGTGGGGCTTGCCCGCAGTGAAACTCGCCTGCGCGGCAATGTCCACTGCCATCATCTTGTCGCCGTTGCGATAGAACAGCTCCCGCCCGTTGCGGTTCCATACCGGCTCCGTACCCCCTTCCGTCGAGATTTGCCACTTGCCGCCAGAGGCTGGATAAGACTGCACATAGATTTCCCAGCGGCCGGATTCATTCGAAATTGCGGCACACTCTCATTGAATGGGGTCCGAAGAAAGGGCTGCGCCTTGCGGTCGCCGATACCTAACGTCCAGATGTCATATCCCGTGTCGGGATTGACTTCAACGAAGGCCAGAACCTGTCCGTTGGGAGACCAGGACATCGGAAAATGGAGGTACTCTCCTGTTGTCAGCCGCTCCGGGCCGCCACTTCCGTCGGCCGGTTGCCTGAAAAGGTTCACCGGCCCTTCCTTGTTTGAGTTAAACGCAATCCGTTTGCCATCCGGTGTCCAAACCGGGTTGGTGTTAAATTTTCCATCAAACGCAAACCGAGTTAACATCTCCCGGGACAGATCGTACAGCCAAAGCTGAACGTCCTGTCCTTGGATGGTTACGGCTAACCGACGACCGTCGGGGGAAAGCCGCGGGAACACATAGGCGCGCGCAGGGGCGGCCACGGGCTCCTCTGCCCCTTTGCGATTGACCCACACCAGCCTGTGTTGGCTCGCCTGAACGCCACCCGGAATATAGACCAGCGATCCCGTGCGAGAAATGCTGTACTGGGCGGCACCGCTGGTTGTCGATTGCATGACGCCTTCCACCACGGGGACCTCAGCGCCCGCGATCGCGAGCCGCTTGGAATCGAATGCCACCGCCATCAGGCTTCCCCCTTGCGCATACACCAGGTGGCCACTAGGCGCGTAGCCGGGCTGCGTTCCCCCCTGGATCAGGTTCCGTTGTTCGCCCGTGCCGACCAAATGGACGCCAACTTGTGCGTTGGTCCAATTAATGGAAGTCGGTCCGGCAGTAAACAGCATTGCCTTCCCGTCTGGCAAGAACTCCGGCCAGCGCTGGGCGACCTGCCCTTTTTCAAGGCGAGTCATCGGTTGCGGAGAACCGCCTGTCTCCGGTACTTGCTTGATAGGTGAGCCTACTGAGGGTGCGAAGGCGATCATGCCATGTCTATCCCAACTGGCTCCAAGGGGAAACGGAACATCGCCGAGGGTCTGCGCCGATCCCCCGCTCAGAGAGATTTTCTTCAGTTTTTGGCCCGCGAAAAACCCCAGCCATTGCCCGTCAGGGGAGAAGAAAGGCCCGGTAGCTCCTTCGGTGCCAGGGATGGATCTGGCCTCCAGGCTGTCCATCGCCCGCATATAAAGCTGCTGTGTCCCGCCTTCGATAGCAACATATGCGAGGTGCGTCCCGTCGGGTGAAAGAGCTATGCATGGTTGGTCCAGTCCCGCAAGCCGCTGACCGGGCGGTAACATAATCACAGTGCGAGTGACGGGGAGCGGCGCAGAATTCAGGCTCCAAAAGACCAAGCTTGCGATCGCTGCACCTGCCAGCAAAATGCCTAGGCTGAGAATAAGCTTCCGTAGCAATGGGACGCTTGCTGAAGATGGGGGTGGTGTGACCGTGGAATCACCTTCGGCAATCCACTTCAATTGCAGCTTTACATCGTGCGCCGCCTGCAAGCGGTCATCCGGGTCCTTCTCCAGACAAGCTTTCACCACGCGTTCGAGGCGCCATCGGGTGAGTTGCTGATATGGGCTTCGGATATGCGGCAAGAATCGCGGCAATCGTGCTCGCCGTAGTTTTGCCTTCAAACGCACGCTTGCCGGTCACCATCTCGTATAGGACTGCGCCTAGGGAAAAAATGTCACTACGGGCATCGGCCTCTTTTCCCTCTACCTGCTCTGGCGACATGTATTGGAACGTCCCCACGATCGTTCCTTCCGCGGTCAGTGGTCGCGACATTGTGTCTAGCGAATCACACGACGACCCCGCCCCAACCGCGGCAACTGCGGATTTCGCCAATCCGAAATCCATCAGTTTGGCACCACTTTTGGTGAGCATTATGTTGCTGGGCTTCAGGTCGCGATGCACCACGCCGCTGCAGTGCGCTCTCTCCAAGCCTTCACAGATCTCCACGCCCACCCTTAATACTTGTTCCAGTGGCAGCGGTCCCTTGCGCAGACGATCGGCCAACGTCTCGCCTTCCAGATATTCCATGACCAGATAGCTGGTTCCGTCTTGATCGCCCACGTCGTACAGATGGCAGATGTTGGGATGA
>Ga0209056_10003969_pt1 | contig 15627 bp, 13 predicted proteins | sample GraSoiAngelo_114_FD_185876 | JGI IMG/M metagenome (GOLD analysis project Ga0209056, IMG submission 185876) | Grasslands soil microbial communities from the Angelo Coastal Reserve, California, USA - 14_0903_13_40cm (SPAdes) (version 2) | ecosystem: Environmental > Terrestrial > Soil > Grasslands... | reverse complement strand
ACCACGACGACGACTACCACCGAGACGCCCACCACCACGACGACCACCACGTCGATCGTGCAGACGACGACCACCACGTCGATCGTGCAGACGACGACCACGACGACGACGTCCACCACGACGACGACGAACTCCGTCGGCGGGTGTCGCGTGACGGGTGGCGGGCGCATCGCGGACACCAACCCGGACGTCGACTACGGGACGCATGGCGGTCAGGTCGGCGCGCCCGTCGGTTTCGTCACGGCCTTCAGCCCGTCCACGCCGTGCATCCACGGCAACTGGACGCACGTGCGACACACGCGGAGCGGGAATTTCCATTCGAAGAGCTTCGACAGCCTGATGTGCGGGTGCCTGCCGTGTGACGAGAACCCGACCTCCCCGGGGCAGGTGGGCAACCTCTGCAACCCCGGCGACCGCATCTGCGGCCCCGAGCCGCCGCGCGCGCCGGCGAACAAGATCTGCTTCACCGGCCTCGGCAAGTACACGATGACCAGCGGCCGGCGAGACCTCGACGTCGCGTTCCGCGTCGACGTGGAGGACCGCAGCGAGCCCGGGGGCACGAACGGCACGCCGCCGCCGGACCACTACCGGATGCGGATCTGGATCCTCGACGGCGCCGTGGACAGCCCGAGCAACCTGGATCTACGGCAGGCCATCAGCTGCGGCGCGAGCCTCGACGAGGACATCAACGCTCCGGTGCCGCCCGACGTCGACGACGGCGGCATTGCGACGCGGGGGAATCTCCAGATTCACCCGGAGATCAACAACAAGCCCTGTCCGTAGACGGCGGCCGCCGCGCCGTCGCCGCCTACGGCACGAGCGCGACGACGTCGACGGTCGCCGCGCCGTCGCCGACGTAGACGAGCCCGTTGGCGGTGGTCACCGTGTGGATGAGGCCGGGCACGATGACCTGGCGCACGAGCTGCGGCTGCGCCGCGTTCGAGACGTCGACGACGTAGAGCCCGGCCGCCGGGTCGTGGTTCGGCGCCGGCGTCGCCAGGAAGGCGAGCGTGCCGGCCACGTCGATGCCCTGGGCCCCGAAGCCGCGCGTGGCGCTCAGGAGCGCCGGCGCCGTCGCGTTGCTCACGTCGACGATCTTCAGCTGCAGGCCGCCGTCGAGGACGTAGGCGCGGGTGCCGGCCACGGCGACGGCCGTGGAGCGCGTCGCAAGCGCCCCGACGATCACCGGCCGAGCCGGGTTCGCGACGTCGATCACCTGGAGCGCGGTGGTGTCGGCCACGTACGCGCGGCCGTTCCCCAGCGCGACGGCGGTTGCCGTCCCGGGCGTATCGACGGTGCCGACGATGGCGGGCAGGAACGGATTCCGCACGTCGACGATCTGCAGGCCGGCGCCCTCGGCGGCGACGTAGAGGAGCGTGCCCGACATGCGGAGGCTCAGGCCGCCGCCGAGCGTCGTCCGGCTCACGACGGTGGGCGTTGCCAGCACCCGCAGGTCGACGACGACCAGGTCCGTGTGACCGGGGTTCCCGGCGATCAGGTTCAGCGCGTACGCATACTGGCCCGCGATCGCCACGTCGCGGATGATGCCCGAGATGGCGCCCACCGTCCGCGGCGACGTGGGCGCGCTCACGTCGACGACCCGCATGCCGTAGGTGTTGCCCGCCGCGACGGCGAGCGAGCCGGAGACCGACACGCCCCACGCGTCGAAGCCGCCCCAGCTGTTGGCGATGAGCCGGGGCGCGCTCGGCGTGGAGGCGTCGATCACGTAGAGCCCGGCCGTGTTCAGCCGGCTGTCGACCTGCGCGCTCGCGAGGAACACGATGCTGCCCGCCGCGTCGAGGGATTGCGCGCCGAGGGCGTTCGCGGTGCCGAGCAGCGCCGGCGCAAACGGCGAGCTCACGTCGACGACCGCGAGCTGCGGCCCGCCGTCGAGGACGTAGAGCCGCGTGCCGACGGCGGTCACGGCGCGCGCCCGGATCGCCAGCGCGCCGAGGATCACCGGGCTCCGCGGGTTCGTCACGTCCATGACTTCGATCGCCGTGTCGTCGGCGACGTAGGCGCGCCCGTTCGTGACGGCGACCCCGGTCGCCGTTCCCGGCGTGTCGAGCGCGCCGATGATGGTCGGGGCGACGGCGCCGTCGATGCCGAGCGTGACGCGCCCGACGACGGCCGGTGCGGCAGGCGTCAGGAGGTCGATGACGACGAGGTCCGTGTGCGACGGGTTGCCCGGCACGACGTTCAGCGCGTAGGCGAACCGCCCCGCGACCGCGGCCCCGCGCATCGTGCCGCTCAGCGAACCGATCGTTCGGGGCGCCGACGACACGCTCACGTCGACGATCTTCAAGCCGAAGCTGTTGCCGGTCACGACGGCGAGCGAGCCGCTCACCGCCACGTGGTCACCGTAGAAGGGCGGGCTTGCGGCGCCGAGCACGGCCGGCGCGGCCGCGTTCGCCACGTTGACGACGGTGAGGCCGAACTCCGAGGAGGCGACGTAGGCGAGGCCCGTCCCCGGATCCACGGTGACGTCGCGCGCCGTTCCGACGGCCGGCACGAATCCCTCGAGCACCGGGTTCAGCGCGCAGGCGAGCGTCGTGGCGCCGACCGCGGCGCTCGGTGCCGACTGGTTGCCGGCGTGGTCGACCGCCGTGATGGTATAGGAGTACGCCGTCGACGCGCTCCGGCCCTGGTCGGCGAGCGACGTCGCGGGCGCCAGCACCTGGGTGAGGAAGCCGCCGTTGCGGTAGACGTTGTATCCCCTGAGACCGGACCCGCCCGTGTCGCTCGACGCAGCCCAGCCGACGTTGACCTGGCTGCAGCCCGACGCCGTGGCGGAAAGGCCGATGGGCACCGACGGCGGAGTGGTGTCAGGACAGGCCGGGGTGTTCGTGGTCGCCGCGCTGCTGCGCAGCGACTCGTTGCCCGCGTTGTCGACCGCCGAGACCGTGTAGGAGTAGACGGTCGTGGCGGCCAATCCCGTGTCCGTCGTCGACGTTGCGGGCGCGACGATCTGCTTCACGAACGCCGAGCCGCGGTAGAGGTTGTAGCCCCTCAGCCCGGAGCCGCCGGTGTCGGTGGCGGGGTTCCAGGCGAGGCTCACCTGATTGCAGCTGGTCGCCGAAGCCGAGAGCGCGGTCGGGATCGAGGGCGCCGTCGTGTCGCGGGGCAGCGTCGTCGACGACGTCGTTGTCGTGGTGGTGGTGATCGTGCTGCTGGTCGACGTCGTCGCCACGCGGCAGAGGGCCGTCCGCACGGCGAAGGCGATACTCGGCGACGACTCGTTGCCGGCATGATCGACCGCCGAGACGGCGTAGCTGTAGGGCGTGGACGGCGCGACGCTCGTGTCCGCGGCCGTGGTAGCAGGCGTCATGACGCGCGCGAGATAGAAGCCGTCGCGGTAGACGTTATACGCCATGACGCCCGAGCCGGTGTCGCTCGCGGCGGCCCATGCGAGGTCGACCGCGCCGCAACGCGAGCCGGAGGCAGTGAGGCCGCCCGGCGTCGACGGCGCGGCGCTGTCCGGACCGGACGTGAGGGCCGAGACGACGCTCGAATAGTCGGAAGCCGTGCCGCGCGGACCGAGCGCCCGCACGCGGTAGTAGTACAGCGTGCCGCTCGCGAGGCCGCCGTCGGTGAAGGCGGTGGCGTTGCGCGCCGTGGTGCCGACGACGCCGAAGGTCGCCCCGTCGACGCTCCGCTCGACCGAGAACCCGGCGTCGAGGCCGCCGTCGACCCAGGTCAGCCGGACCGTGTCGGCGGCGGTCGCGCTCGCGGTGACGGACGTCGGCGGCCACAGAACGGTCACGATGGCGGCGCCCGAGGCGCAGACGCCGGTGCCCTCGCGACGGCAGCGCATCACCGTCTGGCGCTTGCACTCCGAACGAAAGCCCTGCGTCGCGATGCACGCGGCGATCGAGTCGGCGCATGCACGCCAGCACAGCGCCGCGGAGGATGCTGCCGGTGCGCACAGCACCGCAGTCAGCGACACTCCGGCGACGGCGACTCCGAATCGACGCGAGCGTATTCGCATGAGCGGGCGGGGGAGCAGCAAAGCCCGGACCAACATAGCGCAGCAAAATTTTCGTGTGTTCGCGGCGACGAAATCCTCGTCATCGCGAGCTTTCTTCGCGTGGTCGTTCAGTTCTGGGCGCGGGCGTCGCCGGATCGGCGCACGCCAGCGCGACCCCGAAGCGAACGCCGTGGCGAGCTGACGGGAACTGTCCTGCGGCTGTGCCCGCCGCGGACGGGGGAGCCGTATCCGGCGTCGACGAATGGCGTCGCGCACGGCGCTCGAGGGGGTCCGCGGCAGGCAGCTTGCTTTTGCCGGCATGCGGTTCAATTTCGTGCTCACCGGGCTCGGGCTCGTGGTCGTGGGCTGCGCCCCGGTCCGTCGCGCCGTCGATTGGCGCCCGGATCCAGCGCCGCGGATGCGTCCGTCGCTGGATGTCGCGCATGCGCCTCGGCCCGCGAGCTCGGCGCTGGCGTGCGTCGATCAGCCGCTCGTGCACGCCTGGGAGCGACGGATGCGGCGGGACTTCGCCCAGGACACGCGCGAGACCATGGCCCGCGGCGCGCGCTACCTGCCGGAGCTCCGCCAGCTCGTGACCGATGCCGGGCTGCCGCCCTCGCTGGCGCTGCTCCCGGCGATCGAAAGTGGGTTCGAGCCGCAGGCGCGCGGACGATTCGGCGAGCTCGGCCTCTGGCAGCTCCGCGCCGCGACGGCGCGGCGCTTCGGCCTGGTCGTCAACCCGCAGCGCGACGACCGGACCGACCCCGCGCGCTCGACGCGCGCGGCGGTGCGCTACCTTCGCTTCCTCCACCGGCACTACGGCGACTGGCCGCTCGCGATCGCGGCGTACAATGCGGGCGAGGGTCGGATCGACCGCGCGCTGGCGCGCACTCCGCACGCGTCCTTCTGGGACCTTGCGGCGAGCGGACGCCTGCCGCGGAAGAGCCGCGACTACGTGCCGCATTTCCTCGCCGTCGTGCGGCTGAACGAACGCACGGTCGCCTGCGCGCCGCGTCCCGCCGCGGCGCAAGTGCACGTGGCCGCCGCGGCGCTGCCGCCGCGCTCCGCCCCCGTCCGCACGACCGGCGTCGCCGTCCGTCCGGCAGAGGCGGCCCACTGCGACGGCTCGCTGGCGCGCACCCCGAGCCTGCGGGGCCGCGAGACGGGCATCGCGCTCGCCGCCCCCTCGACGCTCTGACGGCGGTGGAGCGCCGGCCGTCACCTGTGTTAGGGCGTCGCGCCGATGGCCGACTTCGGCTTCTGGAATCTCGCGACACAGGACCCTGAACGCATCGCGCTCGTCGACCCCGAGAGCGGGGCGCTTCGCGCGGGCGAGCTCCTCGCGCGGGCGAACCGCCTGGTGCACGGTCTTCGCGCGCTCGGCCTCGGTCCCGGCGACTGCCTCGCGACGGTGCTGCCGAACGGCGCGCCGATGGTCGAGCTCTACCTCGCCGCGGCGCAGGCCGGCTGGTACCTGACGCCGATCAACCATCACCTGACCGGCGGCGAGGTCGCGTACATCCTCGCCGACTCCGGCGCCAAGGTGTTCGTCGGGGCGGAGCCGTTCGCACCCGCATGCCGCGCCGCGGTCGACGAGATCGACTTCCCGGCGGCGGCTCGCTTCGCGGTCGGGCGCATGCCCGGCTTCCGCGCCTACACGGAGCTGCTCGACGGGCAGCCCGAGACGGTGCCCGCCGAGCGGATCGCCGGGCAGGTCATGAACTACACGTCGGGGACGACCGGCCGCCCGAAGGGCGTGCGCCGCCGCCTCGCGCCGTTCGATCCCGACGCCGTCGCGTCGCTCTACGGCATGTTCCTCGCGATGTTCGGCATCGCGCCGCGCGCCGACAACGTACATCTGACCGGCTCGCCGCTCTACCACACCGCCGTTCTGCTGTTCACGACGAGCTCGCTGCACTTCGGCCACACGGTCGTCCTCATGGACCGCTGGACGCCCGAGCGCTGCCTCGAGTGCATCGCGCAGTATCGCGTCACGACGACGCACATGGTGCCGACGCAGTTTCACCGGTTGCTCGCGCTGCCGGACGCCGTGAAGGCCCGCTTCGACGTGTCCTCGCTCCGCCACGTGATCCACGCCGCCGCGCCCTGCCCCGTGGACGTGAAGCGGCGGATGCTCGCGTGGTGGGGCCCCGTGATCTACGAGTACTACGCGGCGAGCGAGGGCGGCGGCACGCTCGTCACGCCCGACGAGTGGCTCCGCCATCCGGGCACCGTCGGCCGCGCGTGGCCCGGCTCCGAGATCCGCGTCCTCGACGACGCGGGCAACGCCTGTCCGCCGCAGCAGCCGGGCACCGTGTACATGGCGCTCGGCGCACAGGACTTCGAGTATCACGGCGATCGCTCGAAGACCGCGGCGAACCGTCGTGACGGCTTCTTCACCGTCGGCGACGTCGGATACCTCGACGAGGACGGCTATCTCTTCCTCTGCGATCGGAAGACCGACATGATCATCTCGGGCGGGGTGAACATCTACCCGGCCGAGGTGGAGTCGGTTCTGCTGACGCATCCCGCCGTCGCCGACGCCGCCGTCTTCGGCATCCCCGACGACGACTGGGGCGAGCAGGTGAAGGCGGTGATCGAGCCCGCGCCCGACGCGGCGACGGGCGCCGCGCTCGCGACGGAGCTGCTCGAGTTCTGCACGGCGCGGCTCGCGAAGTACAAGTGCCCCCGCTCCGTCGACTTCGTCGCCGCCATGCCGCGCGACCCGAACGGCAAGCTCTACAAACGGAAGCTTCGTGATCCGTACTGGCAGGGGCGGGAGCGGGTGATTTAAATCGAGCCGAGACTTCGTCTCGGCTCGGATTTCGGACGCTAGCATGTGGTGTCGGTGGGTCGCGCCCCCGCCGTGCCGCGGCCGGCGGAGCCGGCGCGGCAAGCAGGCACGTCCGACGCGGAGAGGATCCGTGCGAATGCACCGTTCGTCGCGTTGCCCTCGCTGTTCCGGAACGTTTGCGGCGCCGGCTCTGCCGGCCGCCGCACGGCGCGCGCCTCTGTTTCCGGGCGGCATGCTCGCGGTCCGGCCGACCCGAGACAAGGTCTCGGGTCGCGCATCGGCGCTCACGCGCGGGGCTTCAGCCATGCCACCGACGCGCCCCAGCCGCCGCGCTCGGGCGGCGCGTCGCCGAAACGATCGACGTGTGGGCTCGCCGCGAGCACGCGATGCACCTGGGCGCGCTGCACGCCGCGCCCTTTGCCGTGGATCAGCCGGACCTCGGTGAAGCCGGCCTCGCGGGCCGCCTCGAGGTAGGACTCGACGACGGACGGGATCTCGGCGGGGCGGAACGCATGCAGGTCGAGGGCGTCTTCGATGGGAACGACGACGGGGTCCTCGGGCTCCGCCACGGCGGCAGCGTACCACATCCCTCGCCCGAAGACGTGGTTTCGACGCGGCCGCCGCGCTGGTAGAGCCGAGTCGAGGAGGGATGCCGATGGCAGCCGCCACGCTCGACGCCTACAAGGATCTCTTTCAGAAGAAGGCGTTCGCGCACGTCGCCACCGTCGGACCGGAAGGCGCGCCGCAGGTGACGCCGGTCTGGGTCGACTACGACGGCACCCACGTCCGGTTCAACACCGCCAAGGGGCGGGTGAAGGTGAGGAACCTCGCGCGTAATCCGCGCGTCGCGCTGGCGATCCAGGATCCGGACAACCCCTATCGCTACGTCCAGATCCGTGGCCGCGTCGTCGAGGCGACGGAGGAGGGTGCCGACGCCCATATCGACGCGCTCGCGAAGAAGTACCTCGGCAAGGACCGCTACCCGTTTCGCCAGCCGGGCGAAGTCCGCGTGATGTACAAAATACGGCCGGAGCGCGTGCAGGGCATGTGAGCGAACCGTTTGACACCGCCGCGTCGTCGATCATAGACCCGAAGGGGATGTGGCGGCCGGCGGTCGTGACGTTGTGTGCGCTCTCGGTCGGGGAGATGGGGTGCTCGCTCTTCCGGCGAGAATCGGCGCCTGGCCGCGTGCAGGTCGGGCTTGCGTCCTGGTACGACCTTCCCGGCCGCTCCACCGCCAATGGCGAGCGTTACGATCAGACGCAGCTCACGGCCGCGCATCGCTCGCTGCCGCTCGGGACGAGGGTGCTGGTCACGAACCTCGCCAACGGCAAGTCGGTCCGCGTGCGCATCAACGACCGGGGGCCGTTCGCGCGCGGGCGCGTGATCGACGTGTCGCGCGCCGCCGCGCGCCGGCTCGGCATGATCGGCACGGGCACGGCGCGCGTCCGGATCGAGGTGCTCGGGGCGTCGAGCGCGGCGCCCGTCGAGGGCGAGGCGCGGTACCGGCGGGGCAGCCGGCGCAGGGGAAGGCGGTAGGCGATGCGGGTGTGGGGCACGATCGGCGTAGGCGTCGCGCTCGTCTGCGCAGGCTGCAGCGGCGTCCACAGCGGCGTCCACTGGATGCAGTCACGCCTCACCGGGCCACCGGCGTTCGAGGAGTCCGCGTTCGCGCGGAAGCCGATCGCCGGTCACCGCATCGCCGTCGGCGCCGATACGACGGTCATCGGCCGGCTCGGGACGCATCGCGTGCGTCCTGGCGAGACCTTCTTCGAGATCGCGCGCTACTACGACCTCGGCTACGGCGAGCTGGTGGAGGCCAACCCGGGGATCGACCCGCTGATTCCGCCCGTCGGCAAGGATCTCGTCCTGCCGACGGAGTGGATCCTTCCCTGCTGCACCTACGACGGCATCGTCGTGAACGTGCCCGAGATGCGCCTCTACTTCTACCGCCATGCGCCCGACGATCCGAAGTCGCGCCTCGTCGAGACGTTCCCCGTCGGCATCGGCCGCGAGAGCTGGCGGACGCCGCGCGGCCAGTTCCACATCCGCCGGAAGACCGTGAACCCGCGCTGGGTCATCCCGGAATCGATCCGCCAGGAGCACATCCGCGAGTACGGCGACGCGCGCCACTCGATCGCGGGCGGCGACCCGGAGAATCCCCTCGGCAAGTACCGCATGGAGCTGTCGCTGCCGCCGTTCAGCATCCACGGCACGGACATACCCTGGGGCATCGGCATGCAGGTGACGCACGGCTGCGTGCGGCTCTACCCGGAGGACATGGAGCACCTCTTCCCGTTGCCGCCAGTCGGGACGCGCGTCGAGTTCACCTATCAGCCCGTCAAGGTCGGACGGCGCCACGGCGAGGTGTACGTCGAGGTGCACCGGGACGTGTACCGCTATGGCGGTCCGTCCTACCGCCGCACGCTCGCCGTGCTCACGCGGCAGGGGCTCAACGGCGGGGTGGACGATGCGCGCGTGAAAGCAGCGCTCCGGAGCTCGGCCGGCATGCCGTTCCGGGTCTCATCCGGGGGTCCGGGCCGCCCGTCATAGGGGATGAAGCTCGCCAGCTCGCTGGATTGCCAAGCGCCGGCGGGCTGTGCCAAACGTCCCGCGTGACGCGCGCCCACGACGGGCGCCGGAAGGAGGGACACCGGATGCGTGTACGATCGGTCGGTTTTCTTGCAGCGAGCCTGATGCTGGCCGGTGCGCTGTCGAGCGGCTGCGCCAAGAAGTCCGAAGCCACGGATGAGCCGGCGGTCAGCCGGGCAGAGGACGCCGCACGGCGGGCGGAGACGGCGGCGAGCCGCGCGGAAGCGGCGGCGCAGCGCGCCGAGGCCGCGAGCGGTCGGACCGAGCGGTCGTTCCACAAGAAGATGCGGAAGTAGTCCCCGGCGTCGTCAGCTGCTCGCGAGGCTCGACTGGACGTCGGCGTCGGTGCCTGACCCGAAGCGGTCGCCCCAGAGGATGCCGCAGGCCCGATAGCGCGACTCGGTGCGCTCCGTGATGAGCCCGAGGCGTGCGAGGTTCGGCACCACGGTGTGCATGAAGACGTCGCTGTTGAACCGCGCCCACTCGGGCTGCGCGAGCAGCATGGCGACGACGTTGTCGGCGTCGAGCCCGTACTTCGGGCAGAGGTCGTGCAGCATGTCGAGTTGCTGATTGGCGTTGAGCGCCTCCAGCAGTCCGAACGAGAAGTCCTCCATCTCGACGAGCTCGTCCGGCGTCGCCTCGCGTACCGTCCGCCGCATCGTCAGGATGCCGAACGCGGCGTGCCGCGCCTCGTCCTGCTTCACCCGGCGGATGACGTCGGAGAGGAGGGAATTGGTCGAGCCCTTCTGGATGATGTCGAAGATGCCGACCGCCATGCCCTCGAACAGGCACTGCATGCCGAGGGTCTTCGTCTTCCAGGTGGGCGCCGACAGCAGCCGGTCGAGCAGGACCTTCAAGGTGCCGCCGATCGGGTAGATGGTGCCCACCTTGCGCTCGAGGAACTTGGCGAAGACCTCCACGTGGCGCGCCTCGTCGATCACCTGCGACGCGGCGTAGAACTTGGCGTCCATGGTGGGGCAGGCGTTCGTCAGCTGTCCGCAGAGCTGGAGCGCCGCCTGCTCGCCGTGGAGGAGCTGGGAGAGCGTGTGGGCGAACTCGTCGAATGCCGCCTCGCGGCACGTCGCCTCGTCGGCGCCCATCATGGTGAGCACCGAGGGAAGGATCTGGATGCCCTCGCGCGGCAGGAACCACTCGTCGCGCGGGAAGGGTATCGACCAGTCGATGTCCGCCTCGGCGTTCCACTGGCCCTTCTTCCCTCGCTCGTAGAGCGCGCGCAGCTCCTCGACCTCGCTCGCGTAGGTCCACGTCCAGTGGAGGTCGACGGGCACGTCGACGTCGAGCTCGCGCCGGAGCGCCGCGATGCGGTCCTCGTCGATGTCGACGACCTCGAAGTCTCCGAGCTGCCGGCGGTACTCGGCCAGGATCTTCTCCATGCGTCCTCCCTCAGCGCGACGCGACCAGCCCGGAGCGCAGGAGCGCGCGCACCTCGCGCTTCCGCCGCCGGACCTCCGTTGCGTCGAACAGATCTTTGCCCAGGACCTCCGCGCCGAACTCGCCCGACGCGAAGGGGAACACGATGATGCCGACGAGCGTCAGCAGGAAGTGGTTCACGTGCACCGCGCGGAAGAGGCCCGCGCCCATCCCCTCGCGCAGGAGCCCGCCGACGGCGGCCATCATGTCCGCGATCGCCCGGTGGCCCTCGATCTCCTCGGGAAGGTCGCCCGGCAGGTCGTCGTCCTCGAAGAGCGAGCGCAGCAGCACGCGGGCATACGTCGGGTTCTCGGTGAGGAGGTCGATCAGGTCGTCGAGCCAGCGCTCGAGGCGCACGACGGGATCGCCCCCCGTGGCGAGCGAGCGCACGAGCCGCGCCTCGATGCTTACCAGGATGCGCGCCGTCACCGCCGCGTAGAGCTGCGCCTTGTTCCGGAAGTGGTGGAAGAGCGACGACTTGCCGAGCCCGACGAGCTCCGCCAGCTCGCGGAGCCCGACGGCGGCATAGCCACGCTTGGCGAACAGCGCCTCGGCGGCGTCGAGGATCTTGTCGCGCGAGGTGAGCTCGGCCGAGGCGGCAGTGGACGCGGGCATGGTGACCGACCGATCGGTCGGTTGCACTATTCCGGACGGTCGGTGGCAATGTCAAGCAGGGACGTCGACAAGCGGCCCCATTCCGCGGCAAGGAGCGCGCGTGAGAGCGGACGCGCTCGCGGGCCGGGTCTGTGTCGTGACGGGCGCCAGCTCGGGGATCGGCCGGGCCACCACGCATGCGCTCGCGCGGCTCGGGGCGACGCTGGTCCTCGTCTGCCGCGATCGGGCCCGCGGTGACGACCTCGTTGCGGAGGTCGCCGCGGCGAGCGGCCACGACCGCGTGGCGCTCTTCGTCGCAGACCTCTCGTCGCAGGCCGCCGTCCGCGAGCTGGCGGGCGCGCTCATGGCCGCGTATCCCGCGCTCCACGTGCTCGTGAACAACGCCGGTGTGGTGAACCTCCGGTACACCGAGACCACCGACGGCATCGAGACCGTGTTCGCGGTGAACCACCTGGCGCCCTTTCTCCTGACGCATCTGCTCCTCGGCCGGCTGCGCGACGGCAGCCCTTCGCGCATCGTGAACGTCGCCTCGGACGCCCATCGCTGGGGGCGCATCGAGTTCGAGGACCTCGGCCGGCGGCGCCGGTACCGGGGCATGGCGGTGTACGCGCAGTCGAAGCTGGCCAACGTGCTGTTCACCTACGAGCTCGCGCGGCGGCTCGAGGGGACGGCGGTGACCGCGAACTGCCTGCATCCGGGTGCGGTCGCGACCGCGCTCGGCCACAACAACGGGCCGGTGGCGAAGCTCATCGCCCGCGCGCTGAAGCCGTTCTTTCGCACACCGGAGCAGGGGGCGGCGACGTCCATCCACCTCGCGGCGTCGCCGACGGTCGACGGGATCAGCGGCCGCTACTTCGTGAACTGCCGCGAAGCCCGCTCGTCGCGCGCGTCCTACGACGTGGCGACCGCGCGACGGCTGTGGCAGGTGAGCGCCGGGATGACGGGGCTCGGCTGACCGCCGGTCAGGCGTCGGCGGGGCGTGCGACGAGGGCGGCGCGCTCGTTCGCGGCCCGCGGGGCGGGGGTCATGCCCGCCCACCGACGGCGGACGCGACGCCCGATGGCGGCGAGGCGGTCGAGCCCGGCGAGCGTCGGTCCGAGGGCGGTGTGCCGCCAGCCCTCGACGCGGACCGTCTCGCGGCTCCGGTCCGTCCAGTGGAACTTGTGCGGCTGCGGGCCGCGGAGGAAGTTGAACTCGCTCACGCCGCGCCGGATCAGGTCCTCGATGACCATCCCGAGCATCACCTCGCCGGGCGAATCGTCGCCGGCCGTCGGGTCGAAGCCGGACTGGTAGGCGTAGTACGTGCCGCGGTAGACGAAGCCGTAGCGACCCGCGATCGCGCGCCCGTCCTTCTGGAGGAAAGCGAGGTAGAGCCATCCCCGCTTCGCGGCGCGCTCGGCGAAGCGCTGGTGGAACGCGAGGTAATCGGGCTTCCGGAAGTTGCCGCCCCGGCCCGACGTCTCCATGCGGCCCTGGTGCAGCGACGCGAGCGTCGTGAGCGCCGCCTGCACGCTCTGGCTTTCGTCCCAGTGGACCAGCGTGGCGCCGAGCCGCCGGCGCTTCTTCCGGTGGTTCCGGCGGAAGTTGTGCGTGAGGCGCTGCTCGAGCTCCGCCCACGTGCCGGGCAGTGTCAGGTACGGACACGTGCGGTCCACCTGCCGGAACGGGCGGAGGTGCGCCGCGGTCATGGCGGTCTCGAGCGGCGCGCGCACCGGGGACGTCGCCGGCAGATCGCTGAGCGCGATGCGATCCCAGCCGGGCTCGGTGCGGAGCGCGCCGAGCAGGAGCCGCACGAGCTCCGCTTCCCGGCCGGCCTCGATCACGAAGTCGAGGAAGTCGGGACATACGGCGCGGCCCGTGCCGATGAACTCGAGCTGCCGCACGCGGAGACCGTAGCGGCGCCGCTCCTCGATCTTGAGCGGCGCGGCGGCGACCAGCCGGCCCCCGTCCCGGACGAGCACCACGCAGGGCTCGACCTCCGCGCCGTACACCTCGTACCAGGTCCGCAGCCAGTCCCAGGTGAGGAAGACCGTGTCGCTCGCCGAGCGGGCGAGGAGCTCGTCCCATTCCCCGTCGAGCGTCGAGAGCCGCGCGGGGTCGCGGATGACGGTGACCTCGGGTGGCATGGACCGCGGACCGAAATGCCTTCGAGCAGCAAGATGCGCACCGGCTGGCGCTGCGGCGCGTGCCTCCATTGGATGGCCCACACCATGCACGAGCGCAAGGTCGCGGCAACGCTGCGTCAGGCGGTACTCGCGGGCGGCGGCCTTTTCCTTGACACTCCGATCGGGCCGCCGCTAGATCTTCCGATCGATGCCCCACCTCCGGCCGGCGACCTCCGGCCCTGGCGACCCTCCCGTGCCTGCCGAGAATGATCCCGAGCCGGTAAGCAGCAAGCGCGGCATCCAGGAGTTCTACGACGACCCGGCGGTCGTCGACAGCTACATCGCCGTCCGGATCAGCGAGCCCTTCAACACCGTGCTGCACGAGCGGCAGGTCGGCTTCCTGAACCAGGTGATCGGCGAGCTCCAGCCCCGCCGGATGCTCGAGATCGCGGTCGGCCCGGGACGGCTGAGCGCCGAGGTCGGGGCGGCATCCGTCATGGTCGGCATGGACGGGAGCCCGAACATGCTCGCGGAGGCGCGCCGGCGGACGCGCGCCCGCGGCCAGGCCTGGAACTTCGTGCGTGGCGACGGCTTCCGGCTGCCCTTTGCGAGCGGCAGCATCGACCTGATCTACACCATCCGCTTCCTCCGCCACTTCGATCGGGCCGGACGAGACACGATCTACCGGGAGCTGACGCGCGTGCTCCGGCCGGGCGGCCACCTCGTGCTCGACGCCCAGAACCGCCTCGTCTCCCTGCCGCATCGGCTGAAGCAGGGCCTCCATACCTACAAGGTCTACGACGAGCTCTGGCTGCGCGACGAGCTGGTCGCGGAGCTCGAGGGCGCCGGCCTCGTCCCGCGACGGGTCGAGGGCGTCATGCGCCGTTTCACGTGGCAGCGGCGACTGAATCGGCTGCGCTACTTCCGGCTCGGCTCGCCGGCCCGGCTCCTGATCCGCGCGCTCGAGTGGAGCCCGGATCGGAACCCGTCCACCTGGATGGTGCTCTGCCAGGCCGCGGGCTGAGCGCGCCCGCTTCTCCGCCTACTGGCAGAGCCCTACCGAGCACATGTTGCTCGTGCAGTCCGAGTTGGCGAGGCACATCCGGCCCGCGGCGCAGCGCGGACACACGGTGGCGCCGCCGCAGTCGACGTCGCTCTCGCCGCCGTTCTTGACCATGTCGGTGCACGTCGGTGTCTGGCAGCGGGCCATCACGCATCGGCTGCTCTGGCAATCGGACGCGACCACGCAGTTGAGTCCATCCGCGCAGCGCGGACACGCGTTCGTGCCGCCGCAGTCGACGTCCGTCTCGCCGTCGTTCTGGATGCCGTCCGCGCAGCTGACGCACACCCCGCCCGAGCAGGTGCCGCTCTGGCAATCGGATCCGCCCGAACATTGCCGGCCGCTCGCGCAGCGCGGGCACGCGTTGGTCCCGCCGCAGTCGACGTCGGTCTCGCCGTCGTTCCGGACGGCGTCGGTGCAGGTCGGGGCCTGACAGACGTTGGACGTGCAGACGCCGTTCTGGCAGTCACCGGGGTTGCCGCACGTTTTGCCGTCGGCGCACCGCGGGCACAGGTTCATGCCGCCGCAGTCGACGTCGGTCTCGGTGCCGTCGGCGAGGCCGTCGCTGCAGGTCGCCTGCGCGAGGCAGACGCCGCTCTGGCACGCACTGCTCTGGCAGTCGCCGTTGCCGGCGCAGGTCTTCCCCGCCGCGCAGCGGTTGCACGTCGTGGGACCGCCGCAGTCGACGTCGGTCTCTCCCTGGTTCCGGATGTTGTCCACGCAGTTCGGCGCCACGACCTGCGCGGCCTGCGCCTGACAGGCGCCGCCAACGGGCACGACGCCGGTGCCGGTGACCTTCAGATAGAGATTGCCGCCGGTGGTCACGCCCGGGAGGGTGACGCTCAGCTCGTCGGTGTTCGGCAGCTTCGTGTCGTTCTTGGGCGTGAACTGCTTGAGCTTCGTGATGAGCGTGACGTTCTCGATCAGCACCGCCGTGCTGTACGCGGGCGGGTTGGTGCACGCGGGGTCGCTGAACAGCTGGAAGCTGAGGCTCGTGCCGGCGATCGCCGCCTTCAGCGGCTTGTCCTGCACCGTATAGCGGACCGGGAGGTCGGCGGCACAG
>Ga0209056_10003966_pt1 | contig 15639 bp, 11 predicted proteins | sample GraSoiAngelo_114_FD_185876 | JGI IMG/M metagenome (GOLD analysis project Ga0209056, IMG submission 185876) | Grasslands soil microbial communities from the Angelo Coastal Reserve, California, USA - 14_0903_13_40cm (SPAdes) (version 2) | ecosystem: Environmental > Terrestrial > Soil > Grasslands... | reverse complement strand
GCGCCGCTCTCCGCTTGCCGGAGCCACGCCGCCACGGCTCGCACCTCGAGCGGGCCGAGCTCGAGGCGTCCCCGGGAGGAGCGCCAGCCGACCCAGTCGCGCGCCCGGCCGTCCGGCCCGGTGCCGTGCACCTCGACGACGGTGGCGCCGTCGCGGGCGTGCGCGGCGAGCGACGGCGGATTCCCGCCGGGCGCGAGCGGCACCACGAGCGTCGTGAACGTCACCTCCGCCATCCCGTCCACGGCGATGGAGACCACCGGCGCCGGGCGTTTCACGCCGTAGGACTCGGCCACCCACCCCGCTTCGAGGCGCGGTGTCCCTGCGGGAGCCACGACGAGCGCCAGGCCGGGCCCGCGGACGATGGCGTTCGCCGCCCCGACGGCCACCTCCGTGCGCTGCCAGGCGTCGGCCGCGAGGTGGAAGCGGAGGTCGTAGCGGTGCGCCCGCTCACCGCGCAGGCGGTCTTCGAGGAGCCAGTACTCCCCGGCGACGAACACGACGCGCCGGGAGTGCACCACCTCGTAGCAGGGGCTCCGGGCCTCGCCGTGCAGGACGTCGAGCCCGGGCGCCCGATGACGGCCGAGGAACGATGCCTGTGCGACCGCCTCGTTGGGTTTGCCGCGAGCGTAGGGGGTCTGATCGAGGCCGTCGACACAGACGGTGTTGTGTGCGGCGGTGCCCCTGAACCAGCGGCGCCAGTTCGGGCTGGCCTCCGAGTACGTGTAACGGCCCGGGTCGACGAGCAGCGGCCGGCCGCCAGCGGCGATCTCGACGTTCAGGAGGTCGTAGTGGCCGTGGGAGCCGTCGCCGAGTGGCCCGCAGTCGAAGATGAGGAAGCGCTCGTCGCGGAATGGCGTGCCGTTGGTCCCCCAGCCGCTGCGCTGCACGAAGTAGCCGCCGAGCGGGAAGCCGGGGCCGCATTCCTCGGGCGGCGCGCCGCGCCTGCCGGCCGTCGCGGCCCAGAGAAAGTCCGGCCGGCCGAAGAGGTCGCCCGCGTGGGCGAGGAGGTCCAGGTATGAGCCGCCGTCCGCGTCCGAGAGGGCCGGGATGCCGCCGTCGGGCCGATGGCAGTGGAGGGCGAACTCGCAAGCTCGCGCCAGCCGGGTGTCGTAGCCGTCGGGCAGCGTGACCCCGAACCGCCGGGCGTTCTCTCGCACGCCGACGAACGTGCGGAGCGTGATCATGTGGTAGTGCGTCGAGCGCTCGCGGTGGACGCCGTCCGGCAGCACGTCGGTCAGGAGGTTCTCGGAGAGGGCCGCGACGGCGAAGTCGAGGAGCGAGCCGGCGGGATCCAGCTCGGGAAGGGCGAGCGCCGCGACGAAGAGCGCGTAGAGCTCGAGGGTGCGGTGGTTCCGCTCGGGCGTGAGCCGACCCCGCAGATCCCGGACCTGCGCCGCCAGGCTCGTGGCAATGCGGGCGGCGGAGCCGGCTGAAAGGCCCGGGAAGCCCGGAGCCGACGCGAACACGTCCCAGGCATAGATCCAGTTCTGGATGCGCCGACCGGCGACGTGGCTCGGATCGGCGCCGACCGGCACCGTCCTGATCCACGACAGGACGAGGCGTTCCCAGGCGGCCAGGAACCGCGACTCCCCGGTCTCCGAGAAAGCGTGCGCGAGGTCGAGCCCGTAATAGAACTTGCCGCACTCGATCGCCCACTCCTTGTCGTCGTCGAGCCCGGCGGAGAGCCAGTCGGGCTCGAGCCCGAGCTCGAGGGTGACGCCGTTGTACGTGAAGCGCCCAGCACACGCGTCCTCCGCCACCGCGCGGTCCCGGTGGTGGCTGGCGACGATGCAGAAGACCGCCCGCGGGCGCAGGTCGCTCATTGCCCGGCCCCCGCCGCGCTCCCGCGCGGCGCGCGCACGACCGACAAGCCGTCGACGATGCGCCCGCCCTCGAGGCGGAAGACCGCGTCGGCGCAGTCGAGCAGCGACGGGCGGTGCGTGATGACGAGGCACGTCCGGCTGTCCCGGATGCGCTTCAATGCCTCGACGATGAGCGCTTCGTTCGCCGTGTCGACCCCCTCGAGGGGCTCGTCGAGCACCAGGATCGGACGGTCGAGGAGGAAGGCGCGCGCCAGCGCCAGCCGGCGGCGCTGGCCGCCCGACAGGTCGACCCCGTCCTCGCCGAGCGGGGTGTCGAGGCCCGCCGTGAGGCTGCGGAAGAAGCCGTCCAGGCCGACGCGGGCGAGCGCCTCCCACAGCCGTTCGTCATCGACCTCGACCCCGGCGGGCTTCAGTGCCTCGCGCACGGTGCCGGCGAAGAGGTGCGTGTCCTGGATCATCACCGCGAACTGTGCGCGCAGCGAGCGTAGCGAGATCCCGGTGATGGGCCGGCCATCCAGGCGAATGGTGCCCGCGCTCGGGTCGAACAACCGGAGGAGCAGGCTCACGATCGTGCTCTTGCCCGCGCCGCTCTTGCCGAGCAGGACCGTGAAGCGACCGGGCTCGAGGCGGAGCGTCACCCCACGAAGCACGTCCGTGCCGCGCCCGTCGGAGTCCGGGTAGGCGAAGTGGACGTCCTCGAGCTCGAGGGCGCCCCGCGCGCGGCCGATGTGAACGGCGGCGGTCGCGTCGCGCACCTCGGGCGCGTGCTCGAGGAGTGCCAGGAGCCGCTCGCCGGCGGCGAGCCCCTTGCTCACCGCCGACGCCAGGTCGTTGATCTTCTCGACCGGCTTCAGGAGGTTGGCGATGTAGCTCGCGAAGACCGTGAGCACGCCGACCGTCAGGCTGCCGCGCAGGACGAGCAGCGCTCCGCCCCCGATCACGACGGCCACGGCGAAGCCCTTGGCGACGTTCAGCGAGCGCTCCATGCCGACCTCGAGGCGGGTCTCGTGCATGCCGGCTTCGAGGCTGCGGGCGTTGGTGGCGCCGAAACGCTCGCGGGCGTGCTCCTCGGCCCCCAGCACCTGCACGGTGGGCAGGCCGCGCACGATCTCCTGCGCCAGACCCGCGACCTCGCCCTCGTGATGCCGCTTTTCGCGCGAGGCCTCGTGCAGCTGGCGGCCGTTCCAGAGCGCCACCGCGATGAGGGCCGGGACGATCACCAGGCCGACCAGGCCGAGCCGCGGCTCGATCCAGAACATCACCGCGAGGGTGAGCGTCGACGTCGTCGCGTAGCGGAAGATGAGCGGGGCGGTCCGCATCTGCAGGCGGACGAAGACCTTCACGTCGTCGACCAGCCGGAGCACCAGCTCGCCGCTGCGGTGTGTCCCGCGGATCGTCGGCGGCAGCGTCTGCAGGTGCATCAGGACGCGATCCCGGAGCTCGAGGTTGACCTGCTCGCCCACCCGCGCGTCGATGATCTTCTGCCGGGCGATCGCCGCCGCGCCGACCGCGGTGACGAGCACGTACGCCGCCGCGAGGGCGAGCACGAGGCCCTCCGGTGGGAGCCCGGGATCGAGCGCCCTGAGCACGGGGGGCAGCGGCTTGTGGGCGATGACGCTGTCGATCAGCAGCTTCAGCGGCCACGGCGTCAGGATGGCCGCCCCGGCGGCGACGATCTCGAGGAGCGTCGAGACGACGAGTGTCCAGCGGTGGGTCCACAGATCCCCGCCGAAGGCGCGGCTCAGCCGCGAGACCACCCCCCGCTTCATGCCGCCACCGCCGGTCGGAACAGCCGCGCGAGGCCCGCAGCCAGCCGCTCGCCATCGAAGCGCTCGCGGACGGCGGCCTCCGCGGCGCCTCCGAGGCGGCGTGCGAGGTCCGGGTCACGGTGCAGGCGCAGCATGGCGTCGGCGAGCGCTTGGGGATCCTCGGCGGGCACCAGGAGGCCGGTGACGCCGTCGACCACCAGCTCGGGGATTCCGGAGACCGCGGTCGTGACCACCGGCAGGCCGCACGCCATCGCCTCGACGAGCACGTTCGGGATGCCGTCGCGGTCGCCGTCGTCCGCCACCCGGCAGGGCAGACAGAAGACCGTCGCGCCGAGGTACTCGTCGAGCAGTGCCGCCTGTCCGAGAGGCCCCACCAGCCGCACGGCGTCCACGATGCCGCGTGCCGCGATCCGCTGCTCCACCTCGGGTCCGTGTGCGCCGTTCTCGCCGACGATGGTCGCGCTCACGGCGACGCCCTGCGCGCGGAGGAGCGCGCAGGCCTCGACGAGGATATCGAAGCCCTTCTTCGGCACGAGACGGCCGACGCCGAGCGCGCGGATCGACGGGCCCGTCGAGGGACGACCGTTCCGTGCCCCGGCCAGCAGCCGCGCGAGATCCGCGTTCAGCCCGTGATACACGCAGTGCACGGGGACCCCGCCGGCGATCCTTGCCAGATAGCGGCGGTTCGCCTCCGTGCAGGTCACGGCGAAGCGGGCCGCGGCCACCTTGCGGCGGAGCAGGCCGCCGGGGTTGAGCGAGGGCTGGTAGAGGTCGCGCGCGTGGGCCGTGAAGGAGAAGGGGATGCCGCTGATCATGGAGGCGAGCCAGGCGACTGTCGCCGTCCCGTGGCAGAAGTGGGCGTGCAGGTGGCGGACGTCGGGCGTCCGGCGCAGGCGGTCGGCGAGGGCGGTCGCCTAGAGGAACTCCTTCACGACCCGCGGCGGCCACGCGCCGTCGCGACGCCCGCCCCGGGCCTGAACGACGGTCGCGACGATCGCGCGCCCGAGGCCCCGCGGCCGCCACAGGGCGAGGCGGACAATCCCTGGCAGGAACGTCGGCAACGAGCGCGCGAGCCAGCGGAGGAACGGGGTGTGTGTGAACGAGGGCGTGGCCGGAAGGTAGTCGGGGCGGGCGGCGATGTGCGCGACGACCGGGTGCGGCGCGCGCCGCTCGTCGAGCTTGAGGACGAAGAGCCGCAGGCGGAGGCCGTGCCGCTCGAGCCAGTGGATCTCGCTCGCGATGAACGTCTCCGACAGCCGCGGGAAGCCGGTCAGCAGGTACGCGATCGAGCCGGAACTGCCGTAAGGCTCAGGCATACGCGCGCTCGAGAACCCTGCCCAGGCGCTCGGTGCAGCGCCCGAGCTCGAACCGCCGCTCGACGTGGGCGCGCCCCTGCCGCCCGAGCCGTTCCCGCCAGTCCGGCCGCCGGGCGAGCCGCTCGATGGCGCGGGCGAGCGCCTCGGCATCGCCCGGCGGCACGAGGACGCCCGTGCGGCCCGGCAGGACGGCGCTCCCCACGGCGCCGACGTCGCTCGCCACCACGGCGCGGGCGCTCGCCAGCGCTTCGAGCACGACGTTCGGCAGCCCGTCGCGGTCGCCGTTGCGGTCGGCGACCGACGGCACCACGACGACGTGGGCCCGTGCGTACTCGGCCGGGAGATCGACGTGCGTGCCTGGCCCCGCGAGCGTGGCCCGCCCGGCGAGTCCGGCCGCGGCGATCGCGCGGGCGAGCCGCACGCGCCGGGGTCCCTCGCCCACGATCCGCAGCCGGAACCGGATCGTGAGGCGGGCGGCCGCCTCGATGAGCGTCTCGAAGCCCTTCTTCTCGACCAGCCGGCCCACTGCGAGAAGGCGGAGCGGGACCCCACGCGGCTCGGGCCGCGGACGGAAGCGCCGCGTGTCGACGCCGTGCGGGAGGACGCGCGCCGGCGCCCCCGCCCGCGCCAGCTCGGCGGCGATGTCGCGGTTGCAGGCGATGACGCAGGCCGCCCGCCGGGCGCGCGCGGCGAGTGCCGCCGCCGTGACTTTCCGGGCATCACGTGCATGGACGCTGAAGCCGTACGGCACGCCGAGCCGCTGCGCTGCGTGCGCGGCGACCGCTGCGGGGCGGTGCGCGAAGTAGCCGTGGATGCCCGCCACCTGCCGTCCGCCGAGGCGCTCGACGAGGTACGCCGCCTGCGTGCTCGCGCTCCCCGCAGGGAGCAGCTCGACCCGGTGCAGGAAGCGCGCGCAGCCGGGGTGGAGCGGCCCGCCTTCACCTGCCTTGGTCGCGAACACGGCGGCGAGGGTGCCGCGTGCGTCGAGGGCGAGCAGCTCGTTCAGCAGGAAGGTCTCCGACCGGCGCGGAAAGCCGCTGGTGACCACGGCGATGCCGCCGGGCATCACGCCCCCCCATCGAACAGCGCCCGTGCGCGTGTGACGACGCGCACGAGCCCCCCGAGGTCGACCGGTTCGACGGGCGCTGGATCTCGGCGAAGGGCGGACAGCACCGTGGAGATCAGCCGCTCGGGTGTGAGCTCTCCTGGCTCGATGAGGTCGAAGTACCCGAGATCGGCGAAGCGCCGGGCGCGGATGAGCTGCTCGCGCACCGGCTCGGCGCGGGGGACGAGGACCGCGCGGCGCCCGGAGGAGAGAAGCTCGCACATGGTGCTGTATCCGGCCATCGAGACCACGACGTCGGCCTCGGCGTAGCGGCGCCCGAGGTCGGGCTCGAAATCGAAGAAGGCGACGTCCGGGATGACGCCGAACCGCTCGAGGATCCGGGTGCGGCGGCTCTCGGGCATCTGCGGGCCGAAGACGATCGTCGTGCGCAGGGCGAAGCGGCGGGGAAGCCCGAGCAGCCCCTCGAGATAGGCCTCTACGACGTCGCTGCCGTCCCCCCCTCCGCCGGTCGTGACGAGCACCCGGGGCGCGCCGCCGTTGGACGGGCGCCCCTCGGTACGGGTCCGGAGATAGCCGCAGAAGGCCGTCTTGCGGGCGACGGCTTCGGGGAAGCCGTACTCGCGCACCGTGTCGAAGACCACCGGGGTGCCGTAGACCCACACCTCGTCGTAGTAGCGCTCGATGGTCGCGAACGCGTGCGACTTCGCCAGCGCGTGTCGCGTCCGCGCCGGCTCGTCCAGGATGTCGCGCAGCCCGAGCACGATGCGCGGCGGACGGCGCAGCCTCTTGAGCGCCGCCAGGGTCCCGAGCAGCTCGCCGTCCACCCCCGTCGCTCGCTTGTCGACGATCACCAGGTCGGGGTCGAAGCCGAGCGCCGCCTTGCGCAGGATGTCGCGGCGCATGCGCTTCACGCCGTCCGACCAGGATGACAGAAAACGAGGTTGGTACCGCTCGGCGGCGACGCGGTCGAGGCACGGGAGCTTCACGTAATCTATCCCGTCCGGGATGCGCAGCGCGTGGATGACAGGGGAGCCCGTGACGATGAGGACGGCGGCACCCGGGAGCGCCCCGGTGAGCGCCTCCGCTACGAGCAGCGTGCGATGGATGTTTCCGAGCCCGAAGGTGTCGTGCGAGTAGAGGAGGATCTTGGGTCCGATCGCCCGCGACGGCTGCACCGCCACCTCGACCGCGGCGACCGGCGCCGTGCTTCGCGTGACCAGGCTTTCTTCGACCATCGCGGCACTGAGCCGTTGACGGGTTCCATCCCAGGGGATTTCGGTCCGTCCAGACTCCCTACGGCAGAACGTGAATAACAGGCTACGTGGAGGTTGCGGAAGTACCTGAACGGGGTCGCCGATGGGGTAGTCTAGCCGTCGGCGCGGGGGGATAGACGTCAGACCTTAGTTCTACTCCGTTTGGTCCGCGCTCGTGCGGTCGCTCGCGCGCTTCCGCCCCTCGTGCTCCTCGCGGAGGTGCACGAGCTGCCGTCGCTGCTCGGGGGTGAGGAGCCTTCGCATCTTGAGCAGCATCGCGACGCGCGCCTTCCCGAGCTTGGCGCGGGCCTCCTCGATCCGGTCCACCTGCGCCAGGACCGTCGTCTCGGCGGCCCGATCGTCGGCGAGAAGTGCATCGAGCGCAGCCCGCTTCTTCTTGACGTCGGCTTCCAGGTCCTCGAGCGGCTGGCGGTTTTTCGCGAGGACGTCCTCCAGCTTCTCGATCTCGTCATCGGTGAGCTTGAGGCGATGCCGGACCTTGTCCCGCCTCCAGAACTTCCCGTGGTGCATCCCTCCGCCCCCCGGCCAGTGCTCGTCTCCGAGCGCGGAGGCTGCGGGTGCCACGAGCGCAGCGGCGAGCGCGAGTATGCACACCTTTCCGAGCTTCATCTGTCGTCTCCTCAGCCGTCGCCCAGGTCGACGTCGTACGGATCCTCGTCCAGCATGTGATCGATCTCGCGCAGGAGCCGATCGTCGGCCCGATCTCGTGCCAGCCGCGCATGGTCCGGCGAGCCCGCGACGGGGTGCACCCCCTGGTCCGCCGGACCGCGGCCCACGAGCAACGGCCTGCTGAGCCCGACCGCGACCGTCAGGACGGCCGCGACGGCGGCCGCGGCCCAGGCCACCCTGGGCAGCGGCGCGAGGAAGAGCGAACGAAGGGACGGCCGGGTCCCCTCCGCGGCAGCGATGCGGGCCTCGATGGCGGCCGCCTGCCGGCGATAGAACGACGCGTCGAACGGCGCCCGTGCCGACTCGCTGCGCAGGGGGTCGAGCTCCCGCGCGATCGTCTCGGCGCGCTCCGCACAGCGGGGACAGCCCGTGAGGTGCGGGTGCGACTCCCGGCGGAGGAGGGCCTCCAGGAGATCGCCATCGTTCGGATGCTCAGGACCAGGGAAAGCGTGTTCCATGGAGCGCCTCGACTGCCTTCCGGATGCGGCGGGTTGCGCGAAAGAGATGAGTCTTCACCGTCCCGGTGCTGACGCGAAAGAGCGCGGCGATCTCGGCCAGGGAGCGGTCCTCATAGTAGCGGAGCGCGAAGACCTCGCGCTGCATCTCGGGCAGGGCGCCGATCTGCTCGGCGATCTTCCGCCCGATCTCGCGGCCGGCGGCCCGCGCCTCCGGGTCGGCGGAGTCCATCGGCTGATCGACCTGATTCGTGCCCCTGCCGCGCGGGATGGCCGTCTCGAGCTCGAAGGGCATTTCCATCACCCTGCGCCGCGCTCGCTTGAGCCGGTCTCGACACTGGTTGACGACGATGCGGGAGAGCCATGCCTCGAACGGGCATTCTTCCCGGAACCTGTCGAAGCTTCGCCACGCCTTGACGAACGCGTCCTGCGCGGCGCCGTCGGCATCGTCCCGATCGCCCAGGATGCGGTGCGCCAGCCGGGTGACCGATCGCTGGTGAAGCTCGACGAGCCGCCCGAAGGCCTGCCGGTCGCCCGACCGGGCCGCGCGTACGAGCCTGGCCGTCTCGGCGGCCCGGTCGACCGCCCGGGCGGTTTCGTCGCCGCTTCCCATTCCCGGGTCACACCATGTCTGGACGACGGGAGAGCCGGGAAGGTTGACCGATGCGGGCGCGGTGGAGAGCCCGGCGGTGCCCGAATCTCCGCCTCTACCGTACCGTCGACGCCGGTGGCATGCCAACCACCGGCTCAGCGGCCTTGCCGGTCGCCAGACGATGGCTGCCGGGCTCGTGGCCGGCGGCCCACCGCCGGAGCCACGCGACGTAGTGCGGGGCCAGGTTCGCCCCCCCGCGGTACGACCTCGCCTCCGCCAGCGCACGCTCGAGTGGCCAGCCGTCGATCGCATATCGCACGAGCGCGGCCATGAGGCCGGTTCGGTCTCTGCCTCCCTTGCAGTGGATGTGAACGGGCCAGTTATGCGGGTCCCGCACCAAGGCCAGGAACCGCTCGGCGTCCGTGTCCTTCGGTGGCTTGGATGCCTTGAAAGGTAGCCAGAGAACGTGCTCGAAGCCGACGCCGGCGTAGTCGACGTCATTCTCGGTGCGGAAGTTGACGATGGACCTGACGCCCTGCCTCCGGAGCCACGTCCATCCCTCCGGGCTCCGCGGCTGGCCAGAGCGCGTGAGCGTCCTCTCCCAGATGACGCCGAAGTTCGGGACGGGGTCGTGCCGCCCTCTCCTCGGGCGCGCGAACGCTCCGGCGTCGTCGACGATCTCTTCGTCGTGGTGCGTTTCTCCACCGCCGGGCCGGCGCTCGTTCCCGTGCGCGGCGGCCGCCAAGGCCACGAGAGCGGCGGCGAGTGCAACCGTGCGCACTCTCATCCGGCTCTTCCTCGCCGGTCTGGTCGTGACATGTACCGCTGTCGACGCCCGCCTCCGGGTAGAGGTTGACTGTCTTCGCGCCGCCGAGCGGGCCAACGCGCATGACGAGCGTGTAGGCGCGCAGAAGCTCAGGACGAGGCCCGAGCAACGTCGATGCCACAGGGGAAGGGAGGGCGGTCCGCCACGCGCCGCACGCGCGCCGTGGTCGGCGAGCGTTTCGATTTTTTTGTGGACCCCGAGCGGGACCGGATGGTAAGGACCGCGGCCGGCCTGCTAAGACGATGGCCCGTACGCCAGCCGATTCGGATCCGCGGAGTGCGGTATCGAGACGCACGTTCATCCGCAGGGCGGTGCTGCTCGGCGGCGGCGGGTTCGTCGGTGCGGCAGCCGGTGTTGGCGTGGGGACGGCTTGTTCGGACGAGCCGAGGCGCGAGCGCGGCTCCCCCGCAGCGAGCGACGCGACGCTCGACGTGCGCGATTTCGGCGCCGCCGGCGATGGCGTAACCAACGACGCGGAGGCGCTTCAGCGCGCGATCGACGCGGGGGCAAGCCGGGGCGGTGCGGTGGTGCGGTTGCCTCCCGGCACCTGGCGCAGCGGCACCTTGCGGCTTCGTAGCCGGGTCACCCTCGAGCTGGCCGCGGGGTCCGTGCTGGTCGCCAGCCCCGACGACGACGACTTCGCTCCCCGCGAGGCGCTCCCGTTCGACACCGACTCGGATGCCGAGACGACCGACTTCGCCCACGCGCTCATCGCGGGACGCGACCTGGAACGGGTCACGATCACGGGCGGCGGCGTCATCGACATGCGACGCGCGGAGCGCTCGGGCCCAAAGGCCATCGCACTGAAACGGTGCCGCTTCGTGAACGTGAGCGGCATCACCATCGTCCACTCGCCCAACTACTGTGTCAGCCTCGCGGGTTGCGACGACGTGGTCGTGGACGGCGTCACGATCCGGGACGCCTATGCCGACGGCATCGATCCGGACTGCTGTCGCCGCGTACGAATCACCAATTGCGACATCGAGTCCCGCGACGATGCCCTGTGCCTCAAGGCGAGCTTCGCGCTGGGCGACGAGCGCAGCACCGAGGACGTGCTCGTCGCCAATTGCCGGATGCGCAGCCCGTCGAACTGCTTCAAGCTCGGCACCGAGAGCACGGGCGACTTCCGGCGGATCGTCGTGTCCAACTGCGTGTTCAACGGGCTCGTGCCGCACGACGCCGCCGTGGCGGCGGCCGCCGAAGGAGGCGGCGTCGCGCTCGAGACCGTGGATGGCGGCACCGTCGACGGTGTCATGATCTCGAACATCGTGATGACGGGGGTGCCGGTCCCGCTGTTCGTCCGCCTCGGCAATCGCGGGCGCGACCAGCGGAAGCGGCGCCCCGGCCGGCTGCGCAACGTGTCGGTGACCGGCGTCGTGGCCACCGGTGCCACGGGCACGGGCTCGATCACCGGTCTGCCCGGCTGCCCCGTCGAGGGGATCACGCTCGATAACATCCGCATCATCGCGGCCGGAGGTGCGTGGCCGGCGCGCGACCTCGAGGTTCCAGAGCGCGAGGTCGACTACCCCAAGGTGACGATGTTCGGGACGCTGCCCGCGTTCGGGCTCTACGTGCGTCACGCGCGGGACGTGACCCTGGGCAACGTGCAGCTCCTCGTCGACCGTCCCGATGCGCGATCGGCACTCATCGTCCACGACGCCGTCGGGCTGCGCGTGGGCGGCGTCTCCGGCTCCTCGGGACCCGGCCACGGGCCGGTGGTCTGGTTGCACGACGTCCACGGCGGCCTGGTGCACGCGAACCTCCAGCCCGGAGCGGCCGGCGTGTTGGTGCGTGTCACCGGCGAAAACACCGCCGACCTGGCGCTCATGGGCGCCGGTCTTGCCGAGTTCGGTCCCGAGATCAGTCCCGAGGCCGTGACGCATGTGGTCACGGCGCGACAGCCGGAGCCGGGGTAGCGCCGGTCGCGCGCCCGCCGGTAGGGCCTGGCATTCGAAGCGGCCCCTCGCTAGCATGCATGGCGGGAGGCTGGTGGTGTGGTGGTGGAGGCTGATTGCGCGTGCTCGCGCCGTTGCCGGAGATAGACGCGCTGCACATCGCCTTCGTGGCCGACACGTTCGACGGGGCCGTCACCGGCGGAACGCGCTCGGCCGTCCGCTTCGTGCACGCGCTGCGCAGGCAGCACGACGTGGTCGTGCTGGCCAGCGGTGGCAGGGACGAGCCCGACCGGGTGGTGCTGCCCGGCTTCCAGCTGCCGGTGCGGGCGATGCGGGGAAGTGGGTTCACCATGGCGTTTCCGCAACGCTCGACGCTCGAGGCGGCGCTCGCGGACGTCGATGTCGTCCACCTGCAGTTCCCGTTCTGGCTCTCGTTCGCGGCGCTCGCGTGTGCCCGGCGCGCAGGCATTCCCGTGGTCGCGGCCTTCCACGTCCAGCCCGAGAACCTGCTGCTCAACGTCGGCCTCAGGTCCCGGCGGCTCTCGCATGCGATCTATCGCTTCTGGGTGAGCCGCCTCTACAACCGCGCCGACGCCGTCGTGTGTCCGAGCCCGTTCGCCGAGGAGAAGCTCCGCTCGCACGGTCTGGCGGTCCCCTCGTTCGTGGTCTCAAACGGTCTTTCTCCGCTGATCCGGCGCAGGCAGCTCCCCCGGGAGCCGCACCACGAGGGCAGCTTCCTCGTCCTGATGGTCGGCCGGCTCGCGCCCGAGAAGCGGCACGACGTCATGTTCGAGGCGCTGGCACGCGCGCGGCACCGGGACCGCATCCGCCTCGTCGTCGCCGGGGCCGGGCCGCGCGAGCGCGAGCTCAGGCGCCAGGCGCTTCGGCTGTCGCACCCACCCGAGATCGGCTTCGTCTCGGACCAGCGGCTCGAGCGGCTGTACAACACCGCCGACCTCTTCGTGCACTGCAGCGAGGTCGAGCTCGAGGGCATGGCGGTGCTCGAGGCCATGAGCTGCGGCTTGCCGGTGCTCGTCGCCGACAGCCCGGAGAGCGCCGCCGCCCGGCTCGCCCTCGGTCCGGAGTTCCGCTTCGCGAGCGGCGATCCGGCCGACCTCGCCGCCCGCATCGACCACCACGTCGAGCATGCCGGCGAGCTCGCGGCCGCGCGCGAGCGCACCTACGCGGCGGCGCAGGCCTACGCCTTCGAGGCGAGCGCGGCGCGGCTCGTCGAGGTCTACCATCACGTGCTGCGCTGCGGGCGCGCCGCGGCCGTCACGCCGAGCCGGATTGCCGCGGCCGGTTGAAGCGCTGCGCCGGCGACGTTTGAAGCGTCCGATCCCCCTCTGCTACACGGCCGCGCGGCGATGAAGTGCGTCCTCGTCTCGCACTCGCACTGGGACCGCGAGTGGTACCGGACGTTCCAGTCCTTTCGCGCCCGCCTCGTCGACCTGATCGACCGCGTGCTCGAGCTGATCGCCGAGGATGCCGGCTTCCGCTTCCTGCTCGACGGACAGACGATCGTGATCGAGGACTACCTGGAGATCCGTCCTGGACGTCGCGCCGACCTCGAGGCGGCGTGCCGGGCGGGGCGCCTCGCGATCGGACCGTGGTACGTCCAGCCCGACTCGCTGCTCCCCTCCGGCGAGGCGCACGTCCGCAACCTGCTCGAGGGACGGCGCGTCGGCGCCGCGGTGGGCCCGGTGTCGCGCGTCGCATACTGTCCCGACTCCTTCGGCCATCCTGCGCAGCTCCCGCAGCTCTTCCGCGGCTTCGGCCTCGGGCCCTTCATCTACTGGCGTGGTGGGGGCGACGAGGTCGACTCCTTGCCCGCCGCGTACCTGTGGACCGCCCCCGACGGTACCGCTGTGCTCGCGCACCGCCTGGCGGAGGGCTACTTCGCGGCGTCGGGTCTGCCCCTCGACCCCGCCGCCGCCGCGCGCGTGCTGGCCGAGGTCACGCGTTCGCTCGCGCCGGCGGGTGACGACGACGCGGTCCTCCTGATGAACGGTTTCGACCACGCGCTGCCCGAGCCGCATGCGGGCGCGGTGGCGGAGGCGCTCGCCCGCGCGACCGGCTGGACGGTGGTGCGTGGCCTGCTCGAGGACTTCGCGGCGCTGCTGCCCGCCGAGGCCCCGCGCTTTCGTGGCGAGCTGCTCGGCGCCCGCACGGCGAACCTGCTGCCCGGCGTGTGGTCGGCGCGCCTGCCGCTCAAGCTGCGGAACCGCCGCGCCGAGGCGCTCCTCGAGGGCTGGGCGGAGCCCTGGGCGGCCCTCGGCCGAGCCCTCGGCGCGCCCGACGAGCGGCCCGCGCTGCGTGCGGCCTGGCGCGCTCTCCTCCAGAACCAGGCGCACGACTCGATCGGCGGGTGCTCGCAGGATCGCGTCCACGAGCAGATGGGGGCGCGGTACGACGCGGCCGAGGAGCTGGCGAGCGAGACGGCCACCCGCGCGCTCGAGCGCATCGCCGGTCTCGGCGCCGAGCGCCGCTCGCCGTGGGGCGAGTCGTTCGACCTGGCGGTGTTCAACCCCTCACCGCATCCGCGTACCGACGTCGTGCGCTTCGCGCCGGTTCCTCGGAGCTGGATCGATTTGCGTGTCGGGAACGAGGTGGCCGTCCACCCCTGGCTCCAGATCGGCCTCACGGCCGAAGGCTACACGGTGGACGGGCAGCCGGCGCGCCTCGTCGTCGACCAGGGGACGGACCGCATCCGGCTCCTCACCGACGTCCCCGCGCGCACTATCGAGTTCGTGGCCGCCGACGTGCCCGCCTTCGGCTGGCGGCGCTTCCGGCTCGCGCCGTCGGGCCGCCATCCCGAACAGGAGGACGCGAGCCGGGAGGTCTCGTGTGAGGCGATCGCGGTCTCGGCGGGCGAGGACGGAACCCTCGCCGTTCGCCTCGGCGATCGGACCTACAGCGGTCTCGCGGGCATCGAGGACGTCGGCGACCGCGGCGACGCCTACGACTTCGATCCCGTCCGCGCGGGTGAGGTGACGCTCGCCGAGGTGCGCGTCCGGCGGCGGATCGATGCCACAGGCATCCGGCATCTCTTGGTGAGCCGCGTGCTGTCCGTCCCGGCGAGCCTGGCCGCCGACCGCCGGGGGAGGAGCACGGAGCGGGTCCCGTTGGCGGTGGAGACCGACGTGCGCCTCGTACCCGGCGCCGCGCGCGTCGACCTCCTCGTGCAGGTGACCAACGCGGCCCGCGACCACCGGCTGCGGCTGCTGTTCCCGACGGGCAGCCCCGTCGCCTCGTTCCTGGCCGCCACCACCTTCGACGTTGGGTGCCGCCGGACCGAGCGGCGCGACGCGAGTCGCTGGGTGCATCCGGCGCCCTCGACCTTTCCCCACCAGGGGTTCGTCCACGCCAACGGCCTGACCGTCGCTGCGCCCGGGCTTCCCGAGGCGGAGGTCGCGCCCGACGGCGTCATCGCCGTGACGCTCGTGCGCGCGGTGGGCTGGCTCGCGCGCATGGACCTCCGGAGCCGTCCCCGTCCCGCCGGCCCGCTGATGCTGGCGCCCGGAGCACAGTGTCTCGAGACGATCGAAGCCACCCTGTCGCTCTTTGCCGGTCTCGACCCTCGCGCGGCACGGGACGCCGAGTTCGGACTGCGCGCCGTGGCGGCGGGCGACGGCCCGCTCGCGCCGCCCGATCGGCCGCTGCTCGAGGTGTCGCCGCGCGAGATCCTGGTGAGCGCACTCAAGCCGGCGGCCGGCGGCCCTGGATTGATCCTGCGCCTCCTGAATCCGACCGACGGGGCGGTGGCCGCGCGGATCACGATCGGCTTCCCCGTCTCGGAGGTCGTGCCGGTCCGCCTCGACGAGACGCCCGAAGGGGCTGCGGTGCGGGTCGACGGCCGGCGCATGGAGACCGTCGTGCCGCCGCACGGGCTGCGGTCCCTGCAGCTCGTGTGCCCGTAAGCTCGATTCGCCTCAAGGGCTCACGGCGACGATC
>Ga0209056_10003959_pt1 | contig 15648 bp, 10 predicted proteins | sample GraSoiAngelo_114_FD_185876 | JGI IMG/M metagenome (GOLD analysis project Ga0209056, IMG submission 185876) | Grasslands soil microbial communities from the Angelo Coastal Reserve, California, USA - 14_0903_13_40cm (SPAdes) (version 2) | ecosystem: Environmental > Terrestrial > Soil > Grasslands... | reverse complement strand
AGATCGTGAACGGCACCGCCTCGCCCGAGGAGCTCGACGTGCTGCTCGACGCCGAGCTCGACACGCACCACGAGGAGAGCGCGATCCCCGTGGCGCTCCTCCAGAAGACCGCCGACTCGCTGCCCGGTCTCGGGATCGTCGCCGCCGTGCTGGGCATCGTGATCACCATGGGCCACCTCGACGGCGGGCCGGAGGAGATCGGTCACCACGTGGCCGCCGCCCTGATCGGCACCTTCCTCGGCATCCTCCTCTGCTACGGGCTCCTCCACCCGATCGCCACCAACGCCGAGCTCCAGGAAGTGTCGAGCGGCAAGTACCTCCGCTGCATCAAGGAGGGCGTCATCGCCTCGCTGAAGGGCGCCGCGCCCATCGTCGCCGTCGAGTTCGCCCGCAAGGCCATCTTCTCCGACGAGCGGCCCTCGAGCGACGAGACCGACGCCGCCTGCCGCGCCGTGAAGGCGGCCGCGGGCTGATGGCCGCCGCCGAGGACGCGAAGCCGCGCGTCATCGTCCGCTGGAAGAAGAAGGGCCACGCCGCGCACCACGGCGGCGCGTGGAAGGTCGCCTACGCGGACTTCGTGACCGCGATGATGGCGCTCTTCATCGTGCTCTGGCTGCTGACGCAGGCCGACATGAGGCTCCGCCAGCAGATCGCCCAGTACTTCCGCAGCCCGGGCGTGCTGAGCGGCGGCACGATGATCACCAGCGACGTGAACGAGGCGAAGTCGCGCGAGCCGAAGGTGGTGTCGAATGACATCATCGTCGTGCAAGGCAAGGGCGAGCAGGAGCGCCTGGAGGGCGAGGCGAAGGAGGTCCAGGCGGCGGTGGCGCGCGCCGCGCAGGAGAACCCGGACGTCGCGAAGCTGAAGGACCAGGTGATGGTCGAGGTCACCGACGCGGGTCTCGTGATCGAGGTGGTCGACAGGGGGCGCAATCTGCTGTTCGACGTCTCGTCCGCCGACTTGAAGCCGGGACTCATCGCACTGCTCCGGAACGTCGCCGGCGTGCTCGCGCACATGCCGAACCGCATCCACGTGGGCGGTCACACCGACAGCCGCCCGTTCCCGCCCGGCTCGCGCATGACCAACTGGGAGCTCTCCTTCCACCGGGCCGACGCCGCGCGCCGCGTGCTCGAGGCGAGCGGGCTCCGGCCGGGCCAGGTGGAGCGCGTCGTCGCCTACGCCGACACCCAGCCGCTCGTCCCGGAGAACCCGCTCGCGGACGAGAACCGCCGCCTCTCGATCCTCGCGGCACGGCGCGAGACGGCGCCAGCACCCGCCTGCGAGAACCCCCCCGACGCGGAAGCGCCGGTGTCGCTGCCTCCCGACCCGCTCCCGCGGACCGGCTGAGACGCGTTTTCCCTCCTCGCGCGGCGGCGGTAGGATTGGGGGGTTGCGGCCGCGCGACCTCGTAACCCTCGAGTACCCCCGCCTCCTCGAGGCGCTCGCGGCGCTCGCGCGCTCGGCCGCCGGGCGGCAGCGGCTCCGGTCGCTCGCACCGACGACAATCGCGGCCGAGGCGGACCGGCGCCTGTCCCTGCTCGCCGAAGCCGCTGCGCTGGCGAGCGAAGCCGGGCGGCCGCCGACGGCCGATGTGCCGCTGCTCGCGCCCGCGCTGACCGCAGCGGCACCCGAGGGCGCGGCGCTCGAGTGCCGGCGCCTCGCGGAGCTCGGGGAGGTGATCGGCGTCGGGCGCCACGCCCGGGCATGGCTCCGGCGGGACGGCGCGCGTTTCCCGGCCCTCGCGGCGCTCGCCGAGACGCTGCCGCCGGCGGCCGAGGTCGAGGCGGCGCTCGACTGCACGCTCGACGAGCGCGGCCAGGTCCGGGACGACGCGAGTCCGGCGCTGGCCGCTGCGCGCGCTGTGGTGCGCGAGCTCAGAGTCCAGCTCGAGGCGCGCCTGCTGCGGCTGGTGCGCGACCCGGACATGGCCGACACGGTGTCCGAGAACTACGTCACCGTGCGCAACGGCCGCTTCGTCGTGCCGATCCGGATCGCGGCCGCCGGCACGGTCGCGGGCGTGGTCCAGGACCGCTCGAGCTCCGGCGAGACGGCGTTCATCGAGCCCCTCTTCGCCGTCGACCTGAACAACCGCCTGCTGCTCGCCGCCAAGGACGAGGAGGCGGAGGAACGGCGGGTGCGGGCCGAGGTGACGGCGCTCGTGCGCGAGCACGCCGCGGCGCTCGCCGCACTCGAGGACGGGCTCGCCGTCGTCGACGCGCTCGGCGCCGCGGCGGCCTTTGCGGATGCGCACGGCTGCACCCGGCCGGTCCTCGGGGCCGACGACATCGCGCTCGCCGCCGCGCGCCACCCTCTCCTCCTGACCAGCGGGCGTCCGGTCGTGCCCGTCGACCTCCGCGTGCGCGCCGACCAGCGCGGCCTCGCGATCACGGGCCCCAACACCGGCGGCAAGACCGTGGCCCTCAAGACCCTCGGGCTCTGCGTCCTGATGGCCCAGGCGGGCCTCTTCGTGCCGGCCGCGATGGACAGCCGCTTGCCGTTCTTCGACGCGGTGTTCGTCGACCTCGGCGACGAGCAGTCCATCGACCGCGATCTCTCGACCTTCTCGGCCCACGCCGAGAACCTGGCCGACATCGCGCGCCTCGCGCGGCGCGGCGGGCTCGTGCTCCTCGACGAGCCCGGCGCCGGCACGGACCCGGTCGAAGGGGCCGCGCTCGCGGTCGGCGTGCTCACCGACCTGCTCGAGCGCGGCCCACGGCTCGTCTTCACGTCCCACTTCCCGCAGGTGAAGACCTTCGCGCTCGGCAACCCCGAGCTCGAGGTCGCCGCCTTCGACGTCGACCCCGCGACGGGGGCGCCGCGCTTCCGCCTCGCGTACCACACCGTCGGGCAGAGCCTCGCGCTGCCGATCGCGCGCCGGCACGGCGTACCCGCGCGTGCGCTCGAGGTGGCCGAGCGCGCGCTCGTCGGGGACAGCCACGACGTCGGCCGGGCGGTGGCGCGACTCGAGGCGAGCCGTCGCGAGTACGAGGAGCGGCGCGACGCGGCGGAGGCGGAGCGCGCGCGTCTGGCGGCGGCGCGGGGCGAGACCGAAGCGCTCGCCGCCGATCTCCGTGCCCGCCAGCGACGGCGCTGGGCGGACGACCTCGGCGAGTCGCGCCGCTTCCTGGAAGACCTCCAGCGGCGCGGCACGGAAATCCTGGCGGAGCTGCGCCGCCGTCCGGAGCGGGCGCCACTCCGGGCGTTCGCGGCCGAGGCGGAGCAAGCGATCGTCGCCCACGAGGCCGATCTCGGTGCCGCGCCGGAGCGGCCGCCGGTGCCGGGCGAGACGGTCGAGGTGGTCGGACGCGGCATCCGCGGCGAGCTGGTCGAGATCGCCGGACCGCGGGCCCGCATCCAGCGCGGCGGGCTCAAGTTCGAGGTGCCCGCCGATCAGCTGCGCGTCGTCCCCGCCGGACCGGCGCGCGAGCGCATCGCGGTGGCGGTCGAGCGGCCGGCCGAGATCGCGGACGAGATCAACCTCGTCGGTCGCCGGGCGCGCGAGGCGATCGACGCGCTCGCCGCGTTCCTCGACCGGGCCGTGCGCGCGGGCGCGTCCGAGGTGCGGGTGATCCACGGGTTCGGCAGCGGCGCGCTCCGTCGTGCAGTCCAGGAGTTCCTCGCCGGTAGTCCGTACTGCGCCGCCTACCGCGACGCGGAGCCGTCCGCGGGCGGTGCGGGGGTCACGATCGCGGAGCTGGCCTAGCTAGGCGCCGTTCCCCGACGCGCGCCAGAGCTCGCGGAGCTCCTCCTCCTCGAGCACGTAGCGCGCGCTGCAGAACTCGCAGACGAGCTCGGCGCGCCGTTCGCGGGCGAGCACGTCGAGCAGCTCGGCGCGGCCCATGGCGAGCGTGGCGCCGACGGCCCGCTCGCGGCTGCAGCGACAACGGAATCGAGCCGGGCGCTCTTCGAGAACCTGCGTCGGAAGGCCGGCGAGCAGGTGCATCAGCATCTCGGACGCACCGAGCCCCTGGCGGACGAGGTCGCTCGGCGTCGCCGCGCCCGCGACGTTCGCCTCGAGACGATCGATAGCGCCCTGGTCGGCGCCGGCCATCGCCTGCAGGAGATAGCCACCGGCCGCGGCGACCTGGCCGGAGGCCTCGACGTAGACGCCCACGCCGACCGCCGACGGAACCTGTTCGGATCGCGCGAGGTAGCTCGCCACGTCACTGCCGATCTCGCCGTTCGCGAGCGGCACGATGCTCCGGTAGGGCACGCCCTCGACGAGCGGCACACGGATCACGCAGAGGACGCCCGCGCCGAGCGCACCGCCGACGTCGAGCTTGCCGGCGCGGGCGGGCAGGTGCGTGCGGGGGCGGAACACGAACCCGCGCGCGTCGCCGTCGGGGTTCGCCTCGGCGAGGATGCCGCGCAGCGGCCCGTTGCCGCTGAACTCGAGCGACAGGCGCTCGTCGGCCTTGAGCGTACCCGCGAGCAGGAGCGCGGCGGTCAGCGCGCGGCCGAGGGCCGCGGTGGCGGTGGGCAGCGTGCCGTGACGGACGCGCGCCTCCTCGACGAGGCCCGTCGTCACGGCCGCGAGACCACGGACCGTGCCGTCGAGCGAGAGCGTGCGGGCAACGCGGTCAGCCACCGCGGGCCTTCACCGGGGGGGCGACCTCCTGCATCGCGCCCAGCAGCTCCGGCGCGGCGACGATGCCGACGAAGCGACGGCGCTCGTGTCCCGTGGCGTCGAGGAGGAGGTAGGTCGGGACGCCGGGCACGTTGAAGCGCTCGAGTATCGCCTGGACGCGGTCGTCGCTCGCGGTGGCGTCGATCTTGAAGGTCGCGAACGCGGCTGCGGCGCGCACCACGGCCGGGTCGCGGAACGTCGTGCGCTCCATCTCGCGGCAAGGCAGGCACCAGTCGGCGCCGACGTCGATCAGCACCGGACGGCCCGCCGCGCGGGCGCGTGCGAGCGCGTCGTCCGAGAAGGGCGTCCACGTGATCGGGCTGCCCGCGTCAGCGCTGATGAGCCAGCCGAGCGACACCCCGACCAGCACGAGACCGGCGAGCTGTCGCGACCACCGCGCGGTGCGTCGGCCGCCGCCGCTGAGGAACCCCAGCACGATGCCGGCCGCGACGCCGACGAAGGCGTAGGCCGCGCGGACGGTCGCGGGACGGAGAAGCGGGGCGAGGAAGTAGACCGCGAGGCCGAGCAGGAGGAAGGCGAACGCGCGCTCTATCCATTCGAGCCAGGCGCCGGCGCGCGGCAGCCGGCGGAACCGGCCGGCGGCGGCGGCGAGCGCAACGTACGGCGTGCCCATCCCCACCGCGAGTGTGAAGAAGAGCGCGAAGCCGAGGGCGACCGACTGCCGCGCGCCGACGAAGAGCAGCAAGGCGACGACGATGGGACCGATGCACGGCGCCGCGACGATGCCCATCGTGAGCCCCATGAAGAACGCCCCGGGGATGCCCTCGCCCACTCGCCCGACGCGCTGCAGGAGCGGCGACGGAACGCGCAGGGTGTAGAGGCCGAGGTTGCTCGCGGCGAGCAGGACGAGGACCATCGCGATGGTGGCCAGCACGGCCGGGCGCTGGAGCGCGGCGCCGAACATGGAGCCGGTGAGCGCCGCAGCCACGCCGAGGGCCGAGAACGTGAGGCAGATGCCGAGCACGTATGCGACCGCCCGCACGACGGGACGTCCCACGGCACCCGTGCTGCCGCCGAAGAAGGCGATCGTCACGGAGATCAGCGGGTACACGCATGGGGTCAGGTTGAGCGCGAGGCCCAGGAACGCGACCCAGAGGAAGGTGAGCGCATAGCCGGACTGCTCGATCCAATCGCTCACCCGCCCGCCCGCGACCGTGGCGGCGCCGCGGCCCTCGTTCGTCGCCCCCCGCTCGTCGCGCGCCACCAGCTCGAGCGTGCGCGGCGGCAGACAGCGGCTGTCGTTGCACGCCTGATAGCGGAGGCGAGCGCGCAGCGGCGCGGCGTCGGCGGCCGGCGTGCCCTCGAGCCGCGCCGTGAACCTGACGCGGCCGCTGTAGAGGCGAAGCGGCCGATCTCCCCCGAAGGCGAGCTTCCGCTCGACCGGCGGGGGGTACACGACGTCGCCCGCGACCACGCCGTCGGGAGGAACGACCGTGACCGTCGTCGGCACGAGGAACTCGTCCAGCGGCTCGTGGGCGTTCACGTGCCAGCCTGGCGCTACCGTCATCTCGACCGCGGCGTTCCCGGCGTCGGCGGTGAGCGTCGCCGTGACCACGTCATCGGCGCCGTGCGCCTGGAGCGCGAGCACGACGAGCGTGGCCGCGAGGCCCGCGACGAGCGATCGGCGCATCGGCCGGGACCTCAGCGGAGCGGCAGCACCCGCGCCGGGCGCGGGTCGCCGCCGGGGCGTGGCGCGGACTCGGCGCCGGCCGACAGCGGTACCCACTCGACGATCTCGAGGCCGTAGCCGGGCAGGCTCACCAGCCGCAGCGGGTTGTTCGTGAGCCAGCGGATCTTGCCGACGCCGATGTCGCGCAGGATCTGCGCGCCGATCCCGAAGTCGCGAAAGATGCTCGAGCGCGAGGACAGGAAGGTCGTGCTCGGCGCCGCCCCCGTGCCCGCGCCGGGGATCGAGAAGAGGTCGAGGCCGCGGCCGTTCCGGCGGAGGTACAGGACGACGCCGCGCCCCTCGGCGGCGATCCGCTCCATCGCGCGGTGGAGAAGATTGCGCGTGTCGCGGTCGCGGTAGCCGAAGACGTCGCCCGGGAGGTACTCGAGGTGCGGCCGCACCAGCACCGGCTCGTCGGGACGGATGTCCCCCTTCACGAGGACCAGGTGCTCGGCGTCGTCGATGTCCGTGGTGTAGACGAACGCGCGGAACTCGCCGCCGTAGCGCGTGGTGATGTGCGATTCCGCGGCGCGGTGGACGAGCGAATCGTGACGGCTGCGATAGCCGATCAAATCAGCGATGGTGGCGATCTTGAGCCCGTGCTCCTCGGCGAACGCCTCGAGGTCGGGCAGGCGAGCCATGGCGCCGTCCTCGCGCATGACCTCGCAGATGACGCCCGCGGGCGCGAAGCCAGCCAGCCGCGCGAGGTCGACGGCGCCCTCGGTCTGCCCGGCGCGCACCAGCACGCCGCCGCGACGCGCGCGCAGCGGGAAGACGTGGCCCGGCGTCACGATGTCGGTCGGGCCCGCGTCGGCGCGGATGGCGGTGCGGATGGTCGTCGCGCGGTCGATGGCGGAGATGCCGCGGACGATTCCCTGACGCGCGTCGATCGAGACGGTGAACGCGGTGCCGAGAGGCGCCCGGTTGTCCTTCACCATCATCGAGAGGCCGAGCTGCTCGCAGCGCTCCTCGGTGAGGGACAGGCAGACGAGCCCGCGGCCGTACGTGGCCATGAAGTTGATGTGCTCGGCGGTCACGCGGTCGGCCGCCACGCACAGGTCGCCCTCGTTCTCCCGGTCCTCGTCATCCATGAGGATGATCATGCGACCGGCGCGGATCTCCTCGAGCGCCTCCTCGGTGTCGACGATATGCGACCCGGGCCGGCGCGGCGACATCGAGGGGGATCATAACCGCGGGCGGAGATCGAGCCAAGGCGGCCGCCCGCGCGGCCGGTTACCGCACCTGCGCGGCGACGGCCGCGGCACCGGCCGGCTCGAGCACGACCCGCCTCCCCGCCTGCGCCAGCACGGCGAACGGCCCGGGGGCGATCGCCGCGGCGTCGCGCGGCCCGGCCACGTCATCGGCGACGATCACCGCATGGCCCCCGCGCCACAGTCGTTCGAGCTCGCTCCGCGGCGTGAACAGACGGTCCGTGCGCCCCGCGAGGAACGTCGGCGGCGTCCAGCCGGGCGGCGAGAGGAGCGCGACCGGGGCACCCGTGTAGTAGTCGAGGCCCCCGCAGAGCTGGTACTCGTCCGAGGCGCGGAAGAAGACGGCCGTGTCGCGCGGCCGGCTGCTGCGAATGGTGCGGGCGAGCGGACGCCAGGAGAAGAGCGGCTCCAGGCGCTCGTGCGCGATCTCCGCGAAGCCGAAGACCACGACGGCGGCGGCCGCCGCGGCGACGAGCGCCGGCCAGGCGCTTCGGCGTGCCAGCAGCACCGCGATCGTCCCGAGACCGACTGCCGCGGTCGCTGCCGCCGGGCGCAGGAGCGACTCCAGGCCGCGACCCGGGAACGTCGCGTCGAGCGCCGCGATCGTCGCATCCGGATCGCGAAGTGCGATCGCTGCCGCGACGGCGCCTGCCACCCCGGCCGGCAGCGCGAGCCAGCCGCGGCCCACCCGGCTCCGGCCGGCGGCGACGTCGGCGAGGAGGCTGCCCACGACGAGGGCGACGGCCGGCGCTGCAGGCAGCGAGTAGTGCTCGAGCCGCCCCGCGGCGAGCGAGAAGAACCCGACGACGACGCCGATCAACGCGATCGGCAGCACGAGCGCCGAGCGCCGCTCCGGCCATCGCCAGGCGTGCACCGCCGCGGCGGGAAGGAGAAGGCTCCACGGCAGCGTCCGGACGAAGAACATCGTCCAGAAGACCGCGAGCGAATCGGGGATCGAATCGCGCGGCAGCTTCGCGTCGAAGAAGACGAGCAGGTGCTGATTGACGATGTAGTCCCAGAGGAAGCCTGGGTTGCGGGCGCCGGCAGCGAGGTGCCACGGCACCACGATCGCGGCAAGCACGGCGAGGCCGAGCGGCGCCCGGAGCCGCGCGACGACGGCGCGCACCGCGGCGCCGCCCTCGACCACCACGGCGAGCGCGAGCGCCGCCACGGGGACGACGAGCGCGACCAGTCCCTTGTCGAGCGTGCCGAGCCCGAGCGCGACCCAGAAGAGCATCGCCATCCCGAGGCTCGGCCGCCGCCGGACCGATGCGGCGGCCCAGAGCGCGGTGGTGATTGCGAGCACGAGCAGCATGTCGGCGCGCAGCAGCCGCGCCTCGACGAGGAACCCCGCACTCGTCACCAGCACGACTGCCGCGGCGAGCCCCGCCGCCTCGCCGAAGAGCACCGTCCCGAGCGCGCCCGTGACGGCGACCGTGCCGAGCGCCGCCAGCGCGGGCACGAGGCGCGCGTACTCGGTCGGTCCGCGGACCGCCATCACGGTCGCGGCGAGCCAGTACGCGAGCGGCGGCTTGGTGAGGAAGGGCTCGCCGTTCATGCGCGGCGTCACCCAGTCGCCCGTCTCCACCATCTCGCGCGCGGGCTCCGCGAACATCCCCTCCGTGTCCGAGAAGCCGGGCCGGCCGAGCCGCCAGACGAACACGCCGGCCGCAAGGACGAGCACGAGGAGGAGCCGTCGTCTCATGCGCCCAGGTACGCCCCCGCCCAGAGCTGGAACATGAGGAGCGTCCAGAGCTCCTTCCGGTGGTTGGCGACCCCGCGCAGGTGGCGGTCGAGCAGCAGCGAGACGCGCGACGGATCGAAGAGACGCTGGCGGCGCAGGCGCTCCGGCTCGAGCAGATCGCGCGCGACGTCCCGGAGCGGGCCGCGGAGCCACGCCCCCGTCGGGACACCGAAGCCGTGCTTCGGCCGGCGCGCGACCGCCGACGGAAGGAGCCGGCGGGCGGCGCGACGGAGCAGCGGCTTCGTGCGCCAGAGACCGCGGCGCAGGCTCGAGGGCAGCGCGAGCGCATACTCGGCGAGGTCGCGGTCGAGGAACGGCGCACGCACCTCGAGCGCCACGGACATGGACGCGCGGTCCGCCTGCACGAGGTTGTCGTCCGCGAGATAGAACGCGAGGTCGAGCGCCGTCGCGGTGTCGCTCACGGTCGCAGGCGGCGACTCCGCGAGCATCGCCCGGGCATCGGCGAACGGGTCGAGGCCGTCGAGCTCGTGACGCACCTCGGCCGTGACGAGGCTGCGCCCGTCTTCGGGGGAGAAACCAGCCATCCACCGGAGATGCCGCTCTGGCGCCGGGCGCTCGGCGTCCCGCAGGAAGCGGCGGAGCGTGAAGTCGAAGCTCAGGTACGCGTGCGACGGCGGCAGCCGGTCCGCCGCGCGCGCGACGCCGCGCCGGAGCGGCGCGGGGAGCCGGCGGAACGCCTCGGCCGCCACGTGCGCCGTCTGCGTCGGGTAGCCGCAGAAGAGCTCGTCGCCACCGTCGCCGGAGAGGACGACGGTGACGTGGCGGCGCGCGAGCCGCGAGAGGAGCACCGCCGGAAGGCTGCTCGCGTCCGCGAACGGCTCGTCGAAGATGCGCGCCACGTCCGGCAACAGCTCGCGCGCGTCGCTGCCGCGCACGATGGTCTCGTGGTGCTCCGTGCCGAGCGCGCGCGCCACGTCGGCGGCATGGCGCCGCTCGTCGTAGGTGGGCTCGTCGAAGCCGATGGCAAACGTCTTGACGGCCGCCGTCATCTCCGTGGCGAGCGCGGTCACCAGGCCCGAGTCGACCCCGCCGGAGAGGAAGCACCCCCATGGGACGTCGCACGCCACGCGGCGGGCGACCGACGCGCGCAGGCGCGTGAGCACGCCGTCCGCGGCTTCGGCGGCGGTCGGCGCCGCGAGCGCGCGGCGCGGCGGTGCCCAGTACCGGCGGATCGTCTGGGAGCCGTCGGGGCCGGCCATCATGTAGTGGGCCGGCAGGAGCTTCCGGACCGCACGGAAGATCGCATGGGGCGCCGGCACGTACTCGTGCGTCAGGTAGCGCGCGAGGGCGTCCCAGTCGAGCTCGCGCGAGACGTCGGGGTGGACGAGCAGCGCCTTCAGCTCCGAGGCGAGCAGCAGCCGGTCCGCGAGCCGCGCATAGTAGAGCGGCTTCTCGCCGAAGCGATCGCGCGCCGCGAACAGCCGCCGCGCCGGCGCGTCCCAGAGGACGAAGGCGAACATCCCGTCGAGCCGCTCGAGGCACGCCGGACCGTCGTCCTCGTACGCGTGCAGGATGACCTCCGTGTCGGTCCGCGTGGCGAAGACGTGACCGCGCCGCCGTAGCGCCTCGCGCAGGTCGTCGGCGTTGTAGATCTCGCCGTTCGCGACGAGCCGCAGGCTGCCGTCCTTGCTGACGAGCGGCTGGCGGCCGCCGGCCAGGTCGACGATGCGGAGTCGCTGCGCGGCGAGGCCGACGGGGCCCTCGGTCCAGATTCCCCGCTCGTCCGGGCCGCGGTGCTCGATGGCGAGCGCCATCGCATCGAGAGTGGGGCGCGACGCGGGCCGACCACCACCCAGCTCCAGCATTGCTACGATGCCACACATCGCCAACCCTCTGGAGCGGGGGCGACGCTCCGCGGCGCGTCATAGTATGCTGACCGCCCGCGCGCAACTGCGTGAGCCGGACCGGGCTACTCGACGGTGACGCTCTTCGCGAGGTTCCGCGGCTGGTCCACGTCGGTGCCGCGATAGACGGCGACGTGGTAGGCGAGCAGCTGGAGCGGGACGGTCAGGACGATCGGCGTGAGCAGCTCGTTCGTCCGCGGCACCGCCAGCACTTCCCACGCGACGTCCTCGAGCTCGGGCGACGGCGCGTCCGTCACCACGATGATCCGGCCGCCGCGCGACTCGACCTCCTTCAGATTCGACAGGCTCTTCTGGAAGACGGCGTCGTGCGGGATGATCACGACGACCGGCATCTCCTCGTTGATGAGCGCGATCGGCCCGTGCTTCATCTCCCCCGCCGGGTATCCCTCGGCGTGGATGTAGGAGATCTCCTTGAGCTTCAGCGCTCCCTCGAGCGCCACGGGGTAGTTGATGCCGCGCCCGAGGTAGAGGACGTCGGACGCTTTGCCGTACTTCTTGGCGACGCGTTCGATCAGCCGCTCGCGCCCGAGCGCTTCCTTCACGAGGGTGGGCAGCGTCACGAGGTCGGCGACGAGGCGCCGTCCCTGGTCGGGCGTCACGCGCCCCCGCTCGCGTCCGAGCTGGAGCGCCAGCAGGTAGAGCGCGGTCAGCTGCGTCGTGAACGCCTTGGTGCTCGCGACGCTGATCTCGGGGCCCGCGTGCGTGTAGAGCACGTGCGTCGCGCGGCGCGCGATCGAGGAGTCGACGACGTTGCAGACCGCGAGCACCGGCGTGCCGCGCTCGCGCGCGGTCTCGACGGCGGCCAGCGTGTCCGCCGTCTCCCCCGACTGCGACACGACGACCAGCAGCGTCTGCGGGTCGAGGAGCGGGTCGCGGTAGCGGAACTCGCTGCCGTAGTCGACCTCGCACGGCAGGCCCGCGAGCCGCTCGATGAGGAACTTGCCGACGAGGCAGGCGTGCCACGCCGTGCCGCAGGCCACGAGCACGGCGCGCCGGATGCTCTTCGCCCAGCCGGCCGCCAGGTCGCCGTCGAGCTGGACGTCTCCCGCCTCCTGGAGGATCCGACCCCGCATCGTGTCGATGATCGCCTGCGGCTGCTCGTGGATCTCCTTCAGGAGGAAGTGCTTGAAGCCGCCCTTCTGCGCGGTGACCGGGTCCCACGTGACGACGCGCGGCGCGCGCGTCACGGGCTCGCCGTCGAAGGTGGTGATGACGACGCGCCCGGCCGTCAGCTCCGCAACCTCGCCGTCCTCCAGGAAGAGCACGCGGCGCGTGTGCTCGAGGAGCGCCGGGATGTCGGACGCCACGAAGTTCTCGCCGTCGCCGAGGCCGATGACGATTGGCGTCGCGCTCTTCGCGGCGACCATCCGGTCCGGCTCGGTCTCGGACAGCACGACGATCGCGTACGAGCCCTCGAGCGCCTTCACGGCGCGGCGGGTCGCGTCGGCAAGGCCGAAGCCCGCCTGCACCTGCTCATCGATCAGGTGCGAGATCACCTCCGTGTCGGTCTCCGAGAGCATCCGTCGGCCGCGGCGCTCGAGCGCGGCGCGCAACTCGAGATAGTTCTCGATGATGCCGTTGTGGATGAGGACCACCTTGCCTGCCCGGTGCGGATGGGCGTTCTGCTCCGACGGACGTCCATGCGTCGCCCACCGCGTGTGGCCGATGCCGGGCGTGCCCGTGAGCGGTTGCTCGCGGAGCGAGCCGGCGAGGTTGTCGAGCTTTCCGACGCAGCGGCGGACCTCGACGTGGTGGTTGGCGAATGCCGCCAGGCCTGCCGAGTCGTAGCCGCGGTACTCGAGCTTACGAAGACCCGCGATCAGGATCGGGCTCGCCTCGCGCGGGCCCACGTAACCGACGATGCCGCACATCGCTTCAGCTCCTTCGCCGCGTCCGGCGCTTCGCAGCCGGCCGGCTCCGCACACGCTTCTTGACGGGCGCGGGCTTCGCGGCCGGCGTGCCGGCCGCTTGCGCCCTGCGGCGCGCCACCCAGCCCGGGAAGGCCCGCTGCGGGACGCGGCTCACGACGAGCGCGCCGGGCGGGACGTCGCGGGTGACGGTCGTCCCGGCGCCGACGTAGGCGTCGTCCCCGACCGAGACCGGGGCGACGAGCTGAGTGTCGCTCCCGATCTGCACGCGCGCCCCGATCTGCGTGTGGTGCTTCGTGAACCCGTCGTAGTTGCAGGTGATCGTCCCGGCGCCGACGTTGGTCTCCGGCCCGATCTCGCAGTCGCCGAGGTACGTGAGATGGTTCGCCTTCGTCCCCGCGCCGAGCACCGCCTTCTTGGTCTCGACGAAGTTCCCGAGGTGCACGCGCTCGGCAAGGCGAGTGCCGGGCCGCAGGCGTGCGAACGGCCCGATCACCGCGTCGGCGCCCACCTCGGCTTCCTCGATCACCGTGGCGAATCGAATGTGGACCCGGTCACCGATGACGGCGTCGACGAGGTACGCAGTGCCGTCGACGCGACAGCTGGTGCCGAGGCGCGTCCGGCCGCGCAGCACGACGTTCGGTCCGATCACCGTGTCACGGCCGATCGTGACCTCCGGTCCGAGGTAGGCGGTGGCGGGATCCTCGAAGGTGACACCTTCCGCCATCCAGCGGTCGGTCAGCTCGGCTTTGAGCGATGCTTCCATGGCTGCGAGCTCCGCCCGCGTGTTGATGCCGACCACCTCGTCGGCGCGCTCGGTTCGTAGCGCACGGACGCGCCGCCCGGCGCGCGCCGCGAGGGCGATGAGGTCGGTGAGGTAGAGCTCGCCCTGGTCGTTGTCGGGGCGCAGCTCCGCGAGCAGCGGGAAGAGGACCTCGGAGCGGACGCAGTAGAGACCGGGGTTGATCTCGGTGACGGCGCGCTCGGCCTCGGTCGCGTCGCGCTCCTCCACGATCCGCGTGACTCCCCCATCGGCACCACGAATGATCCTGCCATAGCCTGTTGGGACTGCAAAGCAGATCGTGGCGAGGGTGAGGTCGGCCTCCTCAGTGCGATGCGCATCTAGCAAGGCGCGTAACGTGTCGGCACGAATGCGCGGGACGTCACCGTAGAGGATCAGGACGTCGCCCGCGAAACCATCGAACGCCGGCGCCGCACACGCAACCGCGTGGCCGGTCCCGCGCTGCTCGGGCTGAACGACGATCCGGAGATCGGCGAGCAGCGCGCCCGCCGCGGCGCCCTGCACCGCATCCGCCTGGTGTCCCACGACCAGCGCGACGCGGTCCGGCGCGAGGGTCGCGAGCGCATCGAGCGGGTATCGCACGAGCGGACGCCCCCCAAGCTCGTGCAACACCTTCGCACGGGCGGAGCGCATGCGCGTCCCGAGGCCCGCGGCCAGGATGACGGCCCCGAGCGGACGACCGGTGGGCATCACGCGCGCGTATCACAGCCGGCCGGGGTTTTCAGCCGAACGAGGACGGGCTTTTTTCTTGCGACTCGCCGTGTTTTTTCGCACAATGTAGCCGTGCAGCGGCAGGTGATCGTAGTGGCGATCGCGGCGGCGCTCGGTGCCGCCGGCTGTGGGAATCCGTTTGCTCGCCAGCCGCCGCGCCTGGCGGCGCCTGCGCCCGTGACGGTCCCACCCGATGACGCCGATCACCTGGCCTGGGCTGCGGACGACGAGTACTTCGTGGTGGTCCGCAAAGCGTGCCGCACGCTCGACGTCTACCATTACGGCCAGCGCGTCGAGAGCTTCCCCGCGGTCTTCGGGCTCGGCGGCTCCGGCAGCAAGCTCTACGAAGGCGACCTCCGCACGCCGACCGGCCTCTACATGATCGTCGACAAGCGCCGGCACGCGCGCTGGGACCACTTCCTGCTGCTCGACTACCCGAACCTGCAGGACCTCCACCGCTACTGGCTCGCAATGGAGGCCGGCACCCTTCCCCGCCGCGGCGACGGCTATGCCGGCGTCGGCGGCGCGGTCGGCATCCACGGCACGGACAAGCCGGGCCTCAACCGCCGCGGCGTCGATTGGACGTGGGGTTGCGTCTCCCTCGCCAACGGCAGCATCGCCCGGCTCGCCCGGCTCGTCCCGGTCGGAACGCTAGTCCTGATCGAAGACTAGGAGGCCGACCCGAGATACATCTCGGGTCGGGACCGGACGCGAGATTGGAACGCTCGGTGACCCGCGCGCGCCGCATGTCGCGGCCGGCGAAAGCCGGCGCGACAGACGAGGTACGCCCGCCCCGCCCACGCCTCTGTGCGAGGCCTGTCCAGCACGCCGAAGGCTGGCGGCTTCACCGCTGCGGCGGCATCCGCCGATCGAGCGATGCGCGCCGGGCGCGTACCCCGCATGCCGCGCTGGCTTCGCCAGCCGCGGCACGGCAGTCGCGCGTGGTACTGTCCCTTCACGCTCGCGTCTGGCTCCGACCCGAGACATGAGTCTCGGGTCGCGCTCCGCCGACGGATTACACCGCCTGCACCTCGATGCGCCGGGCCCGCGCCCGCTCGGCCTTCGGCAACCGCAGCGTGAGGACACCGTTCTTCACGAGCGCCTTGAT
>Ga0209056_10003957_pt1 | contig 15650 bp, 20 predicted proteins | sample GraSoiAngelo_114_FD_185876 | JGI IMG/M metagenome (GOLD analysis project Ga0209056, IMG submission 185876) | Grasslands soil microbial communities from the Angelo Coastal Reserve, California, USA - 14_0903_13_40cm (SPAdes) (version 2) | ecosystem: Environmental > Terrestrial > Soil > Grasslands... | reverse complement strand
GCAGTGGCAAATGTGATAGACGAAATTTTGCAGGATCTCTTTGCCTCTAGGTGTGTGCGCGACTTCGGGATGAAACTGCAGGCCGTAAAGTTTACGTTGCGGATCCTCGACGGCGGCGAAATCGCAACCGTCGGTTGTTCCGACAACGCGAAAACCTTCCGGCAATGCCGTTACTTCGTCGCCGTGGCTGTTCCAAACGTCGAGCTGGTTGCCCAATCCATCGAAGAGTTCCGATCGATTCGCCATGTGCAGCACTCCGGCCCCATACTCACGGCGCCCGGTGAACACGACACGACCATCAAGATGATGCGCCATCAGCATCAGCCCGTAACAAATTCCTAATATTGGAATACCTAACGAAAAGATTCCCGGATCGACTTGAGGCGCGCCTTTGTCGTAAACGCTGGCTGGCCCGCCCGAAAGGATCAGCCCTTTGGATTGCATTGCCGCGACTTCAGCGGCCGGCGTGTCGAAGCGAATGATCTCCGAATACACCTGGCATTCCCGGACCCGGCGCGCGATGACCTGCGTGTACTGTGAGCCGAAATCGAGGATGAGAATTTTCGAGTGCCTTGGGCGTTCTGAAGTCTTCACACTCTACGGATGCGTTTGCGGCACGCTATGCTCCGCCGCTGGGTCGTCGGGCGCTCGCTCCAATGGTCCGATCGTTCCCTGACCGGTGACGCCGCGCTCGAACTGTTGTTGCACTTCGCCTGTGGTGCGTTGTTCCAGAGGGTCCGCGCAGCCGCTCAAGGCCAGCAATACCATTGCGAGCGGAATTGAAACGGGCCTCATCTACTTATTTTATGAAGCGCCGTTTTCATTGCAAGAAGGTTGAAGAGTTGAACCCATTGGAACGGGAAGTGGTCATCCTGAGCGGAGCGCAGCGGAGTCGAAGGATCCCGCGACGCTACCGAAAAGTAATCCAACGGGATTCCTCGACTTCGCTCGGAATGACGGTTTAGCGTTTGACGCTTTAACGCTTCAGCCTTCATGATCGATCCCGATCTTTTACTTCAAGGATACCGGCTTGGTGTTTTCCCGATGGCGATGAACGACGACTCGATCGAGTGGTTTTCGCCGGACCCCCGCGCCGTCCTGCCGTTGGAGGATTTTCATGTGCCACATGCATTACGCCGTCTTGTGCGCAGGAAACCCTTTGAAGTTACCATCGACAAGGCGTTTTCGGCAGTGATCCAAGCGTGCGCTGCACGCGAAAATACATGGATCAATCGCGACATCATCGACAGCTACACGCGATTACATGAACTCGGTCACGCTCATTCAGTCGAGGCTTGGAAAGAGAACGGTCTCGTCGGGGGCCTTTACGGTGTCGCAGTCGGCGGCGCGTTCTTTGGCGAATCAATGTTTCATCGCGTGACCGATGCGTCCAAGATTGCGCTCGTAACGCTCGTGGAACATTTGCGGGCCCGCAAGTTCGTCCTGCTCGATACGCAATGGCTCACGCCCCATCTGGAACAGTTTGGCGGGATCCAAATTTCGCGGAGCCATTATCTGCGCCTGTTGCGGACAGCAGTCGATTTGCCGCGGAGATTTCTGTAGCGGGTTTTCGTGTTTGTACCCACCAGCGCGCGGCCGGTCGCGTTGGTAGGGCGGGCAGTCCTCTGCCCGCCGCTTACGCTAGACGGCGCGCACGGAGTGACGCGCTCTACCAGCAAAGACGGCCCACAGAACCGTGGCTGCCAATTGATAGTGCAGGAATCTGACCGATATTACAGGTTCAAATGGTTGCTTGGATTTTAAAGAAAATTTTAGGGTCGAAAAATCAGCGCGAGCTCCGGCGTCTCATGCCCACGGTTCGCCGGATCAACGAGTTCGACGAGCAGTTCAAGACCTTGTCGGACGACGAGTTGCGGGCAAAAACTGCGAGCTGGGCAGAAGAGATCGCGAAGATTCCGGACCTGCAAGAGCAGTGGAAAAAGCTGGATGAAATTTTGCCGGAAGCATTTGGAGTGGTGAAAAACGCCGCGCGTCGGCTCAAGGATCGGGGACACAGCTTTACGGTCTGCGATCAGCCGATGGTGTGGGACATGGTGCACTTCGACGTGCAATTGCTCGGCGGTATCGTTTTGCACAGGGGCCGAATCGCGGAGATGGCGACCGGCGAAGGCAAAACCTTGGTCGCGACGTTGCCCCTTTACCTGAACGCGCTCACCGGCCGCGGCGCGCACCTGGTGACGGTAAACGATTACCTAGCCCGGCGCGACGCCGAATGGATGGGGCAACTTTACGGTTTCCTCGGGCTGACGGTTGGCTGCATTCAACACGATCAGGAACCCGATGTCCGCCGCGAGCAGTACGCGATGGACATTACCTACGGGACGAACAGTGAGTTCGGTTTCGATTATTTGCGCGACAACGGCATGGCCACCACACGCGAGCAACAGGTGCAGCGCGGCTATTGCTATGCCATTGTCGATGAAGTCGATTCGATTCTCATCGACGAAGCGAGGACGCCGCTCATCATCAGTGGCCCGGCAACGATTTCCACACATCAATACGACAAATGGAAACCGCTCATCGAGCAGTTGGTGCGAAAGCAAAACATGTTGTGCAACCGCCTCGCGAGTGAGGCCATCGAGAAATTCGAGCAGGACGATGTGGAGATCGGCGGTCGGCTGATGTTCAAAGTGAAGCTCGGTCAGCCGCGCAATAAACAGCTGTTGCGCCTGATGGAAGACCCGGACAAACGTCGCGCCATCGATAAAGCCGAGCTTTCGTTCTACCAAGACACGCGCAAGGAGGAACTGTTTCAACTCAAGGAAGAATTGTTCTTCACCATTGACGAAAAATCGAACGAAGCCGATCTCTCCGAGCAGGGCCGCATTTTCCTCAATCCGGATGACCCGAACGCGTTTGTTTTGCCGGATCTAATTAACGAATTCACCGAGATCGATTTGGACGAAGCGCTTTCGCCCGAGGAGAAGGACAAGAAAAAGGCGGAACGCCAGCAACATTGCGACACGCAGGCGGAGCGCATTCATAACATCTCGCAATTGCTACGGGCCTATTGCTTGTTCGAGAAAGACGTTCAGTACGTGATCGAGGACAACAAGGTCGTCATAGTTGATGAATTCACCGGACGCAAAATGCCGGGCCGCCGTTGGAGCGACGGTTTGCATCAGGCGGTGGAAGCCAAGGAAGGCGTGCAGATCGACCGTGAAACGCAAACACTCGCGACGATCACCATCCAAAATTACTTCCGGCTTTATCAGAAGCTTGCGGGCATGACCGGCACGGCCGAGACCGAAGCCGCAGAGTTTCACGACATTTACAAGCTCGACGTCAATATGATCCCGACGAATCGGCCGGTGCGGCGGACGGATTCCAACGATCGCATCTACAAAACGCGTCGCGAAAAATACAACGCCGTCATCAAGGAAATCAGAGAAGCTCACGCGAAGAGTCAGCCGGTGCTGGTCGGTTCAGTAAGCGTCGAAGCTTCGGAGTTGCTCAGTCGAATGCTGAAGCGCGAGAAGATTCCACACAACGTGTTGAACGCGAAGTTCCATATGCAGGAAGCCGAGATCGTGGCGCGCGCCGGACAACCAGGCACTGTCACGATTTCGACTAACATGGCTGGACGCGGCACCGACATTAAGCTGGGTCCTGGCGTCACAGAACTGGGCGGACTCATGGTGGTCGGTACCGAGCGCCACGAGGCGCGCCGGATCGATCGGCAATTACGCGGACGCTGCGCCCGCCAGGGCGACCCCGGCGCATCGCGCTTTTACGTCAGTTTTGAAGACGATCTGATGCGGAATTTTGGCGCCGCCGATCGCATGACAAAAATCATGGAACGCTTCGGACTTGAGGAGGGTCAGGAGCTTGAGCATCGCTGGCTGAACAAATCCGTTGAGACAGCGCAAAAACGGGTCGAGCAACGCAACTATCTCATTCGAAAACGCACCCTCGATTTCGACGACGTGATGAATATGCAGCGCGAGGTCGTTTACACCTGGCGCAATGAAGTGATCGACTCCGAGGAACCGCGCACGCACATCTACGAAGTGATCGATGAAGCCGTGCCGGCAAGAGTGAAAGAATATTTCAATGGCGAGGAACCGAATTACACGGGTCTCATCCATTGGGTAAACACGACGTTTCCGCTAGGGCTGACCAAGGAGAAAGCGCAATTTGAAACCCGGACTGGCGATGAGAACACGAAGTTCCTGATTGAAAAAATCAAGAGTGCTTACGAGCGCAAATCGAGTCACGAAGAGCCGACTGCCGTCAAAAGCCTGGAACGCTACATCATTTTGAATGCGATCGATCGCCTGTGGCAGGAGCACCTCTACGCCATGGACGCGTTGCGCGAGGGCGTTTACCTCCGTGGCTACGCGCAAAAAGATCCGCTCATCGAATACAAGACCGAAGCATACGACATGTTCGTCGAATTAATGGCGAACATTAAAAATGAAGTCCTGAACAATCTGTTCCGCAGCACTTCCAATCTGCAGGCGTTCGAGAATTTCCTCGCAACGTTGCCGCAGTTTCTCCTGCGCGAAGAAGGACCAATCGCGCCAACAGCAACCGCTGGCGCGCGCATCCGCCAGCCGGTTGGCGCGATGGCCGCAGTGGGTGCAGACGGCGATGGCGATGGAGCAGGGGAAGTATCGATCGATCTGCCGATTCGCCGTTCATTGCCGAAGGTCGGTCGTAACGAACCCTGCCCCTGCGGGAGCGGCAAAAAATACAAGAACTGCTGCGGTCGCGTGGCCTGAATCCTGGCGCGCCGCGTCGTCTCAGCCTAGCATGCTCAAGCGAACGAATCTCAGACTGCTTGAAGAGCATTGCGCGGCCATTTAACAGGCCGAGCGCTCTAGAAGATCGAAGGCGAACGTCCGGTATCCAGCAATCAACCGGGGTTACTGTCTCTTCTTCCGCTTCCAGACTTGCAGGAGGTTTCCGCTCCCTAGCTTGGATGCAAATTCACTGGGGCGTGGCTTGCCGGTCGGGGCGAAGCAGACCTTGTAACGGTCTCCGTCCAGTTCGTAGATGCCGAGCATGACTTCTTTCTCGGTCGAGGTCGCATCCATCTGCTTTGGCTTTGCCGTCGCGTCGAGCTTGATCGTCCCCTCCTTGCTGGTCGCGTACTCCGCCGAATCGGGGAAGAGGAAAGTGTCATCCTTGATGACGATAGTGGTCTTCTTCACCTTGTCCTTGGGCAACGCCTGACCATCTCGCATCGCGGAGACCAGCTTCCAGCTGCCCTGCAGCCCGTCCAAGTCCTTCTTGGATGCGAGATCCTGAGTGTTATCAGCTGCCAGCGACACACCGATGGCCGCGATGATCAGAAATTGCGCCTTCGTAGTGACTCTTAGAACAAATGAACTCATCGTTGCTGTACCTCCAAGTGCACCATCCTCGTTACATGGGCTTCATCCTGTCAAGGAACAAAGCGACAGCAGCAGATGGCGCGCGCAAGTGCACTGCTTTTTGTCCTGTGGCGGAGTTTGTAAACTTTGAGAATTTGCGAGTTAATTCGGTGAGGAACGGCCTTCGAGTGGATTACCGCTTTCAACTTTGAGGCGGCTTGCATTAAGAAAGCGAGCGACACAACAATAAAAGCTGATGAGTATCACAAGTTCGATAAACTGACGATTATCAAAAAGCGATCGGGCCTCCGTGAAGGTCGCTTCATCCAACGTGGCATTCCGCTCCAACTGCTCACTCATCTGGCAAACGAGGTTTTCGGCGGCGGATAGGGTTGTTACTGGCTGTGAACTTATGATGAGAGCTATTTCTTCTTTGGAAAGTCCGTTGGAGAGCGCAAGTATGCCGTGCTGATGAAGCTCGTATTGGGATTTCGCAGACGCAGCTTGGCGAAGAATGGCGATCTCACGCAGCCGTGCTGGGACGGTGCTTTGATACAGGGCGCTGACGAGATCGGTCCACGGAATCAACAACTGCGGTGCGGTTGCAATAAGACGGTAAATGGAAATAGGCGGACGGTCCCGAAGACGCCGGAGAACGTCTTTAGGAAGGTCTTGGTCGGTTGGAAGTGGCAGCGGCGATGTGGAGATGGGCATTTAAGTTACTGGTGTAAACATGATTCCTTGCCTAATGAGAATTAGGCTCACTTTTCGAGTTCATAAGTTGTGATCTCGAGCTGGTGACCGTCGGGATCGCGGAAATAGATCGAGTGCGAGATTTCGTGGTCCTGGAATTCGAATTCGATTCCGCGTTTGTTTAGCTCGTGCTGCGCGGCCAGAAGATTTTCCCGGTCCGCGCGGAACGCCAGATGAAGCATTCGAATCTCGCGGTGTGCGGACGTTTTCGGCTCTTGGTTCGCGGGGAACAAGGCAATCCCGGTATTTCCTTTACCGATAAAAGTTGGCACACCGTTCCACATACCTTCGTGGAGCCGCTCGAATCCGAGAACGTCGATGTACCATTTGGCCGAGCGTTCGATATCGCGCACGCCCATCGCTACGTGATCAATTCCTTCAAGTTTCATCACATTATCCGATTTGGATTTCTGGAGGGACTTCTGGATTCATCAACGACGCGCCGCCATCTGCATAAATTATCTGTCCGGTGATCCAGCGCGCTTTCTCCGAACAGAGAAGGACGACAACGTCTCCAATATCCGCTGGCGCTCCCAAACGTCCCATTGGTGTCCAACCGCGGGTGTGCCAGTTCCGAATCATTTTCTGTGCTTCTTCGGGCAGTGTGTTTAAGACGCTGTCCTCCGTCCATCCTGGGCTGATCGCGTTCACCGTGATTCCGCGTTTCGCGACTGCTACAGCGAAGTACCTGACCAGTGATTCGAGGGCGGCTTTCGCTGCTCCCATGGCGACCCACGGTTGATGGCCACCCGTGCGACTTCCTTCAGCGTAGGTTATGGCGAAGATTCTTCCTCCATCACGCATCAGCGGCAGCGCTTCGCGAACGCCGACGAGAAATGCTTTCCCCTGCGAGTCGAACGCTGCGTCCCATTGTTCCAGGGTAATGTCCAGAGGCGGCTGGAAAAATTTCGATGCCTCAGGCCTGGCGTTGCTAACGAAGATGTCCAGCGTTTCGAACTCCGCTTTCACCGTGTGAAAGATCTTACTGATTTCGTCCGAGCGTGTGACGTCTCCCCGAACGATGAAACCGTCGGATCCGCGTTTGCGAATTTGCTCGAGCGTCTCTTTTGCGGCGCCGTCGTTTTCGAAGTAGTGAACTGCGACCTTCACGCCGTTCTCTGCCAGCGCTATAGCAATCCCTCTCCCGATCCCACGCGAACTTCCAGTGATCAGCGCGTGTTTTCCTTCGAGTGCCATGGAAGTCTCTTTAGGTTGAACAAGCACCATTAACCTTGTTCTCATGACGGTTAGACGAATCGACATGCAATACGCACATTGACGGTGGTGTTAAGAAAACTGCCGCACAAAGAAAAACAAACAATGCGGCGGCACCAGTCCACTCCCAAAAACCAAGATGCCAGAACACGGAATGACGCAGCGCGCCACGGATCGGTATCGCCCAGGAGAATTTCAGCCGAGTAAGAAGCAACAAAGATTCGCTTAAGAAAATTCCAAGCAAGGGCAACACTGTTACTGACGACCAAACCCAAAACAATTGCGGCGTAAATAGAGTACGACCTTTCCATGCGCACCAACAGCCGCATAACATTCCGATTGCAAAGAATCCCGCGGCTGATCGCCCGAGAAGCTCATGTAGCCGCCGAACTCCAAAGACATCATGCGTGTGCTGCGGGACAACAAAGCAGGCGCAAATCAGTGCGATGATTCCCACGGTAAAAGTTGCAGCGCTGAGATTTGCCGAGCGCGGCGCAATTACACCTAAATGCCGCCGCAAATGTCCGGCGAATGGCAGCATCAAGAACCCTGTCAGCGCCAGGCCGCTAGCCGCTAGCCAGTAATGATTTGGATTATCACGGGGCGAGAGCAGGTTGGAGATGACGCGGTATCGCCAATCGTAATTTTGCGGAAACATCCATGCGCTTGCAGTCAGCGTTCCGAAAAACGAAAAGAAAATCAGCGCCAGCAAAACTGTCAGCGTTGATTTCCGGTAAAGCATCGCGCGACGAGGCTCGCACGGAACAAACAGCATGGCAATTTATCGCCCACTTTAGTCCAGCCAACCGGGTCATCGGTGCAGTACTGCAAGCATCAAGGCGACAACAATGCGACGCGCGACGGGGGTCGCTTAATGGGCGTAATCCAAACGGTCGTCCAGCTTGCCGTTTCGCAACGCGTCGAGAAACGCTGCGTAATCCTTGAACGGACCTCCAATGGCGCTCCAAACTACTTTCGGTTTTGCTTCGCCGTTCGCCAGCTTTGCAACCAACATGTGAAACGTATGCGCGATCCCGCCGCGCTCGTAATGCACGACGTAATACTCGCCGTCGACCTCCGCCCAAATCAGGCGTTTGCTCGGGAGCGTCGGGTCCAAGATGGCATCAGTCGCGTTCCACTTCTGGCCCCGGGTCTGCAATCTTGTCGGCGCAAAGCGCGACGATTGCGGCTGGCAAGTCGCTGGTGGAGTACACCTCGTGAAAGCGGGATGAATCCTGCAATGTTTTGCGATCCTCTGCCGCAAGCTTGGTTACATCTGTACAGCACAAGCCAGGGATCGCAACGGCGAAAAGCAGGCAGAGACTAAGATGTTTCATCGCGCGTCGTAACACAGCCATCATGGCTGTTAGGTCAAGCGGGGATCTTGCCCGCAAGAGCCGGCAGGCTGGTCAGCTGCTCGACGTGACTTGTACCTAATAAAACGCAGGCGACGATGAGAAGGCAAATTCGCAAGGGGCGTCCGCGCACGACCGAGGGATAAGTCGGGCGGGAGCGTCGTGTCAATCACGTGTCGAAGTTGAATGCACATGCCGCTCGCCATGCTACTGTGCCTCATGCCCTCCGATCCGCCAGAGAGACCGAAACCCGACGACGAAGCGCAGGGGCGGGAGAAAAACAACGAGCGCGAAAAGAACGACGAGCTTCAACCATCGCGCGAAAAAATTCCTGAAGGCGAGGGGAACCTGCGCAGACGCGCTGATTGGTTCCAGAAACGAACGGGCAGAACGGAGTAGTTGTCTTCCGCAGTCGCCGCAATTCGGCAGAGCGGGCCTATGCGCCCCGACTGATCGCCGCACCACAAGGCGCCCACATTTGTTAGCTCGCGCGCACTTTCAACCGCCAAATGCCCCGTCCATAAGTCGCCGTCGTCAGCGTCCCCGCGCCTTGATGGTAAACGAGATCGACGAACATCGTATTTGGCAGGTTGCGCTTCAGGCTGTGCCAGGTGGCGCCAAGATCCTGCGACAGGTAGATACCGGCATCGTTGGCCACGAAAATCGTCTTCGGTTCGTCCGGCGAAACGACCGCGGCGTGATGCGGAACGTCAGGTAGCCGGCCGCCATCGACGTCGTGCCAGTGCGCGCCGCCGTCATCGGAGCGAAAGACATGCGAGTTGCCGAAGTTCGCGACTGTGGCGAACAGAACATCGGCATTCGTGGGACTCGATTCCAAACGGGTGATGATCACGCCAGGCAATTCCGGCCCCGCCATGTTCGGACTCCAGGTGTTTCCGCCATCGAGACTGCGAAAGAACCCGCCGTTCTCCGTGCCGACATAGACGCGCTGGGAATCCGCCGGCGCCACTTCGATGGCGCTGATCGAGCTACCATCGAGTGAACCAGAAACCGGACGCCACGTTGTGCCATCGTCTTTCGATCGCCACACACGATTCGATCCGGTGAAAACGGTCTCCGGCTTGTTCGGATCGAGCGTGATGTAAACCATCCAGACGTTTTCCTTCTCCGACTTCGGCGCAGGCGGAGAGACATCGCGCCGTTGCGTGCCACGAATCCGCGTGATGTTCATATTGTAATAGGAGGCGTAGACATGGTTCGCCTTTTCCGGGTGGTAAACCATCCAGCCGCCATCGCCGCCTTCGATCTCGAAATGGTCGTCGCTCCCGCCGGTCGTCGTCACAACCGTGCCGTTATCCTGTGCGCCGCCGCCGAAACTGCGCGGATCGCTCGGCGCCACGTCGATGTCGTAATACATCGTGACCGCCAATCCTTTGCTGCGGTTTGTCCACGACGTTCCGCCGTCATCGCTTACATCAACTCCGCCATCGTTGGCATCGTATACCCGGCCTGGCGCCGCCGCCGGCATAAGTAACGCGTGATGGTCCGCGTGGGCGTAATCGGCATCGCCGCGTGTCGCGTCCCAGTGCGTGATCTGCTTCCAGGTGTTTCCGCCGTTGGTCGTTCGATGCAGATCGACCCCGCCACAAATCACGTGGTTCGGATCGGTCGGATGCACGACGATGGAATTGCCGTACGTCATCTGGCCTTCGCCGTCGAAATGCGAGCCGCCGATGTTGTGCCAGGTGTTGCCGCCGTCGCTTGTCCGGAAAATGCCGAGCACCTGTTCGTTCGACCCTGCGACTTGAAGATAAATCACGTTCGTGTCGGAGGGCGCCATGGCCAGCGTCGCGCGATTGAACTTCGCCGGCGCCGGCAAACCATTCGTTAGGTGCATCCAGGTCGCACCGCCATCGACCGAACGCCAGAGGCCGCTGCTCACGCCCTGCGCCGTAACCGTGGCAAAAATGCGCTGCGGCTGCACCGGATCGAACACAATCGAGTGGCACCAATAGTTCTGCGCCGAGATGAACGTCTCGCGCACCCAGTTCTTGCCCGCGTCGCGCGACGTGTACATGCCGCCGAATCCGCTTTCCTGCGGGCTGACCTTGCCGAACCCAATCCCGCCGATCCGAACATGACTTGGATCGTGGGGATCAATCGCAATCACGCCGATCCGGCTCGGGATTGCCGTCTTCGCGGACGAGGCAAACAGCCTCCAGCTCTTCCCGCCATTCGTCGTGCGATATAATCCAACTCCGGCGTAACTATCGGCCGAGAGGTTCGCTTCGCCGGTGCCGCAATAGATGATCTTCGGGTTCGTCGGATGAATCGCAAGCGCGCCCACGTTGAGGACGGCCTGCGAATCCCAGAGCCCTTTCCACGTTTGCCCGGCGTCCGTGCTTTGCCACACACCGCCGCCCGCCGCGCCCGCCCAGATGGTGTCGGGCTTCGCCGGATGACAAACCAGGCAGGTGATCCGGCCGCCAACGTTCGTCGGCCCGACATTTTCCCACTGCGTCGTGCCCGGCGCGGGCGCAAATTCCTTCTCGACTCGCGCACGTTCCGACACGAGCGTTGCCACGCTCGCCTCTCGCAACGGCCACGCCGCCCGCGCCTGGAACCAGACGCTCCGCCGTTTGTGATTCCGCGAGATCCGCCCGAGTTTCCCGCGGAGCGCTCTCTTCCCCGGTCCTGGACCCAGCGGCGCCTTCGCATTCCCCGCCGGTTTCTGCCGCCGCTTCTTTGTCGTTCGCTTTTTAGTGCGCTTAGCCATGGCGGACACCTCCAATCTCGGAGGGACGTGCTTCAGCACGTCCTACTTGTTCATGATCGCGGAGAAGTTGGACCTGCCGAGGCGCGTCCGTCTGATGTCCGAACTTCCGCGCCGCGTTTAGCGCCCAACTGAATCCATACCAAGTCGCCAGAAACGCGAGACATTCGAGCGTGAACGAATGGAACCGGTAAAACGTTTCCGCGATAGACAGTGCAAAGATTGCGGCCAGACTTTCGTGCGCGGCCAGTCGCAGCCCGCGCGATTTAGTGAGGAGATACATAGGGATGTGTGGGGTTGAGGGTTGAAAGGTTAGGGACAACGCCATGCTGCAGCGAAGGCGCGCGGGGTGTCAAAACAATAATGCGGCGTGCACAGTGCCAATTAGATAACAAGCTGTGTGCGACAGCAGGATGGAATTTCATGGTAAGTGAAAAAGCGAGGCTGCGCACCCGTCGCTGCATCGTCTCAGCGCATGGCTAGGCGGCGTTTTTTGCGTATACGGAATCTTCGGCAGCATAATCAAAACGTGATGAGTCAATCTGCTTGGGCGGGTGCGCGCGTTCCCAAGCGACTGTCCGTCTCAACGCTTCCTCCACGGGAACCGTCTCCTGATACGCCAAATCTTTCCGTATCCGGTTGGTATCGGCGGCCAAATGATGAGTCCAATCATACGGCAAAGTTAGATGCTCTGGCAGCATGGCTCTTGGAATCACCTTAATGTTGCCGGTCCAACCGACAGTCTGCCCAACGCGCTCAACCCAATCAAGCTCTGTGAACGCCTCTTTGTCTCCGACGTTGTAGATGCGGCCTGCTGCTCGGCTATCCGTGACAGCAAGCGCGATGGCCGCTGCGACGTTCTCAACGTAACCGCGTGTCCACCGCCATCGCGCTCTTCCTTCCTCCAACAAGATGACGTGGCGTCCGTCAATCATGCGTTTGAGAAACTCGAACAGGCGATGCTGCGGGTCGCCCGGACCATAGACCTGGGGCAAACGCAAGACCGTGCCGGACAACCTATCGTCGCCAAGGATTGCCTGCTCAACCAGAATCTTCTCGTAGCCGTATGCCAAGTCGGACGGCTGCTGCGCCGACGTACGATATGGATACAACGCACTCCGAAGCGGCGCGCCCTCAGCAAAAGGCTGTGCGTCGGGTGGGCCGTCCTCCAGACGGCTAAAACGACCATAGGCGCGGTAAACATCCATGCTGCTCACCGCCACCACGCGACCAGATACGCCACGAAATGTCTGCGTGACGAGCGCCGCGTCCTCTTCTGTGTACGGAAACATGTCTAACACGACATCGGGTGCGAAGCCCCTGAGCTGCGAGGCGAAAGAAGAGAGATTTTGGCGATCACCGTTGATGTGCGCAACCGCCGGCGGCAGATCCGCCGTCGTCTGTCCTCGGTGAAAAACGGTGACAACATGCCCGTCGCCCACGAGGCGTCTCACAACCCAAGGGCCAATGAAACCCGTCCCGCCAATGATGAGGATACGCATTGCTTTGATGAGCTACAGACGACGCAGCCGCCTAACGAGAAGGAGCTGAGCCGCCGCTGGCGGCGGCGAGCTTTGCTTTCACTTCATCCTTCATACCTCATCCTTCAGATTTTCAGTACGGCGGCCAGGGTTGGCTCCAGCGATTGGTTAGGCGTCGTTTCAAAGATCGACCGAGTCAAACTCGGCAAACATGTTTTTGCTCTCGCTTAGATCCTCCAGACGAATGTAATCGCACGCTTCGCTATATCGTCCACACATTGCCTGTCACACTGGATTTTCGTGGGCCGCCGCGATTGCGGCTGCAGACTTCCATTCGAAGACTTCGATGATCGTGCCATCCGCGGATTTCATCACGTATGACGGCCTATCTGTCGCCAATCCCTGACTTCGCAAGATCGGCAAATGCTCTCTTGTCAGTCGAAGAAGCTCCTTTTCTTTGCCTGGACGTGGTCGATAAGCAACGATGACAAACTTTCCCATATAAATTTCCTTCACGTTAGATGCTTGGTGTGCCCGGCTCATCGGCCGAAGGCAACAATCAAAAGCGTAACTGCGACAATAACAGTGACAGCTACACCCACAACAAATAGTGGCGCATCGAAATAGTAGCGTGTCCCCATCAGCGCGAAGAGAGCGACCGGCAAGGTCGCAACCGAGAGCGCGGTGGTCCGCACGACAACCTGCGCCCAAGATGCACCGCTCACCGCATACGGAGCAGCGTACGTCGTGAGATAGCCTAGAGGAATCAGGAGCACTCCCACTAGGATGTGATTAAGGAGCATTGGCGGCGTGAGCCAGCGCGCAGAAGCGGGAGAAGCTGAGTCTCGAACCAAAGTAGCAATGTGTGGCGTCGCTACCAGATGAACAACACCGAGGGCCACGAGCAGTATGCCAGCGCCCCGGAGCAATCGCAATCGAGTCAACGAACGCTTTAGCATCTAACGAGAAAGAGATAAGCCACGGCAGGGTGTCGTGGCAAACACACTAAACTTATTCCGTAATGGGGCCGTTGGCTTCATCGATTGGTTAGGCTCATGGGTTCTTGATCCATACGTCGCGTTTTCCCATACGCCGGAGGTGGAGGACGTCTTTCGCAAGGCTTTCGATAAAGATGGTTTCGCGATTCCTCATATCCCCATTCGGCATCAACTCCAATCTGCCATCTCTGTGCAGTGCCCACTTGCCCGAAATAATGGAGTCCGCATAGGTGAGACGATAAGATGAGTCCGGCTCCAGCACATAGATAACACCTTTGTGATCTCGCCAGGATCCGACAAGATCTGCTGGACGGACCGGCTGAATTATTGCAGGCGTGCTCGCGAGGAACAATATCAAGCACAGCAGCGGCCTCATGGGCCTAACGAGATGGAGCTGAGCCACTGCTGGCGGCGGCGAGCGTGGCAAACATCGACAACTGTTTCATACAATCAAATTGGGTCACCGCACCGGCCAGCGGTTGGCTCCAGCGATTGGTTAGGCGGATCACTTGTTCTCACGCACCTTCGGCTCAACAACTGTGCCGTCCATCAGGACAACAACGTCCAGGAATGGCGGCAGTCCGGCAGATATGCCCGCGTACGTAAAGCGGACGATATAGATCCAGTGCAGGCCATCGTCCGCATCCTCCAAGGTGATGCGCTCTCGTTTCCACTCGGCGGCATCCGAAATGAGTTGGCGAAACTTTTCTGTGGCTAGCTGATCCGCCTTCCGCGGAGCTAAAGGAGGTGAATCGGCATCTGCTTTCCAGATAGGCGTCTTGAGAAGCCCCTCGCCAGTTACTCCGAAATAAAATGTTTTACCGATCGTGTCGCTGATAACCCTACGAAAGGTAAACACGTCAGCATGAAGTGTTGCGGCGAAACACAGAAGCGAAAGAAGTGCGGTGCGCATATTCGCCTAACGAGAATAAGATCAGCGACGGCTGGCGGGGGTGGCGCGTGGCTGCGGTTTCATCCTTCATAATTCATCCTTCATCCTTTCCTCAGAGCTGCGCGCCATCAGCTGCATCGCCCTGGTTGGGCGAACCATAAGTCAACTTTAAGCGTCCAGATGCCTTCACTACTAATAGTGCGTCCACGGTAACAAATTGATTCATACGAGTTGCACTCGTCCCGCCCCAATCTACTAATGACCGCCCAGTCGTCGCCCGCGGTCCGCTACCATAGTATTTCCCCTCGGCTGGGAATCCGCCATCCGCCAACTGCTTCGACTCCAAGATCTCCAGAGCTTCTCGACACCGCTCATCTCTTATCCAGCCCTCTTCTGCCATGACTTTGAGTCCAAAGAGGATGTCATAGTGCCAGTAGCAGGGATAGTGCAGCTTAATGAAGTCTTTGCTCATCAGACTTTCATCATATTGCCGTTTGAATAACCGGCGTTTGAGGAATATCTGCGCGGCTCGCTCCGCAGCCTGCTGCGAGTGCTCATTCCCCGTCAAGCGCGCGTGAAGTGCCAACGCACGCAGCGGAATTAGACTCTCCATGAACGAGGAGGTCATTGCTGCCGGATTTTTGTCACAGTTCCAGCCCCCATCAGGCCATTGCCACTGCCTCAGCCGGCGAGCCAATTCCTCTGTGCGCTCATCCGCCAAACCAAGCGTCAGCAGAGCATGCAGCGCGTTTCCTTCTTGGGAGGCACACCTGCGAACTCGACCCGCACTACTCAGTATCCGTTTCTGGTGCCCCGGACCCAACAGCCACGCATAGACCTGTTCCCGCAATGGAATCAGGCTCGGATCGGCGGACGGATAACC
>Ga0209056_10003956_pt1 | contig 15651 bp, 10 predicted proteins | sample GraSoiAngelo_114_FD_185876 | JGI IMG/M metagenome (GOLD analysis project Ga0209056, IMG submission 185876) | Grasslands soil microbial communities from the Angelo Coastal Reserve, California, USA - 14_0903_13_40cm (SPAdes) (version 2) | ecosystem: Environmental > Terrestrial > Soil > Grasslands... | reverse complement strand
CGTAGACCTGGCAGAACGACGGGATCTCCGGATGGACGACCACGAACTCCCGGTGATACGCCCCCGCGCCCTTGCGAATGGCCGTTGCCTCGGCGCGGTAGTCGTGGGCGGGATCGAGGCAGGCGCCCGTGAACGCGAGCAGGAGGACGAGGCTGTTGGAGACGACCACGCGACCTCGGTCCTGACAATAGAGCACCCGGTCGACCAGCGCGCTCGACGGCACGAAGAGGAGGCGATCCCCATCGACCCGGATGCCGCTGCCGAAGAAGTGCGGGCTGTCGTGAAACCCACCGGCCGCAAAGTCGCCATCCCACACCCCCTCCACCATCCAACGGTCGCGGCACTCGACCGCCGAGCCGTGGAACACCCGCGCCCGTGCGGCGCCCCGCTCCACGACCGCGAGCCATGCGAGTCGCGGGAGCGCGGCCACCTCGTGGAAGTCCAGGCTCGGCATCCCTCACCTCGCAAGGCTGAAGCGCCCGCTGGATCCGGGCAGCGTGCTCGCACGGCCGTTCGCCTGGCGACGGGTCAACAGATCGCGGAGGCCTTCCATCCATTCGCCGACGGCGGGCCACGGATCGGTGCGGTCCCACACCTCGAGACGCGTTCCCGCAGGCTGCGATCCAAACAGCTCCCGCAACCCCTCCCAGCGCGTCGGATAACGGCCGGGGTAGCCCGGCGGGGGCCCCTCCAGGATGTGGAGGAAGCGCTTCACGTCGCCCCATAGCCAGCGGACCGTGACGCCCTCACGGTAGCCCGAGGTCGGCGCGACGGTCTCGCCGCACAAGATGCGGAGCCACAGGGCGGGGAAATCCACGCCGGCGTCGATCGCCAGCTGGAGCGAGCCCCAGAAGCGGCCGTTCACTTCCATCAAGCAGGGCGGACCGGCTCCGTCGTCCCGGAACTCGACCATCGCCGGCCCATGCCATTCGAGGTCCGCGAGCAGGCGAGCCGCAGGGTCTCGAAGGCGCGCGGACAGGGCCACCGAGCGGCGCAGGCTGCTTCCGGAGCCGGAGGGGCGGACGTCCCGGAGCCGCTCGTGGGCGAACCACGCCGTGACCTGGCCCCGGTCGCACAGCGCGAACACCCCTTTGCCCTGTCCCGGAACGAAGCCTTGAATGAGCGGCCAGTGCGTGCCCTGGCGGCGCACCTGGACGGCGGCGTCCAGGTCCTCCTGCCGCGCCACATAGGCCGTCCCGAGATCCGGCAGAAACCGCGACCCGTCCCACGCATTACTGAAGCGCGGCTTGACCACGCACGGGAACCCGACCGCCTCGGCGGCCAAGCGGGCCGCCGCGAGCGAGTCGGGGGCGCGGGTGGGCGGAATCGCCACGCCGCAGCGGGAGGCCCGCTCGATGGTGCGGGCCTTGTCGAACGCCGGCAGCAACATGACGTCGGGGCCGCAGCCGACGGTGATCCCGGCCGCCTCCCACGCCCCACGCTCGGCGTTGCACAGGAGACACGCCCGCTCAGTGAGCGGCAGCACGACGTCGACGCGCTGGCGCTCTGCCCACACGCGCAGCTGTGCGAAGGCCGCCACGGTCTGGCCTGGCAGGCGAAAGCCGCCACGGCTGTAGCGCGACCACGCGGCCAGCGGCCAGCGTCGTTGGCTGGCGACGAGGACGCGGTACCCCGCGCGGCCGAGCGACCGCACGCACGCCAGCGCCTGGTTCGTCTGGCCATCCAGCACGAGGACGCGCGCACCCGGCGTCAGGCGGGCCTCCCGGCGGTTGGCGCGTCCACGCCGGCGGTTGGCGCGTCCACGCCGGCGGCGCGCCCCAGGATCGCCTCCCGCTCCGCAGGTGGAATCTGGCAGACCACGGCTCGCAGCTTCCCGTTCTTCCGGGGCAGCTCGCTGACTGCCTGCAGCACGACCTGGACCTGGCCGAGCCGCGAGCGCAGCCGCTGGGCGATCGTGGCGGCGGACTGGGCGGTGAAGTGCGGGCCCGGGACGTAGCGCACCTGCACGCGCTCCAATGTCTCTTGAATGATCTGCGCCTGCTGGACGGGAATCTCGTAGAAGATCGGATTGAGCCAGAACACCGGCCGCCCGTCGACCGTGAGCAGGAGATCGTTGGTCCGACCGTCGATGCCTCCGATGACGGGCAGGTCGCGTCCGCAGGCGCAGCCCTCTGCCGGGTCGGCGAGCTGCCCGTGGTCGCCGATCCGATAGCGCACCAGCGGCATGCCGCGGTTGAGCAGGCTCGTGCCGAGGAATTCTCCGGGCGTGCCGGGCGGGACCGGACGCCCGTCGGCGACGACCTCCATCCAGCCCACCTCGGGCCACGTGTGGAGACGGCCGCCCGTGCACTCGCTTGCCGCGGCGACGTTCTCGTCCATCCCGTAGGTCTCACGCACGGGACAATGGAATGCCTCCGCGATCACGGCGCGCTGATGGTCGAGCAGCGGCTCAGCGCGTGAGAGGGCCACCGCCATGCTGAGGTCCTGCCGCCCGAGGTGCAGGGCCTCGAGCGCCACCGCGTACAGCGAGGAGGCGTAGCCGGCGATATAGCCGATTCGGTACTGCAACAGCGCGTCGTGATAATGCGGGAGGAGATCCGCAGCGAGGTGATACGTGGACATGTAAAGCTGGCGCAGCGCGGCGTTCCACACCCAGAACGGTGGCTTGCGTTGCGCGACGGGCACCACCAGCTGACCCGCCAGCACGGCCCACCGCTGGTTCCCGCTGACGCCGTTCCAGCGGCGCGTGCGGGCGACCGACAGCGCGTACAGCCCCTGCAGCATCGGGCGGGTCTTCCAGATGGCGAGCGGCGTGCCCGTCGTGCCGCTCGTTCGCTCGCACATCATGCGCCAGCGCGCGCAATCGTCGGCCACGAACCCTGGTCCGTACCGCTGCACCGCTTCCTTTTCGAGGATCGGCCAATTGGCCAGCACCTCCCACGAGGCACGATCCCCGCGACGCCGGCGAAGGGACCATTGCTCTCGGTAATAGGGGACCTGGGTGGCGGCGCGGTGCAGCACCTGAGCCAGCTGGACTTGCTGCCAGTCCTGCCAGCGCGCGCGGCTCCAGGTGTCGCGCTCGAGCGCCTCCTCCACCAGGCGCGCCGTCCGCGGGCCGTACCGCCAGTATCGCAGGTACAAGCCCCGGGCCGTCGCGGCTGCCGATCGCAGGGAAATGGGGAGACCGTGATACAGGTGCAGCAGCGTAGTCACACCTCTCCTCCGTTCTGTACCGCAGCCGACGTGAGCGCCCCGCGGGGGGCGATGGCGTCGGGTGTCGCCTGGCGCGCGCGGCGCAAGTGGCGCAGCGCCCGCACCAGGCCGATGAATGGGACGAGGCAGACGCGCAGCGCAGTCGCCCACCGGCGAGTCGCCAGCGCCGTGACCAGGCGGCGTCCGTACAGGGCGCCGTTGACGCGAATCATGGGATGCCGGTAGACGCCGTTGTGGAACGCGATGCCGCCCCACCGCTCGAGCGGCAACCGAGACCGAAGTCCCGGCGGCAGGAGCCAGCGACCGAACAGGCGTCGATGGATCTGCTCCACGTACCCGAGGAAGGCGCCGAGGCCGGGCAGGACGCCGAGCTGTGCGGCGGTGTCGAGGATGCCGTCCCAGGCGAGCGGCCGGCGCATCAAGGTGGCTGCGGCGGCCACGTCCGCCAGGTCGATGCCGAGCCGGCCATACACGCGCTGCACGCCGTGCAGCACGAGAAGGTGTTCGGGCGACGCGGTGAACGCATCGAGTCCCGCGACGACGACCCGACGCCGCTCCCTCCAGAGGATGGCAGGGAAGGCGGTCTCCTCACCGGCGACGCCCAGGCGACCGTGCTGGATATCGAGCGGTGTGCTGCATCCCTCTACCTGGTAGCTGACACTCCCCGCGATCCGGCTCCCCCAATGGCCGGGCCGCCGCGCGGCCCGAAGCCCCTCGAGGATGACGGCATCGACGCGTCGGGACGGCGACACGACCAGCAGGTCCAGGTCGTCGCCCAGGTCGGGGTAGTGCTGGAACACCTTGGGAAACAGGGCGGGGATGCCGCGCGCGTCGCACGCCTCCGCGATGCGACGGGCGAGCTCGAACGCCTCACGCACCCGCTGCCGCTCCCGCTCCACGGCCGTCGCGACGAACGCCGGCGCTGGCTCACCGAGTGCGGCGAGCCGCTCGACCGTGCGGATGAGCGTGCTGCTCCGCTCGGTGACCTGCAGCAGCGTCGTCCAATCGAGGGCGACCACCGCGGCGCGCGGTGGCGTATCTTCCAACAGGAGGCGGACCACCAGGGCGGCGTGGGAGGCCTCGCGCGAGAGGGTCATGTGCCGCCGATCCGATCCATCACCAGGCCTTGGAGCGTCGCGCTCGCACTCTGGAGGTCTGCGTTCGACAGGGTCACGGCCGTGCGGACCCACGGGCGGACCCGCTGGTACGCGGTCCACCGCGTCCGCTGGTAGGCGAGTGGATACTCCGCCTTGCGACGGTACGCCTCCTCGGGGCTCGTATCGAGGAAGACGGAGAGGTCGGGCGTCGGCGTGAGCCGTGCCAGCAGGCGGAGCAACCCCCAATGGCGACCATCGGCGACGTCCACGAGCGTGTCGTAGAAGTACCGGTCCATGATGAGGATCTGGCGGCGTGCCCGCTCGAGGTAGAGCCGGTAGCCCCAAAAGAGGCAGAGGTCCACGACATACACGAGATGCCGCCACGGCTTGTTCCAAATGATCGCGTTGCGGACGCGACGGGCGAGCGAAGGCGCACCCGTGGCCGGCCGCTGCGCCCGGCCGTTGCGGCGCGCGGCCGCCGGCAAGAGGGCATCCCGGGCGGACCGCAGGCAGGCGTACACCCCGATATCGTCGGTCATATGGCGCACGGCCACGCGGCGGCCCCGCCGCTCGAGCCCGGTCTGAAGCCGCTCGATCAGGGTGGATTTGCCTGCGCCGTCGAGGCCCGAGATGGTGATGAGCATCTCAGGGAGCCTGCCGCGTGGCGGCGCGCAGATGGTCGGCGAGGCGCACACCGTTGCGCCACAAGTCGAGCGTCGCCTCCGCGTGTCGCCGGGCGCGCTCGGCGTAGCCGTGCCGCAGATCGGCATTCTGGAGCAGGGTCTGAATCGCGTCCGCGAGCCGTCGCACGTCGCGCGGCGGCACCAGGATCCCGCAGCGACCGCCGTCCAGGAGCTCGGGGATGCCGGCGACCTCGGAGGCGACGACCGGTGTGCCCAGGGCGATCGCCTCCTGGATGACGTTGGGTTTCGCATCGCCTACGTCACTCGACGGATGCACGAGGACAGCCGCCTGGAGCATCGCGCTGCGGACCTCGTGGAACACGACCCACCCCCGGAAGATCACGCGGTCGCGGATCCCCAGCTCATCGGCGAGCGCGCGCAGGGCAGCCGCCTCGTCGCCGTCCCCCACGAGCTCGCACTCCACGTCCAACCCGCGGCGCGACAGCTCGGCGACCGCCCGCAGGAGGAAGTCGTAGCCCTTGGCGCGGTGGAGTCGGCCGACCCCGATCACGCGCCGGGGGTTCCGGTTGTCCGGCTGATAGGGAAACTCACCGAAGTCCAGACCCATGAGGTTCACATGGATCTTGTGTGCGATAGCGGGGAAGATGTCCGGGAACCGCTCGCGCATGTATTGCCGGTTGAACTCGCACTCGGTCACGATGCTGTCGGCGTAGAGCAGCTTCTCCCGGAGGAACACCTGATTGATGAACAGGTCGTTGCCCGCGTGCAGGTAGAGGGAGAAGGGGACGTGCGGCGCCGCGAGGCGGTGATAGATGTAGGCGCAGGTACCCGCGTAGTTGCCCCAGTAGGCGAGCACGTGGTCGTAGCGGGTCTCGAGCAGGCGCGCCCACGCCCAGCCCAGCGGCAGCACATACACGCTCTTGGCGAGCGGACCGAGACCCGCGCGTGCCGCGGCAACCGTGATGGCCGTCGCATCGCGCAGGAACGTGCGCAGCCCGTTCGTGCGCGCGGGACCGAGCGAGCGCAACAGGAGCTTGGTGCTGCCATGGTGGACGCGCTCGCGGGGCAGGTGGCGCTCGGCCAGGATCTCCGGCACATAGCGCCAGAGGTCGGGCTCGAGCGGATAAATCGGGAAGATGTCGATCTCGACGCCGGCCTCGACGAGCGCCCGCATGTCGCGGGCGAAGAAGGTGCACACCTTACCCGGAAAGCGGTTGGTGAAGACCGCGAGTCGCAGGGCGCGTTGGCTCGCTGGCATGGTCTAGCGCTCGGTGGCCCAGACGGGAGCGACGCCGGACCCGCGCGCGCTCAGGCGATCGCTCTCCCGCTCGACGGGCGCGACCAGGGCGGCCGCGCTCGCCAGCGCGTACGCGATCGTGAGCCATTCGATTTTGCCCACCACCCGGTCCTCGCTGAGGTTGAACACGAGCACGAATGCCAGGGCAGCGAACGGGAGCGCCCCGCGCGGACCCCGGCGCGCGCGCCAGGCGGCGTAGAGCGACAGGGACACCACCCCGCAGAAGACGAGCAGGCCCAGGGTCCCGGCCGACGTCATGACCTCGAGAAACACGTTGTGCGCGTCCCGCTTGAGCCACCGCGGGTCCTGGCTCAGGCTCTGGGTCACGCCTTCGCGCCGGAAGATCTGGCGCCAGCGGTCGCGCTCGTTGAGGCGCAGGGCGAGCTCGTACTTGTTACTGATCGGTCCCCACCCGAGCACGGGCTTCTCGAGGTACATGCTCAGGAGCGCGGGATAGATTTTCTCCCGGCCGGCGAGATTGCCTTCGGCGGACAGCGCGAAGCGGTGGCGCATGGTGTCGGAGGAGAGCGCGAGCGTGCCCACCAGGCCGACGAGGAGAACGCCCCCCACCAGGTCCCGGATCCGGAAGGCGACGCTCGCCCGCGTACCGCCGTAGGCGAGCCCGCCCGCGACGAGCGCGACGAGCGCGCCCCGCGATCCCGTCTCCATGATGGCCGTGGCCAGCAGGGCCATCGCCATCGCCAGCAGCAGCCGCCGTCCCCAGCGCGCTTCAGGACGGGACATCAGATCGATCGCGATGATGATGCCGAGCGCCAGGAACCCGGCGATGAAGTCCGGGTTTTGGCCGAGCGTGGTGACGCGCGGGGCGCCGGTCGAGCCCTCGGACAGCGACGCCGCGACGTGCCCCAGCTGCAGGACCGCTCGCACGAGACACCCGACGAGGTAGGTCCACGCCGTCGCCCTGGCGATCCGCTCGTACTGCAGGAGGTTGTACGCCACCCACAGAATCCAGACGAGCTGCACCAGCAACAGGAGCAGGTTCTGCACCTCCTGCAGGTGTCGCCCTCCGTTGACCCCGAACGCGAGGGCGGAGACGAAGATATAGGCCACCAGCCACCACAGGGCGCCCGGGATCTTCCGGTAGCACACCGATGGATGCAGGGCCGTCGCCAGCAGAAATCCGCAGGCGGTCACGGACGACAGCTCGACCGGGAGCGGGTTCTTCGGGAGGTCGAACGGGATCGAGAAGACGAACACGTAGAACGCCGCCTGGACGAGGGCGGCTGGACCGACGGGCTCGCGACTCAGGGGCTCGCTCACGGCGCCCTCCCGTGCAGTGCGCCCGGCGCCTGGGTCGCGTGGATCCAGCCGGTGGTTCGCCCATCCAGCACCGCCATGAGCCGCGCCGCGATTTCTTCGGCCGAGATGTGCTCCGTGCTGAACGCCATGACCTGCGCGCTCCCGCCGCGCGTGAGCTCGGACACCACCTCGTCGAACAGGCGACGGTGGCGGGAGAGGAACGCTTCGATCGCCGCGAAGTCCTGCTCCTTCACCTCGTGCGCCTTGGCTCGGGTGCGGATGCGCTGCGCCAGCACCACGATGGGCGCGTCGAGCCAGACGACCGCGTCCAGGGTATGCGCCCACTGGTCGAGCGCCGCGTGCCAGGCCCGCGCAAAGCGCTTTCCCATCGACACGCCGCTGAGCATCGCGAGCGTGAAGACAGGACCCTCGTCGAGGACGACGGCCTTCCAGGGGCGAGCCACGTGCCGCTTGACGACCTGATGGAAGGCCTGCAAGCGGGCCAGGTAGCGCAACGTGGTTCGCAGGGAGCGGGGAGACTCCCAGTACACTTCGAGCAGTACCGGGAGGAGCAGGACCACGCTCCAGACGAGCGGCAAGAGGTGCCGGAGCTGACGCAGGCGGAGCACCGGCTGAATGCTGGGCTCGCGCTGCATCAGGGCGGCGATCAGCGCGCTCTTGCCCGCCCCCGCCGGCCCCACCACTTCGACCACGAGCGGTCGGCGTGGCTCGCTCACAGACTCTCCCAGATAGCGCGCTTGACCGCGAGCAGCACGTGCTCGAGCGGCTCGTCCGCGTCGATCTCGGCCACGCGGGTGATGGGCGCGTAGCGCAGGGTCGCGATTTTCTCGGCGCTGCGCTGCAGCCGCTCCAGCGCCATGGTGGGCCGGCGGCGGGCCGCGACCTCGGGATTCACGCGCAGCCGGATCACCAGATCCGGCGGCTGCAGCTCCGCGGCGCGGATCGCCGCGAGCTCGTTGCGGGCGGCCGCGCGGAGCAGCCAGGATTTCTCGTCCAGCCAGTGACTGAAGGCGGGGCCGTCGTTGAAGTCGGTGAACTGGGTCTGGAGAAACCGGTCGCACACGACCACCATGCCGAGATTCCGGGCGCGCCGCGCTTGCCGCAAGCGCCGTCGGCGCTCCCGGGCCAGCGCGACCACCCACAGCAGCTCGCCGCACGTCCGCAGCCACGAGGAGCGGTGCCCGCGACGCGGCGCCTCGCCGTCCGACGCCGGTCCCTCCTCCCACCCTCCCGGCGCGACCGGCCGCAGCAGCCTGGCGACCCCCTGGAGCAGGCGGCGCGCCACGGACGTCGGCCCCTTGCCGCTCCCCAAATAGATCGGGACCACATCCACCAGCGCCGAGAGCCACGCCGTGATCTCCGTGACGAGCGTGGATTTCCCCGAGCCGTCGAGGCCGACGAACGCGACCAGCAGCCCCCCTTGTGGCACCAGCCGCTTCGTGGGCGCCGGAGTGTACGACGTGCGCTCGCGCAGCCGGACCCATGCCCTGGCGGCCTCCCGGACCCAGCGCCGCCGCCGCGCCGCGAGGGCGCCGTACAGGCGGTATTCCGCGAGGGACGGGTGAATGCTCCGAAGAAACGCCGTCAGCCGGCGCACCGTCGGCGGCGGCCCGACGACCAGCTCGACCGCCTGCCGGGCCGCCCGCTCGCCCACCAGGGAGCGGGCGTGCTCGAGCAGCCGGTCCGGGTACACGCGCGCCGCGAGCCAGCGGAGCTCGCGCAGGACATTACCGCGGAAGTAGGCGCGGCCGAGGAGGGACGAGAGACGATCGCGCAGGCGAAGCTTGAGCGCCGCGCGAACCAAGAGCAGCAGCACCTCGATGTTCGGGTCGGCCACGTAGATCGCGGCGTCCGCGTCGAACACCCGCGTCCCGAGCACGACGTTCTCCCACGGCAGCCGGTAGCCCTTGAGATGCTTCTCGCCGAGCGTCAGCTGGTAATGGACATGGAGGTGCAGCAGGGCGCCGCTCTGCGCATCGAGCCCGAAGTAGCTCTCGATCCCGGGGTAGGCGACGTGGGGAACCGTGTGGAAACGTTTGAAACTGGTCTCGCTCAGGATGCGAGCCAGCGGCTGGGCGGCCTCGCGGTGCACGAGCAGGTCCAGATCCGTCTTGCCGACGAGCGAGGCCCGCAGATGCTCGTTGCTCTTCCAGTGGCAGTACGGGATGGCTTCGGCGTGCAGTCCCTGGAACAGCCGCGTGAGCTCCGGCACGGTGCCGGTGGTGGGGTGGGGTGGCGGCGGCACGGCGCGGACCGTTGTCACCGGGGCTCCGTGGCTGGCCCCGTGAGGCGCGGCACCATGCCGCGCAGCGCGTCGAGCATCCAGCGGACGTCCCGCCCCAGGAAAAGGCGGGGGAAGCGCCAGACGAGCACCAAAGCGACCGCGAGCGCCAGCCCACCCGCCCCCGAAAGCACGACGAGCGGGGGGAGTTGCTGGTGGCGCAGCGCGGTCGCCATTGCCCAGGCGATCGGCGCGGACGCAGCCGCGACCAGGAGCGCCGGCAGATGCGCGCCCCAGAAGTCCCGCCACGGCATTTCCGCCATACTGACGCTGAGCTGGGCCATGAGGAGGAAGTTGATGCTCAGGGCGAACATCGCCCCGCCGGCGACGCCGGCGATGCCCCAGCGCTGGCCGATCAGGGAGCCGACGATGACCAGGACGGCGAACACCGCCTGGCGCCAGGCGCGGCGGTACACCGCTCCCGTCGCCCGGACGAGCGAGTCTCCCAGCTTGCTGGTGGTGTGCAGCACCATCCCGGCGGCGAGGATCTGGAACGGAAGCACCACGTCTCCCCAGCGGGGTCCGAGGATCACGTGAACGAACTCGGGCGCGAGCAGGAACAGCGCGACTGTCAGCGGCAACACGACGACCGCCACCAGCGCGATCCCGTGGCGGTAGGCCATGCGCAGGCGCGGGAGGTCGCGCTGCACGCGGGCCATCGCGGGAAAGAGCGCGTTGTCCAGAACGGTGCCGAAGCTGGCCGCGGGCGCGGACATCAGCTGGTAGGCGCGTCCGTACAGGCCCAACGCCGCCGGGCCCAGCATCCGCCCCACGATCAGATTGTCGCCGTTCACGGCGAAGAAGTTTGCGACCTTGGCGACCGTGAAGCCGCTGCCGAAGTAGAGCAGCTCCCGGAGGGCCCGCCGCTCGAGCGTGGGGCGCAGGCGCGGCGGCCGGCTGCGGAGCAGGATGGTGGAGCGGCACAGCGCCTCCGCCACCTCTCCGGCCACGAGGGCCCAGACGCCCCAGCCGGCGAGTGCGAGCCCGACGCCCACCACGCCGTACCCCAGGCCGTACGCCTTGGCGTCGAGCAGAGCCAACCAGCGGAACTGCAGGTCGCGGCGCGCCAGCGATTCCGCCGTGGTTCCGAGCCCCTGCAGGGGGAAGACCCAGGCGAGGGCTTGCATCACGGGAGCGACGCCCGGCGTGCGGAAGAATCCGGCGACCGCCGGCGCCACCGCCCACAGGACACCGCCGAGCACGAGGCCGAACAGGACCGACGCGGTGAACGCCGTGTCCACGTGCCGGGGCTCGAGGTCGGGGCGCTGCACCAGCGCCGGTCCGAGCCCGAGCTGTGACACGATGGCGGAGAATCCGATCACCACCAGCGCGGCGCTCACGACGCCGAAGTCCGCGGGCGTAATGAGCCGGGCCAGGACGGCGAGGACGACGAGTTGGAGGCCCGCATACGCGGCCTTGCCGGACGCCAGCCACAGCATCCCGGCGATGGTGCGCTGGGTCAGGCTACGGGTATCTTCGCTCACGGCGCCCTAGGTCGATGGCACGTGTCGGATTGAGGGATCAGCGGGCTCCACTGCCGGTCTCCGTGCAAGCAGGAGTTGTGCTCGGGCGGCCCCTTCCTAACTACAAGCGGCGCCGCCGCTTACGTCGTTGCGCGGCGGCGCCGGAAGGCGGGGTGTAACACACCTACCACAGCTACGCTGTCCGGTCGTGACGACCGCCCGTCAGTGACAGGTCCCGGAGCCCGAGTCGGTAAACGTGAGGCCCGACATCGGGATGAACTTCCAGCTGTAGGCGCCGGGGCTGAGCGTCAGCTTCAGGACGCCGAACGTCGCGGCCCGCACTTCGCTGTTGGGCGCGATGAGGTTCGTGGGCGTGACGCTGCTCTCGCCCCCCGTTCCCACGATGATCTCGCGAATGCCACGCGCGGGATCCGGCGCCCCCGTGGGCGTCTGCGGGGCGAAGCGCTCGTACTGATGCTTATGGCCGTTGAGCACCAGGTCGGCGTTCGCGGCGTACAAGTCGTCCCACAAGATCTTTCTGCTGGGGAAGTCCACCGTGCCGTCGGTGGCCCAGGAGTAATACTTCGGCTGGTGCCAGATGGCGAGCGTGCACTGCTTCGTATTGGCAGCCAGATCGCTCTTCAACCACTGCTCCTGCACCGAGCCGGCCGTGATCGGCACGAACTGGTTGTTGTCGTTCAGCACGATGATGTGCCAATCTCCCAGCTCGTAGCTGTAGTAGCCCTTGTCGCGCGGGCCGACCAGATCTCCGTAGTAGTCGAACGACGCAGTCGCGTTGCCGGTGTTGTACTCGTGATTCCCCAGCGCCGGGCGGGTGCGGGCCTTGTGCCGCCCCCACGTGGGGTTGTAGCAGTTGGCGTAATCAGCCGCGGTACCGTTGGGATAGGCGTCGTCCCCGGCCGTGAAGACGGTACCCGGAACCGTGTCGAGGATCTGCGCGGTCAGCTCGTCGCGATCGGTGTTGCACGACGCGATGTCGCCGGCGCCGACGAGCACGACCGTCGTTCCGAGCTCCTGGACCGTCACGGCGAGCGAGTCCGCGCCCGCGGCCCCGGCGGCGTCGGTGACGGTGACGCGCACCGAGTCCCGGCCGAGGCTCGCGTAGCTGTGGCTCACGATGAACGGGTCCTGCGTGGCGACGCTGCCGTTGGACTGGGCGCCGTCGCCCCAGGCGACCGTATACGTCCATGGTCCGTCGACCCCGGGATCGTGGAAGTGGACCGTGACGTTCACGGCCTCGCCCACGTGCGTGGTCAGGTCCGGTCCCGCATCCACGGTCGGCGGGAAGTTCTGCACGGTCGCCGTGGTTGTGGCCGGGGCGCTTGCGACGCCCTTCGTGTTGGTCACCGTGAGCGTGACGGTGTAGGTGCCGTTCGCGGCGTAGGTGTGAGTCGGCTTTGCGCCCGTTCCGGTGGCGCCGTCACCGAAATCCCAGGCGTAGGTCAACGGCGTGTTCCCCTGCGGATCGGATGACCCGCTGCCGTCGAACTGGACAGCGGTTCCTATTTCGCCCTGGTACGGTCCGCCCGGCACCGCCACGGGCGGTGGACCCGCGTGGCAGGCTCCCGAGCCCGAGTCGACGAACGGGTCGCCCGGGATCGGGATGAATTCCCACGTGTAGCTGCCGTCGTTGAGCGTGAGCTTGAGCACGCCCGACGACGTGTTGTCCCGCACTTCGCTGTTCTGGGCGATGCTCCCGAACGAGAAGTGCCGCAGGCCGCCCGTGCCGACGATGATCTCGCGAATGCCGTTGGTCGGGTCGGCGACGCCGTCGGGGGTCTGGGGCGCGAACCGCTCGTAGTTGCCGCTGTGGGCGTTGATCACGAGCTCCACGCCCGCGGCGTACAAGTCGTCCCACACGGGCTTCAGGGCGCTGCGGATGGTGCTTACGCCGGAAAAGAAGCGCGGGAGGTGCCAGTAGGCGAGCTTGCACTGGGCGGTGCTCGCCGCGAGGTCGTTCTTGAGCCACACCTCCTGGGCGGAGCCGGTGCTCATGTTGAGGTTGCTGTTCAGCACGACGATATGCCAGGCGCCCAAGTCGTAGCTGTAGTAGCCCTTGTTCTTTTGTCCCGCGGCCCCGCCGAAGTAGTTGAAGTAGCCCGAGGCGTTCTTGGTGTTGTATTCGACGTCGCCCGGGGCCGGCCGGGTGCGCGCTTTCTCCGTCCCCCAGGTGGGGTCATAGCAGTTCTTGTAATCCGCGCTCGACCCGTTGGGGGAGGCGTTGTCGCCGGCCGTGAACACGGTGCCGGCAATCCCCCGAAGCAGCTGCGCCGTCTGCTCGTCGCCGGTGCTCGAGCACGACGCGATGTCGCCGGCACCGACGAGTACTGCTGTTGCGCCTGGCGTCAACGCCAGTTCCGGCGGTGGGGGCGCGATGTGGGGCGCTTGGGGATTCGAGTCCTCGCGGCAGGTCGTGAGCACGGCGACGGCAGCCAGGAGGAACAGCCTGGCCGGGTGGAAGCGGTGCGGAGCGGACATAGGAACACGCCTCGGCATCTCAGGGAGTCAACGGGCCCGCCCTCGCTTGAGCAGGAAGTGTGCTCGGGGTGGTCCGTTGCTAACTGATGCCGGCACCGCCGCTTACGCGCTTGCGTCGAAGCGGTCGGAGACGTCTTGTAAGGCTGCGACCACACCGCTGTCGCGGCAACACGACCCCGGCTAGTGGCACGTCCCGGAGCCCGAGTCGGTGAAGCTGTACCCGGGGATGGCGATGAATTGCCAGGTATACCACCCCGGGCCGAGCGTGAGCTTCAGCACGCCGAACGTGACGGCCCGCACCTCGCTGTTCACGGCGATGGTGTTGTTCGGCACGGCCGGGCTCTCGCCGCCCGTCCCGGCGATGATCTCGCGAATGCCGCGCACCTGGTCCACCACGCTGTCGGGTCGCATCGGCGTGAAGCGCTCGTACTGGTGATAGTGGCCGTTGATCACCAGCTCCGCGCCCGCGTTGTAGAGGTCGATCCATGCCTGCTTGCGGTTGAACAAGTAAGCTGAGCCGTCGGCGCTCCAGGAGTAGTACAACGGCTGGTGCCAGATCGCGAGCGTGCATTGTTTGGTGCTCGCGGCGAGATCGGCTTGCAGCCACAACTCCTGCGGCGAGCCCTTGCTGATCTTCACATAGCTGTTGTTGTCGTTCAGCACGATGATGTGCCAGGCGCCCAGGTCGAAGCTGTAGTACCCCTTGCCGCGCGGCCCTACCTGCGCACCCCAGTAGTCGAAGCTCGCATCCGCGTTCCCGAGGACGTACTCGTGATTGCCGAGCGCCGGGTGTGTGCGGTTCTTGTGCCGTCCCCAGGTCGGGTTGTAGCAATTCTGGTAGTCTGCCGCCGAGCCGTTGGAGTACGCGTCGTCACCGGCGGTGAAGACCTCGCCGGGGATGGTGTCGAGGATCCGGGCGGTCATCTCGTCGCGGTCGTTCTTGCACGACGCGATGTCGCCGGCGCCGACGAAGACCACGGGAGCGTCGGGAGGCGGCGGTGCGGTTACGGAGATGGCGGCGGTGCCGCCCTGGCCCTCGCTCGTGGCCGTGACGGTCGCGGAGCCGACGGTGACACCGGTTACGACGCCGTTTCCGTCCACAGCGGCGACGGTGGTGGCACTGCTCGCCCACGTCACCGTGCGGCCGCTCAGCGGATTGCCGCTCGAGTCTCTCGGGGTCGCCGTGAGCGGCACCGTCGCACCCATCAGGACCGAGCCCGAGGCCGGTGACACGCTCACCGAAGCGACGGGTGCCAGCGTCACGGTGATGGTCGCGCTGCCGGTCTGGCCTTCGCTCGTCGCGGTGATCGTCGCCGTGCCCGCCCCCGCGCCGGTCACGAGCCCGGTGGCGTTGACCGTGGCGACGGCGCTGCTCGAGCTGGTCCACGCGATCCCCCGGCCGCTCAGGGGGTTGCCGTCCGCGTCCTTCGGGGTGGCCGTGAGCTGCACCGTGTGCCCGTCTTGAATCCCGGCCAAGGCCGGCGTCACGTCCACCGACGCGACGGGTACGCCCGGCGGCGCGATGATCGCGGTGGTCCCCGCGGGCGCGCTGGCATTGCCCTTCGAGTCGGTGACCGTCAAGGTGACGGTGTATGTGGCCGCCGCGGTGTAGGTGTGGCTCGGCGTGGCCCCCGTGTCGGTGGTCGCGTCGCCGAAATCCCACGCGTAGGTGAGGGGCGTGTTCCCCTGCGGGTCGGACGAGGCGCTGCCGTCGAAGGTGACCGCGGCTCCGACTTGACCGCTGTAGGGGCCGCCCGGCTGCGCGACCGGGGGCGCCCGATGGCACACTCCCGATCCAGAATCCTGGAACGCGGCGCCGGCGACCGGGACGAACTGCCAGGTATACGTGGCGGCGTCGAGCGTGAGCTTCAGGACGCCGTAGGACGTGTTGTCCCGGACTTCGCTGTTCGGCGCG
>Ga0209056_10003954_pt1 | contig 15656 bp, 14 predicted proteins | sample GraSoiAngelo_114_FD_185876 | JGI IMG/M metagenome (GOLD analysis project Ga0209056, IMG submission 185876) | Grasslands soil microbial communities from the Angelo Coastal Reserve, California, USA - 14_0903_13_40cm (SPAdes) (version 2) | ecosystem: Environmental > Terrestrial > Soil > Grasslands... | reverse complement strand
GCTTGCGGCCTCGCGACTGTGCAATGTAGCTTCACACCCCATGCCCGCCCCGCCCCCGCCCCGCACCCCCCGGCCCCCGCCGCCCCCGCCGCCCAAGGCCCCCGGGCCTCGGAACACGCGCACCGCCCGCAAGGCGCCGCACGGCGTTCTCGAGGTGGATTGGCCGTTCTTCGGCGAGATGTGCCGGGCGCTGGCGCTCAAGATCTTCCGGGAATACGACCCGGACGTGGTGATCGGTATCGCCCGGGCGGGCGTGATCCCCGGAGCGGTGGTGGCGAGCATCCTGCAGCGCGACTTCGCGTCCATGGCCATCACCCGCACGGAGACTGGCGGGCGGCCGGTGGTCATCGCCGGACCGACGCGCCTCGTGACCGGACGGCGGGTGCTGATCGTGGACGAGACCTGCGACACCGGGGCCACCATGAAGCTCGCCCTCAACGCCGTGCGCGAGCTCAAGCCGGCGGCCGTGAAGACCGCCGTCTCGTTCCGCACCGGCGAGTTCCGGCCGGACTTCTACGCGCTCGAGACCGACACCTTCATCATTCTTCCCTGGGACCGTGAGGTCATCATCGACGGGGAGATCGTGATGCGGCCCGACTACGCCGTGAAGCTCAAGGAACTCGGCGGTTGATCGACCGGCTGACCGCGGCGCTCGCCCGCTCCCGCGCCGACTACACCGAAATCCGCGTCGAACGCACTTGGAGCACGGCCGTGACTTTCCGCGGCCGGCGGCTCGAAGCCGCCACGGCAAGCGAGGACCAGGGCGGCTGTGTGCGCGTGCTGCACACGGGCGGCGGCTGGGGGGTCGCCTCCTTCACGTCGCTCGGCCGGCTCGAGGCGATGGTGACGCGCGCGGCCGAGCTGTCCCGCGCCGTGCCGGTGGACCCGCCCATTCGCCTGGCCGACGTCCCCCCGCATCAGGCCGACGCCCTCCTCGACCTCGACGGGGACGTGCGCGGCGTGCCCATCGCGGAGAAGAAGCGGCTGCTCGAGGCGTACAACGGCGCCATGCTCGGTGTGAGCGACCGCATCGTCGACACGCTCGCCGTGTATCGCGACGAGGTGAGCGAGTACTGGTACGTGAACTCGGAGGGTACGATCCTGCACGAGCTGCGGCCCGAAGTCACGCTCTCCGGGACCGCCGTGGCGCGCCGAGACGGCACGATCGAGAAGGGACTCGAATCCATCGGGCTGCGCCGCGGCTGGCACTCGGTGCAGGACAAGGCGGCGGGGTTCCGCGAGGTCGCGGAGCGGGCGGTGCAGCTGCTCGACGCGCCCAGGGTGAAGGGCGGCACGTATCCCGTGATCCTCGATCCGGAGCTGGCCGGCGTGTTCATCCACGAGGCGTTCGGGCACCTGTCCGAAGCGGACTTCGTGTACGAGAACCCGCAGGCACGCAAGATGATGACCCTCGGCCGCCGCTTCGGGAAACCGGTGCTCAACGTGGGGGACAACGGCGCGGCCCCTGGCCTGCGCGGGACGCTCCCGTTCGACGACGAGGGAACGCCCACCCGGGACACCCCGCTGATCAAGGAAGGGATCCTGGTCGGCCGGCTGCACTCACGCGAAACCGCCGCCGCGATGGGCGAGCGGCCCAGCGGCAACGCACGGGCGATCTCGTTCCGCCACCCGCCGATCGTGCGCATGACGAACACCTACATCGCGGGGGCCCGGGGGGGCGGAAGCCTCGAGGACCTGATCGGCGACGTGAAGCTCGGGGTCTACGCGTGCGGCGCGTTCGGTGGCCAGACGATGCTCGAGAACTTCTCGTTCACGGCCGCCTACGGCCGCATGATCCGCGACGGGCGGGTGGCGGAGCTGGTGAAGGACGTCGTGCTCGCGGGGAATCTGTTTCAGACGCTCGACCGCATCGATCATATCGCCGCGGACTTCCGCTGGAATCAGATGGGCGGCGGTTGCGGCAAGGCGGGCCAGTACCCGCTCCCGGTCACCGAAGGGGCGCCGCACGTCCGCATCGAGGAGGCGCTGGTCGGCGGCGAATTGGCGGCGTGATCGCGCAGCTCGTCGAGCTGGCCCGGCGCCGCGCGGACGGTGGCGCCGATGCCGTGTGGCGGCGCTTGGAGCGGACGACGGTCGCATTCGAGTGGGGGCGGCTCAAGTCAGCCGGTACTACCGAAGAAGCAGGAGCGAATCTCCGGGTGCGCCACCGGGGGCGCGTCGGGGTCGCGGGAACGACGGCGGTGGAGGGGAACGATGTAGGGGCGCAGCATGCTGGGCCCCTACTTGACCGCGCCTTGGCGTCGGCCGAACTCGGGGAGGAGTTGGACCTCGCGTTTCCGGTGCCGGCTCCCATTCCGCCGCTCACGACGTTCTTCGACCGGGCGGCGCAAGCGTCCCTCGACGAGCTCATCGGAATCGGGCGCTCGCTCCTGGCGCGGCTCGAGCGCCAGGGATGCCGGGTCAACGTCGCGATCGACCGCGAAACGACGGCGACGCGCGTCGCCAACTCTGCGGGGGCCGGCGGCGAGTATCGCGGCACGGGATTCGGCGTGAGCGCCGACGTGTGGCGCATCGCCGGCGACGACGTGCTCGTGGTCTCGGACGCGCTCGAGGGAGCGGATCTCCCGTCGGACGAGGCGCTGACGGCCCTGGTCGCCTCGATCACCGCGCGGCTCGATCACGCGCTGCGCGTTGTCGCACCGCCCCAAGGTTCTCTCCCGGTCGTCTTCACTCCGGCCGGCCTGTCCGCTCTGATGCTTCCCGTGACCCAGGCCCTCTCCGGGAAGGCGGTGCTCCAGGGCATTTCCCCATTGGGCGCAAAGGTCGGCGAGCAGGTGTTCGACCCCCAGTTCTCGCTCACCGACGATCCCCTCCGCGTCGGTCGCACCGCGTCTCGCCCCCTGGACGATGAGTGCGTGCCCTCCCGCGCGTTGTGTCTTGTGGAACGTGGCGTCGTGCAACGGTTCATCTACGACCTCGAGACGGCGGCGCGCGCGAAGGCGGAGAGCACCGGGAACGGACAGCGCGGGATCTTCGGGAAACCCGTGCCGGCGTACACCAACATCGTCTTGGGCGATGTAGGGGCGCAGCATGCTGCGCCCCTACCGTTGGGGGGGGGATTGCTGGCCGGTATCACCGACGGCTTGCTGGTCGACGAGCTGATCGGGGTGGGGCAGGGGAACGTGACCGGCGGGGCGTTCAGTCATCCGGTCGCACTGGCGTACCGAATCGAGCGGGGCGAGATCACGGGTCGCGTGAAGGACGCAGCGGTCGCGGGGAACGCGTACGAGTTGTGGAAACGGGTCGGGAGCTCGGGAACGACGCGCGCTGGACGGGGTCCCGCTGGGCGCCGGCGGTGTTGTTCGAGGGGGTGAGCGTCGCCCGGCGATGACGTCGTCGCGTGACGTCGTTTACCTGACGTCTCCGCTCGACGTCGTCAGTATTGAAGCACCCCCGTCTGCGCGATCATCTTCCACTGCGTCCCGACCTGCGTGTAGATCTTGCAGGTCCGCCCCTTCCAGTGCTGCGCTGCGCCCGTTTGCTTGTGCCGCCACAGCGTGTCGATGTCCACGACCGCGAACGCCCCGTCGCCTTCGGCAGAGACGACGATCTTCTTGATCTCGCGCCGGTTGTGGACCAGGGCGTGGGTCTCGAACAGCTCCTGCCACCCGTGCCTCCAGCGCTCCGCGTTGAAACGACCCCACACCATGACCCACGTCATCGGATCGTGCGATTGTGCAGTGGGAGGCCAGGGCCAGACCATGGCCGGATGAAAGCAGGAGACGAGGAGCTGCGCGTCCTGGGTATCCCATGCCCTGGTTTCGCGACTGACGATGTCGCGGATCTGATCGTCGACGGGATTCACACGGGGCTAAGCGCCTCTTCGTAGCCTCTTCCCTCCTTCATCTGTTCGTAGACGACATTCAACGTATCCGGGGAGGCGGACAAGAACCGGCACCGCTCGTCGTTTCGAGACCGGCACTCCACCTCCATCACGGCAACGGGCTCCCCCGACAGGCGGCCGAAGAAATCCGCGAGCATGCCTGACGAGAAGAAGCACATCGGCTCCTGGGCGCTCCCGGGGAGCGATTCGGCCCAGTCGCTCGAGTCCACCACGAGCGCCGCGTTGCCGAGCGGCGCGACGGTGACCGAGCCCCACCCCGTCGCCTGGAAGAATGCGGACAGGACGTCGTTCAGCCGCCCCGCGTCGAGGTCGTCGGGCCGCGCGACGCCGGTCTCTGCGGGGAGCCAGACGCAAAACGCCTGGAAGACGCCCGCGCCGGCGGCGAAACCGACTTCCTGGAGGACAGGGACCGTCAAGTCGGGCGCATCGCGCGACAGGCTGTCGTGGAGCTGCCGCAGGCCGGCGCGCCCGATCGTGAGGGCCTCGGTCGCGGCGGTGGAGGGGGGGGCGCTCATCTGGGACGCCAACTTAGGGTTTGGCCCGTGCGCGGCGCAAGAGTTCCGCCTCGTCGATGACCGGGATGCCGAGCGCCTTGGCTTTCTCGAGCTTCGAGCCCGCGTCCGCACCGACGACGAGGGCGGTGGTCTTCTTCGACACGCTGTCGGCCACGTGCCCACCCGCCGCCTCGATCAGCTCGGCCGCCTTCGCTCGGGAGAGCGACGGGAGGGTGCCCGTCACCACGTAGGTCTGTCCCGCGAGCGGGCCCTTCGACTCGGCCGTTATCGGCTCGTCCATATTGAGGCCGAGCTCGTCGAGGCGCTTTACCAGCTTCTGGTTCTGGGGATCGACGAAAAACCCAGCGACCGCCTCCGCGATCGCCGGCCCGATGCCCCGGATCTGGCTGATCTCCTCGGCCCTGGCCTTGGCGAGGGCCTTCATGTTCCCGAAGTGCCGGGCCAAGAGCTTCGCCCCCTGGGCCCCGACGTGCCGGATGCCCAGGGCGAAGAGCAAAGTCGAGAGTGGCTGCCGCTTCGACGCGTCGATGGCGTCGAGCAGCTGCTGCGCGGATTTCTCCGCGAAGCCCTCGAGCGCGAGCAGCCGCATCACGTTCAGCCTCTTGGGATCGTAGAGGTCTGCCACGTTCTCGATCAGCTTCGCATCGAGGAGGGCTTTGACACGCTCGGGCCCGAGCCCCCGGATGTCCATCACCGCCGCGAAGTGGACAATGCTCTCGAACACGCGGCCGGGGCAGGAGACGTTCGGACAGTACACCATTACTTCGTCCTGCGGGTGCTCGACCTTTGACTTGCAGACGGGGCAACGCTCGGGCGGCTGGTACGGCCGCGCCCGACGCATCCCCTTCTTTCTCACCGGTCCCAGCACCTGGGGGATGACCTCACCCGCCCGGGTGACCTCGACGAGGTCGCCCTCCCTGATGTCCTTCGCTTTGATCAATTCGAAATTGTGCAGCGTGGCGGTCGTGACCGTGACGCCCCCGATCTCCACGGGCTCGAGCACGGCGTACGGGTTGAGCGCGCCGGTGCGTCCCACGTTGATCCGGATCTCTTTGAGCTTCGTGATCTGGACCTCGGGTGCGAACTTGCGAGCGATGGCCCAACGCGGCTCGCGGTTCCCGACGGTGCCCAGCTCGGCGTGCAGCGTGATCGGGTTGACCTTCACCACGACGCCGTCGGCGCCGTAGTCGAGCGTGGGGAGGAGCTTCTCGAGTCTGGTGATTTCCGTGTCGGCGTGGGGCAGGTCGGGGACGAGCGTGTGGTGCTGCTCGACCGGGAAGCCCCACGCGGTGAGTTGCTCGAGCAGCTCGTGCTGCGTCGCCGCGGGGAGCTTCTGGCCGGGCGCTTCGATGTGGAAGCAGAAGATCTGCAGGCCGCGGCTGCGGGTGATCTTGGGGTCGAGCTGGCGCAGCGATCCCGCGGCGGCGTTGCGCGGATTGGCGAACATGGGCTCGCCTGCCTGCTCGCGCTCGCGGTTGAGCTGGGCGAAGCGCGACTTGGAGAAATAGACCTCGCCGCGCACCTCCATCAGCTTGGGCCAGCCCTTTCCGGTGAGCCGCAGCGGCACGTCGATCACCGTGCGGAGGTTGGCGGTGACGTCTTCTCCGACCAGGCCGTTCCCGCGCGTGGCGCCCACGACGAACAGCCCCTTCTCGTAGGTGAGACTCACCGCGGCGCCGTCGATCTTCACTTCGAGCGTGTAGCCCGCGGTGCGGACCTCCGGGACGAGCCGGGCGTTGCGATCTTCCCATTCGGCCAGCTCTGCCTCGTTGAAGGCGTTGGCGAGTGACAGCATCGGCACCAGGTGGCGGTGCTTCTTGAACGCCGTCGCGGGCTCCGCGCCGACGCGCTGCGTGGGGCTGTCGGGGGTGCGGAGCTCGGGATCCTGGGCCTCGAGCTCCTGCAGCTCGCGGAACAGGCGGTCGTACTCGGCGTCGGACATCTCCGGCTTGTCGAGCACGTAGTAGGCGGAGTTGGCGCGCTCGATGAGCCGCCGCAGCTGGGCGGCTCGTGCGGCAGGACCCTTCACCGACCCTTGGCTTCCTCTTGAATGACGGCCATCGCGACGCCGACCAACCGATCGAGCTCGTCGGCCGAGGCGCGCGGCAGAAGCCCTTCCGCCCAGGCGCCCTCGCGCTCGCCGAACGCCCCGAGCAGGCGGCGCAGGAACGACAGCAGCGCCACCCGCTCGAGCTCCATGCGCCGCATCGTCTCACCGGTCTCTTGCTGGCGCTGGGCCAGGCGCTCGTAGCGGTGCGCGTTGCGCAGCGCCTGCGCGGTGATCGCGGCGACCACCTGCACGAATCGCACGTCCTCGTCGGAGAACGTCGGGCCGTCGCGGAAGGTGCGCAGGAAGATCGCCCCGATCGCCACACCCCGCCACGTGATCGGCACCACCGTGATGGACTTCACGCGGCGGCTGATGAGCTCGCCCTTCACGTGCTTGAGACTCGGATCGGTGGCCGCGTCGGGGATGAACACCGTTTCGCCCCCCTGCATGGCGCGTTTCAGCTCCGGGTAGCGCTCGAGGTCCACCACGTAGTTGCGAATGGTCGGATCCTCGTAGGAGGCGACCAGCCGCACGGAGCGGCCGCCGCGCTCGGCGAGAAAGATCGAGCAACGGTCCAGCCCGAACGCCTCGCCGAGCTTGCGGGCGATGGCTTGGAGGATGTCGATGAAGTGGAGCGAGGTGGAGACGTCCTTGAGGATCTCGATGATGGCGAGCAGATGTTTGCGCTCGCGCTCGAGCTCGGCAACGCGCGCCTCGAGAGCGGAGGGGAGAGGCATGGCATAGTTTGCGTCCCCGGCGGATGCGGCGTCAAGTTGCCGCGCGCGCGCGCGCGCGATAGCTTCGGAGCCCATGCGATCGCTCATCTTCGCCGCTTGCGTCGCCGTGCCCGCGCTCGCCGCGCAGGGGCGCCCGAGCCCCGCGCCGCCGCCGCTCGGCGCCTGGACGCCGGTGCCGGAGTTGCCGGGCATGGCGCGTCCCGTCGACACGGCGAACGTCGCCGCCCGCCGGCGCGCGCTGCTGGCCCGCATCGGCCGCGGCGTCGTGCTCGTGCCCGCCGCGCACGAGCGCGAGCTCGAGCGCGATTATCTCCAGGACAACGACTTCCGCCAGAGCAACACGTTCTTCTACTTCACGGAGCTCGAGACCCAGGACGCGTGGCTCCTCCTCGTTGCGGGTGGCGGCGCCACCGAGACCGTCCTGTTCCTGCCGCCGCGCAATCCGTTCCAGGAGCGTTGGACCGGCCTGCGCCTCGGGTCGGACAGCACGGCGGTCCGCGTCAGTGGCATCGCGCGTGTCCTCCCCACGGACTCACTCGATCCGCTGCTCTCCGCCGCCCTGTTCCGCGTCCGCGGCCCCCTCTATGTGCCCCTCGACCAGACGACGCGCGACGATCCGCGGCTGCGTGACCTCGTCTTCGCGGGGATCGACGTACGCAACCTTCGCCCCATCGCGGACTCGCTGCGACTGGTGAAAGACGCAGACGAAGTAGCTCGCATGCGGAAGGCCGTCGACATCTCGGTGCTCGGGCACATCGCGGCGATGCAGGCGGCCCGCCCCGGTATGTGGGAATACGAGATCGAGGCGGCGCTCGAGGCGGAATTCCGCAGAAACGGCGCCGATCGTGTGGGCTATCCCTCGATCGTGGGCAGTGGTCCCAACAGCACCACGCTTCACTACGACGTCAACCGGCGCCAGACGCGGGACGGCGACCTGGTCGTGGTAGACGCGGGCGCCGAGTGGGGACAGTACACCGCCGACGTGACGCGCACCTTCCCCGTGAACGGAAAGTTCACGCCGCGGCAGAAGGCGATTTACGACCTCGTGCTGGCGACCCAGCAGGCGGCGTTCGACTCCACCCGTCCCGGCACGACGATCGAGCGCCTCAATCGCATCGCGAAGGACTACATGCGCGCGCATTCGGGTACGCTATGCGGCGTACCGTGCGACGCCTACTTCATTCATGGGTTGTCGCACGGGCTGGGCATGGACGTGCACGACGTGGGCGATTACCGCACGCCGCTCAAGCAGGGGATGGTAATCACGATCGAGCCCGGGATCTACCTGCCGCAGGAAGCCCTGGGCGTCCGGATCGAGGACGACGTGCTGGTGACGGCGACCGGGGCGGAGTGGCTCTCCGCCAAGGCACCGAAGACCACGGCCGAGATCGAGCGCCTGATGGGCCGGCGCTAGGTCTCGTCTTTCTCGCCCTTGATGTCTGCGAGGATTTGCTTGGCTTCCTGTTTGTACTCGTGGTCGAGCACGTCCGCGATGGGCAGCGGGTCGATGGCCGTGAACTGCTCCCGCGCCTTGGAGTACTTGCCGAGGTCGACGTATACCTCGGCGAGCTCGAGGCGGTGGAAAATGTTCTGCGGCTTCAGGGCGACGGCCCTCGCGAGGTACCGCTGGGCGTCTTCCCAGTTGCCCTTGTCCAGGAACCCGCCGCCGAACAGCGTCTTGGCGAAGAACTTCTGGAACCCCGACAGCCGCTTGACCTCGGCATGCCACGCTCCGATCAGGTGATTCGCGCCGTCGTGCGTCGAGTCGAGCTCGAGGGCCTTCATCCCCTCGTCGTAGATGAGCTTGGCGAAGCGGACCCGCTCCTTGCCGCCCTTGGTGCGCGACAGGCGGCCCAGGGCCTGCGCGACCGTGAAGTGCCCGTCCGCCCCGTTCGGATTCACGCGCACCGCGGCCTCGCCGTACGCCCGCGCCACCACGTAGAGGCTGTCCCGGACCTGTTTGGAGGAGTCGTCCTTGCCCTCGATCTGCTTCGCGATGTCGACGGCTTCGCGCCCCGCCTTCCACAGGGCGGCGTAGTTCGTGGAATCCTGGGCGAGCGCGGCGCGATAGTGTCCCAGCGCCTGCGGCGGCGCGAGGGCCGCGTGCGCGCTGTCGCCGAGCGCGATGTGCTCCGCCACCGTGGGCCGCGCCTGGCCGGCGAGCAGCGCAGGAACGGCGAGGCAGATGAGCAGGGACGCGGGACGGCGCATCGAGGACTCCGTGGGGACGGGGGCCGATAATGTTGGTCGTGCCCCTCATCGAGCGCAAGCGCGACGGCGGCGCCCTCACGCCGGAGGAGTGGTCCGCCCTGGTGGCGGCGTACACGGCGGACCGCGTCCCCGACTACCAGATGTCCGCGCTGCTCATGGCGGTGCTGCTCCGCGGGCTCGAGCGCCAGGAGCTCGCCGCCCTCACCGACGCGATGCTCGCCTCGGGCCAGCGGCTCGCGTTCGACTCGTGGGGGACGCCGCGCGTCGACAAGCACTCGACCGGCGGCGTCGGCGACAAGGTGTCGCTGGTGCTCGCGCCGCTCGTCGCCGCGTGTGGTGTGGCCGTGCCGATGATGTCGGGCCGCGGGCTCGGTCACACCGGCGGCACGCTCGACAAGCTCGAAGCGATCCCCGGGTTCCGCACCGGCCTGTCGCTCGCCGAGGCCAAGGCACAGGTGATGACGCTCGGGTGCGCGATGATCGGGCAGACGCCCGAGATCGCCCCCGCCGACCGCCGGTTGTACGCGCTGCGCGACGTGACGGGCACCGTCGCGGCGATTCCGCTGATCGCCGCCAGCATCATGTCGAAGAAGCTCGCCGAGGGGCTGAACGCGCTCGTCCTCGACGTGAAGCGGGGCAGCGGCGCCTTCCTCCCCAAGGTCGAGCAGAGCCTTGCGCTCGCGCAGACGATGATCGCGCTCGGCGAGGACCGCGGGTGCCCCACCGTCGCGCTGCTCACCGCCATGGACCGGCCCCTCGGGCGCGCCTGCGGCAACGCCCTCGAAGCCGAGGAGGCGATCCTCGCGCTGCGCGGCGAGGGGCCCGCCGACCTGATGGAAGTAACCTACGCCCTGGGTGTCGAGATGTTGCTGGCCGCCGGTGTGGAGAAGACGTCGAAGAAGGCGCGCCAGCGTCTCGAGAACGCGCTCGGGTCGGGCCTCGCCGCCGAGAAATTCGAGCGGGTGATCGAGGCGCAAGGCGGCAACCCCAAGGTCGTCGAGGACGCGTCGGTGCTCCCGCAGGCCCAGGAGGTGGAGGTGTACAACGCGCCCCGCACGGGCGTGGTCCAGCGCGTGGAGCCGAAGGTCATCGGCCGGGCCGTCGTCGCCATGGGCGGCGGGCGTCTCGCGGTCGACGATGCGGTGGACCCCACAGTCGGGTTCGTCATCACCGTGAAGCCGGGCGACAAAGTCCCGGGGGGGGAGCCGATCGCTTCGGTGTTCGCGAAGGATCCGGCGGGGATCAAGCTCGGGTTCGAGGCGCTGGCGCAGGCGATCGTGATCGGCGACAAGCTCACGGCAAAGCCGCTGCCGTTGATCTCACATCGGGTGACAAAGGACGGCGTCGAGGAGCTGAAGCGCTAGACCCTAGATGTCGAGGTTCCGCACGAACTTCGCGTTTTCCTCGATGAACTTCCGCCGTGGCTCCACTTCGTCGCCCATCAGCGTCTCGAACAGCTGCGACGCCTCAAACGCGTCCTCCATGGTCACCTTGAGGAGGGTGCGGCGCGCCGGATCCATCGTGGTGTTGCGCAGCTGATCGGGATTCATCTCGCCCAGCCCTTTGTAGCGCTGGATCATGGCGTTCCCGTGGCTCGCCCCGGCCTCGCCGTTCGTGAGCCGCTTCACGTAGGCGTCGCGCTCCTTCTCGTCGTAGGCGTAGAACTCCTCCTTGCCCTTGGCGACGCGATACAGCGGCGGCTGCGCGATGTAGATGTACCCGGCGTCGATCAGGAACTTCATCTCCTTGTAGAAGAACGTGAGGAGCAGGGTGCGGATGTGGGCGCCGTCCACGTCGGCGTCCGTCATGATGATGATCTTGTGGTAGCGCGCGTCGTCGAGCTTGAAATCCTCGCCCACGCCCGTGCCGATCGCCGTGATGATCGTCCGGATCTCCTCGTTGGAGAGGATCTTGTCGATCCGGGCCTTCTGGACGTTGAGGATCTTGCCCCGCAGGGGGAGGATCGCCTGGAAGCTGCGGTCGCGGCCCTGCTTCGCCGAGCCGCCCGCGGAATCGCCCTCGACGAGATAGAGCTCCGTGAGCTTGGGATCCGAGACCGAGCAGTCGGCGAGCTTGCCGGGCAGCAACCCGCCCTCGAGCCCGCTCTTCTTGCGGACCAGCTCGCGCGCCTTGCGCGCCGCCTCGCGCGCCCGCGCCGCACTCACCGCCTTGGCGATGATGGTGCGCGCCACGCTCGGGCTCTTGTCGAAAAACTCGCCCAGGGCGTCGTTGACCACGCTCTTTACGATCCCCTCGACCTCGGAGTTGCCGAGCTTGGTCTTGGTTTGCCCCTCGAACTGCGGGTCCTTCACCTTGACGTGCAGCACCGCGGTCAGGCCCTCGCGAACGTCGTCTCCGGTGAGGGTAAACTCTTCCTTCTTGAGGAGGCCGTCCTTCTTCGCCCATTCGTTGATGGTGCGCGTGAGCGCCGAGCGGAAGCCGGTGAGGTGCGTGCCGCCTTCGTGGGTGTTGATGTTGTTCACGAAGGAAAGCGTGTTGTCGTTGTAGCCGTCGTCATACTGAATCGCGCCTTCGACGACGACACCTTCTCGCGTGGTCTCGAAAGTGATCGGCTTGGGGTGCAAGGACTTGCGGTTGCCGAGCAGGTGCTTCACGAACTCGGCGAGGCCGCCCTTGTAGAAGAACGTCTCCTCTTTCTGCTGTCCCTTGCGCTCGTCCTTGAGCGTGATCGTGAGGGCCTTGTTCAGGAACGCCAGCTCGCGCAGCCGGGTGGCGATCGTGGCGTAGTCGAAGCGCGTCTCCGTGAAGATCTTCGTGTCGGGCTTGAACCAAACAGTCGTGCCTGTGCCCTTCGCCTTGCCGATGACCTCCAGCTTCTTCGTGGTTTTGCCGCGCTCGAACGCCATGTGGTGCCGCTTACCGTCGCGATCCACCCACACCTCGAGCTTCTCCGACAGCGCGTTCACGACCGACACGCCGACGCCGTGCAGCCCCCCCGAGACCTTGTACGTGCTCTTGTCGAACTTGCCTCCCGCGTGCAACACCGTGAGCGCCACCTCGACCCCGGGCTTCTTCTCCGTCTTGTGGATGTCGACCGGGATGCCGCGGCCGTTGTCGACCACCGTGATGGCGTTGTCGGCGTGGATGGTGACGTCGATCTGCGTGCTGTAGCCGGCCAGCGCCTCGTCGACCGAGTTGTCGACCACTTCGTACACGAGGTGATGCAGCCCCCGTCCCGACACCGAGCCGATGTACATCGCGGGGCGTCGCCGCACCGCCTCCAGGCCCTTCAGGACCTGGATCGAGTCGGCCTGGTAGTCGCCGTTGCCCTTGTCCTTCGATGCTCGGGGTTTTGCCTTGGCCATAACGCTCTACTGTGAGAGAAGCCAGCGGATCGTCTTGATCCGGCCGGCGCCGCGGCCGGTGTTGATCGCCGCCATGATCTGCGGGCCCATGAGCTGCAGCTCGGTCATCCAGGCGCTCGTCGCGACCCGCACGAACAGCGTCCCGTCGGGGGTCACGCTCTCGGGCGCCGTGACGCGGGCGATCTGCGGGCCGACCAACCCGGGCCAGTCGGGAATGACCTGCGCCTGCGCCAGCCGCGTGGCGAGCCCCGACTTGGCGAGATAGCTCCGCAGCGCCTCACCGACTGCCGTCGGTCGTTTCCCCCTGCCCCCCGCGCGCTCAGCCATCGGATTGCCCCCCTACAAGAAGCGCCACGGGGTACCCCGTGGCGCAGCGCGGCGGCGCCGCGAGTGCCCCAGATAACCCACTAAAAATACCCAGAAGTTATTGTCGTGGCAAGACTTACTCTCACCGGCCGCGGAAGCGCGGCGGTCGCTTCTCGAGGAACGCCGTCAACCCTTCCTTCATGTCCTCGGTGGCCGCGAGTAGCCCGAAGTGATTGGCTTCGAGCAGCAGTCCCTCATCCAGCGTCATCTCCAGCCCCTGATCCACCGCCTCCAGGGCGAGGCGCACCGCGAGCGGGCCCATGGCGAGGATACCCCGCAGAGTCCTTTCCGCCGTCGCGAGGAGGTCCCCTGCCGGGACGACCTGGTTCACAAGGCCGATGCGATGGGCTTCCTGGGCGTCGATCATCTCGCCCGTGAGGATCAAGCGAAGGGCGTTGCCCTTGCCGACGAGCCGCGGCAGCCGCTGTGTGCCGCCATAGCCAGGGGCGATGCCGAGCTTGACCTCGGGTTGGCCGAACTTCGCGGCGTCGCTCGCGATGCGCAGGTGACACGCCATGGCGAGCTCGCAGCCGCCGCCCAGCGCGTAGCCGTTCACGGCCGCGATGACGGGCTTGCCGCAGGTTTCGAAGCGCCGCAGCATCGCCTGGCCGCGCAGCGCCCGTGCCTTGCCGTCGAATGGGCCTTGCTTCGCGAGGTCCCCGATGTCCGCCCCCGCCACGAACGCCTTCTGCCCGGCGCCCGTGAGCATCGCGCCCTTGATCGCGTCGTCGGTGGCCACGCGCTCGGCCGCGTCGGCCAGCTCGTCCACCACCTGGTCGTTCAGGGCGTTCAGCTTGTCGGGGCGGTTGATGGTGACGAAGGCGATGGCGTCGCGGAGATGGAAGAGGAGGGTTTGGTAGGTCATGGGGAGGAATGGTACACCCGGAACGGGGAACGCGGAACTCGGAACGCGGAACAGACAGGCCGACCCCTGTGCGGATGTTCCGCGTTCCCACTTCCGCGTTCCGCGTTATGTTGGTCCCATGCCCGTTCAAGCCATCGCGTGGTCTCCCTCCGGCGCCGTGCGGATCGTCGACCAGCGGGCGCTGCCCGAGGCGAAAATCGAGCGCGACCTGGAGAGTGGGGAAGCCGTGGCGGACGCGATCCGCACGCTGCAGCTGCGCGGCGCGCCGCTCATCGGGATCGCGGCGGCGATGGGGCTCGTCGCGGGAACGCGGGAGCTGCGGGCGGCGTCGCGCGACCGCTTTCTCGCCCGGCTGGACGAGCTGGTGCGGCTGCTCGAGGCCACGCGGCCCACCGGCGTGAACCTGCGCTGGGCGCTCGACCGCATGGCACGCGTCGCGACGGAGACGCCGGGCGACTGGGGGGGCTCGGGCGTCTGGGAGCGGCTCCAGGCCGAGGCGACGGCGATCTGGGAGGAAGACCGCGCCATGTGCCGGCGGATCGGCGAGGCGGGGCTGCCGCTCATCCCGGACGGCGCGAAGGTGCTCACCCATTGCAACGCGGGGGCGCTGGCGACCGGCGGGATCGGGACCGCGCTCGCGCCCCTCTATCTCGCCCACGACGCGGGGCGACGCGTGCACGTCTTCGTCGACGAAACGCGGCCCGTGCTCCAGGGCGCCCGGCTCACGGCCTGGGAGCTCGTGCATGCCGGGATCCCGTGCACGGTGATCGCGGACGCCGTCGCGGGGTCGCTGATGCGCCAGGCCCAGGTGGACCTCGTGATCGTCGGCGCCGACCGCATCGCGGCGAACGGCGACTTCGCCAACAAGATCGGCACCTACTCGCTCGCCGTGCTCGCGCTGCATCACGGCGTGCCGTTCTACTGCGCGGCGCCCTCCACGACGATCGATCCCGCGCTCGCCGACGGCGATGGCATACCGATCGAGCAGCGCGGCCCTGAGGAGGTGAAGACGGTCGCGGGGCGGCCCGTCGCGCCAGCGGCCGCCGCCGCGCTCAATCCTGCCTTCGATGTCACACCGGCGCGCTACGTGACCGGGTTCGTGACCGACCGCGGTCTCGAGAAACCGCCGTTCGGAGACGGAGAGGGAAGGGGAGGGCGCCGGTGAGAGGTCCCCTCGTCGCCGTGGTGGGAGGCGCCACGTGCACGCCGCAGGAAGCCGAGTGGGCGGCCGCCGTCGGACGGCTGCTGGCGGGGCAGGGAGCAGTGCTGCTGTGCGGTGGGCTCGGCGGCGTGATGGCGGCGGCGGCGCGGGGCGCGAAGCAGGCCGGCGGGCTCACCGTCGGCATTCTCCCGGGCAGCGATCCGGCCGAAGCGAATCCGGACATCGATGTCGCGCTCGCGACGGGAATGGGCGAGATGCGCAACGCCTTGATCGTGCGCGCGGCTGGCGCCCTGATCGCCATCGGGGGCGGTTGGGGCACGCTCTCGGAAATCGCCCTGGCGCGGCGCATCGAAACACCGGTCGTGGGGCTTCATGATTCCTTCACAGCAGGTGTGGATATGCCGCGCGTCGAGCGGGCGGAGGACGCGGTGCGTTGGGCGTTGGAGCAGGCGCGACGCCGGGAGGTATAATTCAGACATGAATGCGGGAACCAAGTTTGCTATCGGGGCCGTGCTGATCGTCGGCTCGGTCGGCTACCTCATGGCGTCGGGCGTGAAGC
>Ga0209056_10003953_pt1 | contig 15660 bp, 14 predicted proteins | sample GraSoiAngelo_114_FD_185876 | JGI IMG/M metagenome (GOLD analysis project Ga0209056, IMG submission 185876) | Grasslands soil microbial communities from the Angelo Coastal Reserve, California, USA - 14_0903_13_40cm (SPAdes) (version 2) | ecosystem: Environmental > Terrestrial > Soil > Grasslands... | reverse complement strand
GCGGAACGAAGTTTCGCGGTGTGCCGTCGTGGCACGAGCGTTGCTGCCACAAACGAAGCAGGTATACTTCGCAATGCCTTGGGCCTGCACGAGCCCGGTCATCGCGCCGCCATGACGGCCGTTGGGACTCCTCGGCGCGCTAGCCCGGTCCCTCGCGAGGGCTCGGTCCCGGGGTTCGAAACCGCGCCTGACAGGCCGCGCTGAGGAGCGCCTAGCCATGCGGAACGAGACATACTTGCAGAACTCGGAGCGCCGCGACGTCGGAACCTGGCTCGAGAACACAACCAGCCAGGATCCCATCCTCGGGCGCCTCTTTCCCCAACTGCGGCGCCTCGCGACGAGCGAGGCGCCCGTCCTGCTCCTCGGGGAGCCGGGGAGCGGCCGCGAGTTCGCGGCTCGTGCCGTCCACAACCTTTCCGGGCGGGCGGCACATCCCTTCGTGGTGATCGACTGCGGCGATTTCTCCGATCCTCTCATCGAAGCCGAGCTCCTGGGCATCGACGGCGGGACCCCGCCCCACAAGATGGGGATCTTCGAGCAGGCGGGCGCCGGCACGGTGTTGCTCGCCGAGGTGGACGAGCTGCCCGCACGCCTTCAGGAGGCGATGGTTCACCTGCTCGAGCGCCACGAGCTGAAGCGCCTGAACTCGACGACGCCGGTGCCGGCGCGCGCCCGGGTGATCGCCAGCACGGGCGTCGACCTGCGCGCGCGCATCTCGGCCGGGTTGTTCCGCGAGGACCTGTACCAGCGGCTCTCGGCCGAGACGCTCGAGCTCCCCCCGCTGCGCGAGCGCGCCGACGACATCCGCGCGCTCGCGCGCCACTTCCTCGAGCGGCGCCCACGCGCACCGCGCGACCTCACGCCGGAGGCCGAAGCCGCGCTGCGAGTGTACAGCTGGCCCGAGAACCTGCGCGAGCTGCGCGAGGTCGTGGAGGAGGCGGCGCTGCGGGCTCGCGGCGAGCGCATCGGCGTCGAGGACCTGCCCGAGCGGGTCCGAGGCGAGCAGCGCAGCGGGCCGCTCCCGTCCCTGCGCGAAGTGGAGATCCGGCACATCGAGCGGGTGCTGCAGGAGGCGCGCGGCAACCAGCGTCGAGCCTCCCGCATCCTCGGCATCAGCCGCTGGTCGCTGTCACGCCGGCTCCGCAAGTACGGGCTGCAGCCGCGCATCGAGCAGTAACTTCCACGACCGTCGGCGTGATCCGGGTCGTTCGCGGTTGACTCCGCGCAGAGCCTGCGGATACTCGGCTCGGTTCGATGCGGAAGCGAGCCGTCGCGGTGGTGGGCGCCACGGGCGTCGCCGGCCAGCAGTTCCTGGCCGCGCTCGCCGGACATCCCTGGTTCGAGGTGACGGCGCTCGCTGCCTCGGCGCGCTCGGCCGGCCGCCCCTACGGGGAGGCTATCCGCGACCCGAGCGGCGCGCGGCGATGGTGGTGCAGCGAGGAGCCGGCGGCCGAGTTCCTCGGCCTGCCGCTCGAGGACGCCGCGCGGCTCGACCCCGGACGGGTGGACCTCGTCTTCGCCGCCGTCGAGAGCGAGGCGGCGCGCGAGCTCGAGCCGGTCTACGCGCGTGCCGTGCCCGTCGTGAGCACGGCGGCCGCGTTCCGCTACGAGCCGGACGTGCCGATCGCGCTTCCCGGCGTCAACCTGGCGGCGCACCTGTCGCTCGTCGAGCAGCAACGTCAGCGCCGGGGGTGGAAGGGCTTCATCTTGCCGCTGCCGAACTGCACGACCGTCGGCCTCGCCATCTCGCTCAAGCCGCTACTCGACGGCTTCGGCCTGGAGCGGGTGCTCATGACGTCGATGCAGGGCCTGTCGGGCGCCGGCCGCTCGCCGGGCGTCATCGCGCTCGACATCGTCGACAACGTGATCCCCTACATTCCGAAGGAGGAGGAGAAGGTGGCCACCGAGACGGCGAAGATTCTCGGCCGGCTCGGTGCGGGAGGGATCGCTCCCCACCCGGCGCCGGTCGGCGCCACCTGCACGCGCGCGGCCGTGCTCGAGGGCCACACGATCGCCGTCACCATCGCGACCACGCGGCCCTGCAGCCCGTCTGCCGCCGCCGAGGCGATGCGGGCGTTCCGCCCCGACTACGCGGGCCTCGACCTGCCCAGCGCCCCGGCCCACGCGATCATCGTGCACGACGACCCCTTCCGCCCCCAGCCCCGCCTCGACCGCGATGCCGAGGGCGGGATGGCGACGAGCGTCGGGCGCCTGCGCGCCGAGCCGGCCGTGGAGCGTGGCCTCAAGTACGTGGCGCTGTCGCACAATACGCGGATGGGGGCCGCCAAGGGCGCCGTCCTGGCCGCCGAGTACCTCTGCCGGACGGGCGTGGTCTGAGCTGGGTCAGCCCCGCCGCCGGCTTCCGGTCGCACAGCTCCGGCGTACGGGGCAGGCCGCGCAGCACGGCGCGCGAGCCGTGCAGACCGTCGCGCCGAGGTCCATGAGGGCCTGGTTCCAGTCGCCGGCGCGGCCGTGGGGCACGAGCGCCTCGGCGAGCCGCCAGAGACGCGCGTGGCGCCGATCCGCTCCACCCGTTCGCCGGACGCCGAGCACGCGCGCCAGGACCCGAGCGGCGTTGGTGTCGAGCGCCGCCACGTTCGCCCCGAACGCGATGCTGGCCACCGCCCCGGCCGTGTAGCGGCCGATCCCCGGCAGACGCCGCAGATCCCCTGGCCGCTCGGGAAGGACACCCCCAAGCCGGTCGACGACCTGGCGCGCCGCGGCGTGCAGGTTTCGCGCACGGGCATAGTAACCGAGCCCGTTCCACGCCTCGCGCACCGCGTCAGACGGCGCTGCCGCCAGCTCGTCCAGGGTGGGATACCGGGCGAGGAAGCGCGGGAAGAACTCCGCCACCCGCGCCACCTGCGTCTGTTGCAGCATGATCTCGGAGACCAGGACGGCGTACGGGTCGGCCAGCCCCCGCCAGGGGAGCCGCCGCCCATGGCGCGCGTACCATGCCAGGAGCCGGCGTCGGAAGGACAGGGCGTGCGGTGGGAGCCGGCAGGCATTTTGCTTCTGACGAAGATGCGTACCGGCTAGAATAGGCACCGATGGCCCGCTGGCTGCGCAAGAAGCTCTTCAACGTCGCCTCTCGTGTCCTGACGAAGCCACGGGGAAACTACAACCGCATCCTGCCGACCGACCTCGAGACGCTTCGCCTGACGGTTCGCAAGGGAGACGTCATCCTGGTCGACGGAGACCAGCGCGTCAGCGAGGTCATCAAATACCTCACGCAGAGCTCGTGGTCGCACGTCGCGCTGTACGTGGGCGACGAGCTCCTGCGGCGGTTCCCGGCGCGGCGCGAGGAGCTGGTGCGGGCGAACGGTCAGGATGCCCAGCACCTGATCGTCGAGGCCCTGCAGGAGGGGGTCGTCGCCTCTCCGCTCTCGAAATACACCGCCTTCAACATCCGTGTCTGCCGGCCGCACGGCCTGCAGCGCGACGACCTGCAGCGCGTCCTCGACGAGGTGATCGCGCAGCTCGGCTCGAGCTACGATCTGAAGAACCTGCTCGACCTCGCGCGCTATTTCTTTCCGGTGAGTCTCATCCCGCGCCGCTTCCGGCGTCGCGCGCTCGATTTCGGAAGCGGGCTGCCGACCGAGGTGATGTGCTCGAGCCTGATCGCCCGCGCCTTCCAGAACGTCGGCTTCCCGATCCTGCCCGCGACGACGCCGGCGGCGGCGCCGCGCCCCCGGCGGCGTCTGCGCGACTACCTCCGCCGCTCGGCCGACCCGTATCCGGGCGTCTTCCATCGCGAGCGCGCCACGCTCATCACGCCGCGCGACTTCGACCTCTCGCCCTACTTCGAGATCGTCAAGCTGAACGGCCTCGAGGCCGGCAACTTCGACTACCGCAGGATCAAGTGGGCCTGAGCCGGCGCGGCCGGGCGGCCTCACGGCGAGCCGGCTTCCGGCGGCGGAGCAAGCGCCCCCTCGAGGGCTTCCAAGCGGCGGAGCTGCTGCTCGATCTGCGTGCGCAGGTGCTCGGCGGTGTCCGCCATCTCGCGCCGCTCACGCAGGAGGTCGGCCAGCTCCTGGTGCAGGCGGTCCCGCTCGGTCTGCACCTGGCCCGCCTGCGCCTCGAGCATCGCGACGCGGCCGGCGAGGGTCGCGGTATGGCGAACGCAGAGCACACGCCCGGCGGCGTAGCCGAGGGCGCTGCCCACCACGAGCCCGAGCAGGACGAGGGCCGGCGCGCGAGCGCGCATCGGGCGATTGTACAGAGCGCCGGCGCGGTGGGTCCATAGTCGGTGCCGCCGCGCCCCGCGCTCGCTGGCGCCGGCCTGCTCGCGCTCGTCGCCGGCGGTCTCTTCTTCCAGGACCTCGGTCGCTACCCACTCTGGGACCCCGACGAGGCGCGGCACGCGGAGATCGCACGCGAGATGGCTGCGGCCCACGGCTGGCAGCGGCTCGTGCTGCCGACCTTCGAGCTCGCGCCATATCGGGAGAAGCCCCCGGGCCACTACTGGCTCGTCTCGCTCGCCTACACGGCGCTCGGGGTGGGCGCAGGGGCGGCGCGCACGCCGGGCGCCGTCGCGGCCTGGCTCCTGGTGATGGTGCTCTACGCGTGGACGTTGCCGCGAGCGGGCGTGGCGGGCGCGCTGGGCGCCGGACTCGTCGCCGCGACCAGCGCGGGCTGGCTCGGCCTCGCGCGCTACGCGAACCTCGACATGACCTTCACCGCCTGCGTGACCCTCGGCGTACTCGCCGGCCTCGCCTGGCTCGAGCGGCCGCCGCCGCGACGGCCGCCGCTCATGCCGTACGTCGCCGCCGCCGCCGGCACGCTCGTGAAGGGGCCGCTCGCCGTCCTGCTCGTCGCCGGGCCAGTCGGGCTCGCCGCGCTCGCGCGCCGCCCCCGCCCGGCGTGGCGCGAGCTCGGGCTCGCCCGCGGCATCGCCGCGGGCGGCGCGATCGTCGCGCTCGTCGTCGTGCCCGTCGCGCTCCTCGACCCCGAGACCCTGCGCGGCCTCGCGGCGACGAACGTCCGCCGCCTCTCCGCGGCGAGCCCGCATGCCGCGCCGGTCTGGTACTACGCGCTCTGGCTGCCGATCCTCTTCCTGCCGTGGACGCTGCTCGCGCCCATGGCGCTCGTGCATGCGGCCCGCGACCCCGACCGGCGCGCGCTCGTCGCGTGGGCGGCGTTCGTCCCGCTCGTCTTGACGCTCGCCGCCGGCAAGCTCGCCACCTACGTGCTCCCCGCGCTTCCCGCACTCGCACTCGTCGTCGGGCCGGAGCTGGCCCGGGTGGTCGCACGGCACCCGGAGGCGACGCGCACGCGCGTGCTCCAATTGTCGGGCTGGCTCGGCGTCCTTCTGCTCGGCGTCGCCGCCGCGGCCGCCGCCGTCGCCGCCCGAAGCTACCCGGTGCCGGCGCTCGGACGCGCCGCGTTCGCCGCGGCGGCCCTCGCCTGGGCCCTCGCGCTGGCGATCGCGCTCTCCGGCCACCGTCAGCATGCGGTCCCGCTCGCGTTGCTCGGCGCCGTGCTGACGCTGCACCCCGTCTTCGTCCGCTTCGCGGCGCCCGCCGTGAGCGCGCTGCACAGCGACCACGCGATGGCGCAGCTCCTCGCGGAGGCCGGTCCGGCGCCGGTGATCGCGTTCGGGAGCCAGGCGCCGTCGCTCGTCTTCTACCTGCGGACCCCCGTCGTGCACACCGAGGACCCCCGGCTCGTCCGTGACCTCTTCGACGCCGACGCTCCCGCGTTCGTGGTCACGGGCCGCCGTCACGTCGCGGAGATCGAGGCGCTGCTCGGCTCGCGCGGCCGGCTCTGGTACGCGAGTTCGTGGTCACGGGCCGCCGTCACGTCGCGGAGATCGAGGCGCTGCTCGGCTCGCGCGGCCGGCTCTGGTACGCGACGCCCCGGCGGCGGCTCTACGGCAACCACCCGCCGCCGGGATGAGCGTCACCCCGGCTCAGGCCCGCCGGAACGGGTCCACCCACCGCGCCGTCGCGCCGAGCTCGTCGGCGATGGCGAGCAGCCGGTTGTACTTGACGGTCCGCTCGGAGCGGCACGGCGCTCCGGTCTTGATCTGGCCGGCACCCATCGCCACCGCGAAGTCGGCGATGAAGGAGTCCTCGGTCTCGCCCGAGCGGTGCGAGACCACCGAGCGGTAGCCGGCGGTCGCGGCGCGCCCCATCGCCGCGCGCGTCTCGCTGACCGTGCCGATCTGGTTCAGCTTGATCAGGATCGCGTTGCCGACGCCCTCCGCGATGCCGCGCGCGAGCAGCCGGTCATTGGTGACGAAGATGTCGTCGCCGACGAGTTGCACCCGCGCGCCGAGTGCCGCGGTGAGGCGGCGCCAGCCGGCCCAGTCGTCCTCCCCGAGGCCGTCCTCGATCGACACGATCGGGTACGCCGCGCACCACCGCGCGTAGAGGGCAATCAGCTCGTCGGCCGAGCGCCGCGGGCCGCCCGACTTGCGAAACACGTAGCCGTCGCCGTCCGCGAGCTCGCTCGCCGCCGCATCGAGTGCGAGCGAGCAGGCGCGGCCGGGCGCGAGCCCGGCGTGCTCGATCGCCTCGACGAGAAGGTCGAGCGCTTCCTCGTGCGACCGGAGTGAGGCGGAGTGAGGGCGCGAACCCCCCCTCGTCGCCCACCGCGGTCGAGAGGGTGCGGCGCTCGAGGAGGGCGCGCAGGGCATGGTAGACCTCGACGCCTTGGCGGACCGCCTCGGGGAACGACGGCGCCCCGTGCGGCACGATCATGAACTCCTGGAAGTCGAGCGGGTTCGGGGCGTGCCGGCCGCCGTTGATGACGTTCATCAGCGGGACGGGCAGGAGCCTGGCGCCCTCACCGCCGAGCGCCCGGTAGAGAGGCTCGCCCCGCGCGGCCGCCGATGCCCGCGCCACGGCGAGCGAGACGGCGAGCAGCGCATTGGCCCCGAGCCGCCCCTTGTTCTCGCTGCCGTCGAGCGTGACGAGCGCGGCATCGATCGCCGCCTGATCGGCGGCGTCGCGGCCGGCGAGCGCAGGCGCGATGACGTCGCGCACGTTGGCGACGGCGCGGAGCACGCCCTTGCCGCCGTAGCGCTTCGGGTCGCCGTCACGCAGCTCGACGGCCTCGCGCTGGCCGGTCGAGGCGCCCGACGGCACGGCCGCCGTCCCGCGCGCCCCGCCGGCGAGGGTCACCGTCGCCTCGACGGTGGGAAAGCCGCGCGAATCGAGGATCTCGCGCGCCGAGATGTTTTCGATCGCTGCCATTGCATTCCCCTCCGCTCGGCTGCTAGCTCGTGCTGGCCGGCTTGCGCACGACGACGACCCAGACCTCCGAGAGAAGCGGCATCACCGGGATCACCCGCCTGAGCTCGAGACCGGCGGCGTCGACCTCCCCGGCGAGCGCGCGACGGGTGAGCCGCGGGCTCCGCTTGGCCCGCCCGCCGAGCGCGCGGCGCAGCGCGCGCCCGAGGCTCTTCAGCGTGTAGGGGTGGCAGACCGTGGCGACGAGCGGCCCGCGCGCGAGCGCAGCGAGCGTGCAGAGGACGCGGGGCCGGCTGGCGGCGGGCAGGTGCATCAGGAAGCGCGTGCACACGACCGCGTCGACGCTCCGGGGCCGGAGCGGCGGCAGCTCGAGGTCCGCGCGCACGTGGCCGACCGCACCGTCGCGCTCGCGGGCGACGGCGAGCATGGCGGGCGAGATGTCGGCCCCGATGGCGCGCAGCCCGCGGCGGGCGAGGAACGGGCCCAGGATGCCGGTGCCGCACGGGGCGTCGAGGACGAGCGCGCCCGGGGCGAGGCCAGCGAGCGCGCGGCCGAGCGCCCGCTCGAGCAGCCGGTGGTTCAGCCGGCGCACGGCGCCACCGTAGCGGCGGCGCTCGTAGCGGTGCGCGTCGAGCTGGCGGTAGCCCCAGCGGGCGTCGTAGTCGGCGGTCGCCGGCCGCATGAGCGGCGAACGCTAACAGCGGCCCCGTCCGCGTGCAATTGCTCGTGACGCCGGGGCGTGAAGCGGTCGTGGTGGTGGCGGCGTGCGCGGCGCTCGCGCTCGCCGGCGCGTCGCGCATTCCATTCTACACGCGCGGCGAGCCGCGCGAGGGCCTCGTCGCCCGAGAGATCCTGCGCAGCGGCCAGTGGCTCGTCCCGGCGCGGCCGGACGACGAGCCAGCGCGCAAGCCGCCGCTCTACTACTGGGCGGCCGCCGCGGCGCTCGCCGCGCTGCCCGACCGGCCGGAGCTGGCGCTCCGACTGCCCTCGGCGGCGCTCGGCACCGCGGCGGTGCTCGGCACCTGGGCCACCGCCCGCGCCGCCTTCGGGTCGACCGCCGGACTCCCGACCGCGCTCGTCCTCGCCACCAGCTTCGAGTGGACGCGCGCGGCAACGAGCGCCCGCGTCGACATGGCGCTCGCCGCCTCGCTGACGGCGGTCCTGGCGGCGTGGACCTTCGCCCTCCTCGGCGGCCCCCGCTGGCGCTGGACGGCGCTCGCCGCCACCGGCGCGGCGTTCGGTACCCTCGCCAAGGGCCCCGTGGCCATCGTGCTGCCGGCGCTGGCGACGGGCGTGCTCGCGCTCGCGCGCCGCGACATGGCCCTCCCGCGCCGGCTGGGCGCTCCCGCCGCGCTCGGCGTGGCCGTGCTGGTGGCCGGCGTCTGGTACGCGGCAGCGTTCAGCCGCGAGGGGTCGGCTTTCCTCGCCACCGTCGCCCGCGAGAACTGGTTCCGCTACCTCGATCCGGACGCGGAGACGGGTCACGCGCACGGCGCCGGCTACCTCTTCTCGCTCGCGCTCGTCGGACTCCTTCCGTGGACGCCGCTCCTCCCGCTCGGCTTCGTGGCGCTCGGCAGGGCGCGGACGCCGGCGGCCAACCTCGCCGAGGCCTGGGTGGGCGCGGGGCTCGTCTTCTTCTCGTTCGCGGCGTCCAAGCGGAGCGTGTACCTCCTCCCGCTCTATCCCGCCGTCGCGCTCCTCGTCGGTGCCGGCGTCGTCGCCGCGCCCGCCGAGGGAGCAGCGGTCCGCGTCGCCCGCGGCGGCGCCCGCCTGTATGCGCCCGCCCTCGTCGTGCTCGCCGCACTCGCCGCCGCGCTGGCCGTCGGGTTCGACCCGGGTCCTGCCCTCCGGCGCTGGCTCAGGCCCGCGGACGCCCTGGGCGCCGCCGCCCTCGCGGTAGCCGCGCGCCGGGCCGCTCCGGTGCTGGTGCTTCTCGCGCTGGCGAGCGCCGTGGCGGGCTTCGTCGCCGACCGGGCGGCGCGGCGCGGGCGCTGGCGTCGGCTCGTGCACGTCCTCGCCATGCTCGCGGTCGCCTGGACCGCCGCGTTCAACACGTTGCTTCATCCGGCGATCGCCAAGCCGCGCAGCCTCCGCGCCTTCATGGGCCGCGTCGATCGGGTCGTGCCGGCGGGCGATCCACTCTATGCCTTCTTCCCGCCCGATCCCGCGCTCCGCTTCTACGCGCCGCGCGAGCTCCGCCCCTGGCCGCCGCCCGCGCGCGGCGGCGCCGTGCACCTCCTCCTCTGGGAGGACGAGTGGCGCCGCTGGCGCGACGCCTTGGGCCGCCCCCTCCGCCCCCTTGCGGCGAGCCGCGCCGAGCAGCCGGGACGCGGTCACCTGCTCCTCGTCGCCCCGCCGCCCGGGCGGCTCGTCCCGGCCCCCGCGCCGGGACCGACGCCCCCGGCGCGGGGCTCAGAACGGGTAGTCGACGCCGGTGAAGATCGCCGTGCCCTCGCTGCCGCGGCCGACGTCGACGAAGCCGACGATCTGCGGCCGCACCACGCCGCGGAACCCGAGGCCGTAGACGAAGTGCAGGTTCGAGACCGGCGAGTCGGTCACCCTCCGGAACACCTGGCCCGCCTCGGCGAAGGGCGCCAGCTCGAGCTCCGCGTTCACCCCGAAGAGCTTGCGCTGCCAGACGCGGGTGCGGAGCTCGGCGGCCCCGAGCGAGCGGTTGAAGTCGATGAAGCGGTCGCTGCCGAACCCGCGTAACGTCCGGCGCCCGCCGAGCGAGCTCTGCTCCCAGAAGGGGGTCTTGAGGTCGCCGCTCGTGTAGTTCGCGAGCGCGTGGAGCGCGAGGATCGGGTTGCCCTTGCGCAGCGGGATGAAGTCGCGCCACTCGGCACCGAACTTGACGAACGACGTCGAGCTGCCGAGCCGACGGTCCGCCATCTCGGCGTAGGCGAGCGCGAGCGCTCCGTGCGTCGGGATGTCGAACGAGTCGCGGCTGTCGTAGGTGAGGGCCACCTGATGCGCCCAGTGGACCGCTGGCTCGAAGAGCCCGCGGTCGCGCGCCTTTTTGAACGCCTTGCCGATGAACGGGAGGCCGCTCACCTGGCCGCGCTCCACGTCGAAGCGGCGAATGCGCATCCGATACGAAAGATTGACGTTCGGCAGCAGCCAGACGCCAGGCGTCGCCTGGACCACCGTGTTCCGGCCCGTGTAGTTCGACTCCCCGCCGACACACCCGCGCACGGGGTCGCAACGCGGCGTGGAGCGCGACTCGTTCCCGAAGCCGAAGAATCGGTCGGTCGAGTCCCGCTCGTGCACGAACGAGGCGAGGATGAAGGCGCGCTCCTCCCAGTATCCGCGGTCGGTGAGCTCGAGCTCGTAGTCCTCGTCCCTGGTGGTCGATTTGCCGACCAGGATCGAGTAGCGCCGCAGCGGCGTCGGATAGCCGAAGAGCCTGAACGTCGGGAATACTCCCTTCGTGCGGTTGTACTGCAGGTCGGGCGCGAGCATGTAGCGGATCTCATCCTTCTCATCGAGGAAGAGAACGACACCGAGGAGCCCGACCGTGTTGCCCTCGTTCGGATCGGTGATGATCTCGGGAATCGGGATGAAGCTCGTTGCCGAGCGCGCGGCGCCGGGGGTGAGCAGTGCCGCCCCGAGCGCGAACGCGGTCAGGGCACGGCGCGAACGGGGAAGTTCGTCACCACCCATCGGTCACCGAAGCGAGCGAGCACGTGGAACGTGCCGGGCGCCAGGCCGAGCGGCTCGTCGCGCCGGCGCTGCGGGTCGCTCACCAGCGCGACCGGCCGGCCCGAGCCCCAGCGGCGTGCGAGCTCCGCGCGCGACACGAACATCTCGCCGGTGTGGCCCGCGAGATAGGTCGGAGGGACGAAGCCGGGCGGCTCGAGGAGCGTGATGCGGCGGCGAGTGTAGTACGCGAGCCCGCCGACGATCTGATACTCCTCCGGCGCCTCGAAGACGACGTCCGTCTCCGGCGGCGTCGCGGCGAGCGCCGCGGCCAGCGGTTGCCAGGAGAAGAGCGGCCCGACCGCCACCTCGGCACGGAGGACGATGGCGGCCGCGCCAACGCCGCTCGCCGCGAGCACGGCGACGAGCGCGCTCGCATGGCGGCGGGCCGCCACCAGCGCGACGCCGACCCCGGCGGCCACGAGGAGCACGCCCGCCGACGACACCAGGCGCGACAGCTCCGGCGCCTCCGCGATCCAGTAGATCTCGCCGAGAAGCCGGCGACCCACGACGAGGCCCGCGGCGCCGGCGACCACGACCACCGCGCCCGCCGCGGCGAGGAGTCTCCACGCCGGTGGCCCGAGCTCGGCCGTGCCGGCGCGCTGCCAGACCCGCGCTGCCAGCAGCGCCGCCGCCGGGAGCGCGGGCATCCCATAGTGCTCGAGGCGGGACGGTGCGCACGAGAAGAAGAGGAGGAGCCCGCCCGCCCAGGCCCACACGAGCGCGGTCGCGCGCGGCGCGCCCGGGGCCTTGCGGCGGGCGCCGCGCACCGCCTCGGCGAGGGTGAGGGGGACGAGCAGTACCCACGGGATTGCCCGCGCCGCGTACGCGGCCCAGAAGAAGCCGAGCGGATCGCCGGAGGAGTCCCGCGGCAGCTTGCGGTCGAGGAAGAAAAGCAGGTGCTGGTTCACGATGTAGTCCCACGCGAACCCCGGATGACGGAAGGCGGCGAGCACGTGCCAGGGCAGGACGATCGCCGCGAGGACGGCGACGCCCAGCCCGGGCCGGAGGCGTCCGAAGCCGCGCCACCCCTCGTCGCGCAGCGTGACGAGCGCCACCGGGATGCCGAAGACCACGAGCGGAACGAGTCCCTTCGTGAGCACGCCCGCTCCGAGTGCGACGTACATCGCCGCGAGCCACCGCCCGCGCCGCCGATCGGCGGCGATGGCCCGTCGCCAGCACCAGAGCGCCACCACGACGGCGGCGGTGAGCAGCATGTCGGGCCGGAGCGTGCGGGCCTCGAGCACGAAGCCGGCGCTCGTGGCGAGCGCCAGGCCGGCGACCAGACCGGCCGGCTCTCCGTAGAGCAGCGCGCCCAGCCGACACGTCGCGAGGAGTGTGACCGCGCCGGCAGCGACCGACACCAGGCGGGCCCACTCGCTCGGGCCAATGACGTGAAAGACGAGCGCCGTGAGCCAGTAGAGGAGCGGCGGCTTGTTGAGGAACAGCGCGAAGTCGAGATGGGGAGTCGCGTAGTCGCCGAGCACGACCATCTCGCGCGCCACCTCGGCGTAACGTCCCTCGTTGTCGAAGTAGGGCGGCAGGTCGACGCGCAGCGCCACGAGCGCGCTTGCCGCCACTGCGAGCGCCAGCGCCCATCGCCCGGGGGCCGGAGCGCGGCCGGCGGCGACGGACACCCCGGCAGCACGATCCGCAACCGCCTGCGCACGCACCTCCACGGCGGCTCCTTGTGTGATCGGCCGGCAAAAGTCAACGCTCGCTGCGCTTGCGCGAGCCTCGCGCGACCGTTAAACATGCCGGTAATTTAGCTAACGGCCCTGATGGAAGCCCTGGCCAGGACCGCGGTGCGCACACGCGTCCCGCTGATGGACTTGCGGCGGGAGTACCACGCTTCCCGCGCGGAGCTGCTCGCGGCATGGGAGCGTGTGCTCGGGCGGATGCAGCTCATGTCGGCCCCGGGGACGAGGTCCTCGTCCAGGCCAATGCCTTCGTCGCCGCGGTCGAGGCGCTCCAGCGGGCAGGCGCACGGCCGGTGCCCGTCGACATCCGGCTCGAGGATCTCGGGCCCGACCCCGACGACCTCGCCGCGCGGCTCTCGCCGCACACCCGCGGCCTGCTCGTGGTCCACCTCTACGGGCTGCCGGTCGACCTCCGGCCGCTGCTCGCCCTCGCCCGCGAGCGCCGGCTCATCGTCATCGAGGACTGCTCCCACGCCCACGGCGCGACGCTCGACGGCCGGCGCGTGGGCTCCTTCGGCGTTGCCAGCGCCTTCAGCCTGGGGGTGGTGAAGAACCTTGCCGCCTACGGCGACGCGGGCATCGTCGCCACCGACGACGGCGAGCTCGCCGAGCGGGTCCGGCTCCTCGGCAACCACGGCCAGGCGAAGAAGAACGAGCACGCGGTCTACGGCGCCAACAGCCGGCTCGACGAGCTGCAGGCGGCGATGCTACGTGTCAAGCTACACGTGCTCGACGCCCGCAACCGCCGCCGCGCGGAGATCGCCGCCTACTACACGGAGCGACTGCACGGGCTCGTGGTGACGCCACCGGAGTGTCCCTCTCGGACTGCCGTCTACCACCAGTACGTGGTGCGCACGCCGCGGCGGGACGCGCTCCGGGCGTATCTGGCCGAGCGCGACATCGAGACGGGCATCCATTACCCCGAGCCCGTCCACCGCCAGCCCGCCTGGATCCGGACGTTCGGCCAGGGCCCCGCGCTGCCCCGCGCGGAGCGGGCGGCGCGCGAGATCCTGTCCCTGCCCGTTCACCCCGACCTCACCGATGAGGAGGTGGAGCACGTGGCCGATGCGGTGAGGAGCTTCTTCCGCAGATGAGCGGCGACGGACCGGTCCCAGCGCTGTCGCTGGTTGTCCCGGTCTACGACGAGGAGGCGAACGTCGGGGCGCTCCACGCGGAGCTCGGCCGGATCGCCGGCGAGCTCGCGCGGCCGTACGAGATCGTGTTCGTCAACGACGGCAGCCGGGACGGCACGCTCGGGCGGCTCGAGGCGCTGGCCGCCACGGACCCCCACCTCCGGATCGTCGACCTGGACGGCAACTTCGGGGAGGCGGCGGCGCTCTCGGCGGGCTTCGCCCACGCGCGCGGCACCGTCATCGTCACGCTCGACGGCGACGGACAGAACGACCCGGCCGACATCCCGCGGCTGCTCGCCCGCCTCGAGGACGGCTTCGACGTCGTCAGCGGCCGGCGCGTCGAGCGGCGCGAAGCCTTTCTGTCGCGCGTCCTCCCGTCCCGCGTCGCCAACTGGCTGATCGCGCGCGCCACCGGCGTGCCGGTGTACGACTGCGGGTGCGGCCTCAAGGCCTACCGGCGCGAGGTCGTCGTCGGCGCGCAGCTGCCGCGCGGCATGAACCGGTTCCTGCCGGCGATCCTCGGCGTGGATCCATCGCGCGTCGCGGAGGTGCCGGTCCGTGATCGGCCGCGCGGCGGCGGTCAGTCGCACTACGGCCTCGAGCGCGGCTTCGTCGTCTGCCGCGATCTCGTGGCGCTTCCGCTCCTCGTCCGGCGCCGCGCGCGAACACGGGCCCTGGCGCGCACGCTCGGGACGACGGGCGCCGTCCTCACGGGCGTGGGGCTCGCGGCACTCGCCTCGGCGCTCGTGCGCCCCGGAACCCACCGGATCGCGCTTGCCGCCGCGCTCGCCGCTCTCCTGGCGGCGGCCGCGGGGCGAGCCATCGGGCACAACGTCGACCGGTTCGTCACGGCTCAGGAAGAGGGGGTATTTCGGGTGAGGGGGGTGGTGTGATGGGGAGAAGCCGGGTGAACGTCGCCATCGTGGGCGTGGGGTACTGGGGGGGGAACTTGCTGCGCACGTTCAGCAAGCTGCCCGAGGTGCGCGTGACCGACGTCTGCGATCTCGACGCCAAGCGGCTCCGGGCGCTTGGAGCGGAGCACCCCGAGCTGCGCCTGATCGACGATCTCGGGGAGCTCGTCGGCCGCGACGATGTCGACGCGCTGGTGATTGCCACGCCCCCGTCGCGCCACCACACGATGGCGCTCGCTGCCCTCCACGCCGGCAAGCACGTCTGGGTGGAGAAGCCGCTGGCGCTCTCGGCCGCCGAGGGGCGCGAGCTCGTCGATGCCGCAGAGGCCGCGGGGCGCATCCTCTTCGTCGACGAGACGTTCCTCTACGATCCGCTCGTCGTCGAGATGAAGCGCCTGATCGACGACTCCTTCGAACGGCTCGGGATGGGCCGCATCCGGCGCGACTCGAACGTGTGGTGGAACTCGGCGCCGCACGACCTCTCGATCCTCTTCCACCTGGTGCCGCGGCCCGTCGTATCGACCCGACTTCACCAGCACACCTACCTCCAGCCCGGCATCGCGGACATGGCCGTCTGCGACCTCGAGCTCGAAGGCGGGATCTCCGCGCACATCTATCTCAGCTGGCTCCACCCCGAGAAGACCGCCCGCGTCACGGTGGTCGGGAGCGAGCGCATGCTGACGTACGAGGGGCGGTTCGAGAAGCGCGGCATCACGCTCTACGACTACGCCGTCGACCCGTCGACCACGAACGGGCGGGGCGCCGCCGCCCCCATCCTGCCGGTGAGCCACTTCTTCGCGCGCCGCCTGGAGATCCCGGCCGCCGCCGAGCCGCTCGGGCTCGCGGCCGCCCACTTCGTCGACTGCGTCGTGACCGGGCGCGAGCCGCTCACCAGCGGCGCCCGTTCCCTGCGCGTCGTCGAGGTGCTAGAGGCGGCGGAGCATGGCGCAACGCAGGGGGGGCGAGCCGGCTGAGCGGCGGGCGGCCGGCAAGGCCGCCGCCTTGCTCGCCGGCGGGTTGC
>Ga0209056_10003949_pt1 | contig 15667 bp, 18 predicted proteins | sample GraSoiAngelo_114_FD_185876 | JGI IMG/M metagenome (GOLD analysis project Ga0209056, IMG submission 185876) | Grasslands soil microbial communities from the Angelo Coastal Reserve, California, USA - 14_0903_13_40cm (SPAdes) (version 2) | ecosystem: Environmental > Terrestrial > Soil > Grasslands... | reverse complement strand
GGGGGACTGCTCGGCCTGGAAGCGGCCAACGGCCTGAAGACGCGCGGCATGAACGTGACCGTGGTGCACCTGATGGAATGGCTGATGGAACGCCAGCTCGACCGTACGGCCGCCGGCATGCTGCAGAAATCGCTGGAGGCGAAGGGACTGCGGTTCCTGCTCAACACCCAGACGTCGGAGATCGTCGGCGGTGACGACGGACGCGTGAAGGGCGTGAAATTCAAGGACGGCCGCGAGATCGTCGCCGACCTGGTGGTGATGGCGGTGGGCATCCGCCCCAACACCGAGCTCGCGGAATCGGCCGGCCTTCACTGCAACCGCGGCATCGTGGTCAACGACACGATGCAGACCTACGATCCCAGGATCTACGCGGTGGGCGAATGCGTGGCGCACCGCGGCGTGGCCTACGGGCTGGTCGCGCCGCTGTTCGAGATGGGCAAGGTCTGCGCCAGCCACCTGGCGCATTTCGGCATCGGCCGCTACGCGGGCTCGGTGATTTCCACCAAGCTCAAGGTGACCGGAATCGATCTTTTCTCGGCGGGCGATTTCGCGGGCACAGACGGCACCGAGGAAATCGTGCTGCACGACCCCGAGGGTGGGGTCTACAAGAGGCTGGTGCTGAAGGACAACCGCATCGTGGGCGGCGTTCTCTATGGCGACACGGTCGACAGCTCCTGGTATCTGCAGCTGCTGCGCGACAAGCAGGACATCCATGAGATCCGCGATCACCTGATGTTCGGCCAGAGTCATCTGGGCAACACCGGGCACCAAGGCCGGAACAAGGCCGCCGAGATGGCCGACCGCATGGAGGTGTGCGGGTGCAACGGCGTGCCCAAGGGTGCGATCGTGCGTGCGATCAAGGAAAAGGGCTTGTTCACGCTCGAGGACGTCCGCAAGCACACCAAGGCCTCCAGCTCCTGCGGGTCCTGCACCGGGTTGGTCGAGCAACTCCTCGCTTCCACCGTCGGCGGCGCCTACCAGCCTCAAGCCGCGAAGTCGAAGCCGCTGTGCGCGTGCACCGATCACACACACGAGGAAGTGCGCAAGGCGATCCGCGAGCACAAGTTGCTGTCGATCTCCGCGGCGATGCGCTTCCTCGAGTGGCGCACCCCGGATGGCTGCGCGAGCTGCCGCCCCGCGATCAATTACTATCTTCTCTGCGCCTGGCCGCACGAGGCGAAGGACGATCCGCAATCGCGCTTCATCAACGAGCGCGCACACGCGAACATCCAGAAGGACGGCAGCTTCTCGGTCGTTCCGCGCATGTTCGGCGGCGTGACCTCGCCCGATCAGCTGCGCCGCATCGCCGACGTCGCGGACAAGTACAAGATCCCGACCGTCAAGGTCACGGGTGGACAGCGCATCGACCTGCTCGGGGTGAGGAAGGAGGACCTGCCGGGCGTCTGGCGCGACCTCGACATGCCCTCCGGCCACGCCTATGCAAAGGCGCTGCGCACGGTGAAGACCTGCGTCGGCTCGGAGTGGTGCCGCTTCGGCGTGCAGGACTCGACCAACATGGGCATCGAGCTGGAGAAGGCGCTGTGGCGGATGTACGCGCCGCACAAGGTGAAGATGGCCGTGTCCGGCTGCCCGCGCAACTGCGCCGAGTCCGGCATCAAGGACGTGGGCGTGATCGGCGTCGACTCCGGCTGGGAGATCTATGTCGCCGGCAACGGCGGCATCAAGACCGAGGTCGCGCAGTTCCTGGTGAAGGTGAAAACGCGCGAGGAAGTGCTGGAATACGCCGGCGCCTTCCTGCAGCTCTACCGCGAGGAAGCGCGCTATCTCGACCGCACCGTGCACTACGTGCGGCGGGTCGGATTGGACACCATCAAGAAGAAGATCGTCGAGGACGCGGACAACCGCAAGGCGCTGTGGGCGCGGCTGCAATACGCGCTCGAAGGCGAGCCCGATCCCTGGAAAGAGCGCGCCGCGGGCAAGGACCGCGAAGAGTACCAGGCGCTCGCGGAGCCCGCCTGATGGCGGAAGCGCTGGCGAAAACGCGCGAACCGGCATGCGTGGCGCACTGGATCAAGGTCTGTCGCCCGGAGGACATACCCGAGCTCGGCGCACGAATGATCCGCCGCTCGGGCGGCGACATCGCGGTGTTCCGCAACGCCGAAGGCGAGTGCTTCGCCCTGCTCGATCGCTGCCCGCACAAGGGCGGCCCCTTGTCGCAGGGAATCGTGTTCGGACGCAGCGTCGTCTGCCCGCTGCACGGCTGGATCGTCGGTCTCGAGGACGGTTGCGCCGAAGCCCCGGATACCGGGTGCACCCGCTCGTTTCCCGTCAAAGTCGAAAACGGCGACCTGCTTCTGCAGTTACCGGATTAGGGAGCGTCTCGCCACAGGCCGGGCGAAAGACATCCGAAGGGGCTACTCCCCGGCCACGCGGGGCTCGGGAACATCGGCGATAATGCCGCCATGGATGCCCCGCAGCAGCCCGTTTCCCCCCGTCAGCGCCTGCAAGAACTGCTCGCGATACCGGAGGGGCAGCGAACCGAATCCCAATGGGATGAGCTCAATGAGCTTGAAATCAAGCTCGCTTCGAGCAATCGACAGCAGGCACCGGAGCACGGCGCCCGGGGGAACGCCCCCGCGACAGCGGGGCGGCCCGGCGGCAACCCGCATGGCAAGAAGCGCGGCGGGTTCGGCGATAAATCCCGGCGCCGGCGCTGAGCCTTCCTCCCAGCCGGCTCCCGTTGGACAGGGAGCCGTCTTCGAACCGAACTGCGATCCATCGGCTGTTTACATGCAGACCGTCATCTCCGTCACGAACCTCTCCAAAACCTACGCCTCCGGCCTCCGGGCTCTCAAGAACATCAGCCTGGACATCCGCCGCGGAGAGATCTTCGCGCTGCTCGGCCCCAACGGCGCGGGGAAGACGACGCTGATCGGCATCATCTGCGGGATCGTCAATCCGAGCGAAGGCAGCATCCGGGTGGACGGTCACGACATCCTCGCCGACTACCGCGCAGCGCGCTCCATGATCGGCCTCGTGCCGCAGGAACTGACGACCGATGCTTTCGAAACGGTGTGGAACACCGTGTCCTTCAGCCGCGGACTCTTCGGCAAGAGCGCCAACCCCGCGCACATCGAAAAGGTGCTCAAGGACCTGTCCTTGTGGGCGAGGAAAGACAGCAAGGTCATGACGCTTTCGGGCGGCATGAAGCGCCGCCTTCTCATCGCCAAGGCGCTGTCGCACGAGCCGCGGATCCTCTTTCTCGACGAGCCGACCGCTGGCGTCGACGTAGTGCTGAGGCAGGACATGTGGAAGCTGGTGCGTTCGCTCCAGGCCTCCGGCGTCACGATCATCCTGACCACGCACTACATCGACGAGGCCGAGGAGATGGCGGACCGGATCGGCGTGATCAGCAAGGGCGAGATCATCCTGGTGGAGGAAAAAGCGGAGCTGATGCGCAAGCTCGGCAGGAAGCAGTTAACGCTGCATCTGGAGAAGATGCTGGAGCGCATCCCGCCCGGGCTGTCCTCCTACAGCCTCGAGCTCAAGAGCAGCGGAACCGAATTGATCTATACCTACGATGAGCAGGTCGATCGGGCCGGCATCACGGCGCTGTTGCAGGACCTGGTCGCAGCCGGCATCCGCTTCAAGGATCTCCAGACGACGCAAAGCTCGCTCGAAGACATCTTCGTCACCTTGGTGAGCGACAGAAAATGAGCGCCATGAACGTCTACGCGATACGCGCGATCTACAAATTCGAGATGGCGCGCACCCGGCGCACCTTGATGCAGAGCATCGTCTCGCCCGTGATCTCGACGGCCTTGTACTTCGTCGTCTTCGGCGCGGCGATCGGCGGGCGCATCCCCGAGGTGGAGGGCGTCAGCTATGGCGCCTTCATCGTGCCGGGGCTGATCATGCTCTCGCTCCTGACTCAGAGCATCTCCAATGCGTCCTTCGGCATCTACTTTCCCAAGTTCGTCGGGACCATCTACGAGCTCCTGTCCGCGCCGGTGTCCTATTTCGAGATCGTGGTGAGCTACGTGGGGGCGGCCGCGACCAAGTCGGTCGTCCTCGGCCTCGTCATCCTGGCAACTGCTTCGCTGCTGGTGCCGCTCAAGATCGAGCATCCCTTCTGGATGATCCTCTTCCTCGTGCTGACCTCGGTAACCTTCAGCCTCATCGGCTTCATCATCGGTATCTGGGCGGACGGCTTCGAGAAGCTCCAAGCCATACCGCTCCTCATCATCACGCCGCTCACCTTTCTCGGCGGCAGCTTCTACTCCATCGACATGCTGCCGCCCTTCTGGCGGACGGTGTCGCTCTTCAACCCCGTGGTCTACCTGGTGAGCGGATTCCGCTGGAGCTTCTACGGCCTCGCCGACGTGAGCGTGGGGCTGAGCCTCGCCATGACCGGGGTGTTTCTCGCGGCGTCGCTCGCGGTGGTGGCGTGGATCTTCAGGACCGGTTACCGGCTGAAGAACTGAAATCTTCGACCCCCTTGACAAACGGTGGCGTCTTATTTAACCTTTAGGTTAAATACAAGAACGGCTCAATTGACGATTCCATTGAACATGTCGCCCGATCGCCTCAGCGCCACCTTTGCCGCCCTCGCCGATCCCACGCGGCGGGCGATCCTCGCGCGCCTCGCCTCGGGTGAAACCTCGGTCCTGAAACTGGCCGAGCCTTTCGACATCAGCCTGCCTGCGGTCTCCAGGCACCTCAAGGTCCTCGAGCGCGCGGGCCTGATCGAGCGCGGCCGCGAGGCGCAGTGGCGGCCCTGCCGGCTGCAGGCCAATCCGCTCAAGGACATCGCCGACTGGGTCGAGTATTACCGGCGTCACTGGGAGGAGAGCTTCGACAAGCTTAACCGCTACCTCAAGGAACTGCAACGCAAGAACAAGTCGCATGAAATTCAACGCAAGGAGAAGAAAGATGGCCGCAAAACTTAACGTCGTGACGAAAGAAGAGCCGCTCGTCGTGGAACGCACTTTCGATGCCCCGGTCGCCGTTGTCTGGAAGGCCCTGACCGACAAGGACGACATCAAGCAATGGTCTTTCGACATCCCCGAATTCGCGCCGGAAGTCGGCTTCGAATTCCAGTTCTACGGCGGAGACGAAGGGGTCAAGTACCTGCACCGCTGCAGGGTCAAGGAGGCGGTTCCGAACAAGCGGCTCGCGTACACGTGGCGGTACGAAGGCTACGCAGGCGACTCGCTCGTGACCTTCGAGCTGTTCGCCCAAGGGAGCAGGACGAAGCTCAGGCTGACGCACGAGGGCCTGGAGACCTTCCCGAAGCTCCCCGCGTTCGCAAGGAAGAATTTCGAGCAAGGCTGGACCGAAATCGTAGGCACTTCGCTGAAGAATTTCGTCGAGGGAAAAGGCACGGGGGAGATGATCCTCACGCGCGTCTTCGACGCGCCGCGCGAGCTCATGTGGAAGCTGTGGACAGAACGGGAGCACATCGGCAAATGGTGGGGCCCGAAAGGCTTCACGCTACCCGGCTGCGAGATGGACTTCCGCCCAGGCGGCACGTACCGCTTCGTGATGCGCGGGCCCGACGGCCTGGACAATCCGTTCCACGGCGTTTACCGCGAGATCGTCCGTAACGAGCGCATCGTCTTCACCGCGATCCTGGACGAGCTCCCCGGCCACGAGCTGCTGACGACTGTGACGTTCGCCGACGAGGGCGGCAAGACGAAGCTGACCGTGCGGCAGACCACGCCGCCGGGCGAGGCCGGCCGCGGCCAGAACCAGGGCTGGAGCGAAACCCTAGCGCGCCTCGCCGACCTGGTCGCCGAGGAGACGAAGCATGGCCGCAGAAAGTAAGAGCGCCGCGCTCGCCGGCGACCGCGAGATCCGCGGGACGCGCGTCTTCGACGCGCCGCGCGAGCTCGTGTGGAAGGCGTGGACCGAGCCGGAGCACATCGGGGAATGGTGGGGCCCGAAGGGCTTCACCACCACGACCCACAAGATGGAAGTGAAACCGGGCGGAGTATGGCGCTTCGTCATGCACGGGCCCGACGGGCGCGACTACCAGAACAAGATCACCTTCATCGAGGTCGTGAAACCGGAGCGGCTGGTGTACAAGCACGGCGGAACCGGGGAGAAGCAAGACCGCGACCTCGAGCCCGTGAATTTCCACGTGACGGTGATTTTCGCGGAGGAGGGCGGCAAGACGCGTCTCGACATGCGCTCGGTATTCCCGTCCGCAAAGGCGCGCGACTATGTGGTCAAGAACTACGGAGCTGTAGAGGGTATGCACCAGACCCTAGCACGCCTCGAAGAGTACCTGACGAAGGAGGTGTCGTCGTGAGCACGGACCGCAGGATGTTCCTGAAAACCGCGGCGGCATCGGCGGCCCTGGCCTGGCCCGCAGTCGCGGTCGCGCAGTCGCCACAGGCCGCGGCCAGACCGCCCTCAGGCAAGGGCGGATTGTCCAAGTCGCGCCTCGCCCGCATGCGCGAGGCCATGCTCCGCCACGTCGAGAGCGGCCGGATGCCCGGCCTCGTCACGCTCGTCAGCCGTCGCGGCGAAACGCACGTCGATGCGATCGGCGTCAAGGCCTTCGGCGGCAGGGATCCGATGCGGCGCGACACGATTTTCCGCATCGCCTCGATCACCAAGCCGATCACGGCCGCGGCCGCGATGATCCTGGTCGAGGAAGCGAAGCTGCGCCTCGATGATCCGGTCGACCCGCTGCTGCCCGAGCTCGCGAATCGCAAGGTCCTCAGGCGCATCGACAGCCCGCTCGACGATACAGTGCCGGCGAAGCGCGCGATCACGCTGCGCGACCTTCTCACGTTTCGCCTCGGCATCGGCGCGGTGATGGTTTTTCCCGAGAAGCATCCGATCCAGAAGGCGATGTCCGAGGCGGGCGTCTCGCCCTCGGCAAACCTGCCCGCGCATGCGCCCGACGAGCTGATGAAGCGCTTCGGCAGCCTGCCGCTTGCGCACCAGCCGGGCGAGAAATGGATGTACAACAGCGGCTCCGACATCCTGGGCATCCTGATTTCGCGCGCGACGGGCAAAACGTTGGAGACCTTCCTGCGCGAGCGCATCTTCGCGCCGCTCGGCATGAAGGACACCGCGTTCAGCGTCCCCGGGGCGAAGCTCGACCGCCTCGCGACCGCCTACCAGACCGATTTCGCGACTGGCAAGACCGTGCTCTTCGACGAGGCGCGCGGCGGCCGCTTCGCGCGGCCTCCCGCCTTCGAGTCGGGCGCAGGCGGGCTCGTCTCGACGGTCGATGACTTCCTCGCGTTCGGCAAGATGATGCTCGCGAAGGGCCTGCACGGACGCGAGCGCATCCTCTCGCGGCCGTCGGTCGAGCTGATGACGGCCGACCACATGAGCGCGGAACAGAAAGCGGCGTCTGATTTCTTTCCCGGTTTCTGGGACAACCGCGGCTGGGGCTTCGGCATGGCCGTCGTCACCCGGCGCGACGACCCGGCGCGATCCGTCGGGACCTACGGCTGGGACGGCGGCTACGGCACGTCCTGGTACGCCGATCCCAAGGAGGACATGACCGGCATCCTCATGACCCAGCGCGTCTGGGAATCGCCGGTCGCTCCTGCGGTCAATCGCGATTTCTGGACCTCGGCCTACCAAGCGATCGACGATTAACAAAAGTTCGTTCAACCTGTCGATTTCACAAAGCCTCGTTCGTCTTACAGTTAGAGCGAGGCTTTTCATCCGGCCGAAACCGTCCGGAGGCCTTGCCCCAAACAACGGAGAAAATTGCGATGCGATTCATGATGATAGTCAAGGCGACGAAGGACTCTGAAGCGGGCGTGATGCCCTCCGAGAAGCTGATGTCCGACATGCAGAAGTACCACGAGGAGCTGCAGAAAGCAGGGGTGCTGCTGGATGCCTCCGGGCTCCAGGCGAGCTCCAAGGGTTGGCGTGTCAAGTACTCGGGTGCGAAGCGCACCGTGATCGACGGACCCTTCGCCGAAGCGAAGGAGCTCGTCGCCGGCTACACGATCATCCAGGTGAAGTCGCGGGAAGAGGCGATGGAATGGGCGAGGCGCTTTCCCAATCCCTCCATCGACGGCAAGGAGGCGGAGATCGAGGTCCGGCAGTTCTTCGAGCTCGAGGACTTCGGCGAAAGCGAGAGCATCGAACGCTTCCGCGAGATGGAGAAAGAGCGCGCGAAGAAGAAATAGCCGAGCGCTCGTCCGGGATCACGGACGGCGCTCGCGCATCGAACATCTTAAGAAAAGGAAAGAGATCGTGACTCTAGACAGCCGCAGGCGCTGGCTTGCCCTCATCGTCCTCTGCCTCGGGGAGTTGATGATCGTGCTCGACACGACCATAGTGGGCGTCGCCCTGCCCTCGATCCGCGAGGACCTGCGTTTCACCGAGGCATCGCTCGTGTGGGTGGTGAACGCCTACATGCTCACCTACGGCGGGTTTCTCCTGCTCGGCGGGCGCCTGGGCGATCTCTATGGGCAGCGGCGCCTGTTCGTCTCGGGCACCTTGTTCTTCACGGTCGCTTCGCTCGTGTGCGGGCTCGCGAGCTCGCAGTGGCTGCTGGTCGCTGCCCGCTTCGCGCAGGGGCTGGGCGGCGCGGTGGTGTCGTCGATCGCGCTTTCGCTCATCATGAATCTGTTCACGGAAGCCGAGGAGCGCGCCAAGGCGATGGGGGTCTACGGCTTCGTCTGCGCCGCCGGCGGCTCGATCGGGGTGCTGATCGGAGGCCTCTTGACGAGCGGCCTCAGCTGGCACTGGATCTTCCTCGTGAATCTGCCCATCGGCGCCGCCGTATGCGCCTTCTGCGTCATGCTCCTTCCGGACGACCGTCCCGAGGGCGAGCGACAGCGCCTCGACGTCGCCGGCGCCGTCGCCATCACGCTCGCGCTCATGCTCGCGGTGTACGGGATCGTGAACGGGAACGAGGCCGGCTGGACTTCGCCGCGGACTGTGGGCTTCATCGGCGGAGGCGTCGCGCTCTTCGCCCTGTTCCTGCTCATCGAGTCGCGCGCCAAGGCGCCTTTGATGCCTCTCGGCCTGTTTCGCTTCCGCAATCTCTCCAGCGCCAGCGTGATCGGCGCGCTCTGGTCGGCGGCGATGTTCGCCTGGTTCTTCGTCTCGGCGCTCTACATGCAGCTCGTGCTCGGCTATAGCGCGATGCAGGTGGGCCTCGCGTTCCTGCCCGCCAATCTGATCATGGCGGCGTTCTCGCTCGGGCTCTCGGCGAAGATGGTGATGCGCTTCGGCAACCGCCTGCCGCTCGCGGTCGGCCTTGCGCTCGCCGCCGTCGGGCTCGCGCTCTTCGCGTTCTCGCCGGTCGAAGGCAACTTCTTCCTGCACGTCCTGCCCGGCATGACGATCCTCGGCATCGGCTGCGGAATGGCCCTGAATCCCATATTGCTCGTCGCGATGAGCGAGGTCGCCCCGGCCGACTCGGGGCTCGCCTCGGGAGTGGTCAACACCGCGTTCATGATGGGTGGCGCGCTCGGGCTCGCGGTGCTTGCGAGCCTGTCGGCGGCACGCACCGAGAGCCTGCTCGCCGTAGGCACGGCCATGCCCGCCGCGCTCACCGGCGGCTATCAGCTCGCTTTCGTCTGCGGCGCGATCTTCGCCGGCGTCGCGGCGCTTCTGTCCGCCGTGCTGCTTCGCGCCGTACCGCAGTCGGGTGGCGAGCTCGCGCTCTCCGCCGAAGGCGGACGCGGGCCGGGACACTGACTTCGAGGAGCAAACCATGGCAGGTCAACCCGGGCGTACGAAGGCACGGTAAAGTAGGCTTCGAAAATCACCTAAGGAGGATCCATGAATTACGTCGATGCAGTCGTAGTGGCGGTCCCCAAGAGAAAGCTGGCAGCCTATCGCAGCCTGGCGCGGCAAACTCGGCGCGTAAGGTCCGCGCTGCACTCGAGACCCGCGAGAACGCCGATACGGAAAGGAGAATTTCCATGAGCGCCAACAGCGGCCCCGGATACAAGAAACATCCGGACCATCGCATCACGACGAAGCCGGCGTGCGTTCGCGTTCAGGTCAAGCTAGACGGCGAGCTCATCGCCGACACCCGGGACGCGATCGAGATGAAGGAAGGCGACTACCCGGTCGTCTACTACTTCCCGCGCAAGGACGTGAAGATGGAGCGGCTGAGCCGCACGAACCACCAGACCTATTGCCCGTTCAAGGGCCACGCGTCGTATTACTCCCTGAAGAACGGCGCGGAGAACGCGGTCTGGACGTACGAGAAGCCTTACGACGAGATGAGCGCGATCAAGGAGCGGCTCGCTTTCTACCCAGACAAAGTCGATTCGATCGACGCAAGTCAAGGGAGCTGATTAGTGTGTGATTCTCGCCGGACCGGAGTCAAGCGGGGAAGTAGCGCGAGGTCGGTATCGTCAACTCAAGCTCAAGGAGATTTTTCATGGCTAACTATGTCGATGGATTCGTCGTCCCGGTCCCCAGAAAGAAAATCGAGGCCTACCGCAGCATGGCGCGCAAGTCCGGCAAGATCTGGCGCGAGCACGGGGCGCTCGCGTACCGGGAATGCATCGCCGACGACGTCAAGTGGGGCAAGCGCACCTCGTTCCCGCGCAGCGTCAAGCTCAAGCCCGGCGAGGTCGTCTGGTTTTCGTGGATCGTGTACAAGTCCCGCAAGCACCGCGACCGCGTGAATGCCAAGGTGATGAAAGACCCGCGCCTCGCCGGCATGATGGACCTCAAGGCGCTGCCTTTCGACGCCAAGCGCATGATCTACGGCGGCTTCAAGGTCGTGGTGGGCTTCTGAGAACCGGGCCCGATACGGCCTCCTGATTTCAACGCTCAACCGGAGTGATCCATGTTCAAGAAAATCGCCATCGTCATCGTCGTCCTGATCGTCGCGCTTCTCGCCTATGCCGCGACCCAGCCCGACACTTTCCGCGTCCAGCGCGCGGCGAGCATCAAGGCGCCGCCGGAGAAGGTCTTCGCCCTGCTCAACGACTTCCAGCGCTGGGAGGCCTGGTCGCCCTGGGAGAAAAAGGACCCCGCGATGAAAAGGACCTTCAGCGCCGTATCGAGCGGCAAGGGCGCCCAGTACGCGTGGGAAGGCAACAGGGAGGTCGGCCAGGGTCGCATGGAAATCGCGGAGTCGGTCCCGCCTTCCAGGCTCGCGATCAAGCTGGATTTCCTGAAACCGTTCGAAGCCCACAACAGGGTCGAGTTCACGCTCGAGCCCAAGGGCGAGGCGACAAACGTCACCTGGGCCATGCAGGGCGACACGCCCTACCTCGCGAAGATCGTCCATGTGTTCCTGAACATGGACAAGCTCGTCGGCAACGATTTCGAGGCCGGTCTCGCCAACCTGAAGACCCTCGCTGAAAAGTAAGCGGCGGAAAAAGCTCGTCCGCCGCGTCGATCTCGCGCGGCCTCGTTCGTCGTACAGTCAGAGCGAGGCTTTGCATCCGGCCGAGACCGTCCGGAGGCCCGGCTCCCAACCCAATGGAGAAATTTCTATGCGATTCATGGTGATGGTCAGAGCAACGAAGGACTCGGAGGCGGGGGTTCTGCCCGACGAGAAAATTCTCACCGAGATGGGAAAGTTCAATGAAGAGCTGGTGAAAGCCGGCGTGATGCTCGCGGGCGAGGGGCTCCAGGCGAGCTCGAAAGGCGCGCGCGTCAGGTTCTCGGGCAGCAAGCGGACCGTGATCGACGGGCCCTTCGCCGAAACGAAAGAGTTGATCGCCGGTTTCTGGCTGTGGCAGGTGAAGTCCAAGGAAGAGGCGATCGAATGGGTCAAGCGCTGCCCCAATCCCTTCAGCGGGGAGTCCGAGATCGAGATTCGCCAGGTGTTCGAAGCGGAGGACTTCGGCGCGGAATTCACCCCCGAGCTGAGGCAGCAGGAGGAGCGCTTGCGCGCGCGGGTGGCCGCGAAGAAGAAGAAGAAGAAGAAGTAGCCGCGTCGCGCTCCGGCTCGGCGCCGACGGATCCACGATGGAGTGATGGGTCGCTTTGACGGCTTCCTCTACGCACGGCGCGATCGACGCGGTCTGGAGGATCGAGTCGGCCAAGATCATCGCCGGCCTCGCGCGGATCGTGCGCGACGTCGGTCTCGCCGAGGAGCTCGCTCAGGACGCTCTGGTCGCCGCGCTCGAGCGCTGGCCCGAGTCGGGCATCCCGGACAACCCGGGAGCCTGGCTCATGGCCGCCGCGAAGAACCGCGCGCTGGACTACTACCGCCGGACCAAGCTGCTCGAGCGCAAGCACGAGGAGCTCGGGCGCGAGATCGAGGCCGAGCACGAGATGGCCGCTGCGGATTTCGCCGCCGCGGTCGACTCCGCCCTCGACGACGACATCGGCGACGATCTGCTGCGACTCGTGTTCACAGCCTGCCACCCGGTGCTCTCCACCGAGGCGCGCGCCGCGCTCACTCTGCGCCTGCTCTGCGGCCTGACCACCGACGAGATCGCGCGCGCCTTCCTCGTTCCGGAGCCGACCATCGCCCAGCGCATCGTGCGCGCGAAGCGCACGCTCGCCGAGACGCGCGTCCCCTTCGAGGTGCCGCGCAAGGACGAGCTCGCCGCGCGCCTCGCATCCGTGCTCGAGGTCGTCTACCTCGTCTTCAACGAAGGCTACTCGGCGACCGCGGGCGAGGACTGGATGCGGCCCGCGCTCTGCGAGGAGGCGCTGCGTCTGGGCCGCATCCTCGCCGAGCTCGCACCCGAGGAGCCGGAGGTCCACGGCATCGTCGCGCTGATGGAGATCCAGGCGTCGCGAGCGGCCGCGCGCATCGGCCCGTCGGGAGAGCCGATCCTGCTACTCGATCAGGACCGCTCGCGCTGGGATCATCTGCTCGTGCGTCGCGGTCTCGCGGCGCTGGCGCGCGCCGAGCAGCTCGGCGGGAGGCTGGGACCCTACGCGCTGCAGGCCGCGATCGCCGCCTGCCACGCGCGCTCGCGCACCGCGGAGGAGACCGACTGGGCGCGCATCGCGGCGCTCTACGACGCGCTCGCGCAGATCGCGCCGTCACCCGTCGTCGAGCTGAATCGCGCGGTCGCGGTCGCCATGGCCTTCGGTCCGGCGGAAGGGCTGGCGCTCGTCGATGCGCTCGCCTCCGAGCAGGCTCTCAAGCACTACCATCTCCTGCCCGCGGTGCGCGGCGACCTCCTCGTGAAGCTCGGCCGCCTCGACGAGGCGCGCGCAGAGTTCGAGCGCGCGGCCTCGCTCACGCACAACGCGCGCGAGAAGAAGCTCCTCCTCGATCGCGCGGCCGCGTCGCATAAGATCCGCGTCGTAAAGTAAGATACGAGGGATCTCCCTTTGGCACGCTTCGAAAATGAAAATTGCCACCTGGAACGTCAACGGCGTGCGCGCGCGCCAGGCGCAGTTTCGCGAATGGATGGAGCGCGACCGGCCGGACGTCGTGTGCCTGCAGGAGCTGAAGGCTGAGCCTTCGCAGATTCCCGAGCAAGTCAAGCTCGAGGACTACCACGCCTACTGGCACGGGTTTCGCGCCTACTCCGGCGTGTCGCTTCACATCCGCAAGGGCCTGTTCGACGCTGAGCCTGCGTTCAGCCACCCCGAATTCGACATGGAGTCGCGGATCGTGCAGGCCGAAATCGGACGCCTCGTCATCGCGTCGGTGTACGTGCCCAACGGCGGCAAGGACTACGAGGCGAAGCTGGGCTTCATGATCAAGCTCGCGGCGTGGGCGAAAGAGCTGCACCGCGACGGGCGCGAGCTCGTCCTCTGCGGCGACATGAACATCACCCGCACCGACATGGACGTGCATCCGACGGAGCGCAAGCCCGGCGTCATCGGGCAGCGGGAGGAGGAGCGCGAGCTGCTCGACAAGCTCCTCGCCCAGCACCTGGTCGACGTCGGCCGCGCGCTCGATCCCGACAATCCCAGCCTCTTCACCTGGTGGGCGCCGTGGCGCAATCTGCGCCAGCGCAACATCGGGTGGCGCCTCGATTACATCCTCGCTTCACCGACGACCGCGGAGCGCGCCGCGAGCTGCGCCGTCCTCGCTGACGTCGGAACGAGCGACCATGCGCCGGTGATGATGACCACCGCGTAGGACGCTGAAGTCACGCGGTCCGCACTTGCCGCAGCACGACCGCGGCGACGATCGCGGTGGCGAGCACGACGGCGGCACTGATCGCCGCAGTGAGCTGCAGGCCCTGCGTCAACGCCTCGCGGCCGTATACGGCGGTGGCGAGGCTGCCGAGGAGCGCGATGCCGAGCGCTCCGCCGAGCTCGGAGCCGGTCTCCGAGATCGCGGAGGCCGCCCCGGCCCGTTCCGGCGGCGCGGCGCCCACGATCACGTCGGTGGCCAGGGTGAACACCGGGGCGAGGCCCAGGGAGACGAGGAGCGAGCCGGTCACGAGAACGGGGAGCGCTGAGCCGCCGTCGACCCGCGTGAGGAGGCCGAAGCCCCCAGCCGCGAGCACGAGCCCGGCGCTCAGCGCGAATGCCGGGCGCAGCCGGCGCGCGATCAAGGGGGCCAGCATGGAACCGGAGATCCAGCCCACGAAAAAGGGCAGCATCCACACGCCCGCCTGCAAAGGCGACAGCCCGAGCACCCGCTGCAGGTACTGCGCGATGAAGAGAAACGAGCCGAACGCAACGAGGGTGCCGAGCGCGTAAGTGGCGAGCGACACGCTGAAGGCAGGCGCGCGGAACAGCCGCAGATCGATCAGCGGGTCGGCGAGCCTATGCTGCCTTTGCACGAACACCGCTCCGGCGGCGAGACCGGCGAGGATGCAGAGCAGCGGCAGCCATGCCGCGCCGCTCTCGGCGATCCGCTTGATCCCGTAGATCACCGGCAGCACCGCGGCGAGCGACAGGGCTGCGCTCGCGAGGTCCGGCCGGCCCGCCTCCGGATCGCGGAACTCAGGCAGCAGCGCCGGCCCCACCGCGAGCAGCAGCGACATGACCGGCACGCCCGCGAGGAACACCGAGCCCCACCAGAAGTGCTCGAGCAGAACCCCGCCGACCAGCGGGCCGATCGCGCCGCCGGCCGAGTAGCTGGTAATCCAGACGCCGATGGCGAACCTGCGCTCTCCCGGCTCACGGAACATGTTGCGGATCAGGGACAGGGTCGAGGGCGCGAGCGTCGCGCCGGCGATGCCGAGAGCCGCGCGCGTCGCGATCAGCATCTCGGCGCTGATCGAGAATGCGGCGAGCACCGAGGCGACGCCGAACCCTGCGGCGCCGATGAGGAGCAGCCGGCGCCGTCCGATCCGGTCGCCGAGCGCGCCCATCGTGATCAGCAGGCCCGCGACCAGAAACCCGTAGATGTCCACGATCCACAGGAGCTGTGCGCTCGTGGGCCGGAGGTCCGCGCTGATCGCCGGCAGCGCCAGGTTCAGCACCGTCAGGTCCATCGAGTAGAGCAGGCAGGGGAGTGCGATCACGGCGAGCCCGATCCACTCGCGGCGTGTCGCCTGGGGAGCGGTGGCGATGGTGGTAGTCTTTCAGGTCGCCGTGATCGTATCGACCTTGTCCGGATAGAAGGCGAGCAGTTCCTTGATCGCGAGCATCTCGTCGTACGGCTGCTCGTAGGTCCAGACCGCGTTCTCAGGACCGTCCTTCAGCGAGTAGTACGACGCCTGGCCCTTGAAGGGGCAGTAGGTCTCGTGGCTCGTGCGGACGAGCCGCTCCATCTTCACGTCCTTGCGCGGGATGTAGTAGATGACGGGCGCCACGACGTGGCCGACGTGGGTTTCCTCGAGCTGAATCGCATCCCGCGTGTCGGCGATGACTTCGC
>Ga0209056_10003948_pt1 | contig 15668 bp, 14 predicted proteins | sample GraSoiAngelo_114_FD_185876 | JGI IMG/M metagenome (GOLD analysis project Ga0209056, IMG submission 185876) | Grasslands soil microbial communities from the Angelo Coastal Reserve, California, USA - 14_0903_13_40cm (SPAdes) (version 2) | ecosystem: Environmental > Terrestrial > Soil > Grasslands... | reverse complement strand
GGCGATGCACCGCAGCCAGCAAGTCAATCAGTGCTCGTGGGAATCGTCTATGACAGCTCGAGTGGCAGAGCGCTGAGCGGTGTTCGGGTTTCGACGGGCGGTGGGCGGTTCAAGACTGTAACCAATGGCGCCGGAGCTTATGAGCTCGCCATCGACGGTGCTCTCAACGATACGATCGTATTTGAGCATCCTCGGCTCCGGCTATTCCATGTTGCTGAGCGCGTCCAATCGATCTCGTTGCCCGCCGGGTCACGCGGTCAAGCGTCGGTGATCGTTCCATCGTACGGAACGTTGCGCAAAAATCTTTGCGGTCAAAATGAGACGGGTAGCGAAGCGCAAGGAATGATGGCGGGATACGTCAGAGACGCCACGGGAAAGGCGTTGCCAAGGGCCCACGTCTGGGCGACCTGGCAAATGCTCTGGGTCGAGCAGAACGGCCGACTGATATCGACGAACCAACAGCGCACGACGGAGACCGATAGCAACAGCGATGGATCCTACCTGCTGTGCGGATTCACTCGCGGTGCGCAGATCACTGCTAAAGTCGGAATCGCGGGAAAGAATACCCTGCAGGAAAGAGTTAACCTCCCCGCGAACATGGTTCTCGAGCACGACTTCCAGTTCGGGGCGCGATAAAACTGAACTACAACTGAAGACTACCGGCTGGGTGCAGTGGGCTTTACGGCTTGGGGCTGCGGGCTGTTACCAAATACGAATCGAGTTTAGCCCATAGCCCAGAGCCGCCCCGCCCAAAGCCCCAGGCCGGTAGTCTTCAGTTGTAGCAATGACTAGTCGCCCGTCGGAACTATCCCTTCGCCCTCTACCATCAGTATGACGGCGCGCTGTGCGGCGCGCGTGCGGTGCAGAACGCCCTTCGGCACGACGAATCCCTGGCGCTCGACGAGCTCCACCGTGCGGCCCTCCAGGTCGATCAGGAATTTTCCTTCGACGACATAAAAGAACTCGTCGAGATCGTCGTGCTTGTGCCAGTGATACTCTCCCTGGATCACGCCGAGCCGCACCACGGAGTCGTTCACCTTGCACAGCGTCTGATTGTACCACTGGTCCCGCACAGTATCGACGAGCGCGCGAACGTCAATGACCTCGAGTGATGGATACTTGATGTCGAGGTGTGTCGCGTACGGATAATCGGGAGCCATGTCGATTTCGAATGAAGGTTTGGCGTTTTACTGCCGAACGTCCCGCTGCAGAACCCGGAAGTACGCGGTCCAGGGACCGACGGCTCGAGTGTACGCGCGCGCCATCGTCCGAGTGATCTGGGCGATGTGTGATAGATCGTGTACCACCCACGTCGCGAGTAGCTGACGCATCGTCACTGAACCGAATTCGGGGTGCTCACCCGTCAGCTCCATATCCTTCTCCTTCAAGTTCCAGCCGCGGAGCGTCGCGACATTTCCCGAGCGAAGGTGGTCAAACTCTTCCAGCAGATCCTTGAGCGGCCTCTCTGATTTCAGCTCCGCGAAACGGTCGAAAGGATCGAATTTCCGATACTTCCCCTGCTGCAGGATTATTCTCGCGCGCGGGATCCAGTCGGTTCGCTCGCCGTGTATGAGGTGCCCGACGACCTCCCTCGGACTCCAGGTATCCGGACCCTCATTAACCGTCGTCCAATCCTCCGGCAGCTCGTCGAGCAACGTGGAGAGAGTTGCCGGTGTCCGCTCCAGAATCGGAATCGCTTCATCGAGATCGAAGTCCACCCATCCTCCAGCTCGGACAATGGCGTCGTTCGTGACGCGCGACCCCGAGCATGCAACAGTCGAATGATACGCTCTAGACCGTTCATGGACTACTTTTCTCTGGGCTGAATGTTTCGCCGGATCGCTCGGCCGCTGACGAAGCGGCCTTCTCTCTCTTCGGAGCCAGAATGAACGCACGAGCGTTGACCGTTCTCGCTGTCCCATCGCTTCTCGCAATTTTTTCCCCGCTGGCCAGCGCTCAAACAACTGCGACTGCTCCTTCGCCGAACACAACAAAGCCCCAATCGAGCGCGCTACCCAAAGGCCCCGAGCGCGCTATTCGCCGCGACATCCCGATGACGAACGGTATCAGGCGGGCATTTGCGGCAGGCACGAGAGACTCCACCGGCCGGCCGGGACGGAATTATTGGCAGCTGTGGACCGACTACCGGATCAGTGCTCGCCTTGACACGGCATCGTCAATCGTCTCGGGGCACGAGGTCATCACGTTTCGCAACAACAGCGATTCGACGATGAGGTCGGTAGTACTGAGGCTCGATCAGAACATCTTCAGGCCCGACGCGGCTCGTACCGACTTGATGGACGTCGTCACGACCGGAATGAAAATCACCAGGCTCGTCGTGAACGGACAGAGCTTGCCGGTAACGGATACGCTGGGCACTCCGATTCCGGGTACGCCACGCCGAACGGCTCCTCTCTCCCGAATCCTCAGACAGACCGTCGTCCGCATCCCCGTACCCTCGCCGATCGCTGCACACTCGAGCGCCACCGTCGAAGCGGATTGGAGTTTCGAGGTGCCGCGCATCGAAGGTCAGCGCGGATTCCGCATGGGTCGCTGGGCAGACACGCTCTATCAGGTGGCGCAATGGTATCCGCGAGTCACGGTGTTCGACGACCTGCGGGACGGAGGATGGGACACCGATCCGTATCTCGGAAACGCAGAGTTCTACAACAACTTTGGTCATTTCGACGTCAACATCGATGTGCCGGCTGGCTGGATCGTCGGCGCGACGGGGGTGCTCCAGAATCCCGCGGAAGTTCTAACGCCGACTGTGGGCGACCGTTTATCGCACGTCCTCGAATCGGATTCCACGCGCAGGATTGTCACGGCGGCCGAGCGTGGCCCGGGGAAGTCCACGGCGATCGGTACGAATGGCCGGCTTGTCTGGCATTTTGCCGCCGACACCGTTGGAGATTTTGCCTGGGCAACCTCGAACCAGTTTGTCTGGGACGCGTCGCGCGCCACGATTCCGGGAAGAGGGCCAGTACCGTTCAACATTCTGTATCTCCCCGGTCACGCCCAGGCCTATGCTGATGGACCACGCATAGTTGGGCACGCGCTCGAGTTCTACTCGAAGCTCTGGATGCCGTACGCGTTCCCGCAGCTCACGGTGGTTGACGGCCCAGAGCTGGGAATGGAGTACCCGATGTTCATCATGTCGGCGGTATTTGCGGCCGACCATGAGACCGGGCACCAGTGGTGGCCGATGATGGTCGGCGTCAATGAGACATGGTACGGCTGGATGGACGAGGGATTCAATCAGTACATGAACATTCTGTCCGATGCCGATCGCGAGAATAGGCAGTACAAGCTCGATAGCCTGGGTATCTCGTACGGGCGTATCAGTGGGAATGAGCTTGAGCCACCACTGATGTGGGACGGAAACTACGCCGGTCCATTCTATGGTTTTCAGGCGTACGGAAAAGCACCTCTAATGCTCTCGGCCCTCGGCGGCGTTGTCGGCGACAGTGCCGTGTGGCGCGCGATGAGTGACTACGCCAAGGCGTGGCGATTCAAGCATCCGTCGCCCTGGGACTACGCAAACTTCATGAGCAACGCTCTTCACCAGGACCTCGGCTGGTTCTGGAACTACTGGCTGTTCACAACAGAATCTGTCGACGAATCGATTCAGGATGTGAAGACATCGGGGAGGCGCACAGCGGTGACGATCCGTCAGAATGGTCAGATGCCGTCACCCGTGATCCTGAAAGTAGAATTCGCACCAAGCGGTGCTACGATCAGGCCGATGACGAACAGCAGGATGTTGGATGCGAACACAGCGCTCGTCACCTATCCCGTCGATGTCTGGTTCACGGGAAATCGAACATTCATCGCGAATCTGGATTTCGGCGGACGCGCAATCACCAGAGTCACGCTGGATCCAAACGGAAGATTTCCGGACCGCGATGCGAGCGACAACGTGTGGCCGCGCAGCCAGCCGGCCGCCAGGCCAACCACCGGGAGGTAACCGATGCGCACCCGCACTTTTGTCGGAATACTCGGTATCGCGCTGGCATCGAGTCTGGCTTATAGCCAACAGACGCCGGTCGTCACAGCGGCAGATTACGCACGCGCCGAAAAATTTCTGAGAGACAATGTGTTGCCGCTCGTGAGTGGAATGGGCGTGCAACCGACCTGGCTCTCGGGCGACCGCTTCGGATATCGAACTACGGTGGGCGGTCAGAGCCAGTTCATTCTGGTCGATCCCGCTCGCGCTACGAGAATCCAGTGCAGTCCGGAGACCGACCGCTGCGGCGGCGCGCTCGATCCACGCGAGGTATCGCGTTTGCAGCGGCAGGCGCAACGCGGTCCCGGAGCGCGCGCCGAATCTCTATCGCCGGATGGGAAGCGGGCGGCGTTCATCCGAAACTACAATCTCTGGGTGCGCGAGGTGTCGACGGGTCGCGAGACGCAGCTCACCACCGATGGACAAAAGGACTTCGGGTACGCGACCGACAACGCCGGTTGGATAAAAAGCGACGGGCCGGTTGTGGTCTGGTCGGCCGATTCACGGAAAATCGCAACCTTCCAGCAGGACGAGCGCGCCGTCGGCGAGATGTATCTCGTCAACATCAAGGTGGGTCACCCGCAGCTACAGGCGTGGAAGTATCCGCTGCCGGGCGACAGCATCATCGCGACGATCCAGCGCGTAGTGATCAACGTCGATACCCCGCGCGTGATACGATTCCAGATGCCACCCGACGCACATCGCTCCACGCTCTGCGATCACGTAATCTGTCGCGGTACGGAATGGGCCGACGTCGAATGGTATCCCGATGCTTCGCACGTTGCTTTCGTCTCGACCTCGCGCGATCACAAGCACGAGGTGTTTCGCGTCGCCGATGCCGGGACTGGAACCGTGCGTGACGTCTTTCGCGAAGATGTCGCGACCCAATACGAATCCGGCAACGGCACCGTCAACTGGCGCGTTCTGCCGGCAACGAACGAAGTGATCTGGTTCTCGGAGCTCTATCTGTACGATCTCACCACCGGCCAGCTCAAGAGCAAGATCACCAGCGGCGAAGGGAACGTCGCGCAGCTCCGTCGCGTCGACGAGACAAGCAGAACGATCTGGTTTGTCGGAAACGGAAAGGAGCGCGGGCGTGATCCTTACTTCCGTCAGTTCTACAAGATTCGGATAGACGGAACGGGACTCACGCTGCTGACTCCGGAAGACGCCGATCACGAAATCGCCCTCGCGCCATCCGGCCAGTACTTCGTCGATACCTACTCGAAGCCTGACACGCCGCCTGTAACAGTACTTCGCGATCTCGATGGAAAGACAATCGTCACGCTCGAGACCGCTGATGTCTCGCGTCTCCGCGCGACGGGCTGGAAGCCGCCAATGCCGATCACTGTAAAGGCGCGCGACGGTAAGACCGATTTGTACGGACTTCTCTACCTCCCAACGAATCTCGACCGGGGGAAAAAATATCCGATCGTCAACCACATCTACCCCGGACCTCAGACCGGGAGCGTGGGAGGCCGAGGCTTCTCACCGGCGCGCGGTGACGCGCAGGCGCTCGCCGAGCTGGGATTCGTAGTCGTGGAGATCGACGGAATGGGTACGCCGTGGCGATCGAAATCATTCCACGATGCGTATTACGGCAAGATGGGCGACAACACTCTGCCGGATCAGGTCGCGGGCATGAAGGAGCTCGCTCAGCACTATCCGTGGATCGACATTAACCGCGCCGGGATCTATGGCCACTCTGGCGGCGGGTTCGCCGCGGCCGATGCAATGTTCCGTTATCCAGACTTCTTCAAGGTGGGCATCTCTGAAGCGGGAAACCACGACCAGCGCGAGTACGAGGACGACTGGGGCGAGAGATATCAGGGATTGCTCGCTCGCACGCCGGACGCCAGCGACAGCTACGCGCCGGAGGCGAATCAGCTACTCGCGAAAAATCTCAAAGGGAAGCTGCTGCTCGCGCACGGCACCATGGACGATAACGTACCTCCGTACAACACGCTGCTCGTTGTCAACGAGCTGATCAAGGCGAACAAGGACTTCGATCTTATTCTGCTTCCGAACCGCACCCATGGGTTTGGCAATGAGGCCTACATGGTCCGGCGCCGGTGGGATTATTTCGTGAAATACCTTCTCGGCGCCGAGCCGCCGCGAGAATACGAGATCGGGCGGCTGCGACCGAACACTCGGTGATGCGAACTGCAACTGAAGACTACCCGCTAGGGGCTTTGGGCGGGACGGCTGGGGGCTGCGGGCCAAAATTCGAATACGCGGAGAGACAGCCCCGAGCCCCGAGCCGCCAAGCCCACCGCCCCTGGCCGGTAGTCTTCCTTTGCAGTTGCCTTGCAACAGCGCCGGTGACTCTCGCGGGGCAAGTCGCGCCAAAAGTATTCAGCCACTCCGACACTATCAGAGGCTCGAACACCCCGCAGCGCTCCTGGTGGGATGTCTCGTTCTACGATCTGCACGTAAAAGTGAATCCCACTGACAGCAGCATTACAGGCCACAACGCTATCAGCTACCGTGTGCTCAGGTCCCCGCCTGCTCGCGAGATGCAGATCGATCTACAGCTGCCCCTCGTTGTCGACAGCATCGTTCAAGATGGACTCGAGCTGAGCGCGCGACGCGACGGAAATGCTTTCTTCGTTACTCTCGTCTCGCCCCAGCAACGCGGAGTGACGAAGACGATCTCGGTCTATTACCACGGCAAGCCGACCGTTGCTGTCCGTCCGCCCTGGGATGGCGGATTTGTTTGGGCGCGCGACAGTCTTGCGCGCAATTGGATCGCGACCGCCAACGAGGGACTCGGCGCCAGTGTATGGTGGCCGAACAAGGACATCCTATCCGACGAGCCCGACAGTCAGCGTGTCGCCATCACAATGCCGGACTCATCGATCGATGTCTCGAACGGGCGGCTGCGCACCGCTACGCCGAACGCTGACGGAACCACCACTTACGAATGGTTCGTCGCGAATCCGATCAACAACTACGACATCGCGGTCAATGCCGCGCACTACGCGCACTTCAGCGACGAGTACCAGGGAGAGAAGGGGAGGCTCACGCTCGATTTTTATCCGCTTGACTATCACGTGGACACTGCGAGGAAGCAGTTCCAGCAGGTGAAGCCGATGCTCCAATGCTTCGAGAGCTGGTTCGGTCCGTATCCGTGGTACGAGGACGGCTACAAGCTCGTCGAGACGCCGCACCTCGGCATGGAGCACCAGAGCGCAGTCGCCTACGGCAATCACTACAAGAACGGCTACTTGGGGCGCGACCGATCGCAGTCAGGGCGCGGACTGTTGTGGGACTTCATCATCATCCACGAAAGCGCGCACGAGTGGTTCGGCAACAACATCACGATGAAGGATCAGGCGGACATGTGGATCCACGAGAGCTTCGCGACCTACGCTGAAGGTCTCTACACCGAATGCCAGCAGGGCAAGAAGGCGGGCGCCGAGTACACAGTCGGCCAGCGGAAACTAGTGAGAAATGATAGGCCAATCGTCGGGGCATATGGCGTGAATGACGAAGGCTCAGGCGACATGTACGACAAGGGCGGCAACATGCTGCACACGATCCGCCAGCTCGTTGACGACGACGCCCGCTGGCGTGGAATCCTGCGCGGGTTGAACAGAACCTTCTGGCACCAGACCGTGACCGGAAAGCAGGTCGAGGACTACATCAGCCGTCAATCGGGAATGAATCTCGGCAAGGTGTTCGACGAGTATCTGCGTACCACTATGATCCCGGCGCTCGAGTACAAGCTTCATGGACAAAAACTCTCGTATCGGTGGAACAACGTGGTGCGAGGATTCGCGATGCCTATAAAGGTCACTACGGCGACGAACCGCTACGGCTGGATCAGGCCGACAACGGGTTGGAAAACGATGGCACTCAAGCTCGACCGGCCTGAGGATTTTCGCGTCGACGAGAATTTCTACGTCAACGCCAAGGATCTCCTCAAGCCGGCCGCAGATTCAACTACCGTGCGTAAAGGCCTGTAACGCGCGCCGTCGCCAACTTATTCGCGTTCAGGTTGAAGCCGATGTAGGCCGAAGTAGCGTTCCCCGGAACATCGAGCTTGTCGACCTTCAGCGCGAACACTGTGATGTGATAGTGGTGCGGTTTGTCGCCCACCGGCGGACATGGTCCACCGTATCCCTTCGTTCCGAAGTCCGTCATTCCTTCCGCGCTTCCGCTCGGTGCGTTTCGTCCATTTCCAGCGCCGTCAGCGAGACTCGTTGTCGATGCCGGAATGTTGTACATGACCCAGTGCCACCAGCCGCTGCCCGTTGGTGCGTCCGGATCATACATCGTGACGGCGAAGGACTTCGTCCCCGCCGGCGGGTTCGACCACTGGAGCGCGGGCGAGCTGTTCTGGCCGCCGCATCCCATTCCGTTGTAGACGTGTGCGAGCGTGATGCGTCCCTTCGATACGAAATCGGGAGCGGTCACTTTGAAATGCGAAGCGCTGGGCGTCGTTTTCCCCTTGGCCTTACCCTTGGAAGCGTCGGCCTTTTGCGCTCCGCCGATCGAAGCCGCCCCCAGAACCATTGCCGCTGCGGCGACTGCGGTCCGCCAGTATCGCTGTGATGTGGACATGATCTCTCCCCTCCTGGTTGGCTGAACGAGGATCACGCTATCTCCACACTGCGAGAATGATTCCCGCGAGCACAAACGACACCAGGTTGTAGGTCGTGTCGATGAGCCACAGCTGCCTCGGCTTGCCAGAGAATAGCGCGGTGGCGTAACTCGTCGGCGCCGCGAAGCCGAGCCAGCAGATGACGCCGAACATTGCACCGTGGCCGGCGTTGATTTCCGTGACGGCGCCCATGTGCGCGATCAGATACGCCATCACCCACGCCGTGAGAAACGCGGTAACGAAGGCGCTCAAGTACATGAGGGGCATGTTCGCGCTCGCCGCCTGTGCCTTCATTTGCTCCTCGGTCCTGCCCTGTAGCGCGATCCATCTCTTCGCGAACAGGATCTTGGAATACCAGAGTCCGCCGAGAATGAAGATGACGATTGCTGCGACGAGAATTGCGAGGTAGTTGACCGCGGGGAAGGGGTGCATTGCAAAGCCTCCGTCGGTGATTGGTCGCGGGTGAGCCGGTGAGAATTTACGCGCGACTGGCGAAACGTGCAGCGGCGCAAGTCAAACGGATGGCTGCTGTTGCAGCGGCGCCATCTGTATCGGCGCTCGGATCGTAGGCGGAAAGCGTGAGTGCTGCGATTGAGAGCTCATTGCCGATGCGCGAGAGTGCGTACTCGACATCGTCGATCGACAGTCCTCCAGCCACCGCGTATTTGTTGGCGGTCGCGACTTCGGCGTCGAGAACATCCAGATCCAGGTGGACGTAGATCTCCTGCACGCGCTGCTTGATCGAGCCGAGAAAGCGGGAGAGCTCCGAGCGCAGCTGCCTCGGCGCGATGACCTCGACGGCCGATTGGTCGAGCAGTCCGCCTTCTAGTGAGTCGATGTCCCGAGCTCCAATCAGACACACGCGATCGTCGGGAACCGGTTCGAATCCTGGGACTGTCGCTGCTAGCTGGGTCCAACAACGCCCGGTGATGATGGCCACTGCCGTCCCGTCCAGAAAACCGCTGGCAGTAGTTTCGGGAGTATTGAAATCAGCGTGGGCGTCGAACCAGGCAACGCCGGTGGATTGTGCACCGAGACCGGCAATTGTCCCGACTGCCGTGTTGCAGTTGCCGGCAAGTACGATCGGAAACCGGCCGGACTTGACTGCGCCCTCCACTGCGCTCGAGAGCATTCGCATCAGCTCGAAGCTTGTCTGGATCTCCGCGTGCCACGAATTCGCCGGGAGCTCGGCGATCTTCGTGTGAACGCGATGACCTTTTTCTCGGAGCGCGCTCTCGAGTCCGGCTTTTAGTAGCGCTTCGGGGCCGGCGCCCATGCGCACGCCGCGGTTGCCGGAATCGTAAGGCACCGCGAGAACCTGGATTTCCATCTTGGGTGGAAAAGTCCCTCCGGCAGGAGGGAGATGCAACTGAACAAGACGTCAGCTCAGGGTGACCTCTTGTTCAGTTGCAGTTCAGACTTTAATCGCGGTAGTTATCAGAGAACTGCTTCTTCAGCGCCTCGACCTTCGGCTTGTCGTTGATCACGATGTAGAGCTGATTCGGGTGCTGCGCCAGATAATTCTGGTGGTACTCCTCGGCGGGATAAAACCCGTGCAGCTTGGCGACCTGCGTCACGATTGGGCGCGAAAAAGTCTTCGCTGCGGTCAGCTGCTTGATGTAGCTCTCCGCAACCTGCTGCTGCTGCGCATTTCTGTAGAAAATTGCTGAGCGGTACTGAGTGCCGTGATCAGGTCCCTGGCGATTGAGTTGAGTCGGATCGTGCGCCACGGAGAAGAAGATCTGGAGAAGCTTGCCGTACGATACCTGAGACGGATCGTAGATGACTTCAACGGATTCCGCGTGACCCGTGTCGCCCGTGCTCACCTGTTCGTACGATGGATTCCCGACATCCCCGCCAGCGTACCCCGAGATCGCGCGCTTCACTCCCTTCACATGGTCGAATACTGCTTCGACGCCCCAGAAGCAGCCGCCTGCGAAAACAGCGGTATCCTCCGACGGCAATGATGCCGGCGGCAGGTCTACGACAGGCGCACCGACCGGTGTTTCGAGCGAACGAGAAGCTCCGCTGGTGAGCTTCGCTCCAAACAAGACCAAAGCGACAGGAATCACAACCAATGCGGCAGCGACGTTGGGGAGATAACGATTCATGTGATTCTCAGGTAGGGTGTGACTATGAGACCCAAAAACATGCTAATTGTTCCGATGTTTCGCTCTTCGGATCCTGCCACCGAGCGTCTTGGCGACGCTCCAACGTCACGATCCGTGCACGCCGCTATGATTCATGCCGAGTAAACATAGAGTGCGAGCGAGCGAACTATCAACCAACGATTCCTGCGCGGAGTCCCTACCCAACGTTCACGTGAAAATCGGCGGCAGCCTCTGTTCACTCGCCCTGCGGAACGGATAGTTGTAAGCGAGCCGTTCCTCCAGCGCCGGATCAGGAGCGTTTCGTCCCTCTAGAAGAATCCATTCGATATCGACGAACTCGCTGTTCTTCCACATCCCGATCCCGACCTGTCTCTCCAGGTCCAGCTCATGCTTGGAGGCGACAGACAAACTTTGCAACGCGCCGAAGGCGCGGCCCTGAAATTCGCGTGTCACCGGCAGAACGAGGAATCCACACCCAGTGCGGGCGGAAGCCATTCGGTAAGGCAATTCGAATCTGTTGGCGCGCACTGCTTCCAATCCCTGACGCAGCTGCTGCTTGAGCGCGCGCAGCTCGTACCGACCGAGCAGAGCAAGCTCCGTCAGAATATCGTAGCCGTCGGTGTCCGCGTAGTCGCTTTCCTGCGCCGCAACTCTGCCCGCCAGACTTTCCAGCACGAATGAGAACTCGCATGCTGTGGGTCCACCGCGTGAGCGCGCCGGTCGCTCGAACCTCGAATCTGGAGGAGACGAGTAATCTTCCAGTAGATACTGTCCGATCAGCGCCTTTTCGCTCACCGCCGTCTCGGGAGAATCCCAATTGAGCAGGATGTCGCGCCGGAAGCCGAAGTAATCGAGGAGCTCGGCCGGTGTGACGAAGTGATGGCAGATCTCGAAGTACTCTGCGTCTCGCAGGATGTGAACGAAGCCGCCGGTTCGGTTTTTCTTGAATCTGCCTGCACGGAACGCGCGTGATTTCGCCGGGACACGGTAGATGATCATGCTGACGAGCGAATCGGGATCCTTTGCCGAAACGGTTATCCGGTGCCCAAAGTCATTCACTACTGAGAGCGCCATGTAGCTGCCGAGCAAATCGCGCGTGTTCTGGATCTGCTTCATGCCTTTTCGCACGACGTGATTCGCAACCCACTTCTCGAGGTCGCCCGCCTTGGATGCGACCTTGGGTTCTCTCTCCCGCAGTTGGAAGATGAAGCCAATGTTGTCGAGGAGCAGCACCCTGTCGGCGAGCTCGACTTCCTTCTCGGCGCTGCCCGGAAGGGCGAGGGGGAGCGGAAGCTGGCTGGTGGAGAAAGAAAACGCTCTCGTGAATACGTTCGCGTGATGTTGGGCGACGAAATCCTGCAGGAGACTGGCCGGTTCCCTGTCGCTCTCTTTCACCGAAGGCTCGCTCAGAACCGTCTCGCTCGTCGCTCCCAGGCCAGCAGCAGCGCCGCGCCGACGAGACCGGTAATGACGCAAAAGAGGTAAAGCACGCGGAGACTCACCAGACCGTAAAGCGGATTGGCGTCGCTGAACGGTCGCAGGGGACGCATGTCCGCGTGCATGATGCCATCGAGCACAGAGTGGAAGACGCCACCGAAGACTCCGCTCAGCACCGCAATTGGCATTCGGTACTCGGCCGCCAAAGCGTCGGGAATGAGGTCGCGTGGTCGGGCCCACCAGACACCAACACGTGATACAATCAAACCGCACGCCAGCCCAATCAGTCCGCCCATTAGAAAGGTGTGGGCCTGCCGGTGGACCGGATAGCCGCCCTTGAGCATGTAGTAACCGGACTCGATGTCGATCACGATCTGCGCGACTGAGTAGGCCGCCATCGAGAAATGTCGTGGCGCGACGGCCTTGATGAGCAGGCCCGGACCGAGATGAAAGGGAGTTGCGGGCATGGCGCTTCAGCCAATTTATGGTCGCGCCCTCTCACGAGCACTATTATTGGCCGATGAAAATCGGCCGGACGGCTCGTTGGTCCTCGATTGCGCTGCTCTGGCTGACGGCGTTCCCTCGCCTGGAGGCTCAGACCGACGAGATCCAGGTCTACACTGGCGAGGTCGAGACGCCAGGGAAGGCCAACCTTACCATCCACGCGAACTACACTCCAAGCGGCCGCACGGTCGCTGAGTTTCCTGGTGGCGTGGTGCCTCAGCGGTCGGTCAACGGTGCATTCGAGTGGGCGTACGGTGTTTCAGATTGGTTCGAGGCAGGAACATATCTTCCGGTTTACACGCTCACCCGCGATCGCAAGCTCGAGATCGATGGCGTGAAGTTGCGCGCGCTGTTCGCGGTGCCTCACGCGGAGACGAGAAGTTTTTTCTACGGCGTCAACTTCGAGCTGAGCTTCAATGCAAAGCGTTGGGATCAGTCGCGAAATAGCGGGGAAATCCGCCCGATCGTCGGGACGCGAGCGGGTCGATGGGATGTGATCGTCAACCCGATTCTCGACACATCGTTTGATGGCTTTTCCCGGCTCGATTTCGCACCGTCGCTGCGAGTCGCCTACAATGAGTCTGCCACCTTCGCTTTGGCACTGGAGCATTACGCCGATTTCGGCGCGCTTGGCCACGTCGACAGTGGAGCGCCGCAGGAGCACAACCTGTTCGCGGTGGTCGACTTCGCGCGCAAGCTGTTCGACCTCGAGGCCGGGATCGGCTTCGGCTTGACCAATGCTTCTGACAAGCTGGTGCTCAAGACGATTTTCGCCCACACGTTCTAGGCGGCGACGCCGGTACTCGCGACTCAGGTATCCACCCGATCATTTGCGTGGCAGAAGACGCTGGGCGACGTACGTTGCCCACGTTGTGCCCCGACGCTGACCCGAGCTAGCTAACACCACCAGAATCATTCCATTCGAAAGAACACGGGCGATACCGCTATGACCGGCATCGCCATCTCCCGAATGCATCACTTCCGTAACGCGTCCATTTCGCACGTACACTCTGGTACCATAGCCGTAGTGAATCTCAAACGGCGGGTCGCTCCGCACGTGCATTAGCGGCGACTCGAGCTCGAGCGTTTCCGCTCGTCCGAAAAGCCGCCCGTCGCGGATCGCCGTCAGCCAGCGGTAAATGTCTCGCGTAGTGCTGCGCATGCCATTTGCGCCCTTGTGTCCCCAGTCTCCTCCCTGGAAACTCGTTGAGCGCATCCGTGCCGGACGGAGAAGCTCGGTCGTTATGTACTTTTCCCACGTCACTCCCGACGCCACCTCGATAATCGCCGCCAGCAGCTGATAGTCGTCATCGATGTATCGGTAGTGAGTGCCCGGCGGGTAATCGAGCGGCTGCGCGAGGATAGCGTTGACAGCACCCTCGCGGCGGACGATGCCGGCGCCCGCCGAGTGTCCGCGGAGTCCCGAGGTATGGGTCAGAAGATGGAAAACGGTAATTCCGCGTTTTGACTCTGGGGCGTGCGGAAAAAATCGGGAGATGGGATCGCTGAAAGAAAGGCGGCGCTGCGAGCGAAGTCCGAGGATCGCCGCTGCGGTGAATCCCTTCGTCATCGAGCCGATGTTGAACCTGCTCGAGACACTGAGCGGTTTGCCAGTTTGGGGCGAGTAGGCCTTTTCCATCTCTACCGTGTTGTCTCGCGCGACGAGTACGACACCTGCGAAACCACTGTCGGCTTGCGCTCGGGCGATTGCTTCAAAACGGACGGGTGACTGTGCCCCGATCGGTACCGCCGACGACACAAGTGCAGCGACTGCGAAGACAGTCCTGTTCACTCAGCGCTCACCTTAGCGAGCTCATTAGGTCTGCATAGAGCAAGGCACTCTCCTCGTCGAAAAGACAAGCCACTATGCGATCGAAATCTGCCTCGTATGCTCGCATTGCACCGATGCCGATTTCCGCGGCGCGTGGCTTTGGGAATCGGTACACGCCCGTCGATATCGCGGGAAAGGCAATCGAGCGAATCGTTCCTTCCTCCTTGGCGAGCTGAAAGGATCGCTCGTAAGCCCGGCGCAAAAGATCTTCCTCGCCTCGTTTGCCGCCAGACCATACCGGCCCGACTGCATGGATTACGAACCGGCAATGCAACCGAAACCCCGGAGTGATAACCGCATCCCCCGTCGGGCACGGGCCGAGCGGGACTGCTGCCTCCGCGAGCGCCGGCCCGGCAGCTCGATGAATCGCTCCATCCACGCCTCCGCCGCCGCCAAGTGTAGAGTTGGCGGCGTTTACGATTGCATCGACGTTCAGCGTGGTGATATCAGCCTGGACGATTTCAATCATCGCCGACGCCACGCGGATCCATTGCGTCCGAACGCTACGTGGCGAGGGCGATCGCCGTGAGAATCGACGCGGCGATGACAGATTTGACGTAGACAGCTCGCGCTTGACGCTGAAGCTGCTGCACCTCTGCGGCGTCGGAAATCTCCTGCGGGCCGCTGTCCAGGTCGCGCAGACCGCGCGACGCAAGCTTCACTCACGTTTTGTCGCGCGCCTGATAGAAGCCGAGCGCGCCAACGTAGAACGGGACGAAGAGCGGGAGTCGCCACACCAGAGGTGCGCGAACAGCGACCAGGAGGCCGGAGATGATCACGCCGACACTCAACGCCACGATTCCCACTGCGAGCCTCTTGCGCCGTTCTCGCGCGCCTATGTTGATGGCGCGCGCCGCGGGAGTGTCCATTCGCGTCCTCGACGCCGTTACTGACGCTCTAGTTTAGCTGCGCTGACCGCAGCCAGCCAAGGTCAGCCGCGGCCAGGTTGCCGGGATTTGCGATTCCTGCCAATCTAACGCCATGGCTGACGAACACCGACTCCGCCACAGATTGCGGGCGACTGAGGACGGTTCGGCTGCGTGTCTCAACTGCGGCGCGCCACTCGCTGGCGCGTTTTGCGCAGCGTGCGGCCAGCGCGATATGCCTCCCTACCCGAGTGTCCGAGAGCTTGCAGCGGAGGCAATCTCGGAGTTCTCGGGATGGGACGGACGC
>Ga0209056_10003947_pt1 | contig 15671 bp, 11 predicted proteins | sample GraSoiAngelo_114_FD_185876 | JGI IMG/M metagenome (GOLD analysis project Ga0209056, IMG submission 185876) | Grasslands soil microbial communities from the Angelo Coastal Reserve, California, USA - 14_0903_13_40cm (SPAdes) (version 2) | ecosystem: Environmental > Terrestrial > Soil > Grasslands... | reverse complement strand
CGGCGTAGCGGTGGTGGTGGAAGCGAAACATCTCTGCATGATGATGCGCGGCGTCGAAAAGCAAAACTCGGTGATGAAAACGTCGTGTTTGCTCGGCGTCTTCAAGGACGATGCGCGAACGCGCTCCGAGTTCCTCTCGCTACTGAAGGATTAACTGTAGCCGCTTCGCACAGCGAAGCGGCTACAACTGCAAAAGAAATCGCGGCGCGATTGTAGTATGTTTCTGGATGCTTCTGACCGTCAGCAAGCGTCTGGAATTCTCCGCTTCGCGCCGGCTGAACGTTGACAGTTGGAGCGATCAGGAAAACGTCGCCGCTTTTGGTCCGGAGACGAACACGCGTTATGGCAGCGGCCGTAACTACGTCGCCTACTTTATTTTCAGCGGGTCCGTGGACCCGACGACCGGAATGCTGATCAACATCAGCGAAATCAAAGAGCGCGCTGGCAAAATCCTGCGCGAACGTTTCGATCACAAGTTTCTGAACGAGGACAATCCTGCGTTCCGCGATCTTGCGCCCACCGCGGAGAACATCGCGCACGAACTCTACGCCGGTGTTGCGCCTCTGTTCTCCGATGTCGAAGCAAAACTGTGCGCCTGTCACCTGACCGAGTCGCCTGATCGCAGCGCCACGTACTATTCAACCGGAGCAAGTGAGGCGAATTACTGGTTCGAATTCTCGGCGGCGCGCAAAACGATTTCGCCGTTTTTGAGCGCGGAAGAGAACGCGCGGCTGTTCGGGCGGGCGACTGGAGCTCACGGACACAATTACCGCGTGCGTCTCACCTTTCGCGCGGAACGATTCGACGGCAAAACGCCGGCAGTCTCCCACGATGCAATCGACGCTTGTATCCGCGCGCTGCGCGCCGAACTCGATCACCGGTACTTGAACGAAGACGTCGTTGGATTGCAGGACCGTCCCATCACAACCGAGAGCCTGGCATTATACATCTACGAGCGCGTCAATGCGATGATACCGCTTCATCGCGTGCGTTTGCACGAACGCGCCGATTTTTTTTCCGAAGCACGGGGAGATAAAATCATTTTTCTCGGATTGCAGGTCGGATTTCATGCGGCACATCGGCTGCATGCCGCTACGCTCTCCGATGCAGAAAACGCGCGTCTTTACGGCAAGTGCAACAATCCGCGCGGCCATGGGCACGGTTATTTGACCGAAACCACTGTGGGCGGCGAGTACGATGCGCGCAGCGGAACGCTTTACGATTTTGTCGCGTTGCGGAATGCGATCACAGAATCGCTTCGGCCGTGGCAGGATCGTCATCTCGATCTCGAGACGGAGGATTTTCGTGATGCGCCGTCCACCGGAGAAAATATCGTCCGGGCGCTCTGGCAGAAGATCGACAATCGTGTAGGGCAACGGCTCGTTAGATTACGTTTGTGGGAAACGGCGAATAACCGATTTACGTTGAGACGAGCATGACGCCATGGCAGGGACGGATCGCCGAGCCGTCCGGCGCGCCCGGCGGTCGCGCCCTACCATTTTCAATTCGGCGTTGGACGTTGAGCGTTGGACGTTCGACGTTTTCGGTAAGCACAGAATGAAGCGTTATCTCATTACCGGCGCGAGTCGCGGAATCGGCCGGGCAATTGCCGAGAAGCTCGCTGTAGAAGATACGGTGTTGCTTTTGCACGGACGCGATACGGTTGCTCTGGCGCAGACGCGAAAAGCCGTGGAGCCACGTTGTGCGAAAGTAATCCTCCTGGTCCACGACCTGGCCAAGGTCTCAGGCGTCTCCGACTTGATCGCGCAAGTCGGCAGCGGACCGATCGATTTGCTCGTGAACAATGCCGGTGTCGCGGTAGTGAAACCGTTTACCGAGATCACGCCAATCGAATGGGAGCAAACCGTCGGCGTGAATATTACGGCGCCGTTTCTATTAACGCAGCGCTTTGTTCCGCGGATGCCGCCGGGGTCGAGCGTCGTCAACATCCTTTCGGTCGCAGCGAAAACCGCCTTTCCAAACTGGAGCGCTTATTGCATGAGCAAGTTCGCGCTCGAAGGCTTCTCGCGATGCGTGCGCGAAGAATTGCGGGACCGCAAAATTCGCGTGATCAACGTTTATCCCGCCGCGACCGACACCGAAATCTGGGACCGGGTCGAGGGCAGATGGCCCCGCGAAAAAATGATGAGCGCGACGCAAGTGGCCGATGCAGTCACCTTCGCCCTGGCGCGCCCGACGGACACGCTGGTCGAGAGTATCATGCTCTCGAGTCTGGCTGGAAATCTGTGATTCCTGGCGCAAGTTGCCGTCGGAAATGCGTTGTAGCCACGGCTTTGTGAGCCGTTTTTCTAGAGTGACCACCAGCAAGAAGAGACCGGCCGCAGGTCCGCACCTCGGACGGATTCGTCCCGCGGCGAACCGGTGGCTACAGAGCTCAGAATAATTCCCATGATCAAAGCGCTGCAAAGCGAACTCACCATCAACGTTGTCGCTTCGATCATCGTATCGCTGATCTTCCTGGCGACTGGATTTGTGTGGGGAAAATACAAGGAGCGGCGGCGCAAGTACGGCAGAAACCTGGAAGAGTACGATTTCTATCCGTTCACAGTTACGCGGGAAAATTTCGGCGAATTCAGCCTGAAAGATTTTCGGCTGGGCATGCATTACTTCCTCAAAAATGAAGATCATACCGCCGCGCGGCAGCTCATTTTCATTGGCCAACAAAATAATGTGCGCGCACAACTCGAACCTGCCGAGCAAAAGGTTTACGCGCAGTTATTCGAGAAATATCACGGCAAAACGATCGCCGACGACACGCATGAATTCCTCGAAAACTACGGGCGCATTGTGCGGCTGATCGGCAAATCATTCCCAAACACGGGCATGGAAATTTTGCTGCATAACCTGGCTGACCCCGCGCACTCGCTTATCGCGCTCGAAAACGACGTGACCGGCCGGCATTTGCGCGACGGCACAACGAATCTGCTCATCGATCTCAAACGCCGGCAACTTCTGAGCGAAGAGAAACTGAACTACGAGCTCAACATCGGCGCGCGCAGATTCAAATGCACCACGATCCCCATCAAGCGGAAAGAATTTGGGATCGTCGGCGCGATCTGCATCAACGTAGATGCGAACTATATCACCGAGGAAGTCTTGAAAGATCGGCAGCGCATCGAGAATTGGTTCGCAAACTTTTGCCGTACCGATATGCAAGTGGACGAGAACATTCTGAGTAAGGACGAATACGCCAAGGCGTTGAAGGGCAAACGCCATTTCAAAGATGAAACGGTTTGAAATCAATCGCGCTTAAACGTGTCATTCCGAGCGAAGTCGAGAATGGAACGGTTGGGGAAGCCGCGACATAGACGGGAAGAACGGAGGTTGAGCGAACGGGAGATGAGCGAATAAATCTCTCAAATGAATTCGAGAGATGTCTCGACTCCGCTCGACATGACAAAAGGCAGGGATGAATACGCCAAGGCGCTCAAGGGGAAACGCCACTTCAAAGATGCGTGATGAACCCTCACCATCGCGAAGCGCGGGTGAGGGTTCCAACTATTTTGGCGAGGCGTGCAGCGCCGCTTGGTATTCGGGCCTCTTGTGGTACTCGACTAAACGGAATCCCCAGCTAATCAGTGTTGAGAGGTCCTTGGTCTTGGCCTTCTTCTCGTTTAGGAACTTTTCGATCCTGGCCTTTAATTCCGGCTGTTTGTCGGTTGTGTCGAGGATCTCAAAGATTTCCATCGACAACAACCAGTCTTCGGGATGTTCGGCCTGCTGCGTTTCCCAAATCTCACCGAGCCGTTCGTAGCCGGTTTTGCTCTCGCGAATCTTGCGCACTTGCGCGTAGAGATTCTCCAGGCGCTTCCGTTTTGCGTCGGATGGAACCTTGATCGTTCGCTCTTTGGGAACGAGCGCCACCTGGTTGTAGGCGTCCTTGTCTGCCGCGCCGTTAAAGACCGAACTGATTCGTTCGCCGACTGCCATGTCATACGTGCCCCAATCGGGATCGAACAAAACGCACTCGCCGTATTTCGCGCTGCAATTTGAGAATGTGATCAGCAGTAATTTCCCGTCGCGACGCAAGATTTTCTCGACCTTGCCTGAAACTACGATGCCGCTGACGAACTCGACCTTCGCTTTCTTGCCCTCGACAATTCCGAGCGCATGCAATTGATCGTTGGTGAGCGACTCGGGCGATGTCGATGTTTGTTTCCATTTCCCGCTGGGCGAACCGAACCCCTCCTTGTGATAATCGATGCCGTGGCCTTCGAGTTCTTTGTTGCAAACAGCCAGCGCAGCCTTGCCAGTTGTGCGCAGATAAATGGGAGAATTGTTTTTGTCCGTGATAACTTCAGTGAAAACGCCGCTGACTTGCAGGCCGGACGAATATTCACAGGTCGCGGTGTTATTACATTCGATGGCTTTGTTGATCCCTTCGAGTCCGCCGACTTGATAGGCCATCTTGCTTGCAAATTCCTCCAGCACGTCCTTCAAGTGCTGAAAGTCGCGGCACACGAAGAGCTGCGGCTGGCGGGTCGTGATATCGAATGCGTAATTCTGCGCGTCGATGGAGTAGGGGATCTTCTTCACCGCCGGCTCGAGACACGAGACCGATTCGCCGATCGATGAAAGCAATCCCGCGCCGTAGATTTTTGGATTCTCGAGTGTGCCGATGAGACCGTATTCGACCGTCCACCAGTGCAACCGCGAGAGCAGCGCCATTTCGGAAGGCTCGCCCAAGGTTTTTTGTCGGTGCTCCACCAGCTTTTGCGCTTCCTCGACTTCTTCCGGATCCGCGTTTGGCCGCTCCTTCAAAATCGACAAGTGCCGGATCGCTTGATACAGCTCGAAATCTTTTTTGGATGACATCGCCTTCGCGCCGACTTCGCCGAACCGCTGCAAATACTTCGAGTATTCGCGATCGACAATGATCGGCGCGTGACCCGCGGCCTCATGCACAATGTCAGGCGCGGGCGTATATTCGATGTGGTGGATCTGGCGCATGTCGCACGCGATCACCAGCACTTTGTAAGCCTGAAATTCCATGAACGCAGCCGGCGGGATAAACCCGTCCACGGCCACCGCGCCCCAGTCAATTTTTGCGAGAATATCGTTCATCTCTTCGATGCGCGGGATGCGTTCGAACGAGATGCCGGTGTTAAGCAGACCCTTGAAGTAAACTTTGTGCGCGTACTCGCGCAGGAAAAAAATATTCTGCCGCATGATGAACCTCCATACGGCATGATCGACCGGCGTGTAATCGTCGTAACGCTGATCGACCGCGAATTGTAAAAGATGCTTTGGGGTCGCGGCGACCGCCGCATTGCTATAGCTGATACCGCTTTGATCTTTCATCGGGCAACCTCCTCCTTGGGCGAATATAACTTATGGCTCCACGTAAAGTAGCGCAAGCCTCCGGCTTGCGAATCCCTTCAAGGAATGACGGCTTCCCAGCCGTCATGTCCCTCGGCGGCTGGGAAGCCGTCGCTCCTTGGCGACCCAAGCGAGACGCATGCGCTACTTCCCTCGTGCGCGAATTGCGCGTTTCGTGATCCAGACGATCACGACAATCGCAACCACCCACGGCGCGAGGAACGCAATCGCCACGCCGATCATGCGCAAACTCCACATGATGGCACTTGCGCTTTGCGCAAGTGTGCGCCGCAGCGTAGCGAGCAAACCGCTCTCGTGCGAAACGATGTTGCCCTGGCTGTAAACCTGGATGGAGATATCAGCAGGCGCGTTGGCTTCGTCGATCTGTGCGCCGGTGCGGTCCTGGCGTTGCACACTGACGTTTTCAACTTTGCCGAGCGAGTTGAGCGATTGCATCAGCACCGAGTAATTTTTCATCGGCATGCGCAGTGAGAGGTTGGCGAATTCGCGGCCATCGGGGTCGCGGCTAAAAGTCGAGTTGCGAATGCGTCCGCCTTCTTTCTCAGCCAGAACACGAAGCTCCTTTGCCTTCTCATCCACCGAAGAGGTGCGGATGCGCAGACTGGTCTGCTGCAAGGCTTGCTCCTGTTCTTCGCGCGAAATGGTGATGTTGAGTTCCACCTTATCGCGCTTGGTCTTCGCATTTTCTGACATGCCAGTGCCGCCTTGCGCAACGCGTTCCGTTTGCGTTTGGAAATTTTCTACCCGTCCCAAGCCTTTTACCCGAGCGATCACAGCGTCGCTTTCTTCCGGCGCGATTAACACGCTCACTTGTGCTGAGATGCGTCCTGAGTAATCACGGTTCAGTTGGGCGTTTGTAATCTGCACTTTCTGTGACGTCAGGCTTTTAACGTCATTATAAATCTTCTCCACATCCGGCGCATAAAGGGCTAGCTGGGAACGCTCCTTGAGCAGGAACGCAGCGGGTTCCTCCATGTCTTTCTCGGCGAGCGAAATTGTCACCGTGGCGAACTGCACCTGCGAATCCCAGTATTTCAATTCGCCCTGCATTTTCTCGATGTCTTCGCGCACGCGACCGAGTTCCCTCTCCACCTGGAGTAAATCGGAAACCTTGCCGGTCTTTGTCTTCAGCATGTCGATCAACCGTTGCTCCATCACATGCGCATTCTTCAGTCGCGCATCGGTGTCGAAATATGCCTTCGTGACGTCCTCGGTCCCGAGTGTCTGGTTCTTCAGTTCGCCAAGACCGCGAACTTTTTGGAGAAAGTGATCCAGATTCTCGGGCAGGACTTTGACGACCACTTGACCGCGTAATTTTCCATTTGCCTGTTTCTGCGAATCTGTCGTTGCAACATAGCCGTGTTCCTCATTCGCAAACGCGGTGATCTTCTGGACTGCATTATCAAAGCTGACGATCTCCAGTTCGACAGTCGCGTTGCGAACCAGTTTGCGATTTGCCAGCTCTGGAGCGGGCGTTTCCGCCGGCTTCGGTGCCGGCTCCGCAGCGGTCGGAATATTCGATCCTGTAACAATCGTCCGCTCAGCTTGAGCAAAACTTTCAGTTTTGTTTTTGGCTTCCTTTGCTAATGACGATGCTGGCGTACTGGGCGCGAAGCCTCTTGCTCGCCCCGCGGCTAGTTCATCTGATTCCGCCAAGGTCCCGGCTTGAGCCGGTTGGGACGGAGCGACTCGTGATTGTGGTGCGGCAGGTTGTGCCTGGACGTAGCGTTCGCGATCGCGCACCGCGATCATGTTTTCCCCGGTGATCATGCGACCCACTTGAACCAGCGTCAGGAGGATTGCAGCGACGGCTGCGATCTGCACCGCGCGCATGTGCATCAGATCGGCGAGCAACTTCGCGAATCCGCTTCGTTGCGGAATGCGATTACGGAATTCAGCTAGCATGCGCTGTTCGAACACCGGATCCGGTTTTTCCTGAGCGAGAGTTTCTTCGAGGATTTTGTTCATAAGCTTTGTCGCCTGATGAGTTTTTCGGCAACCAGCGCAATCGACGAGGTGCGTGTGAAGCGCGCTGCGTTCGTCCGCTGAGAGCTCGCCGTGAAGATCGGCGACCAGCCAGTTATCAATTTCGTTGTGAACGGTTGCCATACGTTTAATCCATTGAAACGAGAGCGGGACGAAGTTGTTTGCGCATGGAAGCGAGAGCGCGGCCGAGAATGCCGCGCAGCGCGCCGTTGGTTAGGCCAAGCGTATTTTCAATGCTGCGATAATCCATCTCTTCGAAATAGCGCAGGGTAAGCGCAGCGCGATGGAGCTCCGGCAGCGCGGCAAGTGCAGAATGCAGCTGTTGATCTACAGCAGTTGTGTCGATCGGTTCCATTCCGCTTATTTCGACTGTTTCGTGAGCGAAAGGAACAGTTCGGCGTCTTCGCAAGACGTCATGTGCGCGATGTCGGGCAATGGCCGCCAGCCAGGCTGGGAATTTTTCCGGCTCGCGCACGCGCCAGCGCGTTTTCCAGGCTTTGACCAGCGCGTCTTGCACGACGTCTTCGGCTTCTTCGCGATTTTGCAAAATGCCGTAACCGATTGCGAAAAGTGTTCGACTATGCGTGCGAATAATCATCTCAAATGCCTCTCGATCGCCGTGAATGGCCGCCCGGTATTGTTCGCGTTCGCTGGCATCCATTGTTTGGTCGATCTAAAGCCTAGACGTTCGAACAGGCGATTCCGCGCGAATTTTTTTTGGCAAAATCTGGTAGGGCCCGCTCGCCGAGCGCGCCGGACGGCCCGGCGGTCCGTCCCTACCTAGAAGATAATTACCGTATTCCCGACGCTCACGAGATCTTTCACTCGCGCGGCGTCCCAGTTTGCAAGGCGAATGCAACCGTGGCTTGCGGCGCGGCCAATGGTCTCGGGATTGTTCGTGCCGTGAATGCCGATACCCGGCTTGTTCAACCCCATCCAGAGAACGCCGACCAGATTGTTCGGACCGGGCGGGAGATTGTAATAGTTTTCTGTGCGCACACCGTAATTGAGCATGCCTTCATCGTAACGGAACCACGGCCAGACGGTCGCGCCGAGAATTTTCCATGTCCCCACCGGCGCGGGCAGCGTCTTCGATCCGGGCGTAATTGGGAACACACAGACGAGCTGGTCGTGGTCGAAGACCTCGAGCAGATGTTCATACGTGTCCACGAAAACTTTGCGCGTGGCGAACGCAGGATTCTCAGGGAGCTTGCCCTCGGTGAATTTCTCAACTTCAAAGGGTAAAACGTTCGGCACCTTCAGAGTTTCGCCTGGCTGAAGATGCTCCCAGTTTTTCCCCGGATTCAGCTTTTGGATGTACGACTCCGCAGAATGAAAGCGTTCGGCCACGAATTCCAGCAGCGACGTGTAAGGCAGCCATTTCAATCTCGCCTGCTCGGCGTGGCTGCTCGGGACATCTCCGATCAATTTCAGGTCTTCGTCCTTGATTGTGTACGTTGTATAGGTGACCGGCACCTGATCGAGCATCCACTGATCGACTGCGCCAGTCTTTGGCATCGCCTGCGCGTGCTTGTACGAAATGAGCGCTTTCCGGAAAAATTCGCCCATCTTTCCGTCGATCTTGCCCGGACCGAAGTCGCTGTTGTCCAAAAAAATCTGCAACCGCGTCGCCGTCTCCTCGTCGTAGTTAGGCAACGCCACAGGATAAACTCTCGGCGGCGGAGTAGATTGCTCCTGGGCAAATGCGAGCACGACCATGAAAGCGGATGCGAGAACGAGCAAAACGAATTTCATCGGCGGAAGTTATGCGCTGTGAAGGCACGTTCCGCAAACACGCATTGGTTTCGAATCGGGCGAGCCACCGAAGTTTCGACAACAGTCCCTCAGACCTTTGCTCCAGGCCTAACCTGGCAAATTGTGAGGAAGAATTAATCGTTCAAATCGAGGCGGGCCAGCCGCATTTTTAATAAGCTTTTCGGGAACTTCGCTACGCGATTTCCGTAGAAAAAGATACGCCGATCGTGCGAGGTTATGTCCTGCAAATATTTTCGTAAAACACGCAATTAAGCGATTGCAATGGCCAAGGCAAAGTTGTTATGCTCGCGACCGGTGAAAAACGGCGCGGCAGTTCGAGCGGGGAGAAAACCCTGCAGGGTCGTTGTGGTTGCAGACACTTGTGTCAGTGAGCAGGGAATGGCCGCAATCGTCGGACGCGACAAGCGCTATCAAGTTTGCGGCGGCGCGCATGGTTTCTTTGACGCCGGCGAACTGATCCGGAAACATCAGCCCGATGTTCTCCTGATTGAGCCATTCCTGGAAGATCGTGACGGCATCCGCTGGATCAAAGATCTGGCGACGGAATTTCCCCGCACTCGTATCCTGATTGTATCGCGTCAATCTGAACGCGTCTATTCGGAGCGCGCACTACAAGCGGGCGCGGCCGGTTACTGGATGAAAAACGGATCGGCAGTTGAACTATTGCGTGCAGTGGAAACTGTTGCCAGGGGTGAGATCTACATCAGCCCATTGATTACGTCGCTGGCCGTCCAGAGGTTCGCCCGTCGCGCCGATCTGCCACATGGTGTGGACGCGCTCAGCGATCGCGAGATGGCGGTGTTTGCACTGATTGCTGCTGGACGCAGGCCGGGAGAGATCGCGAAAAAGCTCGGGATTAGCCGCAGGACAGTGGAGACGCATTTTGAGCATATCAAATTGAAACTCCGCTATCCTGACGCTCAAGCGCTCAAGCGCGGCGCGCGCGAGTTGTTAGGCGCAGCAACCTCATCGATGTGAGTGAACAGTTTGCCCGGCTGCGACTGGCCTCAGCGTCTCCAGAAAATACCAACCGACACCGCTGCTTTGCCGTTCGTAGAACCGGAAACGGGCGAGAAGATCGGATTCGGCCAGGCTAAGTATTCGAAGCCTCACGCAAGCTTCGCTGCCTTTTCGCGAACTCGTTTCTTTGCGTCCTCCCAATCGCTAAACTACGCCCTTCCAAACTTCGCGGCGTGCGCCGCCTCGCGCAGCGCCTGCTCGTGCCCAAGCCGGAGATTCAAATCGATCTTCGTCTTGCGAGAGGTCCGCCCAGATCGCCTCCATCGCGCGGAGTTTCTCGTCGCGGGACATCCGTTTTAGAGGAGAACAATTGACATGAAATGCCGATAAACCTCGAACTCGTCATGGCAAGCGTACGCTCTTCACCACCGGCTTCATCGTTTCTGCACGGCGCGAGCCAATTGTTAGGCGCAAGTACCAGTACGAGGCAAAGTTCCTACGAGCTAAGTGGACGCAATTAGCTTTGACGCGGCGTTCGCTGCGGCTGTGCGGTTCTCAACACCCAGTTTCTGGTAAACATGCTCGAGATGCTTGCTTACCGTCGCCGTCTTGGAACCCAGGATCACTGCGATTTCGCTGCTCGCCTTACCGCGCGTTACCCACAACAGAACTTCAGCTTCTCTCAAGGTCAGGCCCGCGGAAACTAATCGCGTTTTCAAAATTGTGTCGCTCGTTTCTTCCAACAGAAGACTACAAGTGCCATCGGCGTCGAGCCGGGCGAGGCTCACAACGAGGCGCACGGCGTCACGTTCGATTTCGAACGGACCGGTTTTCTGACCTACACCAGCGGGCTTCAGCAACCAATGAGTAAGTTGTGGCGGCAACTGAGTCGGCTCCGCGGAGAGATCGAAATACTTCTGAAGAAGGTGAACAGCAGCGGCGCTTGCGTATTCGATCGCACCGTCCTCGCCCGCGATGATACAGGCTCGGGTCATCCCCGTCATGGCGCTGGTAATCCGCGCGAGCGTCAGCGCGTTCGCATACGCCTGCATCAGGTGCGGACGCAGCAGAGTGAGCAACTGCCGATCATCTTCCGAGTAATCTCGCCCGGCGCAGTTCCACCCAAGAGCGATCTGCCCCTTAGGAAGCGGAAACGCAAAGCCTATTTGATGTTCGCATCGCAGCGGGTGAAAAAACTCGTTGTAGAGCGTGGTGCGACGCCACTTCTGTTGGCTGGTGAAATCCGTGATCTTCAGTGGCTCCGCCGAGCCGGTGCGCGTCACGTACTCAACGGCTGGATGCTCATGGGTAAATTCCAGTCCGAGCGACAACAGAAAGTTAGTCGATTCTGCGGGCAGTTCCGGCTCGCAATGGAGCAGCTTTAGCACTCTGTCCGGTCCGAACTCGTTGTAGGCAAAACAGTCGCACCTGACGAGTGAACCAAGCGCTTCGAACACGCGGCGCGGAAAGCTATCAAGGTCGCTCACTCGGTAAAGCAACTGAATGCTGTTTGAAAACGCCCGCAGATCTTTATGTCTGAGCCGACGCGCCATACTCGAGGCCGCCCATCGTAGCCGAGTATCCTCCGCCAGGCGAGTAAAAGATTGCGCCCGGATGCGTCATTACGGGCATCTCGTGCCTTTAGCGCCGAAGGCGCGCCCTCACCACTAGCCTAGGGCAACGCCCCAGGACTCGTGAAACGAAGAAAAACCGCCAGCGCTGAAAGCGCGATTCACTTTCTGGGCCAATTCGATGCATGATTGGCCATGCCCCAATCACTCAGCAAAGTCATCCTTCACATTGTCTTTAGCACTAAGAATCGCGAGCCTTGGCTCGGTTCCGACGTGGGGCCCCGCATGCATGCTTATCTGGCGACGATCTGCCGCGATGTTGGCGCCGAACTTGTGCACGTCGGCGGTGTTGCTGATCACGTTCACGTTGTGACGACGCTGCCGCGAACTTTTTCTCAGGCTCAATTGACCGAACAGATAAAGAAAACCTCCTCCAAATGGATCAAGGCACTTGACGCTCGCTATCGCGGCTTTTTCTGGCAGCGCGGATATGGTGCGTTTTCAGTAAGCCCGAGTCAACTCGAGGCCCTGCTGCAATATATCGAGATGCAACCACAGCATCATCGCACTCGCAGCTTTCAGGAGGAATACCGGGAGTTGCTGCGCAGGCATGGCATCGATTTCGACGAGCCATACGTGTGGGATTGAGACACTGAATCGCGCTTTCCTGTTGCCATGAATCCTGGGGCGCTGCCCCAGGCTGATGGCTATGCTGCGCCGTTGGCGCTGAATATTTAACGCAGCGCTAGCCGACAATTGGCGCTACCTACGTAATACTGCGTATTTACTGGCACGGCGTGGGGCTCGCATGCTGTTGCCCATGACAAAGCCGGCTCGTGCCGCGCCGAAGCCAGTTCGCGCGGTGATAGTCGGGGAAACGTGTGTGAGTGAACAGGGACTGCCCGTAAATCAGGCTCCGTGTGGTGGAATTTTGCAATCGGCGGGGATGATCGCGGCTCCTGAAAATTCTCTTCTTTTGTCGCGAACTTCGCTACGCCATTTCCGTAGAAAAAGATGCGCGGCCGATCGTGTGGGTTATGTCCTACAAATATTTTCGTAAAATACGCAATTAAGCGATTGCAATGGCCCAGGCAAAGTTGTTATGTTCGCGACCGGTGAAAAACGGCGCGCCAGTTCGAGTGGGCAGAGAACCATGCAGGGTCTTTGTGGTGGGGGACACGTGTGTCGGTGAGCAGGGAATGGCCGCGATCGGGCGCGACAAGCGGTAATCGAGCGATACATGTATAACCGGCAAACTAGCGAGGTGGACCGCACGGAAGTATTCGCGACCACACAGTGGCAGTTGGTATTGGATTGTTGCGAAGCCGACTCTCCAGTAGCAGAAGCAGCGCTAGCCGAACTCTGCAAAATTTACTGGCGCCCGATCTATTTCTACATTCGGCGCCGCGGCTATGGCGTCGAAGATGCCGAAGATTTGACCCAGGATTTTTTCGCTCACATTCTGTCGAAGCAGTGGCTCGATCGCGCTGATCCAAAGCGCGGTAAGTTTCGTGCGTTCCTTCTGACTTCGCTCAAACGCTTCCTGGTTGATGCAAATGAACGCGCGAAAAGGCAGAAACGCGGCGGTTCCGTTGCTTTCATTCCATTTGACGAAGTAACCGCGGAGCTACAATACATTGCAGGCGAGAGAAACCAGCCTAGTCCCGAAGCGACTTTCGACGCGCATTGGGCGGCTTCCGTCGTTCGGGAAGCGCTGAAGCGATTGGGCGAAAGGTACCAAAGCGAAGGTAAAGAATCGATTTTCCGCGCTCTGAAACCGTTCCTTGCCGGAGAAGTGGGAATGTCAACGAACCAGCTGGCTAATTCACTCGGACTCGCTGCTTCTGCGGTGAAGACACTTCTTTACCGAATGCGCCAGCGCTACGGCGAACTGCTGCGCGACGAAGTGGCAAGGACACTGACCGATCCAAACGACGTTGACGCGGAAATCAGCTACCTCTGTTCGATTGTCTAAAAGCCATCTCATAAACAAAAAAATGCGGGTTTTGGTAGGGCGCGACAGCCGGGCGCGCCGCATGGGGCGGACGGCCCGGCGGTCCGTCCCTACCATTTATGAGATAGCTTCTAATGCTATCGGCCTAATAAAGCATAGAGAATGACGTCAACTACAGGAAACGCAGCTGAAAGGTGTCCGGGATGCGGCCGGCCGGTCGATCCAGCCAGTGGATGCGTTCACTGCCTTCTTCAACTGGGGAAAAACGCAAATGATTCCACCTCGTTTGGCTCGGCCACGCCCTATGACCACTACCGTATTGTCACTCACAGCGATGGATCGCCGGCTGAGATCGGACGCGGTGGGATGGGAGTGACATACAAAGCATTCGATAAGGACCTGCGCCGTTATGTTGCCCTGAAAGTAATTCATCAGCGGCTGCTCGCGGATTCATCGATGCGCGAGCGATTTCTGCGCGAAGCCAGGCATGCCGCGCAATTACGACATCCAAACATTGCCTCCGTGCTTCACCTTGGAACCAGTGCCGAGCAGTGCTTCTATACAATGGAATTGATCGAAGGTGAAAATGTGGAGCAACTGGTCCAACGCGCTGGTCCCCTGGAACCGGTATTGGCGCTGCGTATCGTGTCGCAAGTCGCCGCTGCGCTCACTGCGGCGGCAAAGCTTCGCCTCGTTCATCGCGACATCAAGCCGAGCAATCTTATGCTGGTTCGGACCGAAGCCGGCGAGCTACTCGTCAAGGTAATCGACTTCGGCATCGCAGTGTCGTTGGACAATAAAATGGTCGAAGAAGATGCAACGCGCAAAGGCACAACTGGCACCTTGCAATTCGCCAGTCCGGAGCAGTTGCGTCACCAGCCGGTCGATGTTCGATCCGACATTTACTCGTTAGGCATGACGCTCTGGTATATGCTCGCTGGTCGTCCCGCATTTACCGGCTCGAAGAGCCAGATCATCAACGGTCAGCTCACGTCTCGGCCCCCTTTTGATCAGTTATCAGCGCCACTGTGCGTTCTCCGTCTGCTGGAACGGACGCTGGAAAAAGATCCGGGCAGACGATTTAGCACTTCCGCCGAAGTGCAACGTGCCATCGCTGAATGCCTCGACCTGCTCGGCCCGACGCGGCAGACTGCTACCCCTGGTAAAAAACTCCGCCGCAACACGCTTATCGCGACTGGAGTCGTAGCCGCGCTTCTTGTCGTGGCAGGGACTTACAAGCTTCTGTATGTGAACCGCAGTCCGAGTGGGCCCTCTGTGCAGTCGATTGCCGTCCTTCCTTTTCACGCGCTCGATGGCGCCGCGCAGACCGCGCTGGTAGGCGAGGGTATTCACGACGAAGTCCTGGCCAGCCTGGCGCGACATCCTAATTTGAAAGTCATCTCTTATGGCTCGGTGGTTGATCCACGATTAGTCAACATGTCCCCAGCCCAGAAAGGCGAAACCCTCGGCGTTAAAACATTGCTCGAAGGAAGTCTCCAGCACGTGGGCAACGAATACCGCGTAAACACTCACTTGGTCCATGCGCCAACCGGCAGAACGCTCCACGCGGAAACCTATCAAGCTGGCGATGACGATCTATTTGGTCTGCAAAGTCGCGTTGCCCGTGACATGACCGAAGCATTAGGTTTGCGGAGCGAGGAACAGGAGCACGAAACTGCACCTACCGAAAACATCCGCGCCTATGAGTTGTATCTCCAAGCCCGCGAAGTTGAACGACAGCCGGAGAACGAAATGGGAACAAACGCGCGCAAAGCAGCTGAGCTATACGAGCGTGCGTTATCGCTGGATCGGAACTTTGTTTTGGCTGAGATCAGACTCGCTTATCTCTACGCGCGCCTTCACTGGCAGGAGGATGACTGGAATCTTCGCGCAACTTACCTGACGAAAGCCGAGTCGGCCGTTCAGCACATCGTTAAATTGCAGCCTCAGCTTCCCGAAGCTCACGCCGCGCTTGGTTACTATTACTACTATGGTCACCGCGATTACGATCATGCGCTCCAGGAATTCAGAATCGCGCAACGCCGGCTGCCGAATGACTCCGA
>Ga0209056_10003946_pt1 | contig 15674 bp, 17 predicted proteins | sample GraSoiAngelo_114_FD_185876 | JGI IMG/M metagenome (GOLD analysis project Ga0209056, IMG submission 185876) | Grasslands soil microbial communities from the Angelo Coastal Reserve, California, USA - 14_0903_13_40cm (SPAdes) (version 2) | ecosystem: Environmental > Terrestrial > Soil > Grasslands... | reverse complement strand
AGGTGCTCGCCTTGATGTTCTACACGCTGATCGCGATCGCCGCCGTGGTCTGGTACTTGCGCGGTCTGCCGGGCGTGGTCTGGGGCAGCGCCCGACGCGGCGAACAACGCATCCTGATGCTGATGGGAGTCCTGACCATGTTGATGATCGTGACGATGGGCTTCATCCGCGAGAACAGCCGCGGCCCCTTCTTGATTTCCGGGGAGATGACCATCGAGGGGCAGCAGAATACGCAGAATACCCAACCGACGCCGGCACCGTAATCCGATCTCAATACCTGGACGCGAGAAGATCGGTCCTGTGGAACGGCGACGGGATCCCGGTGCGCCACTTCGTGACGTGACGGCCGGCACCTGGCTTCAGCAAGACCTGTGGACTTGGGGGCCGGGCAGTCAGCGTCAGGGGGTGGCCGTCGGTTGTGTGGTGCCCACAGGATTCGAGGCCTATGCCCGGCTGCTTCATCCCGCCTGGCGCGAGACCGAGCGCGGCCTGGAACCGGTTCGCTGGTCCGAGATCGCTTCCTGGACCGGAAGCACAGTCCATCCGATGATGCAGTTCCATCGCATCGCGAAGCTGCCGGCCCATCCCGGCCAACGGGCGCCGACATGGGGAAGGGTTCCGACCGAAGGCTCGCTTCCTGCCGCCGAAGGCAAGCGCCTCGTTGCAATCCTCCGAACTTTCACGGCCACCCCGGATCGCTGCTACTTCGGCGTCTGGGAAGGCTTTGGCGTGCCGGAGCTGAACGCGTTCGCCAACGAACCCCGCTTGATGCTGACGCACCGCGCCTACTTCCTGTTTTTAGGTCCGATCGACGCTGTCACCTCGCTGAGCTTCGGAACATTTCAGCAGACTCCAAACCTGTGGTGGCCGGAGGACCGGGCCTGGTGCGTCGCAACCGATATCGACCTGTCGGAGACGTATCTGGCAGCGACCGAGGGGTGCGTCAAGCGGGTCGTTGCCGATCCCGGCCTGGAAGCATACGCCGTACCGCTGGAGGCGCGAATCGATGTCGACGGTGATGTGATCAACAGGTAGTCGGCCCCGAGCGGACGAGTTTCGAACTGCAGCTGGGTCCAGTGAGCAAGTCTTAGGCGAGACCGAACAGCTTCCAGTAATTCAAGAACATGGGAAAGAGGAGCGAGCTCGCGGCGACGACGATGAAGTGCGCCCGCGGCCAGAGCGCCCAGCTCCGGGTTCGCCAGAGCTGAAACGCCGTGACCGCCAGCGGGAGCACGAGCACCGCGGTCACGAGAGGGATCGCGAAGACGAGCCGGATGCTAAGCGGCACCCCGAAGTCCAGCTCGGTTCCATTCAATCCGGCATAGGGCAGCAGGAGTATCGGGATTCCCAGGAGAAAGACCAAGTTCAGCAGGGCAATTACCGCGGCAAGGGTCCTGGCGCGTTCGAATGGCACGGCGCCCGGGCCGCGCCGTAGCCGCCTCACGGACGACGCCAGCCACACGACGCAGGCCGAGAGGAACAGCGCCGCAAAGAGCAGAACACCGACCACATAGAACGGCAGGGTTGAAAACCAAGACAGCTTCACCAGGCCGTCGTCTGGATGGTCTCCCCCGAGCAAGCGCGTGACTGGCCCTGTGGCCTGGGCTTGAAAGGCGACCTCCTGGTTGGGATCGTCGCGGTTTTGGAAGACCAGCGGCGCAACCTGCACCCATCGGCCGGGCGTCCATGACAGCGAGATGGTCCGGTCCGGGTACGCCGTGATCTGGCCCTGGCTGAAGAGCTCTTTCAGGGCCTCGATGCGTCCCTCGTACCGGTAGTCGCCATAGGCGCCAGCGAAGCGGCCGAGGTCTGAGTCCGCGATCGCGTTCGGCGCGGCATGCGTCGCCGGATAGTAGCGGTCGATGAAGCTGCGCAGCAAAGCCCAGCGCAGGTCTGGCTCGTCGCTGTTGGTTGCGATCACGAAGCCCACGCGCCGCTCCGGCAGCAGGGTGAGGAGACTGCTAAAGCCGTGGCCCAATCCACCGTGCAGCAGCACGCGCTCGCCGTTTTGCGGCCACTCGTACAACCCGTAGGCGACGCCGGGGCCGGCTGCAGCGCGAAATGTCGCGCCTCCATCAGCTGGATGGTCTCAGGCTGAAGGAGGGAATGCTCGGCCGTGCTCCGGTGGAGCATGGCGATCAAGAACTGACCCATGTCGGCAGCCGTGGTCACCAGCGAGACGGCCGGACCGACGTGGAAGTAGCCAGCGGGAGCTCGCCGATACGACCCGCCGACCAGCTGGTAGCCGACAGCGCGATCGGCCGGCTCATCGAGCGGGGGATCGAATGCGCTGCGGTCCATGCCCAGGGGCCCGAAGATCCGATCGTGCATGTATCGGGCAAACGGCTGGCCGGATACCTGCTCCACGGCCAGGCCGGCGAGCGAGATGCCGTGGTCCGTGTAGCTGAAGACGGTTCCCGGCGAAGCGATCCGTGGCGGCATGTTCGCTGCCAGGTACGCGCGCAGGTCCGCAGCCGCGGTCCGGTCGGAGGTGAGGGTTCCGACCGCTCGGTCGCCGATGCCGCTGGTCTGCGTGAGGAGCTGGTCGAGGGTGATGGCCGGCGCGTTGCCGCCGGGAAGCCTGAGTCCATTCAGGTACGACGTGACCGGTGCCCGAAGATCGACGCGGCCTTCTTCGGCGAGCTGCAGGACGGCCGCGGCAGTGAAGGTCTTGGAGACGGACTTCACCCGGAACGCCGTCCCTACGGTGAACGGCCTCCGTTGCTCGAGGTCGGCATAGCCGTAGCCCTTCGCGAGCACGATCTGCCCGTCTTTCACGACCACGACGGCGGCGCCAGGAGCGTGCAGTTGCGGCATATGGCCGGCCATGAAACCATCCATGAACTTGGTCAACTCCTGCGGATCGCCCGGGCCGGTAGCTTCTCGCGCGTTTGTCTCCGAGGGCGAGCCGGCGGTCGCGCGAGTGGGCGCGGCGAAGACCAGAGCCGCCGCACAGACAACGAGCGGGATGGGGAGGCTCATCACTCGCATTCAGCGCCGGCGCGTGCCCTTGGAGGCGGCGACGATCACCGTCCCGAGGAAGCCTGCGTACGTAATGCCGCCTAGAAGGGCGAGAACATTCGCTGCGCCTTGCGCACTCGCGCCGCGGATGCGGACGAGGAAGGAAAGCGCGAGCAGCAGCCAAACGAACGGGTGGAGCCAGCGGAGGGCGATTGCCGTCATGCCGTCCAGGCCTGGCTTGAACGGCCAGATCAGCGCAAAGACAACGGCGACCACGTTGCAGCCTCCGGCCCAGAGCAGATCAGGGAGGCCAAGGAATGTCGCGCTCACCCGCCGATCTTCGGCCGCCGCGGCCAGGCGAGAAGCACGATGATCGTCAGCGGCACTCCCCAGGCCAGCTCCCACTTCGCCACCGAGATCCACTCGACTCCGATCGCTGTATCGGGTGTCAGGTTGGCAACCAGGACATCGGTGAGCGCCGCGAACCCGCTCCCCAGGATGATGCCGAGCGCCGCCATCACGCTCGCCACACCGATGCTGCGCCACCTCGCGGGAGAAGCCAGCCTGGCGGCCGGGACCAACCCGGCGATCAGCCCGATCAGCCCGTTGCCGACTGCCCAATTCCAGGAGAAGCCGAACGTCAAGCCGTCGGCGGCTAGTGTGCCGGCTGCCCCCACGAAGAATCCGGCGAAAGGTCCGAGCAAGATGCCCGCGAGAACTGGCACGACGACGCCCGGCCGGAAGTTGAGGTTGTGCAGGCCGGGCAGGTCGATCGGATTGGGCAGGAGGCTGACCGCCGCGTAGAGCGCTGCGCCGATGGCCGAAAAAATCATGGCCCGTCTGTCGATGCTCAATAGCAGGCGGCGCTCGGTCGCGTTCCGTCGGATCATCGACGCGTTATCCCGCCGGGGCGTGGAGGTGACTGGTGATCCAAGCGACGACCATCGGGAGGGCACGTGGGTCTGACGGCGGGACGTTGAGGAGTCCATGGCCCGCGCCGGGCAGGACGGCGACGGTGAAGTCCTTGCCCTGCTTCTTCAGCGCGTTCAGGATCGCGATCGATCGGTCGGCCGGAATGGAGCGGTCGGCGCCACCATAGAGCCACAGTCCCGGAACGCTCATCCGGTCGAGGGAGGGACGCGGGTCGTACCCTGAGGCTCCGGCCTGCTTGAGACGGTAGGCGATCGCTTGCTTGGAAAGGACTCCGCCGGCCTCACCTTCTTCGCCGGTCAAAAGGCTGTAGAGCTTCTCCTCGTCCTGGGTGACGGTGGGAGCGTCGACGAGCACTGTAAAGGCGATGCTCGACGACCGCGCCGCGGCGACGGGAACGACCCAGCCGGCCTGGCTGGCGCCCAGCAGTCCGACATGCCGCGGGTCGATGCCTGGCATCGACCTGAGCGCATTCACGGCACCAATCGCGTCGGCCGCCAGCAGGTTGAAGTGGCCGCTGTCACCCGGGCAGCAGACGCCCCCCGATTCGCCGACGCCCCGCTTGTCATAGGAGAAGACGGCAATGCCGGCCCGGACGAGACCGGCGACTACGTTGTCTTCTCCGTAGCCAATCCGCCGCATCGGCCCATCTCCATGCACCCAAACGGCACCAGCATGAAGGCCGAGGCCGTTGGGCACATAGAGCGTTCCTGCCTGCACCGTCCCCTCGCAGGTGAAGTGCACGGCAACTTGGATGTGGGTGGGGAGCACGATTGGCCCGGCGAAGGTGGGCCGGGGATCGTCGCAGCGGGCGTTATCAGGGTCGCTGGGTGAACCCGGACCGCATGCCGCGAGAGGCACGGCGGCGAGAATGGACGCCAGCATGACGTGCAGTCGCCGCGACCCCACCCGGATCCCTCCTCGGAGTTACTATGGTCGCTGCCTTTTGGTCTGTCAACCTCGGTCGCCAGGCGCCGTCAAATTGATCGCCGGCCCAGCCGCTGGCGACGGGCTGCTCAGAGTCCAGGTAGCAGGACGCTGAATGATGGAACTTTCTCGGTTAGGTTGCGTCACACCGTCATGGATGCGTCCGAAGCACTTAACGACCGAAGGGTCCCGCAGGCTTGAGTCCGGGCATCGGAACGTTTCAGTTCAGGCACTTCCAACGCATCTCAGTACCGGGCACCGTCGCCGCACTTCTGGCAGCGACGGCCGGTTCCTACTTTCTCCTCGTGATCGGTCAAGGCGTAAACCATCACCTTGGTCGCATCATCATCTTCGTTCCCGCTTTTGTCGCCATCCTGGCAATCGCCTGTGCAGCCGGCGCATTCACCAACAGACTGGTCCAGCGCGCGGCGCTTCTCGGCATGGCAGCCGCTGGCTTAGGGACCCTGGGCGCGCTCTGGATCTGGATAAGGCTTTTCACTCTGGAGACGGGTGTTCTGCTCCTCATCGCTGCCGCGCTGGCGACCTTGGCTATGGCTGGTGCTGTTATGAGAAACGATCGCCGACTTCCGGCATCCCTTTCTGCCGCGATCGGCGCGGCTCTCGCACTACTCATCCTTGGCGTGGGGTTGGGTATCAGCACCGCACCGACTTGCGGCTCGGCTGGTAGTTCTTTTCACATCGATAGTTGGCACCAACCATGGTCGACGGCCAACGCTTGCGCGGACGGACGCTTGAGCTTCGAATTCTGGCCATAGCCGAGCTCGGCAAATGCCCTACCGTTCGCCAGCGGTGTGGGGAACGGGCTTGTCTTCAATCGGGCCTTCCTCAGCCGCTTCGCTAATCTCCTCGGATAGACGTGGGAGTGTCGCGGCGTGGACCTCCCCGGACGCGCTCGCGGATAGCGGGGCCTCCTTGCCGCGCCGCGCCCGATAGAAAGCACCAAGGAAGACGTTGAGAAGGGCGGCGATCGGCACCCCGAACAGGGCGCCGAGAATACCGCCCAGTTCGGCGCCGATCAACAACGCTGCCATCGCGATCAGCGGATGAATGCGTGTTGCGGAGCCAGTTACTCGCGGGCCGAGGATGTATGCCTCGATCGCGTGGCCGCCGAGCGCCGCAGCCAGGGCCAGCAGCCCGATCAGCGGCCCCTTGAAGACAAGGGCAATCAGAACCGCCAGGCCCATCCCGATGGGCGCGCCGATAAGCGGAAGGAACTCGAGAAAGAAGGTCAGAATTCCTAGCACGACTGCGTAGGGCACACCGATCACGGTCATCGCGACCCCGGTGTAGGTCCCCATGACGAGCGACATGATGAGCTGGCCCCGGGCGTACTGGCCGACCGTCGTGCCGACGGCGAGCAGCGTGAAGTCGTAGACGTCTTCGCGCCCGACAAACAGTTTGCGCATGCTGGCGATCAGCTGGCGGCCTTCCACCAGCAGGTAGATCGAGATCACGACCACCAGGAGGACGTTGATCAGCGTTCCGAGGGTCCCCGTAAGGATGCCGAGAACTGATCCGAGGACGGCCGCGCTGATTCCAGTCGCCCCACTCGGCAGACTCAGCTTCAGTGGAATGCCCGCACTATCGATCGCGTCCTGCAGGAACCGAACGAAGGCGATTGCTCGCGATTCCAGCGCCGGTAATTGCTTGGCCTGGCCGATCAGCGCCGGCGTCACGAGTGCGATCAGCCCGGCGACCAAACCGATGATGACGACGTAGAGCAGAACCACGGCAAAGACCCGCCGGCCTTTGAAGACGGCCAGCATCTCCATCCGGTCGATCACGGGGGTGAGCAGCAAGGCGATGATCGCGGCGAAGACGAACAGCAAAAGGACATCGAACAGGTGGACGACCAGGTATTGGCTCTGGTGAAAGAGCATCACCAAGGTGAGCGCGATCAGCAGGTAAACCAGGAGCCGGACCGGACGCTCGAGGTGGCGCCACACCCTGGTTACGACCCGTTCGTCTTCTGCCATGGAGCCAGTCTCGCAGACCGGTCGCCGGAGAACGAGCGACCTCGTTCCTCTTTACATGGCGCAGGGCCCGACCGCAACCGGCTGGGTTCGACCTTGCGCCTGGTCGATATCGGGCTGCACCTCGGCATCGGTCAAGGCGTAGGCCGTGCCCGACTGGCTCGTCGACGCGGCGAAGATGACCCCCAGGACGTTGCCGGTCAGGTCGACGAGCGGCCCCCCGGAATTCCCGGGTTGCACCCTAGCCTGCGTGACCCAGATGCTTCGAACCACGAGGTTCTGCCCGTAGATGTCACGACCCTGGGCCCGAACCTCGTAGTTGACAACCGCGGGCTCGGCCGTCTCATTACCCCCACCCGGATACCCGATGGCGGCGCCCTGCGTCCCGGGCCCTGCCCCCGCCTCGTTGAGCGGGGCCAGCGCCAGGCGTGGCACGTAGAGGATGGCGACGTCGCGTCCGGGGTCGAATAACACGACCCGCGCGCTCAGGCTCCGGCCCGCGTTGTTTCGCACCGTCGTCCCCTGGGTGCCCGCCACGACGTGGGCGTTGGTCAGCACCATGCTGGGAGCGACCGGGAAACCGCTGCCGAAGACGATCCCGCCGCAGCCAAATCCCTGGATCTTCAGGGTCTCCGCTTGGGCCGCTTGCACGCCGGGGGTGTTGATCGAGTTGGGCAATGGCTGTGGAGATGGGGCCACCGGCTCCAGCCCCGAGAAGGCGGACGGAAAGTTGACCCCAGCGATGATGGTCTGCACCCTGGCGAGAAAGCCCGGTGGTCGTGGAGCGATGGCGTCGAGGGTCCGCAAGATGGTCGACCGCTGGATGGCCGTCGAGATCTGCGGGCTTGGCACCCGCGCCAGGCTGAGGCCCAGGAACCAGGACACCGAAAGAACGGCGATGGCGGAGAAGGCCGCACCCCCGAGACTGTCGATCCGACCGGTTTGCGGGCGTGCCAGCAGTCGCAGGCGGATCGGTTCTCCCACCCAATATCCGGCGCTGCTGCCGATCGTGCCCAGGACGATCAGGATCATGACCGCCCCCAGGGAACGTGCCGTCGAACCGCTGAGGTTGACGGCGTCCATCACCAGCGGGGCGAGCGCGGCGCCGATGACCACTCCAAGCACGAGCCCGACGTACTGCGCCATGGAGAGCCAGAAGCCGCGACGATATCCACTGCTGATAGCAAAGATCACCGCGATCACGATGAACAGGTCGATGAGGGTGAAGCGCATCAGGCATGGACCCGCAGGTCGCTGCGCGGTTTACCGACGCAGATCAGCGCGTAACCTTCAGCAAGCTCTTCGTTGCTGATCAACCACGCCTCCGACTGGTCGATGATGCCGTCGACCTTGACCATGCAGGTTTTGCATCGGCCCTTGCGGCAATCGAACGCAAGCGCGAGACCGGCCCGAAGTCCGGCTCCGAGAACACCCTCGGTCTCGGGCACCTCCACCGTCGTCCCGCTGCTGAGGAAGGTGACGCGGAACGATCGCGTCATTAATGGCTCTTGACGGCGTTGATCACACGGTAGAGGTAATCGCCGGCCGCGATGATCACGATGAGAATCCCAAGCGCCACGAGGCGTGGCCGCAACCAGCTTCGATAGAAGCTGCCTCGCCAGGTCGGTCCCAGCAGCAGCGCCAGCACGATTCCTGCCGCGGCGATCGCGAGAAGAATGCGGAACGCCGTCGACACCGGCTTAGTCTACGGAAGCTTGGCCGCGCTCCTAGTCGAAACCGATGACTTGCTTGAACCGGTCGAAAAACCCCTTCTCGATGTGCTGCGGCTTGCCGCTGACACCACCCAGTTTATGCAGCGCTTGCTTCTGTTCCTCCGTTAGGTTCGTCGGGATGACGACTCGCACATAGACGATCTGGTCGCCACGCCGGCCCGAACGCAGGTGCGGAATCCCGCGCCCATGGATGCGAAGCAGCTTGCCATACTGGGTACCCGGCGCGATCTCGATTCGTTCCGGCCCGTCCACCGTGGGAACCTCGACGGTGTCGCCCAGCGCAGCCTGCGCCACGCTGAGCGGCAGGTCGTAGACGATATCGGTGCCATTGCGCTTCAGAACCGGGTGTGGCTTGACCTGGATCACGATGTACAGGTCGCCGGCCGCGCCACCACGTGGACCGACCTCACCCTCGCCCGTGAGCCGGATCTGTGAGCCTGTGTCGACGCCAGCCGGGATGTTGACCCGAACTTTCTTCTCACCGGGACGGTGGCCGCTGCCGCCGCAGATGCGGCAGGGTCGCTCGATCACCTTTCCCTCACCATTGCAGCGTGGACAACTCGCCACGTTGACGATCTGGCCGAAGATCGACTGGGTCGCACGCCGGACCTGACCCGAGCCTCGACACTGGGGACAGGTCTGCGGCGAGGTGCCCGCCTCGGCGCCGGTCCCGTGGCAGGCTTCGCAGGCTTCGGCCCGCGGGATGGTCAGCTCGCGTTCGACACCCTGGACGGCTTCCTCGAAACTGAGGCGAAGATCGAGCCGAAGGTCCACCCCGCGGCGGGGTCCGGTGCGAGCTCGCCCCGCGGCCGCGGTTCCGAAAAACATATCGAAGATGTCGTTGATGCCGCCAAAGCCGGCGCCGCCAAAATCGAAGCCCGGCATGCCTTGCGTTCCGGCATGCCCGAAGGTGTCATAGCGCTGGCGCTTGGATTGGTCGCTCAGGACCTCGTAGGCCTCATTGATCTCTTTGAAGCGCGCCTCGGACTGAGGATCTCCGTTGTTGCGGTCGGGATGGTACTGGAGGGCGAGCTTTCGGTACGCCCGCTTCAGCTCCTCGGCGGTGGCACCGCGTCCGACCCCGAGCACCTCGTAGTAATCCCGCTTGATCGCCATAGTTGGTCGCTAGGACTTTAACGCGCGCGGATGGGCAACCTTCACCAGGCTGGGCCGCAGCACCCGTTCGTGGAGCCGATAACCGGGCTGCATCTCTTCGACAACAGTGCCTTCTTCGTGCTCATCCGTCTCCTCACGGGCGATCGCCTCGTGCTGGTTGGGATCGAACTTCTCGCCAACCGCCGGGATGGTCGAGAGTCCCTGCGCCTGGAGGGTCTCCTCGAACTGCCGCGCCACGAGCTTGATCCCCTCGAACCAGTTCCGGTCGATGCCTTCGGGCGCGTGATCGAGCGCGCGCCGCAAGTTGTCGAGGATGGGGAGGAGCTTTCGCAACAACTCCTCGTTCGCGTACTGGGTTCGATCCGCGAGCTCCTGGCGCGTCCGACGCTTGTAGTTCTCGAAGTCGGCCGCAAGCCGCTGGTAGCGCGCGAACGTGGCCTGGGCCTCATCACGCGCGGCTTGCAGTTCGGGGTCGACCGCCTGTTGCGGCGCGGATCCGGGTAGTGGATCGTCCGCGGAGCTCGCCCTGGCATCGACGACGCTCTGGCGGCCCTTCTCGGCGCCCGGCGCCGGCTGATCGGGAGGTTGATGCTTTGATGACATGCTTGGCTTTTTACCCATTGGCGTTGGGCCCGAATCAGTTCCCGAAGTGAGCCAGCACTTCGGAGGTGGCCTGGCTGACCAGCCGCACCCGTGCCACCACCTGTCCATAGTGCATCCGGGTCGGGCCGATCACTCCGATCGTGCCACGGACCCGGTCGGCCATCTTGTAGGTGGTGAGAACGAGGCTGCATTCCCGCAGTCCGCTGCTCGTGTTCTCGCGGCCGATGACGATCTCGACGTCCTTCTCAAACGCCACCTGCTGCAGGATGCTGGCCAGCTGGGCGCCCTGCTCCAGCAATTCCAGCAACTCCTCCAGGCGGCTGACCTCGACAAACTCCGGGTGGCGGAGCAGGTTGCGCACCCCGTCATGCAGGACCACAGTCTGTCGCTGCGTCTGGTGGCTGGCAATGGATTCGATCACCCGCTCGATGATCCGGCGCTGCTCACCGCGGTCCGGGCCGAGCTGGGCCAGCCGTGCGGCGAGCTCCTCAGCCGTCTGGCCTTTCACCTTGCGGTTCAACATGGCGGCCATCCGGCTCAAGTCGTCCTGTGACGTGGGGCGGTCGAGGTGGACAACCTGTTGCTTGATCAGGTTGCCTTCGAGAACCAGGATGATCAGGGCCGACTGCGGCTCGAGCGAGACGAGGTCGATGTGCTTGATGCGCTGCTCGCTGATCTCAGGAGCGGTCACGAGCGAAACGTTTTCCGTTACCTGGGCCAACACCATCGCCGCCTTTTCCAGGATTCCATCCACACTGCGAGGGGCCGATTCGAATTCCTGGCGGACGGTGCGTCGGACACCCGGCGAGGCCGACTCCGGTTGCATCAGGAAGTCCACGAAATACCGGTAACCGCGATCGGTTGGGATCCGGCCGGCCGACGTGTGCGGCTGCTGCAGGTAACCGGTACCGACCAGGTCGGCCAGCTCGTTGCGGATGGTGGCCGACGAGAGCGCGATGAAGTACTTGGCCGCCAGCACCTGCGAGCCGACCGGCACCCCTGTGACGGTGTAGTCGGAAACGACAGCCTTCAGGATCTGCTGCTTGCGCTCGTCCAGCGGAGTAGGTTCCAGCATGTTGGCAGTCTCCAGCGGGGAGTGCTAATTCCGATTCTAGCGGCTAATCTCAGGTCGTGCCGACGCCCGTGCGGATCTATTCCGACTACGTTTGACCGTTTTGCTATATCGACTCGGTCGGAGTCGAACGGCTGGTGCGCGAATACGACGTCGTCGTCGAGTGGGTGCCTTTCGAACTGCATCCCGAGATCCCGCCGGAAGGCCGGCCGCGCGACGAGGTGCTGCCGCCGGCATACCGGGCTCGGGCGGAGGACGGCGTCAACCGGCTCGCCGCTCAGGTCGGGCTACAGCTGCGGTTGCACGACCGGCTGATCAACTCGCGGCCAGCTCTACAGGCCGCCGAGTTCGCCCGGGAGCAGGGTCGCTTCGATGCCATGCACCACGCCCTGTTTCGAGCTTACTGGGATGAGGGTCGAGATGTCTCGGACATCGACGTGCTTCACGAGGTGGCCGCCCGCGCTGGCGTGGACGTGGCGGATATGGAGCAGGCGGTTGCGTCGGATCGTTTCGGCGATTACCTGGACGCCCGCCGCGCCGAAGCTGAAGACCTGATGATCAGCGGAATCCCTGCCCACGTGATCGCCGACCGCTACCTGGTAATAGGGGCGCAGCCGTACGATGTGTTCGAACGCGTAATGGCCCAAGTTGGTGTTCTCAGGCGGTCGTAGCAAGTGTACGAGGAGCTGGTGGCGCACACCCAACACCTACCGCTCGGAACTGAGAAACACTTCCACGTAGTGTTGACCACAAACAACAACGAGTGGGATCGGTCAAGGTTCCTGCTCTCGCCGCCATACCGTGACAAAACCCTGGCCCAAGCCGACGCGGAGGATCCCTCGCTTGTGGCAAAGGTTCCCGGCTACCAGATCGATGTCGTCGAGTGTGAGCGTCAGTGCCCACGAAGCAGTCGGGGGATCTTCGGCTGGGGCGATGAGACGCTGGACTACGGACGCTGGTGGGACTGGTGGGGCCGACGTTCCTGACCGCCGGCGACTCCCGCTCCTGCGGTGGACCGGGGCCAATTAAGCAAGGGCACCGCGGCCCCCGGCTGGGCCGTTCGGCGCTGGCGAACGTCGCAAGCTCCCGCTAGACTGCCGGCATGGCTCGGGTGGGCGTTGGTCTGCTCGCCGTGGTTGGCCTCCTCCTTACGGGCGCCGGGCTGATCGCTGCCCTGGCCTGGGGGCTTGGAGGGCTCACCACCGCGGGAATGCTCTACGTTGTGGGGGCCGCCCTGCTCGCCAGCGCGATTCGGTGGATGCGGACCCACATCGGACCGGTGAATCCCGCGGCGTTCGCCTTCGTGGGCGCCATCATCCCGGTGCTCGGCTTGTGGCTGGCTCTACGCGGATACTGGACCAGCATCCCTCTGCTGCTGTTATTCGTGGTCGGCCTCTACGCTCCAATCGCGCTCGGCGGTCGACCCTGGGGCAAGCCAAAGTTCGATCGACCTGGTTCTTAAGCCAGGAACATCGCGCCGACCTGGTTCGCGAGTTCGATGCCTCGCTGCGTCAGACGGACGCGGCCGTCTGCCTCGATCAGCAGACCGGCTGCCACCAGCTGCCGGCTCTTGGTCGGGAAATCCGAGGCCGCTTCGGTACCCTCCAGAAGCCGAACGCCGATCATCGCCGCCTCGCCACGGGCGCGTGCCGGCGAGAGATGCTCACTTCCATCCACCGCCTGTCCCGACTCGCCGATTCGCCGAATGTAGGCGTGCGGCCCCCTGATGTTCCACCGCCGTTCGGTGCTGCCATTCGGTATGCGGAACATCGAGTGCGCGCCGGCGCCACAGCCGAGGTATGGCTGGTAATGCCAGGCCGCCAGGTTGTGGCGGCACGCGAATCCTGGCGTTGCCCAGTTGGAGATTTCGTAGTGCTCGTACCCTGAGATCTGCAACCGTTCGGCCGCCGCCCAATACTCAGCAAGTTGCTCATCGTCGCCTGGCATATGCAACAGGCCCGTGCGGACCTCCTGGCCCAACCGCGTACCAGACTCGACTGTCAGCTCATAGGCCGACAGATGATGGACCCCTTCGGCAAGCACCGCCTCCAGGCTCTCGAGCCACCGAGCTAGGTCCACGCCGGGCAGCCCATACAACAGGTCGGCGTTGATATTCGAAAACCCGCCGGCGCGCGCGGTGCGAATCGCCGCGATCGCATCGGTGCCGGAATGCAGCCGTTCCAGGAAGCGCAATGCATCGGGCTGGAGGCTCTGCACCCCGATGCTGATCCGGTTGACGCCCGCCTCGAGCCAGCCGGCGACTTGCTCGCTCGTGACATTGCTCGGGTTCGCTTCGAGCGTGATCTCGGCGCTCGGGGTAAGCCCGATGAGGCGCACGCGATCCATCAGGCGCCGGAGTTGCGCGGCCGTCAGCAAGCTCGGTGTGCCGCCACCAATGAACACCGTGTCCAGGGGACCGAGTGGGAAATCATCGGCGGCCTTCTCGATCTCGCGAGCCAGCGCCTCGACGTAGGCGGGGATCAGTCCTTCGAGCACGGCGTAGGCGTTGAAGTCACAGTACTTGCAGACCCAGGTGCAGAAGGGCACGTGCAGGTACAGGCTGTGAATCCGTTCCATCAGTCCAGGCTCAGCACGGCCATGAAGGCCTCCTGTGGGATCTCGACGTTGCCGACGCGCTTCAGCCGTTTCTTCCCTTCCTTCTGCTTCTCGAGCAGCTTCCGCTTGCGGGTGACGTCGCCGCCGTAGCACTTGGCCGTGACATCTTTGCGCATCGCCGGTACGGTCTCGCGCGCGACGATCTTGCCACCGATGGCGGCCTGGATCGGGACCTCAAAGAGCTGGCGAGGGATCAGGGTCTTGAGCTTTTCGGCGAGGCGGCGGCCTTGCTGCTGCGCCTTGCTGCGCTCCACGATCATGGACAGCGCATCGATCGGGGAGCCGGCCACCAGCACATCGAGCTTGACCAGGTTGGCCTCTTCGAAGCCGACCAGCTCGTAGTCGAGCGAGGCGTAGCCCTTGCTGCGCGACTTCAGCTGGTCGTAGTAGTCGTGGATGATCTCGGCCAGGGGCATTCGGTAGGTAAGGACGACGCGGTCGCCCGGCTCGTAGACGGTATTCAGGTATTGCCCGCGTCGCTCCTGGCTCAGCTGCATCATGTTGCCGACGTAGATGCTCGGCACCACGATCGTTGCCAGCACCATGGGCTCGCTGATGCTTTCGATGTCTGCTGGATTCGGCAGGTGGTCCGGATTGTCGACGGGAGTCTCTGTTCCATCGCGCAACTTGACCCGATACTCGACGGTGGGAGCGGTACCAAGGAGCGTCAGGTTGAACTCCCGCTCGAGTCGTTCCTGAACGATCTCCATGTGCAGCAGGCCAAGGAAGCCGCAACGAAACCCAAAACCAAGAGCCGCCGAGGTCTCCGGCTCGTACACGAGGGCAGCGTCGTTGAGCTGGAGTTTCTCCAGCGCTTCCTTGAGCTGCTGGTACTGATCACTGTCCGTCGGAAAGAGTCCGGCAAACACCATCGGGGTGACGTGCCGATAGCCGGGGAGTGGAGCGGAGGCCGGTCGGGCGGCGTCGGTCACCGTGTCGCCCACGCGGGAGTCTCGAACATTGCGGATATTCGCGATCAGGTATCCGACCTCACCGGCGGAGAGGTCCTCGACTGGCGTCCGCTCTGGACGAAAGATTCCGACTTCGTCGACCTCGAAGGCTTTGCCGGTTTGCATCATCTGCGCGCGGAGTCCTTTGCGCAGGGTGCCGTCGAGCACACGCACATAGGTGACTACACCACGATAGGGATCGAATTTTGCGTCGAAGATCAGGGCGCGCAAGGGCGCCGTCGGGTCGCCCGTGGGCGGCGGCACCTCGCGGACCACGGCTTCCAGGATCTCCTTCGTACCGATCCCCTGGCGCGCACTGGCGAAGATCACGGACTCCGCCGGCAGCCCGATCACCTTTTCGATCTCTTCCCGAACCAGCTCGGGATTCGCCTGTGGCAGATCGATCTTGTTGACGACGGGCACGATTTTGAGATGGTGCTCGAGCGCCTGATGCACATTAGCTAAGGTCTGGGCCTCGATCCCTTGCGAGGCATCGACGACGAGGATGGCCCCGTCGCAGGCGGCCAGCGCGCGCGAGACTTCGTAGGAGAAGTCGACATGGCCCGGCGTATCGATGAGGTTGATCTGGTAGGTCTGGCCATCGTCGGCCTTGTAGAGCATCCGGACGGCCTGGGCCTTGATGGTGATGCCGCGCTCCCGTTCGAGCTCCAGCTGATCGAGCACCTGCTCGACCATGTCTCGTGGGGCGACTGTCCCCGTATATTCGAGGAGGCGATCCGAGAGAGTCGTTTTTCCGTGGTCGATGTGCGCG